>Ga0299913_10003638_pt1 | contig 12677 bp, 13 predicted proteins | sample RVTome_9_FD_201360 | JGI IMG/M metagenome (GOLD analysis project Ga0299913, IMG submission 201360) | Soil microbial communities from uranium-contaminated site in the Upper Colorado River Basin, Wyoming, United States - RVT155D38 (version 2) ... | reverse complement strand
TTGCGCAACCGCGTCGGCGTCGACGTCGCCCACATCGATCTGACCACCACCGTGATGGGCACAAGCATCGCCCTTCCAGTGCTCACCGCTCCCTGCGGATTCAACAAGTTCGCCCATCCCGACGGAGAGTTCGCCGTCGCGCGAGCGTGTGAAGCCGAAGGCACTATTCAAGTCCTTTCGTCCGCCACGGCTCTGCCGCCGGCCGAGGTTTCGGCCGTATCGAAAGGTCCGAAGTGGCTACAGCTCTACGCCGACGTCGACAAAGGCGTGACCGATAAGCGCGTGGCAGCGGCCGAGGATGCCGGGTTCCTTGCCGTCGCCATCACCGTCGACACTCCGCAGCTGGGCATCCGTTACCAGGGTCTCGCCGACGTGGAGGCATTCCTTCTCGAACTGCAATCGATCGGCGTCGATTCCCCGATACTGTCCTTCACGCAAAGCCTGGACTGGAAAGAGATCGAGCGGATCGCGTCCAACACGAAGTTGCCCGTGATCCTCAAGGGCGTCCTTCATCCGGATGACGCGAGGATCGCACCCAACCACGGCGTCAAGGGTGTGATCGTCTCGAATCACGGCGGACGCCAGCTCGATGGGTCGCTTCCACCCGCGCTCGCGCTGCCCGATGTCGCCGAAGCGGCCGGCGACAACCTCGAGGTCTACGTGGACGGCGGCGTTCGGACGGGGATAGACGTGCTGCGAGCATTGGCTCTGGGCGCGCGGGCCGTGCTCATCGGCCGTCCCTATCTGTGGGCCCTGGCTGTGGACGGTGAGCAAGGCGTCCGCGATCTACTCCGGCGATTCAAGACCGAGCTGCACAACGCGATGGCTCTCGCCGGTCAGACGGCGGTGAATCGTGTAGACCCCTCGATCGTTGTTCCTGACAGCCCCCGCTTCCTTAGTTCAGGCCGTTAGCTCCGACATCATCTCGAAGATCTCCCGGCCGCCACCGCCGAGCAACATCACCGAGCACGGGCTCTCCTTCCACGCCGCATAGCGGTCGCGGATCCGTTCCTTCGGGCCGACGAGCGAGATGGCGTCGGCCAATTCGTCCGGCACGGCAGCCATCGCTTCGGCCTTCTTGCCGTCCAGATACAAGTCCTGTATCTCCTTGGCCGCTTCTTCGTACCCATAGCGGCACGCTAGGTCGTTGTAGAAGTTGCGTCCGCGCGCCCCCATGCCCCCGATGTACAAAGCAAGCATCGGCTTCACGAATTGGAGAGCGCCGGCAACATCGTCGGTGACGATCACCGCACACGTGGCGATGAGGTCGAATTCAGAAGCCGGACGGAGATCGCTCGAACGCTTGGCGAAGCCCTCGTCCATCGATGGCTTGAACACCTCGGCCCGGTACGGATTGAAGAAAGCCGGAAGGAATCCGTCGGAGATCTCGGCCGCCAGCGCGATGTTCTTCGGCCCTATCGCAGCGATGACGATCGGGATGTCCGGACGTGGGTGAAGGATCGACTTGAGCGGCTTGCCGAGTCCCGTCGCGTTCGGGCCGGCGTAGGGGATCTGGTAATGCGTTCCCGAAAACTCAAGCGGCTTCTCGCGCTTCCAGATCGTTCTTAAGACTTCGACGTACTCGCGGGTCTTGGGTAGCGGCTTTCCGTAGGGAACACCGTGCCAGCCCTCGACAACCTGGGGGCCGGACAGACCGAGTCCGCAGATGAATCGTCCGCCGGTCAGCGCGTCGATGGTGGCCGCCGTCATCGCCGTCATGGCCGGGGTTCGGGCCGGCATCTGCATGATGCCCGTGGCCAGATTGACCCTCTTCGTGTGAGCCCCCATCCACACCAAAGGAGAGATCGCGTCCGAGCCGTAGGCCTCGGCCGTCCAGATCGAATGGAACCCCAGCTCATCCGCGAGCTTGGCCGACTCCACCTGGCCCGCGATATCCGCCCCCGAATACCCGACCTGCAACCCGAGCTTCATGCACCCCTCCCAATGTGGCCGGCTGACGAGCCAACAGCATGGGCCGTTTTCGCTGGTCAACGCAAGATGTGAGCATAAGAGTTAAGTTCCTGTACCTATTGTTGTTCCTGTTACATCCTGACTCCTGGATGCCCGCCCGCCGTCTCCTGCTGCTGGCCGCCGTTTCGGTCCCCTTCTTGCTTCCGGGCGTCGCGAACGCGCAATCGCAGCCTTCTATGGAGAGCCAGGTCTTCGCGAAGATCAACGCCGCGCGCTCGAAGAAGCTGATCCTCCACCGCGGAGTGCACTCTGTGGCCTGGCGTCACTCCGCGGACATGGCCAGCCGTGGCGGCTTGAGTCACGCGAATGCGGATGCACGGATCTCCAACGCCGCTCCCGATCCCGCGGAGGCCAACGGCGCCCCGGACGACGGCTACGGACGGGACTGGTGCGAGAACGTCACCTATGTGAACTTCGGGACGGAAGCCGAAGCTGCCGGACGGATCTACGAAGCTTGGCGCAGGTCGGGCGCACACCATCGGTGCATGCAGGACGCGACCCTGAACACCGGAGCCGTCGGCATCTACTGGGACGGCAGCACGTGGTGGGCCACGTTCATCGCGTATCTCGACCACACGCCACCGGGAACAGCTCCCGCGGTCGCGCCTACGGCGCCGAAACAGAAGCCCGCTGTCACGCAACCTCCAGCGGCGGCCCCCGCTCCACAAGAAACAGCAACGGAGTCGACTCCGGAAAGAACGACTCCCAGCACGGACGAATCCTCGAACACGGGTTCTGCTGAAACCACGCAGCCGGACGAATCGGCAGCGCCTTCCTCCGAGCCGGATCGGATCTTGGTGATCACGGAACCGGCTGTAGAGGCGTCCCCGCAGGCGAAGGCCGCCACGGAGGACCTGGGCGATGTCCTTTTCGCTGCGGTAACCAGCCCCAGGCTTGGCGTGCAGGAGGTCGCTGCCGCCGTCGGCACAATGTTCTTGGGGCTCCTCCTGGCACTGATCAGGCTCAAGCGAAGGGGACGACTTCCGAGGACAATGGGGACCCCTGCGCAGAAGGTCGACAAAGATGCGGCTCCCACGACTCGGATTCCTATTGCTGGTCATAGCGGCGGCAAGCTTGCCGGCGCTGCCCAGCGCACACGCGAGCTCGTACGAAGCTGAGATCTTCTCGCTCGTTAACGGCGGACGCTCCTCAAAGCTGACGTCCGATCCGGGGCTCCAGGCCGCAGCGCGAGCTCACTCGCGGAACATGGCTCAGAACGGAAGCCTCAGCCACGCTGGCGCAGCTTCGCGCATAGGCGGTGCAGCACCCGCGGGCTACACAGGCACCTATTGCGAGAACGTTGGCTACACGAACGACCCCGACGTGGCCGGCGACATCTACGGGGGCTGGCGAAGATCGTCGAGCCACAACGCGTGCATGCACGACACGAGGATGACCGTGGCAGGTGTTGGTGTTTACCACGACAAGGCGCGCGACTGGTATTGGGTGACCATGGAGTTCGCGCAGGCCCGCCGGTCGTCGAGCTCGGACAACCAGCCCTCGCAACCGAGAGTTCCCGTGTCAACACCCAGACCGCAAGCGGCACAAACAACACCGCGCCCTGTGGCTGTAGCTTCCGCCGAAACCCAACCCGAGAGCAACGATGACGACTCCGCCGAGTCGACTCCCTCGCCGACGCCCAAGCCGACGGCAACGCCTGAACCAGAGGAATCACGTAACGACGTCCAGGCCCTTGGTGAGGAAGACTCATCCGTTCCGCCGGACGAAGCGATGCTCGGCACGCGCGAGTACGCGGCGCTCGGAGCACTGCTCGTATTCGCGGGGTTCGTGTTCTTCCTGGCCCGCCGCCGGGTCTGACCCGATCAGTGCAGCGAGAACGAACCCTTCATGTCGTTGGACTCGGCGTGGAACCGGCAATAGAACTCGGTCCTCGAGTCGGTTCCTAGCTCGACGGTGATCTCTCGTCTGGCGTCGGGCTCCAGCTCTTCGTCCACATCCAAGGAGTCGATCGTGAACGTATGGGGCTGGTCGCCTTCGTTGAAGAACATGAGCTTGGCCGTCGATCCGCCGGGGGCCTTCACGGTGGTGGGCTCGAAGTAGAAGTCGTCGAGCTCCATCTCCAGTGAGAAGTTCTCCTCGGTGAACGTCTCGGTGCCGTGGTCTTCGCCTTCCGGCGACTCCTCCGCCTCTTCGGTTGCTTCAGGCGATCCGGCGACATCGTCCACCGTCGGTTCGTCCGACCCACACGCAGCCAGCGCGAGCACGCCCACCACAAAAAGGGCCATGAGCTTCCGCACTTGATCCTCCCGTCGCCTCGAGCAGCAACACCGGTAGTACCCATACCGGGACTGGCATCAACCTAGCCGGTGTCACTACGCTCGCGAAGCGCACATGGCCGAGCCCATCTGGAGTCTGGACGCCAACGAGATCGCCGAGCTGGTTCGCGGCGGCGAGCTTTCGGCCAAGGAAGTGCTCGAGTCATTCGCCGAGCGCATCGAGGAGCACAACGACACGCTCGTATCTTTCGTTCACCTAGACCTCGACGGTGCGCGCGCTCGGGCGGCCGAGATCGATTCTGCTGTTGCGTCCGGTGAGGATCCCGGCCCCCTGGCCGGTGTGCCCATCGGGATCAAAGACCTGGAAAACGTCGCCGGCATGCCCACGACGAAAGGATCGGTTCCTTACAAGGACAACATCGCCGCCCGTGACGGTGTACAGACGGAACGTCTGCGCAAGGCGGGAGCAGTCATCGTCGGAAAGACGCACTCACCCGAGTTTGGCTCGACTGCCTATACGCGAACCTTCTTGAACGGTACAGCCCGCAATCCCTGGAACCTCGAACGCACACCGGGCGGGTCGTCCGGTGGCTCTTCTTCCGCGGTCGCCGCTGCGCTGATCCCGATCGGTTCGGCATCGGACGGCGGAGGGTCCATCCGCATCCCGGCCTCCTATACAGGGCTCGTGGGGGCCAAGGCCACGTTCGGACGCATACCGATGGGCGACGGCGCCGATTCCTCGAACACGAGCGTGCTCGGATGTGTTTCGCGGTCGGTGCGGGATACAGCGCGTTATTGGGACTGCGTCGTCGGGTCGCACGAACGCGATCAGCTTTCGCTACCGCACCCGGGTTTCAGCTACGAAGCCGTTCTGGACGAAACACCGACCGGTCTTCGCGTCACCTGGTCCCAGGATCTCGGCTACGGAACATGCGCGAAAGAAGTCGCCGGAATCGCTCGCACAGCCGCGGAGCGACTCGTCGAGGCTGCGAACCTGAAGTGGGTCGACAGGCCCGTCGAACTGAAGGACATGTCGGCGGCCTGGGCCCTGCTTGGTGCACCAGGGACGTGGCTGAACGTGCGGGATTTCTGGCCGGACCGAGCCGAAGACTTCACACCGGCGGTTCGTGCCGGAGTGACGATGAGCGATGAGCGTTTCAACGTCCGGGAGATCGCGCGCGCGATCGAGCGGCGTCATCAGAACAACCAGCGTTTGGCCGAGGTCTTCGAGGACGTCGACATCATCCTCACGCCGACGACGGCCACGACAGCTTTTCGGGCCGAGGGTCCGATGCCGTCGAAGATCGACGGCCGCGATGTGCGGCTCATGCACACGATCACGTTCACCTATCCCTTCAACGTCTCTATGCACCCGGGCGTGAGCGTGCCGTGCGGCTTCGACGCGGAAGGTCTGCCCGTCGGCCTCCAGATCGTCACTCGCCGGCACGACGATCACATCGCGCTGCAGCTGGCCGCGGCCTTCGAGAAGGCTCAGCCCTGGCCGAAGATCGCCACAGCTTTCAACGCGTGAACGAACCGCCTACCGAGCGCATCGAGTTCCCGGACGGATTCATCTGGGGAACCGCTGCGGCCGCCCACCAGGCGGAAGGCGGGAACTGGAGCAACGACTGGTGGGCCTGGGAGCACGATCCCCGGTCCAACTGTGTCGACGTGTCGGGCGACGCGATCGACCATTACCACCGGTTCGACAGCGACTTCGAGCTTCTCGGTTCATACGGACACAATGCGAACCGCTTCTCTATCGAGTGGGCACGCATCGAGCCCGAGCCCGGCGAGTACTCGAACGCCGCCCTCGACCACTATGCGCGCGTACTCGACAGCGTGCACAAGCACGGCATGACACCGTTCGTGACGCTGCACCATTTCTCGTCACCGCGATGGATCCACGCCGACGGCGGATGGGCCAACCCGGAGATAGTCGACCGTTTCCGCCGCTACACCGAGGTCGTCGCGCGCAGGCTGGGCGACCGCATCCCATACGTGTGCACGATCAACGAGCCACAGATCGTTGCTTGGGCCGGTTATCAGTTGACCGGGTTCCCGCCCGGGGCCGGCGACAAGACCCTTTTCTGGCCCGTAACACGCAACTTCATCGCCGCGCATCAGGCTGCGATCGAGGCGTTCAAGGGACAACAGCCCGATACGAAGATCGGGATCACGCTGGCCATCACCGACTTCCAAGCCGCCGACGACGACTCGGTAGAGGTGCGCGACCGTGTGCATCACCGGATGGCGCAGGTGTACTACGACGCTCTGCGCACCGGTGTCGTCAAGGGACCGAACATCGAGGAGGAGATCGGCGGTCTCGGGGGATCGAGCGACTTCGTCGGCTTGCAGTTCTACTCTCGCGGCGTTATCTCTGCCTCTCAAGGCATGCTCGCGCCCCCGCCGGACGCTGAAACGACACAGATGGGGTACGAAGTCGTCCCCGAAAGCTTCACCACCGTCCTCAAGGGCGCGATGGACGCCAGCCTACCGGTGATCGTGACGGAGAACGGCATCGGAACGACCGACGACAAGCAGCGTGTTCGTTACATAGCAACGCATCTGGCCGCAGCTAAGAAGGCGATGGACGAGGGCGTAGATCTGCGCGGCTACATCTACTGGTGTTCGATGGACAACTTCGAGTGGAACGCCGGCTACCAGCGAACGTTCGGCCTCATCGCCGTCGACCGCCAGACTTTCGTCCGGACGCCGAAGCCTTCCGCGGACTACTTTTCCGAGATCTGCCGGACGAACGCCGTGGACCCGAAGACGACTGAGCAGTTCCTGAGCGCTTAGCCTCCCGCACGGCGGCAACCGCCGCCAGACTCCGTCCCCGGACGATCGCAATGACGGCCGCACCAACGGCCGCGACTCCACCGATCAGCAGGAACCACAGCGCTCTCGTCCACGGCTGGTTTCCGCCGACGTTGCGGCCGATCAGTCCCTCGAGCGAATCGGGGTCGACTCCGGCAGCTCGAAGCTGCCCCGGACTTGCCTCACCGACGCCGGCGGGCTCCGCCGTGGCCGGCGCGGGCGTGGGGACGGTCAGCGCCGGTAGCGGTATCGCTTGACCCGTCAGCGGAACGGGCTGCAGCAGATTGCTGCCATTCGAGCTCGCGTCACCGGCGGGCGCCGGCTCCGAATCTTGCGTCGGCGCGGGCGTGGACTCGACCGGAGGAGCCTTTACGACGAGCCGCGTCTGATGACCCATATTGCGGTGGTTGTCGCAATACAGAGAGAAGGTTCCGACCTTGGTAAGCGCAGGTGTCGTGAACGTCTGGCCGATGGTGAGATCTCCGGAATGAACGTTCATCTCGTCGATGTCGACCGTGTGGGCTCCCAGGAAAGCGGCTACCGGCGCCTCGGCGATCGTCACCGTGATCTGGTCTCCCTTGTTCACGACTACCTGCTGGCGGCTGCCTGTCTCGTTGTCCTGGAAGTAGTAGTTGCCGCTCGACACTTGCCGGGTGGCTGCCACTGCCGGTGCCGCCGTGGCCCAGAGGACGAAGACCGGCAACAAGAGAGCCGTGCGCTTCATCCTCCGTACACCACCTCGGCCCCCAGGAGCCCGGCACCGAGCAAGGCGATCATCCCGAACGTGATCAGAGCTATGTCCTGGATGGCATTGCGTCCCGTGAGCTCCGCGGGTTCTTTTGTCCGGCGCCAAAAGTAGTGGAGGCCAAACACAATTGCTGCGAGCAAGCCCGAGGTCATGTGCCAGATCAGGGGAGCGTCGACGCGCGGGTCGAGAAGGAAATCGATTCCGCGCGTGTCGATGAAGGCTGCGACCACGGTGAAAGGCAAAGAAGCGACGCCGACGACCTCGAAAAGCCGGACCCGCCCGTCCCACGTTACGTTGCCCGTCGCATATCGGATCAGCACGCAGGCCCAGGCCACGCTCAGCATGGCCAGCGGGAAATGATTGATCGCGGGATGAAGCGGAAGTGAGAAGGGATTGAGCACCGATCAGCCGCCGAGCAAGTCGTCCAACGACTTCTTCTTCGGCTCCCGCGCCATCAGGTCCCCGAGATCACCCTTCGGCTTGTTCTCCTCGGCCTTCAGACGCTCGTCGAGCTCTCCTTTTTTCCCGCGGATCTCACCCGCCGCCGACATGAGCTCTTCCAGCGACTTACGAGGCACGCCCTCGATGCGTATCCGCAGCGCGGCGAGCACATCGGCGTGCCGGTCCTCCAAGCCAAGGTTGCGGTCGAGCTCGGCCAGAACGGCCTCGGCTTTGCGGATGAGCTCGAAGTCCGCCGCTGCCTGGCGGCGTGCCTCTTCGGCCTTGGCCTTATCGTCTTCCGGTTTCGCCTTCTTCTCCGGCACGAAGACGAGGATAGCTTGCAACAGCTAACGCCCACTTTCTCAGCGGTTGCGTCGAACTGTTGACAAGCGCAGGCTTATAGGTCGTTGCGGAGCGAGCGATCCAGGAGGCAGGCATGAGTCCAGAGCGTCTAACGCCGGCGGACGCGCTGTTCCTTCATTTGGAGGACGACCACACGCATATGCACGTTGCTTCGTGCACGATCTTCGAAGGCTCCGTCGACTATCAGGAAGCGATCGAAGAGGTCCGTCGCCGGCTGCACCTCGTCCCGCGGTTCCGTCAGAAGCTCGCTTCTGTTCCGCTCGGTGCCGGGCGCCCGGTATGGGTCGACGATCAGCACTTCAACATCGAGTACCACCTCCGGCACACAGCCTTGCCTGCGCCGGGATCAGAAGAACAGCTGAAGAACCTCGCCGGACGCATCATGTCGCAGCAGCTCGACCGCACCAAGCCGCTGTGGGAGATATGGCTCGTCGACAAGCTGGCCGGAGAGCGTTTCGCGATGATCTCGAAGACGCATCACTGTCTTGTCGACGGTGTGTCCGGCGCCGACATCACCGCAGTGCTGTTGGATCTCGCGCCCGAACCACCGGATCTGCGCGCCGAGCCTTGGACGCCGGAGCCCGAGCCGACCCACGCGAAGCTCGTGGCCGACGCGGTTCGAGAACGGATGACCGAGCCCCTAGAGATCGCCCGCGGCGTTCGCCGCATACTTCGGGCACCGCGCCGAATAGCAAAGACCGGAGCCGAGTTCCTCGAGGCGATGGGCGCACTGGCCTGGGCCGGACTCAACCCGGCCCCCAAGACCGCGCTGAACGTTCCCATCGGCCCACACCGGCGCGTGGAGTTCGTGCGTTCATCGCTCGCGGACTTCAAGACGATCAAAAGCGCCCTCGGCGGCACCGTGAACGACGTCGTGCTCGCCGTGGTATCCGGCGCGCTTCGTCGATTCCTAGAGCACCGCGCGATCGATGTGCGCGGCTTGGAGCTCAAGGCCATGGTTCCCGTATCGACGCGCTCGGAGAGCGAACAGGGCGCGCTTGGGAACCGTGTTACATCGATGGCCGCGCCGCTTCCCATCTATGAGGAAGAACCGATGTTGCGCCTGGCGATCGTGCGCGAGGCCATGAAGGATGTGAAGAGCTCGAAGCAAGCGGTGGGTGCTGAGATGGTCATGCAGCTCTCGGGCTTCGCGCCGCCGACGATCCTCGGACAAGCGGCCCGGCTGCAAGCGCAACAGCGCTTCGTTAACCTCCTGGTGACCAACGTGCCGGGCCCGCAGTTCCCGCTCTACACGCAAGGCCACAAGCTCATCGACCTGTTCCCGATGGCGCCTCTGGGTGCCAACCAAGCGCTGAATATCGCGGTGATGTCGTACGACGGACAGCTCGGCTTCGGACTCGTGGCCGACTTCGACGCCATTCCCGATCTCGGTGTAATCGCCGAAGGTCTGGAGAAGTCGATCGCCGAGCTCCTGCAGGCTGCGGAGGAAGTCTCGGCGCGCGCGGAGTCCAACGGGTCAAACGAGCGCGATGAGCAAATGCAGGTCGCTGCCGCGAAAGCGGGCGAGCCCGTTTCCTCCAGAGGTGAGACCCCGAGCACACGGCCACAGGCACCTCCGACGGGCGCCTGATGGCGATGGGCTGGCTGGTAAAGGCGATCTGCGCTCTTAGCGGATTGTTCCTGGTCGTCCTCGGCGTCTGGGCGATGGCGGATCCGTTGTCCTTCTACGAGCAGCTCGCGACGTTCCCCCCATACAACGCGCACCTCTTCCACGATGTCGGTGCATTCCAGATCGGTCTGGGCGCGGCTCTGCTCTTGCCGCTTGTCATGAAGGACATGGCACTGCTCGGCCTTACGGCCGTCGGAGCGGGAGCGGTTCTGCACGCGATCTCGCACGTGATAGATCGCGACCTCGGCGGCCGGACGAGCGACCCCTACCTGCTCGGCGCTTTCGCGCTGGTCCTGATCGTGGGGGCGGCACTGAGAGCTCGCGAGCTGCAAGCGCGCCGCAGCCGGACCTAGAAGCGAGGAGCCCCGCCCAACGGGCGGGGCTCCTGCGAGCGACCCACGGATCCGGCGCGGCGAGCGACGAATTCAAAAACTTCCGCCGGTCCCCGTGGCTTGTGGGGGAGCTGCTAAGTCGAACCTAGAGTTGCGGCTTTTCCCCGATATGACCCGGGGTTACAGCCGCGTAACGAGATCTATATGGCCTCCGATCCCGTTTCACCCGTCCGGATCCTTGTCACATGCTCGGCCGGAGTAACCCAGATCTTCCCATCACCTATTGAGCCCGTCCTGGCCGATTCCGTTATGGCCTCGACCACGCGGTCGACGAGCCCCTCGTCGACCAGGATCTCGATACGAACCTTCGGGACGAAGTCGATCTGGTACTCCGCACCTCGGTAGACCTCGGTGTGGCCGCGTTGCCGGCCGAAGCCGCGCGACTCGGTCACCGTCATGCCTTGGATACCTGCGTCCTTCAAGGCGTCCTTCACTTCGTCGAGCTTGAAGGGCTTCACGATCGCCGTTACGAGCTTCATCGCGCACGCTCCCCCTCTTTGAGTTGTGATCTCATCGGTTCGGTTAGTGATCTCATCGCCTCGCTCACCCTCAACCCGTCAACGAGTAACCGGCTTCGCCATGTTGCGACAGGTCGAGACCGGTGTCCTCGTCGGCTTCGTTCACGCGCAGTCCAATGACCAGGTCGATGGCCTTGAGGATGATGACCGTCAGGACGAAGGCCCAGACCGTCGTGATGCCCGAAGCTGCGGCCTGCTTGCCCAAGAGGTCGAAACCGCCTCCGTAGACCAAGCCCTTCTGTCCCATCAGTGCGGTCTGCTCGGTGGCGAACACTCCGGTGAGCAACGCGCCGATCAGTCCACCGACGTAGTGAACGCCCACGACGTCCAGCGCGTCGTCGTACCCGAAGCGGTGCTTGAGGTTGACGGCTAGATAACAGACCAGGCCGGCAGCCAGTCCGATGCAGATCGCCGACCAGGGCCGCACGAAACCAGCGGCCGGCGTGATGGCCACGAGCCCGGCGACGGCACCCGTTGCAGCACCGACCGTCGTCGGTTTCTTGTGCTGGATCCACTCGGGGATGATCCACCCGAAGATCGCGGCCGCCGTAGCGACGTGCGTGTTCGAGAAGGCCAGGGAAGCAAGGCCGCCCGAGGCCAGCGCGCTTCCACCGTTGAATCCGAACCAACCGAACCACAGGATGGACGCACCAAGCACGACGAAAGGAACGTTGTGCGGTACGAACGCTTCCTTCGGCCAGCCCTTGCGCTTCCCGAGAACGAAGACGAAGGCAAGCGCGGCGATACCGGCGTTCTGGTGCACAACGGTTCCGCCGGCGAAGTCGAGGGCGCCGAGTCCGTCGACTGCGTTGAGGAAGCCGCCACCCCACACCCAGTGAGCAACCGGTGCGTAGACGACAACGACCCAAACGGTAGTAAAGATCAGATACGCGCTGAACTTGATGCGTTCCGCGTACGCACCGGCGATCAGTGCCGGAGTGATGACGGCGAACATCATCTGGTAGATGCCGAACGCCGTATGCGGGACGGTCGCCGCTAGTGCACTCGGTGCATCGCCCACATCCTTGAATCCGATGAAGTCGAGACCGCCGATCCAGCCGCCCTCACCGATGATCTTTCCGATGTCCGGCCCGAAAGCCAGTGTGTGGCCGATGATCACCCACAGGATCGTGACGATCCCGAGGGCCATGAACGAGTGCATGAGCGTCCCGAGAACGTTCTTGGACCGGACGAGGCCTCCGTAGAAGAACGCCAGTCCGGGCGTCATGAACATCACAAGCGCGGCCGAGACGAGGATCCATGCCGTGTCCCCCGTATCGACCGTTGTTTCCTGCGCCGCCGCCGGTAGCGCGCTCAGCCCAAGTGCCAGAGCCGAAACCCCACCGACGACGCCTGCCCGCCGCCAGATCCTCATGGATCCCCTTTCTATTTCTCGCTTCGGCACAAGGCCTCAGCGATGATCTCGCTGGGTAACAGTTCTGAAACCCTGCGCAACCTAGGGGACGGGGTTTGCCTCCATGTTAAGGATTGTTACAAGCGTGTTAACCCCCAGCTTGATGGGCGAAAACTGGTGGTTCGGGAAACGCTGGATTGCGC
>Ga0299913_10003637_pt1 | contig 12679 bp, 10 predicted proteins | sample RVTome_9_FD_201360 | JGI IMG/M metagenome (GOLD analysis project Ga0299913, IMG submission 201360) | Soil microbial communities from uranium-contaminated site in the Upper Colorado River Basin, Wyoming, United States - RVT155D38 (version 2) ... | reverse complement strand
GGTCTCCGTCGAGCCCTCCGTGAGCTGGACGAGCGGCGTCCACTCCTTCTCGCTCTCGGTCCCCTTCGCCGTCCAGCGCAACCGCGAGCGCAGCGTCCCCGACCGCCTGGTACCCGGCCGCCACGGCGACGCCGCCTTCGCCGACTACGTCGTCCTCCTCGGCTACTGGCAGCGGTTCTGAGGGCCTCAGAACCGCCGCATCAGCCCCACCACGATCCCCTGCACCCGGACGTCCCGCGCCGGCACGCGGAGGGGCTGCATGTGGGGGTTGGCGGGCTGGAGGCGGACGGTGTCGCCTTCGGGGAAGAAGCGCTTGAGGGTAGCGTCGGAGCCGACGAGGGCGACGACCATGTCTCCCGGCTCGGCGAGCTCGCGCTGTAGCACGATGACGAGGTCGCCCTCGTGGATGCCCTCGTCGATCATCGAGTCGCCGACGACCTCGAGGACGTAGTGCTCGCCGCGGCGGCGGCCGAGCAGGTGGTGGGGGACGTGGAGGGTCTCGTCGCCGGCGACCGCCTCGATCGGCTGGCCGGCGGCGATGCGGCCGTAGAAGGGGAGCTCGATCTCGGCCGCGGCCAGGTGCTCGCCGCCGCCCGGCACCGGCCGCAGCAGCTCGATCCCCCGCTTCTGGTTCCATTCCTTGCGCAGGAAGCCCTTCTCCTGGAGGAGCTTGAGGTGCTTGTACACCGTGCCGTAGGAGGAGTAGCCGAACCGGTCGCAGATCTCGCGGTGGGTCGGCGCGATCCCGCGCTCGGCCTGGAAGCGCTCGATGAACTCGAGGATGTCCCGCTGCCGCTCGGTGAGGTACGCCGGTTTGGTCGCCATGGGCGCAGGATAGGCGGTAACCGAGCGTATGTCAAGCGGGCATCGTCCCGGCGGGCTTCGCCGCCCGGCGGCCGGCAGTCCGTGACGGGAGACGCCGGGCTGCTAGACTGCCCGGCCTGCCCGGCCCCCCGCCTCCGGACCCGATGCGCCCGACCCCCACAGCGCCGCCGATCGACCTGAAGCTCGTCCGCCACGAGCTGGACAACGGGCTGCGCGTGGTCCTCCATCCCGACGCGCGCCTGCCGCTCGTGGCGGTGAACGTCTGGTACCACGTCGGCTCGAAGGACGAGCGGCCCGGCCGCACCGGCTTCGCGCACCTCTTCGAGCACATGCTCTTCCAGGGCAGCGAGAACGTCGGCACGAACGATCACTTCCGCTACGTGCAGCAGGCCGGCGGCGTGGCCAACGGCTCGACCTGGTACGACCGCACGAACTACTACGAGACGCTCCCCTCCCGCTTCCTCGAGCTCGGGCTGTGGCTCGAGGCCGACCGCATGGGGTACCTGCTCCCGGCGATGACCCCCGAGAAGCTCGAGATGCAGCGCGAGGTGGTGCTCAACGAGCGCCGCCAGCGGGTCGACAACCAGCCGTACGGCCGGGCGATGGAGCGGCTGCACGAGATCCTCTACCCGGCCGATCACCCGTACCACTGGCCGGTGATCGGCTACGTCGACGACGTCGCGCGGGCGACCCTCGAGGAGGTCGAGGCGTTCTTCCGCACGCACTACGCGCCGGGCAACGCGGTGCTCACCCTGGCCGGGGACTTCGAGCCGGACGCCGCGCTCGGGCTCGTCGAGCGCTGGTTCGGGGAGATCCCGGCCGGGCCGCCCCCGCCGGCGCCCGCCGACCCGCCGCCGCTTCCCTCCGACGCCGAACGGCGCGAGACCCTGGCCGACGACGTCCATCTGCCGCGCGTCTACATCGCCTACCCCATGCCCGCCTACGGCAGCCCGGGCTGGCACGCGGCGGACCTCCTGGGAACGGTGCTCGCGGCAGGCAAGTCGAGCCTCCTCTACCAGGACCTGATCTACCGCCGGCAGATCGCACAGGACGTCTCGTCGTTCGTCTACCCGACGGAGCTCGACGCGGCGATGCTGGTCATCGCCACCGCCCGCCCGGGGGTGGACCCGCGCGAGGTGGAGGACGCGATCACCGAGCACGTCGAGCGCGCCGGCCGGGAGGAGCTCTCCGAGGCACGGCTGGAGCGGGCGCGGGCGCGGGTGCTCAACGACTTCTACGTCGCGATGCAGAAGCTCGACACCCGCGCCGACCTCGTCTCGCAGTTCACCACGCTGTTCGACGATCCGGCGGCGGTGACCGACGAGCCCGCGCGGTACGCCGAGCTCACCGCCGGGGACCTCGTGGCGATCGCCGCCGAGAACGGCCGCCGCGAGCGGCGGGCGGTCGTCACCGTCGTCCCCCGGAACGGCGGCACACCTGCCGGAGGGGCCGGTTGACCGCCGCAGGCGGCCCGGGCGGCGGCCCGAGCGGCGGGACGGCGGCCTCCGTCCCGGGCGGAGGGGCCGGCGTCTCCGCCGGGCTCCGCCGCGACCGGCCGCCGCCTCCCGGCCCGGTCCGCCCCTTCCGGTTCCCGCCCTACGAGCGCCACCGCCTGGCCAACGGGCTCACCGTCGTCGCCGCCCGCAGCCGGCGCGCGCCGCTCGTCGCCCTCGCCCTGGTCGTCCCCGCCGGCGCGGCCCACGACCCGCCGGGCGGCGGGGGCACCGCCGCGCTGACCGCGGCGCTCCTCGACGAGGGGACCGACGGCGCGACGGCGCTCGAGATCGCCGACCGGGTGGCGGACCTCGGCGGCGGGCTGGCGACCGGCGCGTCGCGCGACGTCGCCTACCTCGAGCTCGAGGTGCTCCGCGACCAGGCCGGCGACGCCCTCGATCTGGTCTCCGAGCTCGCCACCCGTCCGACCTTCCCGGCCGACGAGCTCGAGCGGCAGCGCCGCCGCCACCTCGCCGAGCTCCTCCGCCGCCGCACCGACCCGGGGCGCCTGGCCGACGAGCACCTCGCCCGCGCGATCTACGGCGACGGACCGTACGGCCGGCCGCTCCTCGGCGACGAGCCGACCCTCGCGGCGCTCGGCCGCGACGACGTCGAGCGGTTCCACGAGCGCTTCTACGGGCTCGCCGGCTCGTTCCTGATCGCCGCCGGCGACCTCGAGCCGGCGGAGCTCTTCGCGGCCGCGGAGCGGGCGCTCGGCGGCCTCGGGGGCGGAGAGGCGCCGGCCCTGCCCGACGTCGACGCGCCGCGCCCGGACGGGGTGCGCGTCGTCGTCGTCGACCGCCCGCACGCGGCCCAGACCGAGCTCCGGCTCGGCCACGCCGGGGTCCCCCGCAACCACCCCGACTTCCTCACCCTGGCGGCGGTCAACGGCATCCTCGGCGGCAAGTTCACCAGCCGGATCAACCTCAACCTGCGCGAGCGGCACGGCTACACCTACGGGGCGAGCAGCCGGTTCGCCGGGCGTCAGGGACCCGGCCCCTTCGTCGTCCGCACCGCCGTGGCGACCCCGGTGGCCGGGGCGGCGGCGCGCGAGGTGGTCGGCGAGCTCGAGCGGATCCGCGAGGCGGAGGTCGACCGCGAGGAGCTCGACGACGCGAAGAGCTACCTGATCGGCACCTTCCCCTACACGCTCCAGACCGTCTCCGGCGTCGCCGACCGCCTGGAGACGATCGCCATCCACGGCCTCCCCGCCGACTACTACGAGGTCTTCCCGCAGGCGGTCGCCTCGATCGACCGCGCCGCGATCCTCGCCGCCGCCCGCCGCCACCTGCGCCCGGCCGAGCTGGCGATCGTCGCCGTCGGCCCCGCCGCCGAGCTCGAGCCCCAGCTCCGCGACCTCGGCGAGCTCCGAGTCGTCACCCCCGACGAGACCGCCCCCGCGGCCACGCCCGCCGCCTCGGTCGCCGGCCTCGGCCCGGAGACCTGAGAGGGAGGGCTCGATCGTGCTCGAACGTCACCGGCGCAGGGAGCGTGGAGCGTACGTCAGGTCGGGCGACCCGGAGCGACTACCGAGCGAGGCGTAGCGGAGCTACGTTGAGCGAGGAAGGAGCGAGGACCGCCCGAGATGGCGTGCGATCCGCGCTCCTCACTCCACTGCCCAGGTGAGCTGCTTCTCCGGGCTCAAATAGAGACGTAGGGTGCGGGATTCGCCGGGCGGCAGGTCGATCGTCACCTCGCCGGCGCGCGCCGCGTCGCCGGCCGGGGTGACCCAGAACCGCAGGTCGTGGGAGCCGGGCTCGAGCCGGACGTCGCGGATCTCCTGCTGCCCCTGCCGCGGGCGCTTGCGGCGGAAGAACCCCTCCCGTTCGACGAACTCGTAGCCGGTGTTGGCGAGCAGGTCGCCCCCGTCGCGCACCATGAGCCGCCCCTCCCCCTCGGCGACCAGCCGCACGGTGAGATAGGCGTCGTCGGGCACCGCCGGACGAGGCGGCTCGTCCGGGGTCTGCGCACCCTCGGCCAGGCGCTCCTGCTCGGCCTCCTCGGCCGCCGCCGAGGCGGCCTCCGCGTCCCGCCGCCGCGCGATCTCCCGGGCGAGCCCCGTACGCGCCTGCCGCACCAGCCGGGCCGCCTCGGCGTTGTCCGGCTCGACCTCGAGCACGACGCTGGCGGTGGCCAGCGCCTCCTGGTAGCGGCGGCCGGCCAGCGCGGCGGCGGCCGCGGCGGTCTGCAGGTCGAGCTGGCGGCGGCGGAAGGCGTCGGCCTGCAGCTCGCCCGCCTGCCGCTCGGAGCGGATGCGCAGCCGGCGCGCCGCCGGGCGGTCGGGCAGCAGGCTCTCCGCCCGCCGGAAGGCGACCGCCGCCGCGACCGGGTCGCCCGCGGCGACGGCGCGTCTGCCCTGCCGCATCAGCGACGAGTACTCGACCTCCACCCGGTGCTCGAGCCCGTAGGCCGCCAGCTCGCCGTGGGATGCCTCGGGCCCCGGCGCGAGGAGCCAGAGCGCCGCGGTGGCCGCCAGCGTGACCGCGGCGGTCGCGGCGGCGACGAGGGCCAGGCGGCGGCCGGACGGGCGGCCGTCCGGGCCGGCCCGGTCGAGGAAGGAGCCGGCGGCGGCGAGGGCCGGCCGGAGCCGGCGGGCCAGGCGACCGGCGAGGCCGCCGGGTTCGGCCCCGCCGGCCGGCCCCCCGGGCTCCCCCGCCGGCGGGGGCGGCGGGACGATCCCCGGCAGGGTGTCGTGTTCGTCGTCGTCCGCCGGCTTCGGCGGCCGCTCGGCCGGGAGGTCCTGCGTGTCCGAGAGCGCGACGTCCCGCTCGTAGACCTCGACCGCCCGCGCCAGGTCGTCGGCCAGGGCCCGGGCGGACGAGTAGCGCTCGGCCGGGTCCTTGGCGAGCGCCCGCGGGAAGATCTCTGAGACGCCGGGCGGCAGGCTGCCGGTGTACTCCTCGGGCGGGGTGTAGGCGTCGTAGACGATGCGGTGGGAGACCGCGGTCAGGTTCTCCCCGGCGAACGGCTTGTGCCGGGTGATCATCTCGTAGAGGACGACGCCGAGCGAGAAGAGGTCGGTCCGGCGGTCGACCTCGCGCCCCTGAACCTGCTCGGGCGACATGTAGTTCGGGGTGCCGAGCAGCTGCCCGTCGTGGGTCAGCGACGTGGTGTCGAACTGGGCGATCCCGAAGTCGGTGATCTTGACCTGGCGCTCCGGGGTGAGCAGCACGTTGGCCGGCTTGACGTCGCGGTGGACGACGCCGCGGGCGTGTGCGTAGTCGATCGCCGAGGCGACCTGGCGGACGATCTCGAGCACCTGGGCGAGCTCGAGCGGCTTGCCGTAGCGGAGGAGCTCCTTGAGGTTCGACCCCTGGACGTACTCCATGGCGATGAAGACGACCCCGTCCTCCCCCTCGTCGACCACGTCGTGGACGGTGACGATGTTCGGGTGGGAGAGGATGCCGGCGCTCTGCGCCTCGCGCAGGAAGCGGGAGCGGAAGCGCTCGACGTCCGCGGCGTCGGCGCCGAGGTTGGGCCGGAAGACCTTGAGCGCGACGAGCCGGCCGATCAGCGGGTCGCGCGCCAGGTAGACGACGCCCATCGACCCGCGGCCGAGCTCGGCCTGGATCTCGTAGCGACCGAGATGCCGGGGGATGGCGGAGGAGGGGTTCGGCGACGACATGGCGTCCTGACGGCGCGCCGGCCGCGGCCGGGCGGTCCGGGGGCGGGACGAGGCGCCGCGCGAGCCCTGCGATTGTAGCCCGGACGATCCATGACCGCCCGCCGCGAGGGCGTGGAGCGTGCGTCGAGCCGCGCGTCGCGGAGCGATGAACGAGCGACTCAACTCCCAGAGAACATGGGGTTTAGCGCCTGCCGGGGAGCCCCCGGAGCGCCCCGGACCCTGTGCTATAGTCGCCCCCCGCTTCGACCCCAGCGCGCCCCATCCCGAGAACGAGGAGGTCCGATTCGATGCAGGTGGAGAGCCCCGAGAAGATCCGAAACCTGGCGGTGGCCGGGCACAACGACACCGGCAAGACGACCCTGGTGAGCGCCCTGCTCTACGCCGGGGGCACGACCGACCGCCTGGCGAAGGTGGAGGACGGCGGCACCGTGACCGACTTCGACCCGGAGGAGGTCGAGCGGGGCATCTCGATCGGGCTCGCCCCCTGCTACGTGCCGTGGAAGGGCCACAAGGTCAACCTCGTCGACTGCCCCGGCTACGGGATCTTCTTCACCGAGACGCGCTCGGCGATGCGGGCGACCGACGCGCTGCTGCTCTGCGTCACCGCGGTGGCCGGGGTCGAGGTGACCGCCGAGAAGGCATGGGCGTACGCGGCGGAGATCGGCCAGCCGGTCGTGCTCCACCTGACCCGGATGGACCGCGAGCGCGCCGACTTCGCCAAGGCGGTCGACGGGATCGCGTCGACCTTCGGCCGCGAGTGCGTGCCGGTGCACTACCCGATCGGCGCGGAGGGCTCGTTCACCGGCGTCGTCGACCTGGTGCGCCGGCGGGCGCTGACCTTCGAGCGCGACGGCAAGGGGACGGCGGCCGAGGGCGAGGTGCCAGCCGAGCTCGCCGACGCGGTCGACGAGTGGCGCGGCAAGCTGGTGGAGGCGGTCGCCGAGACCGACGACATGCTGATGGAGCGCTACTTCGAGGCCGGCGGCCTCGACGAGGAGGAGCTCGCCGCGGGGCTGCGCAAGGCGGTCGCCCGGCGGCTGGTGTTCCCGATCACCCTGTCGTCGGCTGCCCACGCGATCGGGCCGTCGGCGCTGCTCGACCTCGTCGTCGCCGCCGCGCCGTCGCCGGCCGAGCGTGGGCCGTTCCCGGCCGAGACGATCGGCGGCGAGCCGGCCGAGGTCGCCCCCGACCCGTCGGAGCCGCTCGCGGCCCTCGTCTTCAAGACGCTCCAGGACCCCTTCAGCGGCAAGATCTCGATCGTCCGCGTCGTCTCCGGCAGCCTGGCGTCGGACTCGACCGCCTGGAACCCGCGCCTCGAGGACGTCGAGAAGGTCGGCCCGGTCCTCCACCTCCAGGGCAAGCAGGGCGAGAAGGTCGCGAAGCTCGTCGCCGGCGACCTCGGCGGCGTCGCCAAGCTCAAGCAGACCGCGACCGGCGACACCCTGTGCGCCAAGGAGCGGCCGGTCCGGCTCGGCTGGATCGACGTGCCCGAGCCGGCGATGTCGTTCGCCATCGAGCCGAAGTCGAAGGGCGACGAGGAGAAGGTCGGCGAGTCGCTCCACCGGCTGATGGACGAGGACGTCGCGCTCAAGACCGGCCGCGACCCCGAGACCCACGAGTGGCTGCTCTCGGGCACCGGCCAGCGCCATGCCGAGATCGCCGTCTCCAAGCTCAAGAGCCGCTACAACGTCGAGGTGATTCTCCACCCGCCGAAGGTCCCCTACCGCGAGACGATCCTGCGCTCCGCGGACGGCCACGGCCGGCACAAGAAGCAGACCGGCGGGCGCGGGCAGTTCGCCGACTGCCGCATCCGCATCGAGCCGATCCCACGCGGCGGGGAGTTCGAGTTCGTCGACGAGATCTTCGGCGGCTCGATCCCGCAGGGCTACCGGCCTGCGGTCGAGAAGGGGATCGAGGAGGCGCGCCGGCGCGGCTACGTCGCCGGCTACCGGGTGGTCGACTTCCGGGTCCGCCTCCTGGACGGCCAGTACCACGACGTCGACTCCTCGGAGATGGCCTTCAAGATCGCCGGCTCGCTCGCCTTCAAGGATGCGATGGCGAAGGCCGGCGCCACGCTCCTCGAGCCGATCATGCAGGTCGAGATCACCGCCTCGGAGGACTTCACCGGCGACATCATCTCCGACCTCTCCCAGCGGCGCGGCCGGCCCCAGGGGATGGACTCGCGCAACGGCACGCAGGTGATCCAGGCGGTCGTCCCGATGGCCGAGATGCTCGACTACGCCCCCTCCCTGCGCGCGATGACCCAGGGCCGCGGCAGCTTCCACATGGAGTTCTCCCACTACGAGGAGGTGCCGCGCAACGTGCAGCAGAAGCTGATCGAGGAGCGCCAGCGCGCGCGGGCCGAGGAAGGCTAGAGGCCATCGAGCTCGATCTGACCCGCGAGACCCTCGTCCTCGGGGCCACCTGGTACGTGGCCTTCCTGCTCAGCCTGACCCTCCACGAGGCCGCCCACGCCTGGGCGGCGCTCCGGCTCGGCGACCCGACCGCCTACCGCGGCGGCCAGGTCACCCTCAACCCGGTCCCCCACGTCCGCCGCGCGCCGGTCGGCACCGTCGTCGTCCCGGTCGCCTCGTACCTGCTCGGCGGCTGGATGATCGGCTGGGCGAGCGCCCCCTACGACCCGGTGTGGGCGGAGCGCCACCCGAAGAAAGAGGCGTTGATGGCCGCGGCCGGTCCGGCCGCCAACCTGCTGCTGGTGGTCCTCTCGGGCGCCGCCCTGCGGCTCGGTCTCGAGACCGGCGTCTTCACCTTCCCGGCGGCCGACGCCTTCGGGTTCGAGGGGCTGGCGGCCCCCGGCGCCCCGTGGACCGCCGGCGTCGTCCCGCTGGTCTCGATCCTCTTCTCCCTCAACCTGCTGCTCTTCGTCTTCAACCTCCTCCCCTTCCCCCCGCTCGACGGCAGCGCCGTCTTCCCGGCGCTGTTCGGCGAGTCCGCCGCCCGCGCCTTCAAGGGCCTCCTGCGCGCCCAGCCGGCGCTGTCGCTCCTCGGCCTGGTCGTCGCCTGGAAGCTCTTCGGCCCCCTCTTCCAGCCGCTCTTCGGCTTCGCCCTGGCGGTCCTGTACGCGGGGCTGTGAGCCGCGAGCTGCGGGCCACCTACCGAGTTGCACACGCGAACGACCGGGACTTCGCGTTCACGGAGTAACGAAGCCGGCCGCCGGGACGCCGGTTTCTGCAGACACGACCTAGATCTTCGACGAACGGCTCGGTCCGGACCGCCTTCCCCTCACCGTGGATCGTCGGAACGGGCCAGCGAGAGAGGAGCGGTGCGATGGCTGAAGAGCACGCAGGCGACGAGCTGGAGATCCCGCCCGAGGAGGAGTCCGGCGGCGAAGAGGCCGCGGTCTCGTTCGAGGCGGAAGAGCCCGAGCCGGCCGCGGCGGTGCGCGGGCTGGCGCTGGCGGAGGAGGCGGCGCCCGAGGCGGCGCCGAGCGACGAGGTCTCCGGCGCGCTGGCGAGCGTCCACCGGGCGGTGTCGGCGGCGCTGGAGCGGAAGGTGGCCGGCGAAGGGGCCGAGGCGTTCGCCGCGCCCGAGGACGACCTCGAGGGGCCGGGGAACGTGGTCGGCGTCGGGCTCGGCTACGTCGACCAGGACCCGCTGATGCCGAGCGCCGAGCCGGCCGCCCCGGCGCTGAACCTGTACGTGGTCGAGCCGGTCTCCGAGGAGCGGGCGCGCGCGGTGCTCGCCGAGACGATGGGAGCCGAGGCGGCACGCGACGAGAGCGTGCCGATCAACGTCTGGGTCACCGGGGTCATCGAGGCGCAGCCGCACCGCTTCCGGATGCGGCCGGCGCCGGGCGGCATCTCGGTGGGCCACGTGCGGATCACCGCCGGCACCCTGGGCTGTCTCGCCCGCGGTCTGAACCCGCCGCGGGACCGGCGGCGGCTGATCCTGTCCAACAACCACGTGCTGGCGAACTCGAACGACGCCCGCTTCGGCGACTCGATCTTCCAGCCGGGGCCGCTCGACGGCGGGGTCTCCCCGCCCGACCGGATCGCCATCCTCGAGCGCTTCGTGCCGATCGACTTCGGCGGCGGGCCGAACCTGGTGGACTGCGCCACCGGCTGGGCGTGGCCCGACCGGGTGCAGGTGGGCCAGGTGTTCGTGCGCAACGGCCAGCGGCGGATCTTCCGCACCGGCGCGACGCCGATCCCGTGCGGCCGGGAGCTCCTGGTCGGCAAGTCGGGCCGGACGACGCAGCTCACCCAGGGGCGGATCATCGACTGCAACGCGACGGTCACCGTCCGCTACGGCTCGCGCACCGCGCTCTTCCGCGACCAGATCTCGATCCGCGGCCTGGCCGGGCTGTTCAGCGCCGGCGGCGACTCCGGCTCGCTGATCTGGAGCTGGGACCCACGGCGCGCCCCGGTCGGCCTGCTCTTCGCCGGCGGCGGCGGGGTGACCTTCGCCAACAAGATCGGGCACGTCCTGCGGGCGCTCGACATCCGGCTGGAGACCTGAGGGGCGGCGGTTCGGAGGCCGCTCTCCCGGGCGGGACCGGACGCCGGCCCGCCCGGCCCGGCCTCCGCCGTATGATCGGCCCCAGGAGGTGACGCGATGCCCAAGCCCCCGCGCGAGACCGCGGCGGTCCCCTACGATCCCCCGCCCGACGAGGGGCCGCGCTCGCGCGCGCTCGCCGTCAAGGAGCGCCACGAGCGCGAGCTCCTCGAGCTTCCCGGCGTCGAGGGCGTCGGCCTCACCGGCCGGGAGGGCCACGAGGCGATCCTCCTCTATCTTCACGACGAGGACGCCCGGAGCGGCGTGCCGTCGGAGGTCGAGGGGGTGCCGGTGACCTGCGAGGTCACCGGGCCGATCGAAGCGCAGTAGGGCCGCTCGGCCTCCGGGACGCGAACGGCCGGCGTCGCCGCCGGCCGTCGGGCGCCCTCGCGCGGGGCGGGTCCTGCTGGGCGAGTGAGCGCGGCCTACCCGGCCTTCGCCTTCTTCGCCGGCTTCTTCGCCGGCTTCTTCGCCGGCTTCTTCGCCGCCTTCTTCCTGGTCTTCGCCGGCGCCTCCGCCGGCGCCTCTCCATCGGCCTGGCCCTTGGCCTTCGCCCTGGGCTTCGGCTTCGCCTTGCCCTTCCTCTTCGACTTCGTCTTCGGGGGCGGCGCGGCGTCGGCGGGCTTCTCGTAGTCGACCCACTCGATGACCGCCATCTCGGCGCCGTCGCCCTGCCGGGGGCCGAGCTTGACGATGCGGGTGTAGCCGCCCGGACGGTCGGCGAAGCGCGGACCGAGGTCCTCGAAGACCTTTTTGACCATCGTCCGGTCGGGGATCCAGCGGGCGACCCAGCGGCGGGCGGGGACGGAGTCCGTCTTGCCCCGGGTCACCACCCGCTCGGCGACCCGCCGGAGCTCCTTGGCCTTCGGCAGGGTGGTGACGATCCGCCCGTGCTCGACGAGCGAGTGGACCTGGTTGCGGAACAGGGCCAGCCGGTGGGACGAGGTGCGCCCCAGCTTGCGGCCCCTCTTGGCGTGACGCATCGGTGACCTCCTCGGACCCGTCCCGGCCTAGGCCGCGCCGGCGGCGACGGGCTTGTCCGGCACGTCCATGCCGAGCGACAGCCCGAGCCCGTCGAGCATCTCCTGCACCTCCTCGAGCGACTTCTTGCCGAAGTTCTTCGTCTCCAGCATGTCCTTCTCGCTCCGGCGCACGAGGTCGCGCAGGGTGTGGATGTTGGCGTTCTTCAGCGAGTTGACCGAGCGCACGGAGAGGTCGAGCTGGTCGATCTGCTTCGACAGCAGGCTCTCCATCGCCGCGTCGAGGCCGCTCTCGGACTCCTCGGCCGCCTGGCGGATCGACTCCTCGGCGCTGATGAAGATGCCGAGGTGGTCGCGCAGCAGCATCGCGGCGCGCGAGATGGCGAGCTCCGGCGAGAGCGTGCCGTTGGTCCACACCTCGAGCACCAGCCGCTCGTAGTCGGTCGTCTGGCCGAGGCGGGCCGACTCGACCCGGTAGTTGACCCGGCGCACCGGGCTGTGGGCGGAGTCGACCGGGATCCAGCCGATCCCCATCGCCTCGTCGAAGTTGCGGTCGGCGGCGACGTAGCCGCGCGCCGCCTTGACCTGCGCCTGGAGCCGCAGGTGCCCCTCCTCGTTGAGGGTGGCGATGTGGACGTCCTTGTCGAAGATCTCGACCTGGGCGTCCGCGGCGATGTCGCCGGCGGTCACCTCGCGCGGCCCCTCGACGTCGAGCGACAGTACCTTCGGCTCCTCACCGTGGAGCACGATCGGCACGCCCTTGAGGTTGAGGATGATGTCGGTGACGTCCTCGACGGTGCCGGGGATCGAGGAGAACTCGTGGAGCACCCCCTCGATGTTGATCGCCGTCACCGCCGCTCCCTCGATCGAGGAGAGCAGACACCGCCGCATGGCGTTGCCCAGGGTGGTGGCGAACCCGCGCTCGAACGGCTGGGCGGTGAACCGGCCGTAGGTCGGGGTCAGGGTGTCGTGGTCGGTCTCGATGCGCTTGGGGCGCTGAAAACCCTTCAAAAGCATGTCTGGCACTCCTATGGGACTCCTAACGGCTGTAGAGCTCGACGATGAGCTGCTCTTGGATCGGGAGCTTGATGTCCTCGCGGGTGGGCAGGCGCAGGACCTTGCCGGTGAAGCTCTCGGCGTCCAGCTCGAGCCATTCGGGCACGCCGCGCCCGCGGGCGGTCTCGACGCTGGCGCGGATGAAGTCGTTCTTGCGGCTGACCTCTTTGACGGCGACGGTCTG
>Ga0299913_10003636_pt1 | contig 12681 bp, 12 predicted proteins | sample RVTome_9_FD_201360 | JGI IMG/M metagenome (GOLD analysis project Ga0299913, IMG submission 201360) | Soil microbial communities from uranium-contaminated site in the Upper Colorado River Basin, Wyoming, United States - RVT155D38 (version 2) ... | reverse complement strand
GCGAACACCAGGTCGCCCGAGCACACCAGCACCCGATCGTCGACCCGGAAGCAGCAATGCCCGGGTGTGTGGCCCGGGGTGTGCAGGACCTCGATCCTGAGCCCGGCCAGATCGAGCACCTGGCCGTCGTCGATCGTTCGCAGATCCTCCGCGGGTGTCAGGGGGTTGCCCGGACCCCTCGCCCAGCCGTCGGGGTCGTCGTAGGCCACCGCGTCGGCCGGGTGGATCCACACGGGAACATCGGGGCCGGCGAAGGCGCCCGCCATCGTCGCGTGATCGACGTGGGCGTGGGTGAGCAGTACCGCGGCCGCTCGCCTGCCGGCGGCCTCGAGTGTAGCCCGGACCGCGTCGGGCTCGAACCCCGGGTCCACGACCACCGCCTCGTCGGTGCCGTCGGCGCCCAGCATCCAGCAGTTCGTGCCGTACGGATTGCGATCGAAGACGTCCAGCCACATGGAGCGGCCATGCTACCGGACCACCAGGTCGCCCCTGCTCAGTGGCGCTGGGCGTCGAGCATCAGGGTGAACGGACCGTCGTTCGTCAGGCGCACCTGCATGTGAGCGCCGAAGACCCCACGCGCCACGGCCAAACCCCGCCGGTGCAGGGCATCGGCGAGCGCCTCCACACGCTCGGCGGCCACCTGCGGATCTTCCGCCTCGGTCCAGGAAGGGCGTCGGCCCTTGCGGACGTCGCCGTACAGGGTGAACTGCGACACGACGAGCACCTCGCCCGCCACGTCGGCCAGGGCGAGGTTCGTCTTGCCCTCGTCGTCCTCGAAGACCCGCAGGCCGGCGACCTTGTCGGCGAGCAGCTCGACGTGGGAGACGGGGTCGCCCTTTCCGACGCCGACCAGCAGCAGCAGGCCGGGGCCGATCGAGGCCACCTCGCGCCCGTCGATCGTCACCTCCGCGTGACGCACGCGTTGCAGCAGGACCCGCACGAGGTCTAGCTCGGCACGACCCGCACGGCGTCGAAGACGCTCTCGACCCGCTTGACCGCGCCGAGGATCGACGAGAGGTGGGTGATGTCGGCCAGCTCGAAGGTGAACCGAAGGCGCGTGATGCGATCGCGCCCGGTGGTCGAGGTCGCCGACAGGATGTTCACGTGATGGTCCGACAACACGGTTGCGACGTCGGACAGCAGGCGGGTGCGGTCGAGCGCCTCGACCATGACCGCGACCGTGAAGGAGGTGGGCTTGCCCCCCGCCCACGTGACGTCGATCACTCGCTCGGGCTCACGCCGCAGCGCCTTCACGTTCGGACAGTCCGTCCGGTGCACCGACACACCCTGGCCGCGTGTCACGAACCCCATGATCTCGTCACCGGGCACGGGAGTGCAGCACCGGCCGAGCTTCACCCACACGTCGGGCAGCCCCTTGACGACGACCCCCTTGGAGATCTCGTCGTGTTTGCCGATGCGCACCGGGCGTGCGAGGGGCACGTCGGTGGTCGTCTCGTCGTCGCCGGTGCCCGAGATCAGGCGGGACAGGCGGGCCAGCACCGACTGGGGCGACACGTGGTTCTCCCCGACCGCGACGTAGAGAGAGTCCAGGTCGGGGTACTTCAGGTCGGCGGCGACCTGCTGCATCACGTCTTCGGTCGCCAGGCGTTTGAACGACAGGTTCTGCTTGCGCATCTGCCGCTGGAGCAGATCCTTGCCCTGGTCCAGGGCGTCCTCGCGGCGGCCCCGTGCGAACCACTGTCGGATCTTCGAGCGCGCCCGAGGTGTCGTGACGAACCGCAGCCAGTCTTGCGACGGCCCCTCACCCTGCGCCTTCGATGTCAGCACCTCGACCGAGTCGCCGGTGCGCATCTCGTAGTCGAGGGGCACGAGCTTTCCGTTGACCTTCGCGCCGATCGTGCGGTGCCCTACCTCGGTGTGGATCGAATAGGCGAAGTCCACCGGCGTCGCGCCCCGGGGCAGGTTCACGACGTCGCCCTTGGGGGTGAACACGAAGACCCGGCCGCCGGACAGGTCGATCCGCAGGCCCTCCATGAACTCCCGCGGATCGGCCATGTCCTTCAGCCACTCCATCAGCTGGCCGAGCCACGCCAGGTCGGCGCCGTCTTTCGCCTGCTTCGGGCTCTCCTTGTAGCGCCAGTGGGCCGCGATGCCGAACTCGGCGGTGCGGTGCATGTCGCGCGTGCGGATCTGGATCTCGAGCGGCTCCCCAGCCGGGCCCACGACCGTCGTGTGCAGCGACTGGTACATGTTGGACTTGGGCATCGCGACGTAGTCCTTGAAGCGCCCGGGCACCGGCTTCCACAACGCGTGGACGGCGCCGAGGGCCCCGTAGCAGTCACGCAGCGACTCGACCTGGATCCGGATGCCGACGAGATCGTGGATCTCGTTGAACTCCTTGCCCCGGATCACCATCTTCTCGTAGATCGAATACAGGTGTTTGGGTCGACCCTCGACGTCGGCCTTGATGCCGATCTCCTTCAACTTCTGCCGAAGCGTCATCGTCAGGTCGGCGATCAGCGCCTGGCGCTCGTCGCGCCGGGTCTCCACGAGGTTCGCGATCTCCCGGTAGGGCCCGGGGTGCAGCGCCTTGAACGAGAGGTCCTCCAGCTCCCACTTGACCTCCTGGACACCCAGGCGGTTGGCCAGCGGCGCGTAGATCTCGAGCGTCTCGGTGGCGATCCGTCGCTGCTTGTGCTCCGACAGCGCACCCAGGGTGCGCATGTTGTGGAGGCGGTCCGCGAGCTTGATCAGCAGCACCCGGATGTCGCCGGCCATCGCGACGATCATCTTGCGGACGTTCTCGGCCTGGGCCAGCTCACGCGTCCGGAACTCCAGGGCCTCGAGCTTCGTGAGCCCGTCGACGATGCGGCCGACCTCCTCGCCGAACTCCTCCTCGACCCGCTCGAGGGTCACCTGGGTGTCCTCGACGGTGTCGTGCAGCATCGCGGCGACGAGCGTCGTGGTGTCCAGCCGCAGGTCGGCGAGGATGCCGGCGACGGCCAGAGGGTGTTCGATGAAATCTTCGCCGGACTTGCGCTGCTGGCCTTCGTGCGCCTCCTCCGCCACGAGGAACGCCTGCTCGAGCAGCCGGAAGTCACCTTTGGGGTTGTAGGAGCGGATCTTCTTGAGCAGCGGCGCCAGGCGGGGCGGGGTTTCGGTCTCGGCACGGCGCAGGCGGGGTCTGGGCAGCCGGCCTGCTCGGCGCTGCGGGGGTGGTTCGACGCGGAGCTCTTCCTTGCTGTCCATGGGCGCCTCGAACCAGTCTACGGCGGGTGGACCACGATCCCGCGAGCGCTTAGTAGTGGATCAGCGTGAACAGGTCGTGCCCGGCGACCTTGTCGCGCCCGCCCAAGGCGTCCAGCTCGATCAGGCAGGCGATGCCGCAGACCTTGCCGCCGATCCGTTCGACGAGCGAGGCAGCCGCCCGCGCGGTGCCGCCCGTGGCGAGCACATCGTCGACGACGAGCACCCGCTCCCCCGGCGCGACGGCGTCGTCGTGGATCTCGAGGGTCGCGGTGCCGTACTCGAGGGAGTACTCCTCGTCGATCGTGGACCACGGAAGCTTGCCCTTCTTGCGGACGGGCACGACGCCGGCGCCGAAGTGGTAGGCCACCGGCGCCGCCAGGATGAACCCGCGGGCTTCGATGCCCACGACCTTGTCGACGTTGCCCCGGCCGAAATGCACGACGATCAGGTCGATGATGGTCGAGAAGGCGATCGGGTCGGCGAGCACCGGCGTGATGTCGCGGAACACGATGCCCGGCTCGGGGAAGTCGGGCACGTCGCGGATCAGTGCCTTGATCTGTGCCACGTCCATGTCGGGGTTACCTCCGTTTACGTTTGGCGGGGGGTCGCTTGCGGGACTTCGACTGAGGCCGCGCGGCACGGGCACCACCCGAGGCGCTCGGCGTGGCCGTGCCCGTCGACGGCGCGGTCGTGGGGGACGCGGCGGCCGAGGAGGTCGCCGTGGTCGATGAGACCGACGTGGCGGCGCCTCGCTCCTCGCGAGCCTTGCGACGCTCCTCGGACGCCCGCACGCGAGCGTTGCGGGACTTGATCACCGTCAGCAGCGGCGCGGCAACGAAGATCGAGGAATACGTGCCCGCCGCCGTGCCGACGAACATCGCGAACGCGAAGTCCTTCAAGGTGTCGCCGCCGAAGAACAGCATCGCCGCGATCGGCAGCAGCACCACGAGCGAGGTGTTGACCGAGCGCATGAACACGGTGTTGAGCGACAGGTTGACCACGCCGTCGTATCCGTGCGTCGCCATGAGCGCCGGCGACTCGAGGTTCTCCTGCACCTTGTCGAAGATCACGACCGTGTCGTAGAGCGAGAAGCCCATGATCGTGAGGATCGCGATCACGGTCTCGGGCGCGACGGCCCGCCCGACGAGCGCGTAGATGCCGGCCGTGATCACGATGTCGTGGAGCAGGGCGACGATGCCGCTGACCCCCATGGCCCACTCGAACCGCCACGTGAAGTAGAGCAGGATCAACGCGAGCACGATCACGAGACCGCGGATCGCCTGGCTCGACAGTTGCCGGCCCCATGTCGGCCCGACGTCTTCGACGCTGACCTCGGCCCTCGTGGTGCCCGCCTGTTCGGCGAGCGCGGTCAGCAGCTCGTCGGCGCGCTGTCCCTCGTCGCTGATCGACCCGGTCCGCACCGACAGCTCCCTGCCGTCCACGATCTGGATCTCGGCCTCCGCGAGGTCGTACTCGGCGAGCAGGTCGCTCACCTCGGAAGGGGCGACCGGCTGCACCATCGGGTACGTGATCTGCGCACCCCCACGGAAGTCGATCGAGAACGTGAGGCCCTGCCAGAAGATGCCGATCAGCGAGAGCACGATCCACGCCCCGGAGAACAGGAACCAGAAGTTGCGGCGTTCGATCAGACGGAAGTGGGGCACCGTGTGGCCCCGATAGGTGTCGAGCGCGGTCTGCAGCGAGCTCATGCGCCCTTGCCGATCGGTCCGTCGGGCGCCGGGACTTCCGCGGCGATGGCCGAGAGCAATCCGAAGTGGCGCATACCCACGACCCGCTTGTTGCGCGCCGCCAGGAAGGCGGTCGGCCGCATGTAGAACCACACGACGAAGACGTCCAGCAGCGTCGCCACGCCCAGGGTCAGCGCGAACCCGCGGACCGAGCTCACGGCCGTCAGGTACAGCACGCCGGCTGCCAGCAGGGCCACGATGTCGGCCGCGATCAGCGTGCGGAACGCTCGCTTGAAGGCCGGCTGCACGGCCGAGCGTGGTGAGCGTCCGTTGCGGACCTCGTCCTTCAGCCGTTCGAAGAACACGATGTAGGAGTCGGCGGTCACGCCGAGCGAGATCACGAGCCCGGCCACACCCGCAAGGGTCAGTGCGTACCCGAAGGACCTTCCGCCGAGCGACACCATCGTGATCGCGAGCACGGCCCACGCGGCCATCCCGACGCTCGCGACGATGCCGAGCAGCCGGTAATAGAAGAGCAGATAGACGAACAGCAGCAGCAGCCCGACGATGCCGGCGCGGATGCCCTGCCGCAGCGATTCCTCACCCAGTGTCGGACTCACCGTGCGCACCGACTCGCGCGTCAGTTCGACCGGCAGCGCGCCGGCGTTCAGCTGCGTCGCGAGGTCTTTGGCGTCCTGTTCGGTGAACCCACCGCTGATCACACCGCTGCCGTTGGTGATCGGGTCGTTCACGACCGGGTCGGAGATCACCACGCCGTCGACCACGATCGCGATCCGGTTCTGCGGCGGCGGCGCGCTGACCGCCCTGGTCGTCGCGTCGGCGAAAGACGCGGTGCCCTCACCGTCGAGCTCGAACTGCACCGCCCACTCGGTCACGACGCCGGCCGTGCCGCCACCCTGCAGGGTCGCCGAGGAGCTGGCGATGTTGTTGCCTGCCAGCACGACCGGACCCAAGCGAAGCTTCGCTCCATCACCCCGGAAGTACACGACCTCCTGGCTCTCGAGCCTTCCGGGGCCGCACTCGGGGTCTTCGCGTTGCTCCGGCGTCTCGCAGGTCACGGGCACCGTCTGCCATCGCGGGTCCTCGGGCGGGACCTCCTCCAGCACGGGGCGCTGCTCGAGGCGCGCCGTCTGGCCGATCACCTGCAGCAGGCGCTCCTGCCCGGTCTCCTGCTGCCGACGTTCGGCCGCCCCAGCCGACAGGTAACAACCGAGATCCTCACCCGCCGAACTGATCACGCAGAACTCCTCGGTGATCTCGCTCGCAACGATGCCCTCGAGCGCCGTCTCGGCCTCGGCGCGTTCCTCCAGCCCGCAGGGCAGCTCGGCGGCGCCGGTGCGGTCCAGGGCCGCCAGGCCGGTCGGCGACGGACTCGGGCTCGGTGAGGCCGACCCCGTCGCGGTGGGGGTCGGACTCGGACCATCGGTCGCGTCGGGATCGTCGGGGTCGGGGCTGGGCGTCGGCGTCGGCTCCGGCTCCGGCTCCTCGGGGGGCGGCTCGACCACGCACCACGTACGTGCACGGACCTCGGTGTCGACCGCTTCGAGCGCGGCGTCGACCTCCGCCCGGTCCTCACCGCACGCGAACTGTTCGCCATCGAGGTCGGTGATGCAGAAGCGCGAGGGAGGGGGCGCGGGCCCGACGGTCGGCGACGGTGAGCCCGACGGGGTCGCGCTCACCTCGGCGGCAACCGTCAGCTGCGTCTGCGCGGCAGCCGCCGCCTGCAGGCTGCTCTCGCACCCGAGCTCGGCGTCGCCGGTCACCAGGCAGACCTCGGAGGGCACCCCCTGCACCTCGAGGGCATCGAGCGCGTTCCGCACCACCCGGTCGGCCTCGGCGCAGCCGTGGCTGACACGCTCGCCGTCGTCGTCCTCACTCACGAGGCACCAGCGGTCGGCCTCGCGCCGTTCGACCGTGCTGCGGGTCTGCCCGGGGATCTGGACCTCGATCGTGGCGCCGGCCAGGAAGATGTCGGGCTCACCGACCCCGAAGGCGTCGACCCGGTTGCGGATGTTCTCCAGAGCCCGCTCCATCACCTCCGTGTCGGTGCCCTCGGGCGCGGACAGGATCACCGCCACGCCCCCTTGCAGGTCGAGGCCGAGCACCGGGCGCAGCCCCCCGCCGACGAGCCCGGCCGTTCCGCCGGCCACGAGCAACGCGACGAAGATGATGGAGGCCCACAGGCCGCGGGTGTTCCTCACGCGATGTCGGCCCCGTTGATCACGAGCCGGAACCGGGCGTCGAGCATCTCTGCCGCGACACGGCACATCTGCATACGACCGAGGAAGATCTCGAAGTACTCCATGACCTGGCTGATCTGGGTGTCGATCGTCAGCTCGAGGCTGACGGTGCGGGCGTCGGAGTCTACCCGTAGGAACGACTGCTCGACGGCATGGTTCACGCGGTCGTGGATGTCGTGCTCGACCTGTCCGGATCGCCGCACGCGGCTGCGATGCACGTCGGACTTGTCGGCCAGGATCACCGCCGCCGATATCGCCGAGACGGCGGTTCCTTCGGTCTCCTCGTGGTTCGCGATCGCCGCCAGGATCGGCATCAGGTCGCTGCCGGGTACCTGGTCGCGGAGCGCGTGATGCACGAGCACGGCGCCGGTCTGCCCGTGCGCGTCGCGGGCCAGAGCGTTGCCGACGTCGTGCAGGTAGCCGGCCACGCAGGCGAGGGTGGCTTCGCGCTCGGAGAAGTCGAGGCGGTGCAGCACCTGATAGGCGATGCGCGCCACCAGGTTCGCGTGGCGGAACCCGTGCTCGGTATAGCCCATCGCCTCCATCACACGATCGGCCGAGGCGATGTACATCGAGAGCTCGGCGTGCTCCTGCACCTGCTCGAGCGTGATGGCGGGAGGCCCGTCGTCCTGCGGCTCGTGCGGCTGACTCGGGTGCGGCGGCGGCACGACCGGCACCGGTTCGACCGGCGGGTCGCGGGTGGGGTCCAGCGGTCCGGTCGCGCTCACGGCGCGCCCGTCGCCTCCTCCTCGTCGCCCTCGAGGTCGACGTCATCGTCGTCGAGATCGTCCTCGACGTCGTTGATCCTGCGAGCCACGCCCCCGCGCACCATGCGCACCCTCGTGCCGGGCGCGATCTCGACGAGCAGGATGTCTTCGTCGTCGATGTCGACCACGGTGCCCAGGATCCCCGCGGAGGTCAACACCTCGTCGCCGACGTCGACCCCCTGCTGCACCTGCTGTTGCTGCTGGGCGCGACGCCGCTGCGACCGCATCAGGAAGAACAACAGCGCGATCGGCAGCAGGAAGATCAGGTACGACGCGGCGCCGGGGCTCTGCGTCTCTTGGGCAACGATGTCGATCATGGGGCCTTCCTCGTGGTGGGTTGGGCGGCGTGGACGAGGCTGGAGTCTACCCGCGCGCGCCTCGGGCGGGCCCGTCGTTGCAGCTCAGAGCGGCAGCGTGCCCGGCGCGGCGACCCCCAGGTGCCGGAACGCCCGCTCGGTGGCCACGCGCCCCCGTGGGGTGCGCTGCAGGAACCCGAGCTGCAGCAGGTAGGGCTCGACGACGTCTTCGACCGTGTCGGTCTCCTCACCGACCGAAGCGGCCAGGGTCGACAGACCCACGGGGCCACCACCGAAGCGCTCGATCACCGCGAGCAGGATCGCGTGATCGAGGCGGTCCAGCCCCAGGGCATCGACCTCGAAGACCTCCAGGCCCGATCGAGCGATGTCAGCGGTGATCGCGCCCTCGTGGCGCACCTCGGCGAAATCGCGCACCCGTCGCAGCAGCCGGTTGGCGATGCGAGGCGTGCCGCGTGCGCGCCGCGCGATCTCGCCCGCACCCTCGGGGTCGATCGAGACCTCGAGGATGCCCGCGGAGCGACGCACGATGTTCGTGAGGTCGTCGGCGTCGTAGTAGTCAAGGCGCGGAGAGAAGCCGAACCGTTCGCGCAGTGGCAGCGTGATGCGCCCGGGCCGCGTCGTGGCCGCGATCAGCGTGAACCGGGGAAGCTCGAGCCGGATGCTGCGCGCCGTGGGCCCTTTGCCGAGCACGACGTCGAGATTGAAGTCCTCCAGCGCCGGATACAGCACCTCCTCGACCGCCCGGGGCATCCGATGCACCTCGTCGACGAACAACACGTCGCCATCCCCGAGGTTGGTCAGGATCGCGGCGAGGTCGCTCGGCCGATCGAGCGCCGGACCGCTCGTCGGCTGGAACCCGGCGCCCATCTCGTGGGCGACGATCTGCGCGAGCGTGGTCTTGCCGAGCCCGGGCGGGCCGCTGAACAACAGGTGGTCCACCGGCTCGTGCCGCTGGCGCGCGCCGTCGAGCAGCAGCGCCAGCTGCTCCTTGACCCGCCGCTGCCCGACGAACTCATCCAGCGTGCGGGGGCGCAGCGCGACGTCGAACTCACGGTCCTCCGGGGACCGAGCCGCCGCCTCGATCGGACGGTCGTCGTCGGCCGGCCCGCCACCGGGTGGGTCGACGCCGGCGCCCGACACGTCGACCACGTCGTCGTTCATCGGCCCACCCGCTGCAAGGCCTCGCGCAGGAGATCCTCGATCGCACGGTCGTCGACCTCGACACCCGCGAGCGCCTCGACGGCCTCCTGGGGCGTCAGGCCGAGCGACACGAGCGCGTTGCGGACGTCGGCGAGCGGGCCTTCGGCGTCGAGATCCCCCTCGCCGCCGAGCCGGTCGCGCAGATCGAGCACGACCCGCTGGGCCACCTTCTTGCCGACGCCGGGCGTGATCGTGAGCGCCGCCGCGTCGCCGTCGACGATCGCGCGGCGCAGCCCGTCGGGGCTGAGCGCCGACAGGAACGACAGGGCGACCTTGGGCCCGACGCCGCTGACGCCGGTGAGCAGCTCGAACAGTCCGCGCTGGTCGGTGGAGGCGAAGCCGTACAAGGTGATCGCGTCGTCACGCACGACCATGCGGGTGTACACGCGGGCCACACGCCCGACCGGCGGCAGATCGGCCAGCACCGAGGTCGGCACGGTCACCTGGTAGCCCACGCCGCCGACGGCGAGCACCACGACACCGGCCGACTTGTACACGACCTCACCCTCGAGGAACGCGATCATCGCGCACCCGCCCGCACCGCTGCCGCGCGCAGCGGCGCGCCGACCAGGTGGGTCAGGGCGACGGCGACCGCGTCGGCGGCGTCGGGGGCGTTCGGCACGTCATGCAGCCCATGCAGGCGGCGCAGAGCATCGAGCACCTGCGCCTTCGACGCGTTGCCGGCACCCGTGACCGCGCTCTTGACCTGCGAGGGCGCGTATTCACCGACCACGAGCCCCGCTTCGGCGGCCACGAGCATCAGCACCCCGGTCGCCCGCGCCACCTGCAGGGCGCTCACCTGGTTGCGGTTCCAGGCCACTCGTTCGACCGCGACGGCTTCGGGTCGGTAGGTGCGGATCGCGGTGCGGGTCGCCTCGGCGAGCACGAGCAGGCGAGCGGCGGCGTCGTCACCGGCGGGGGTCTGGACCGTGGTCGCCCATCGCAGGGTGGTCCGTCGGTCGTGCCGTTCGAGCACGGCGAGGCCACAGCGGGCCACGCCGGGATCGATCCCGAGCACACACGTATCGAACATCCGTTCGCCGCAGTCTAGGGCGGAGCCGACCGGCGGGCAACGACCCCTGCCGCGAGAGCGCGGACCTCTCACCCGACCCGATCGACGGTCTGGCACGAGCTCTCGAGCATCGTCCAGAACCGGTCGCAATCCCCCTCCACCTGAAGGACCAATGACTTCACCTCGGGAAACTGGAAGGCAAGGGCCTGCAACTCAAGAAGGAATATCTGCCCCGCAGTGGAGGTGCTCAGGTTCCCGAAATGGTTCTCCACGGTGGCCCTGAAGTCCACGGTCGCCACGCCTTCGGCGACCGAGACATGGGCCAGATCGTCGACGAAGGATGCGGCGGAAGCACTGAAGTACCCCTTCTCGACGTCCTCCGGCCGGGGTCCCGTCAGGTAGGCCTTGAGGGCGGCCAGAAGCCGACCATCCGTCGTGTCGGTCATCGACCGAGGGATCTCGATGGCGAACGTGTACAAGGGCTGCTTCATCGTCCCGAGAGTTGCGAAGTCTGCCTCGCATGAGAAATACACTGAGACGTACCTCTCATCGCCCAAGGCCGGCGGCGCGTTCCGCCTCTCGGTATCGCCCGCACACTCGACATCAGGGCCGGTGTCCATCGTCGGAACCGTGTCGCCCAACCCCTCGGGCCCGCTTGCTTGAGGTGTGGTGGAGGCGACGCACGACGTCGCGATGGTTGCCACGATGCTCAAGAAGGCGATCGATCGGTGCGATCTGACTGCTCGCACGTTACTCTCCGATCCCCAGTCCCGGCCCTGTTGTCCTCTTCGTATACCCCCTCACGCCAACCGGTCAAGCCACGCGCTGGTCCCAGCGGTCAGTGCTACTGGCAGAGACGGTTCTTATCGCTCTGAGCCGGCGATTCAGCAACGGCGCACCGGCGCTGACCTGTCGGTCTTCACCGAGTCAGCAGCTCACAGGGAGGCCATGACCTCTTCGGGGATGTCGAAGTTGGCGTAGACGTTCTGCACGTCGTCGAGGTCCTCGAGGGCCTCGATCAGCTGCAGCACCTGCTTGGCCTCGCCGCCGTCGACGGGGATCGTCGTGGTCGGCACCATCGAGATCTCGGCGGAGAACACGCTGACCCCGGCGTCGCGCAGCGCGGTCTCGACCGCTTTGAAGGCCTGCGGCTCGGTGATGATGTCCCAGCTGCTCTCGGAGTCGCGCAGGTCCTCGGCGCCGCCCTCGAGCGCGAGTTCGAGCAAGTGGTCCTCGTCGGGCGCCGCCGTCTTCTCGACCACGATCACCCCCTTGCGCTGAAACATCCACAGGGTCGACCCGCTCTCGCCCAGGTTGCCGTGATGGCGGGTGAAGGCGTGGCGCACCTCCTGCGCGGTTCGGTTGCGGTTGTCGGTGAGGGCCTCGACCACGAGCGCGATGCCACCGGCCGCGTACCCCTCGTAGGTGATCTCCTCGTACCGTGCGCCGCCGTCCAGCTCACCCGTGCCACGTTTGATCGCGCGCTCGATGTTGTCGGCGGGCACCGAGAAGCTCTTGGCCTTGTCGACGGCCGAAGCCAGGGTCATGTTCGCCTTCACGTCGCCGCTGCCGCCGTCCTTCGCCGCGACCTCGACGGCGCGCAGCAGCTTCGCGAACGTGTTGGAGCGCCGCGCGTCGTTGGCGCCCTTCTTCCGCTTGATCGTCGCCCACTTCGAGTGTCCGGACATCACGCCACCTCGTTCAGCTTGGCCAGCAGGTACCGGTGCAGGCCCGCGTGGCCGACCAGTTCGGGATGGAACGATGCTACGAGAAGGTTGGCCTGCTCGAGCACGACGGGGTGCCCGTCGTAGGTGCCGAGCACGTGCACGCCGGGCCCCACCCGCTCCACCCGGGGCGCACGGATGAACACCCCGCGCACGGGTTGCTCGATGCCCTCGACGTCGACGTCGGCCTCGAAGGAGTCGACCTGCCGGCCGTAGGCGTTTCGTCGCACGGTGATGTCGATCAGCCCGAGCAGCGGCTGCCCACCGATCACCTGCTCGGCGAGCACGATCATGCCGGCGCACGTGCCGAGGATCGGCATGCCGAGGCGCGCGCGCTCGCGGATCGGCTCGACCAGGTCGTAGGCACGGGCCAGCTTGCCGATCGTCGTGGACTCGCCGCCGGGGATCGCGAGCACGTCGACATCGGCCAGCTGCGCGGCGGTGCGCACCTCGATCGGCGTGGCCCCGGCGTCGGCAAACGCTCGCGCGTGCTCCCGGAAAT
>Ga0299913_10003635_pt1 | contig 12682 bp, 15 predicted proteins | sample RVTome_9_FD_201360 | JGI IMG/M metagenome (GOLD analysis project Ga0299913, IMG submission 201360) | Soil microbial communities from uranium-contaminated site in the Upper Colorado River Basin, Wyoming, United States - RVT155D38 (version 2) ... | reverse complement strand
GCTCGTACAGCGCCTGGCGCAGTCCGGATAGCTGCTCGTCCATGAGCGCGCAGGGCTTCGTCTCGCCATCGATCCGGATCCGGCACGCGCCGACCGTCAGGACCCGGCCCCGGCTTCCGGCGAGGTCGACGCCGCGGACCAGGAGGTTGGCGCGCCGGAGCGCCGGGTCGAGGCGCGCCCCGAGGCCCGCGAGGCGACGCTCCCACTCGTCCGCGTCGAGGATCGTCACCTGACGCCGCCCGCCGAAGTCCGCGTTCCCCGCGATCCCGCGGCCCGCCTCCAGCTCCGCCTCGCCCACGGGGTCCATGGGACCGAGCCGCACGCGCTTGAGCCAGATGGCCTCGAGCCGGCCGGGCGCGGTCGCCGGAGTCCTCAGGGGCGACTCAGTCCGAGGCGAGCTCGTGAACCGCCACGTCACCGGCACGCGGACGCTCGTCCACGCGGCGGATCCATTCGGCGAGTCGCGGGTGGCGGTCGGTCGACAGCCAGTGCGCCAGAACCCGGTGGAACAGATGCCGGTCGTCGTCGTCGATTCCGACCGCGTACTGGAGGAACGGGAACGCGATGCAATCGGCGGCCGAGAAGTCTTCGCCGAGCAGGTGCTGTCTGCCGTGGAGGAGCCTCTCGAAGCGATCCAGCGAGGCGGCGAGCGAGGAGCCGAGGCGCTCGATCCGCGCGTCGTCCGGCTCGGGCTTCGACATCTCGTCGGCGATCAGGTTCGGGGGCCGCTTCCACACCCGGTTGAACCAGTCGATGAACACGTCCAGCTCCGCGCGGCGGGCCGGGTCCTCGGGCCACAACGGCGGTTCCGGATAGCGGTTCTCGAGGTGCTCGAGGATGACCGGGGAGTCGAACACCACCCGCCCGTCGTCGTCCACCAGGACGGGGACCAGCTCCTGGCCGCTGACCTCGCGCACGCGGGTCCGGTCGCGCGGATCGACGAGTGCGATCTCGACCGGCAGGCCCTTGAACCCGAGGGCCAGCGTGACCCGCTCGACGTTCAGGGACCGGGGGATGACGAAGAGGTGCATCGGCACGGCAAGTATCGCCGCCGGCGCCCGCCCGGACCAGCGCCGGGCGGTCCCTCGGAGGACCCGATAGATTGCCCACCCGAGGACACATTCGAGGCGAAGGAGGGGAACGATGCGGATCCTGGTGATCGGGGGCACGGGCAAGGTGGGGAGCGCGCTCGCGGGGGAGCTGGCGCAGCGCGGCGTCGAGGTCCGGGTGATGAGTCGCACGGCGGGTCCAACCAGCCGCGACGGCGTGGAGACGGTGGCCGGCGACATGACGCGACCGGACTCGCTGCCGGAGGCCTTCGCCGGCGTGGACCGCTGCTACCTGCTCACGCCGCTGGCGCAAGACGAGGCCGAGCAGGGCCTGAACGCCGTCGACGCCGCCCGTCGAGCGGGAGTCGAGCGACTCGTCTTCCAGTCGGTCTCCCACGCGGACGACTACCCGGCGATCCCCCATTTCGCGAGCAAGGTCCGGATCCTCGACCGGATCCGCGAATCGGGCATCGCCTGGGCGGCGGTCTTCCCGTCCAGCTTCTACCAGAACGACGTCGCGCTGCGCGACCTGATCCTGGGTCCCGGCATCTACCCGAACCCGATCGGAAGCGGCGGGATCAACCGGGTGGACGTGCGTGACATTGCGGCCGTCGCGGCCGCGGCCCTGCTCGATCCGGGCTTCGAGTCGCGTGAGGTCGCCGCGGTGGGGCCCGACACGTGGACCGGCGAGTCGATCGCCGCCGTGTACTCCGAACTCCTGGGCCGCGAGATCCGCTATCCGGGCGACGACCTGGACGCGTGGGCGGCCGCCGCGCGCGGCTTCCTGCCCGAGTGGCTGGTCCACGACCTGGCGCTCATGTTCGCCCAGTTCCAGGACTCCGGGCTCGCCGCCTCCGAGGAAGAGCTCGCCGAGACCCGCGGGATCCTCGGCCGCGAGCCGCGCCCGTTCCGCGACTTCGCGCGGGAGCTCGTGGCCGGCGCCTGAGCCGGCGTCAGCCGCTCGACCCCGGTCCCGCCGCGTCCAGCCGGCGCTGGAACGCCTCGTAGAAGCGGCCCACGTGGATTCCGTCGAGGAGCGCGTGATGAACCTCGACGGAGACCGGCATGAGACGGCGGCCGGCGACCTGGCGGTGCTTTCCGAACACGATCTTCGGGATCGCGTCGTCGGTGCCCCAACGGCGGGCGTGGGAAAAGCTCGTGAACGACACCCAGGGGATCACGGAATAATGGATCAGGTCGTCGAGTTGATCCTGGGGATCGAGCGGCCCCGACTCCATCTTGACGCGGTCGAGAACGCGTCCGACGTGACGGACGAACCGGTCGAAGTCGGGATCGAAGTCGTAGTAGGCGAAGCGGAACGTCCCGTCCGGGAGCAGGACGGTGGATCCGCCATCGATCGAGGGGTAGACGACAACGCGGTCCCCGCGAATCCGGTACCGGAACTCCTCGATCTCGTTCGCGACCGCCAGCGAGTACCAGAGGGAGGCGGCGAAGAACGACGGTCCCCCCTCGGACCCGCTCCATGCGTGAAGCTTGGTGACGTCCACGTCCGCGCACAGGTTGAACCAGGGGTTGTCGTACGCGCGGAAGAACTCGAAGTGCGCGCGGCGGGGCCAGGCGTCCAGGTCCAGGCGCACCGGCGCCTCACTGCGGTCCTTCACCCGCGGTCCTTCCTTCCCCGCTTCGGTTTCGATCGGGATCGACGCGGCTGCGCCCTCGCCCGGCCCGCAACGTCGATGGCCTCCCGCGCCCACGCCTCGAGCTCCTCCGGGTCCTCGAGCACGCCGGCCGGCACCTGCCAGTACCCGTTCATCGTCGTGCCCATCGGCTCGAAGGCCCGCATCCGGCGCTTGCGGTATCGCGGGCGGGTCTCGTCGTCCACCTTGAAGTAGAGGACGTCGTCGTCGACGATTCCGAAGAACCGGTCGCCCGAGTAGAGGCCGAGCCCGCCGAACATGGGCCGCGACCGGACCGGCACGACGCGGCCCAGCTGGTCCTCGACGAAGGCGCGAAACTCCGGGCTGAACGACATCGTGGTCGGGCGCCCTACTCGGCCTCGGCGGCCACCGCCTCCGCGGACTCCTCTCCGGCCCCGTCCGCCGCGGCGGCAGCCTTCCCGATCCCCAGCGCGACCTTGAGCTGGGACTCGACCTCCTCGGCGATGTCGGGATTGTCCTTCAGGAACTGCTTGGCGTTCTCGCGCCCCTGGCCGAGACGGGTCTCGCCGTAGCTGTACCAGGCGCCCGACTTCTCGACCACCCGCGCGTCGACGCCCAGGTCGACGAGCAGCCCCTCGCGGCTGATGCCGGTGCCGTACACGACGTCGAACTCCGCCATCTTGAACGGCGGCGCCACCTTGTTCTTCACGACCTTGACCCGGCAACGGTTGCCCACCACCTCGTCGCCGTCCTTGATCGCGCCCACCCGACGGATGTCGAGCCGCACCGAGGAGTAGAACTTGAGCGCCCGGCCGCCCGGCTGGGTCTCGGGGTTCCCGAACATCACGCCGATCTTCTCGCGGATCTGGTTGATGAACACGACCGCGCACTGGGAGCGGTTGATGGCGCCGGCGAGCTTCCGCAGCGCCTGGCTCATGAGGCGCGCCTGGAGCCCCACGTGGCTGTCCCCCATCTCGCCCTCGATCTCCGCCTTCGGGACGAGCGCGGCGACCGAGTCGACGACGACGACCGAGACGGCGTTCGAGCGCACGAGCACCTCGGCGATCTCGAGCGCCTGCTCGCCGGTGTCGGGCTGGGAGACCAGCAGGTTGTCGATGTCGACGCCCAGATTCCGCGCGTAGTCGGCGTCGAGTGCGTGCTCGGCGTCGATGAACGCGGCGATCCCGCCCTGGCGCTGGGCGTTCGCGATGACGTGCAGCGCGAGCGTCGTCTTCCCGGAGGACTCGGGGCCGTAGATCTCGGTGACCCGGCCCTTGGGGATCCCCCCGACCCCGATGGCGGCGTCCAGGTTGAAGGCCCCGGTCGGGATCGCGTCGACCTGCATCCTCCGGCCCGTCCCCAGGCGCATGATCGCGCCCTTGCCGTGCTGCCGCTCGATCTGGGTGATCGCCAGCCCCAGCGCCTTCTCCTGGTCCTTGCTCATCTCCGCCATCCTTCGCGCTCCTTGGCTCCCGCGCCCCGCGGGCGCCGGATTCCCGGGTTCGGTTCCGTCGTCTCGTGTTCGGTGTTTGTTCGGTACCACTCTAGCATGCTCCACGGACAGTGTCCAGGGCCGGGCGGCTCCTCCGGATCCGGCGTCAGCGGATCGTGTCGGGCGCGCTCCCGGCCAGCGTGTCGACGTGGGGGCTGGCGCTGTCCATCTCGGCCTGGCTCACGGCCAGCCGCAGCATCTGGACCGCCGGCGTCAGCCGGTCGGCGAGGTCGATCCTCCATCCATCCTCCTCGCGCACCAGCGGGACTTCGTTCGCGTCCCCTTCGACGATCACCACGACGGTCGCCGAGTCGCCGTGGAGCGTCGAGCCTTCGACGTTCCCGCCGCAGAAGGCGCGACACCAGTCCTCGATCGTGATCGCGGGCTGCCCGCTCCGGGGCTCCGCCCGGCGGCTCAGGCTCTCGACCTCGGCCACCAGCGCCCGGGTCTCCGCCGTGAACGACTCCGCCACAGTTGCGCTATCCTGCGCCTCGAGCGCGTCCAGGAAGCTCCGCACCGATCCCTCCGGGCTCGACTGCGGGCCGCCCTGACAGGCACCAAGCAAGAAGAGCGCCAGCGTGGTGGTCACGCCGGCGGCGATCCGCGCGCGCGTCACGCCGTCCTCGGCGCGATCAGGTTCATGAACTCCATGCGCGTCGACTGCGCGTCGCGGAACGAGCCCAGCATGTGGCTGGTCGTCATCAGCGAGTGCTGCTTCTCGACCCCGCGCATGACCATGCAGAGGTGCCGGGCCTCGACCACCACGGCCACGCCCCGGGGGGAGAGCTTCTCCATCATCGTGTCGGCGATCTGCTTGGTCATGCGCTCCTGCACCTGGAGGCGGCGGGCGAACAGGTCGACGAGCCGCGGGATCTTGGACAGTCCCACGATTCGCTGGTCGGGGATGTAGGCGACGTGCGCCTTGCCGAAGAAGGGGAGCATATGATGCTCACACAAACTGTAGAACTCGATGTCGCGCACCACGACCATCTCGTCGTAGTCCTCTTGGAAGAACGCGTCGTTGAACAGCACGTCGACATCCTTCCGGTATCCCTCGGTCAGGAACTGGAGCGCGCGGATCACGCGCGTGGGGGTCTTCCGCAGGCCCTCCCGCTCCGGATCCTCGCCGAGCTCGATCAGGAGATCGTGGATCAGCCGCTCCGCCGTATCGCGATCGGCTCCCGGTGCGGCCATCGTCGATTTCGTCGAGCTCATGACGCTACCTCCCTGGTGTCGGCCCGCCGACGATCACAGCAGGCCGGTCCATTCGATTCCCGTGCCGCGGATCAACGCGAGGAGCGAGAGCAGCCAGATCCCGGTGATCGCCCAGTTGAGCCACTTGAGCGCCCGCGTCGGCCGGGCGGCGGAGTCCGCGAGCAGTCCCGCCAGCGCGTCGGCCGCCGGATCGCCGTGGCCCAGCCGCGCGATCTCGCGCCGCCAGAGCGCGATGCGCTGAAACTCCCAGTCGACCGTCAACGCGAAGAACACGCTGCCCAGGAACGCGGCCACGACGACCGCCCAGGCGAGCGGGCCACCGGGCACCACCCAGACGATCCCCGCCAGGACCAGGTTCGCGACCGAGAAGACGGCGACGCCGCCGAGGAGCGAGCGGCGATCCCGATGGAGCTGCGTGGCCAGCACGGTGACGATCCTCTCGCGCGCGGGCGCCGGTGCGGGGGTCTCGGGCATGCGCGGGGAATATAGGAGGCCCGCCCCCCCGCTTCACCTCGCGACGGCCTGACGGCCCCGGCGGGACCGCGTACCTTGCGCGCCCCACGCGTCCCCCCGGCCCGGAGATGACGACCTGCGCCACGACCGACCGCCCGTCCCGCTCGCCGTGATCGCCATCCTCGCGTTCGCCGCGATCCTCCCTCCGGACGGTGCGCCCGCGCAGACTCCCCCCGCCGTCGTCGTCCCGGCCGACACCACCCTGTCCCGGCTCCAGGCGGAGATCGCAGCTCTGGGCGCGGCCTTCGACGGGGCCGTGGGGGTCGCCGCGATCCACGTCGAATCGGGACGCGGCGTGGCGGCGTCCGGCGACCGGCCGTTCTTCCTGGCCAGCGTATACAAGCTCCCGATCGCGGCCGCGCTCCTGCGCCGGGTCGACGCGGGGTCCCTGGCGCTCTCGGACAGCGTTCGGCTGCATCCCTGGGACTACCGCATCGGGCGGGCGACGCTGGCACCCAACCGGCCGGGCGCCGCGGGCACGTACACGGTGGCGCGGCTCCTCGAGGCGATGGTCACCGACAGCGACAACACGGCCAGCGACGCGCTCCTCGCCCTGGCGGGCGGGCCGCGCGCGGTGACCGACACGCTGGCGGCTCTGCGGCTGGACGGGATCCGGATCGATCGATCGGAAGACGAGACCGTGTTCGAGTTCTACGGGCTCCCGGATTCGCTCCCCGCCGTCGATCGCACGCCCGCGCGCGTCTCGGCTCTCGTGCAGGCGAGCTCGCGCGCTGCCAACGAGGAGGCGGTCGCGCGCTTCGCGACCGAGCCCCGGGATGCCGCCTCGGCCCTCGCGCTGGCGGAGCTGCTCGAGCGGCTCTGGCGCGGCGAGCTCCTGTCGGCCGGGGGGACCCGGCTCCTCCTCGATCGCCTCCGGAACAGCGCGATCGAGACCCGCATCGTGGCCGGCGTGCCGCCCGGGACGCCGGTGTGGCACAAGACGGGAACCTACGGCCCGGCCGCGATCCACGACGCGGGGATCGTCGAGCTACCCGACGGGACCCACCTCGTCCTCGTCGTCCTCGTGCGCCAGCCGCGAAGGGACGTGGAGGCCGCGGAGCGCGCGATCGTCGCGATCACGACGGCGGCCTGGAACGCCTGGGCGGGTCGGCCGGAAGTTCAGGAAGCCCCGCGGGATGCTGCGGGAGACCGTCGGTGATCTCGTGCCATACGGCCTTCGAGTCGACGAACGTATGGTACTGAGGCCGGATCCCCGGATCGCCGTCGACGGTCCCCAGCCGGATCGAGATCTCGGGGCCCTCCGGCCAGCGACCCCCGAACAGGCTCGACCCGCACGCTTCGCAGAAGACCTTGACCGCCGCGTCCGGCACCGGCCGGTAGACGACCAGCCGGTCCGCGCCGGACAGCAGCCGGAAGTCCTCGCGACGCACGCGGCCCTGGGTGCCGACCGCGCCCCCCCCGTGCTTCCGGCAGCGCGAGCAGTGGCAGTGGCCAGCCCGCAGGAACGGGCCCCGCACCTCGTAGCGGACCGCCCCGCAGAGGCAGCTGCCGGGCAGCGGATCGGCGGGGGAAGGGGGGGATGGAGCCATGGCCCGAATGTGACGCCCCGCCTGCCCCCTGTTCAACCCGCGCCCGATCCCCTAGTCTGGGGCTCCGGATGTCGGCCACACCCGGACCTCCAGCGACCAAGGACCTGCCGTGAACCTCTCCCTCGAGCGCTTCTCGTTCGGCCGCTCGCTCACGATCGGAACCCTGGTCGCGCTCGCGGCGGGCGTGGTGGCCGGGACGGTCGTCCCGGAAGCGGACCGGGGCCTCGTCCCGCTGCTCTCGCGCGTCGTCGAGGCGCTCGGGGCGGCCTGGGTGCGGGCGCTGCGGATGACGATCCTGCCTCTCGTCGTCTCGCTCCTGGTGGTCGCGGTCCTGGGCTCCCGCGACCGCGTGGGCGTGGCGCGGATGGGGGGCGCAGCGGTGGGCATCTTCCTCGCCATCTACCTCGCGCTCGGAATCCTCACCGTGCTCCTCTTCCCGCCGCTCATCCGCGCCTTCGGGATCGCGCGCGGCGCCGTCGCGGGGCTGCGCGTCGACCTGGGCGGCGCGCCACCGGCCGAAACGCCCGGAGAGCTTCCACTCGCCGACTGGCTGCTCCACGTGCTCCCCGCCAACCCCTTCGCCGCGGCGGCCGAGGGGAACATCCTGCAGGTCGTCGTGTTCGCGATCCTGTTCGCGGTCGCCGTGGGCCGCCTCGCCCCGGCTACGCGGGAGACCGTGCTGGCCTTCTTCGCGCCGGTCGCCGACGCGATGCTCGTCGTCCTCGCCTGGCTCATGCGGGTGAGCCCGGTGGCCGTCTTCGCACTCGCGTTCGCCGCGGCGCGCGAGATCGGTCTCGGCGCCGCCTGGATCCTGATCTCGTTCGCGATCATCACGACCCTGATCATGGTGGTCGCGATCCTGGGTCTGGCGCCGGTGGCCGGGATCCTCGGGCGCGTCGGGACCGCGCGCTTCGCGCGGGCCGCCTGGCCGGGCCAGCTGATCGCGATCACCACGCGCTCGTCGCTGGCGACCGTGCCGGCACTGGTCGCAGGCGCGAAGAACCGGCTCGGCCTGTCCGACCGCGTGGTCGGCTTCGGGATTCCCTTCTCGGCTTCCACCTTCAAGCCGAACCGACTCGTCTCGTCGCCGGGGAAGCTCCTGTTCCTGGCGTGGATCTACGGGATCGGGATCGACCCCCTGGGCTTCACCATGTTCGTGGGGTACGTGATCCTGCTGGCCGCCAGCTCGGTCGGCGTTCCCAACCAGGGCGGCCGCAACGCCACGCTGCCGGCCTACCTGGCGCTCGGGATCCCGGTGGAAGGCGTCATTCTGATCAACTCGGTGGACATGCTGTGGGATTACGCAGCCACGACTCTCAACGCGACCGGATATCTCGCCGCCACCTGTCTGCTGCCCCGAGCCGCGCTCGCCGTCGCTCCCGAGCCGGCGCCGGAGCCCGCGATCTCGTGAGCCCCCCCACCGCGTCGCGCGTCCGGCGGAGAGCCGGTTGAAGCTCCTCAGCGCCGGCGCGGCACTGACCGTCACGGGCAGCTGCCATCTCATCGAGGCGCGCGGACGGCGTGTCCTCGTCGACTGCGGCCTGTTCCAGGGCGGCGATGTCGCCAGGCTCAACCAGGAGCCGTTTCCGTTCGAGCCCCGTGACGTCGACGCCGTACTTCTGACCCACGGCCACCTCGACCACTGCGGCCGTCTCCCCCTGCTGGTCGCGCGCGGCTATCGCGGCCCCATCCACGCGATCCGTTCGACGCGCGCGATCGCGGAGGTCATCCTCAACGACGCGGCCAAGCTCCAGCAGGAGGATTGGGAGCGTGCGCTGCGGAAAGCGGGCGATCGCGGCCGCGAAGCGGACGACATCGAGCCCCCGCTCTACGTGCCCGGAGACATCCCCGGGACGCTGGCCCTGTTCCACGACGTCGCCTTCGACCAGCCGCTGGACTTGGGCGCGGAAGTGCGCGCCACCTTCCGGCCCGCGGGCCACATCCTGGGCAGCGCGTTCGTGGAGATCGAGACGCCCGACGGCCGCGTGATCGCGTCGGGCGACCTGGGCAACCGCGAGAGCGCCATCCAGGAACCGGCCCCTCTCCCCCGCGAGTGTGACGCCGTCCTGATCGAGACCACGTACGCCGACCGCACCCACCGCTCGCTGGCCGACACGATCGAGGAGTTCCGCCAGGTGATCCGCGCGGCGGTGGAGGCGGGCGGCGTCGTGATGATCCCCAGCTTCGCCCTCGAGCGCACCCAGGTGGTGCTCTTCCATCTCCACGCGATGATGCGCGATAACCGGATCCCGAAGGTCGACGTGTTCGTCGATTCGCCGATGGCGGCCCGCATGACCAGCCTGTATCAGCAGTGCGCCAACGAGTTCAAGCCGGACATCGCCGCCGAGCTGGCGGCGGGCCGCGACCCGTTCGAGCCGCCCACGCTCAAGTTCACGGTCGCCACCGAGGAGTCGAAGAAGCTGAACGATCTCGACGGCGGCGCGATCGTGATCGCCGGCTCGGGGATGATGACGGGCGGACGGATCCTGCATCATCTTCGGAATCAGCTCTACAAACCCCAGGCCAGCCTGGTGATCGTCGGTTATCAGGCGCACGGCACGCTCGGACGGCGACTCGTCGACGGCGCGAAGGAGATCCGGATCTACGGCTCGGAGATCGACGTGCGGGCGAGCGTGCACACGATCAACGGGCTGTCCGCTCACGCCGACCGGGACGACCTTGTGCGCTGGCTGGAGGGTACCGGGAAGGCCCGCGCCTACCTGGTACACGGGGAGCCCCCGGTCATGCAGAGCTTCGCGACGCTGCTGGCCGGACGTGGTCGCCAGGCGACGGCCGTCGAGTTCGGCCGCGAGTACGATCTGGGAGCTTGAGCCCATCCCACCGTGAAAGGAGCGTCGATGTTCCGTCCGATCGTGACCCTCGCCGCGCTGGCCTCGCTGGCGCTGGCGGATTCCATTCCCGCCCAGGAGCCCGCGATGTCCGACACCGTCCGCTACACGATCGGGTGGGAGAACCCCGCCTCCCAGCTGTACTCGATCGCGGTCACGGCGCCCGCCCGCGGGGAGCCCCTCGTCTTCTCGCTGCCGGCGTGGCGCCCGGGTCGGTACATCGTCCAGAACTACGCGGCCAACGTGCAGAACGTGCGCGCGACCGACGAGCGCGGGAACCCGCTTCCCGCCGAGTGGGTCGACCTCGACTCGTGGCGCGTCGATCCGGGCGCGGCGCGCTCGGTCACGCTCGCGTACGAGTACTACGCGCGCACGTTCGACGCCGGGAGCTCCACGCTCACGCCGACCGTCGCTTATTTCAATCCGGTCAACCTGCTGGCCTGGGTCGAAGGCCGCATCGACCGCCCGGTGACCCTCGATCTCGAGGCGCCGGCGGACTGGACCGTCGCCACGCAGCTCGAGCGGCGGTCCGGCGGATCGGGCCACGCGTTCTCGGCGCCGACCTACCATCGCCTCGCCGACTCGCCGACGATCGCGGCCCCGGACCTCGCGATCTGGGACTTCGACGTGGACGGCGCGGCCTACCATCTCGTGTTCCGCTCCGTCCAGGGCGAGCTCGACCTCGGCGAGTACACGCGCGAGGGAATCCTGGCCGACCTCACGCGCCTCAGCGCGGAGACCGCGGCGATCATCGGAGTCACGCCGTTCGACGAATACTGGCACCTGTTCCAGCTCGTGCCCTATCCGTTCGGCCACGCCGTCGAGCACGAGTCGAGCGCCTCCTACGTGGTGCAGGACGCGGTCTTCCGCAGCCCGGCCGGCTACGAGGGCTTCCTGTCGATCATCGCGCACGAGTTGTTCCACGCCTGGAACGTCAAGCGGGTCCGGCCCGCCGCCCTGTGGCCGTACGACTACTCGACGCCCCAGCTGAGTCGCCTGCACTGGGTGACCGAAGGCGTGACGTCGTACTACGAAGGGGTGATCCTCTCGCGCGCGGGCCTGATGGGCGAGGACCGCTTCTGGCAGGCGCTCCAGAGCGACATCCGCAACCTCCAGAACTCGCCCGGCCGCATGGTGACGAGCGCCGAGCTCTCCTCGCTGACCTCGTGGCACTCGGGATACGGGGACGGGAACCCGAACCAGGCGATCTCGTTCTACCTCAAGGGCTCGATCCTGGGCCTCTTCCTCGATCTGACGATCCGCGACGCGACCGACGGCGCGCGCGGCCTGGACGACGTCATGCGGCTCCTGTGGGAGCGCTACTACGCCCAGGGCCGGGGCTATCCCGAGGACGGGTTCCAGACGGCCGCCGAAGAGGTGGCTGGCATCTCCCTGGACGACTTCTTCGCGCGCTACGTCGCCGGCACCGACGAGCTGCCCTACGACGAGATCCTCTCGGTCGTGGGGGTGACCGCGCGGCAGGTCGCCGATCCGGACCGCGCGGCGGCCACGTTCGGCTGGCGCCTGCGCTCGCAGGACGGAACCGTGACGGTGGCCGGCGTCCTGCCGGACGGCCCCGCGGTCACCGCGGGAATCATGCGCGACGACCTCCTGGTCGCGCTCGACGGGGAGCCGATCGAGAGTGGAGACCTGGAGCCGTTCCTGTCCGGACACGCTCCCGGTGACGCGGTGGACCTCACGGTCCGGCGCGCGGGCGCGGAGCGGACCACCCGGGTGACGCTGGGAGACGGCGGAAACCTCGAGTGGCGGGTCGAGCCGCTCGCGAGCCCCACCGAGCGACAGCTCCGGCTCCGGCAGGGCTGGCTGGCGCCCCGCGCGGAGTCCACCGATCGTTGATCGACGGCCCGGCCGGGTGCGCCGGGCGCTCCGTCGGGTGGCGATCGGCGGCGCCGTGGCCGCGCTCGCGATCCTCGCGGCCCTGGTCGCGGTCGACCGCATCGGCTACGACCCGGCCCCGTGGCTCGCCGATCTCGACGTGCTGGAGCGCCACATGGACGAGGCGTACGCGAACCTCGAGTGGGTGGTCGAGCGCCGGGGACTCGACCTGCCGGCGCTCGATCGCGCGACCCGGGCGGCGATCGCGGACGCCGGCTCCCGGCGCGGCGCGCGGCGCGCCATCTGTGCCTTCGTCTCCGCGTTCGACGACCCGCACCTCCGGATCGAGCGCCCGCCGCCGGCCTGAGCTCCCGCACAGCGGGCTCGTCGCGTGGATGCCCGACTGCGCGCGGCTCCGGATCGACGGCACGAACGAGATCGAGGGGATCGAGCCGGACGTCGCGCTCCCGTGGTCGGAGCTCGGCGGGAGCGAGCGGGCGCGGGCGCTGGTTGAGGCGCTGGGCGGTATGGACGAGGTGACCGGTCCCTAGTCGTCCGG
>Ga0299913_10003634_pt1 | contig 12683 bp, 12 predicted proteins | sample RVTome_9_FD_201360 | JGI IMG/M metagenome (GOLD analysis project Ga0299913, IMG submission 201360) | Soil microbial communities from uranium-contaminated site in the Upper Colorado River Basin, Wyoming, United States - RVT155D38 (version 2) ... | reverse complement strand
GAGGTCGAGCGCGGGCTGACGATGGTGGACGGGGTGCTGCTGCTGGTGGACGCCTCCGAGGGGCCGCTGCCGCAGACCCGCTTCGTGCTCCGGAAGGCGCTGGAGGCGAAGCTGCCGGTGATCCTGGTCGTGAACAAGGTGGACCGTCCCGACGCCCGGATCGGCGACGTGGTGAACGAGGTCTACGAGCTCTTCATCGACCTCGACGCCGACGAGAGCCAGATCGAGTTCCCGATCGTCTACACCAACGCCCGCGCCGGCTGGGCGGCGCTCGAAGAGGGCGAGGAGGGAACGGACCTAAAGCCGCTGATGGACCTGATCGGTGAGGCGATCCCGGCGCCCGCCTACGACGAGCAGGCGCCCCTGCAGGCCCACGTCACCAACCTGGATGCCTCGCCTTATGTAGGGAGGCTGGCGATCTGCCGGGTCCACAACGGCACCATCCGCGCCGGCAAGCCGATCGCGTGGTGCCGCGCCGACGGCGAAGTCGAGCGCGCCACGGTGAGCGAGCTCTACGTGACCGAGGCACTGGACCGGGTCGAGGCGGCCGAGGCGGGGCCGGGTGAGATCATCGCCGTCGCCGGCCTCGACGAGGTGACGATCGGCGAGACCCTGGCCGATCCCGAGGACCCGCGGCCGCTGCCGGTGATCACCGTCGACGAGCCCTCGCTCTCGATCACGATCGGGATCAACACCTCGCCGCTGGCGGGCCGCGACGGCTCCCGGCTGACCGCGCGCCAGATCCGCGACCGCCTCGACCAGGAGCTGGTCGGCAACGTCTCGATCCGCGTCCGCGAGACGGAGCGCCCCGACACCTGGGAGGTCGAGGGCCGCGGTGAGCTGCAGCTGGTGGTGCTGCTGGAGACGATGCGCCGCGAGGGATTCGAGCTCACCGCCGGCCAGCCGCAGGTGCTGACCCGCGAGGTCGACGGGAAGACCCATGAGCCGGTGGAGCGGCTGGCGATCGACGTCCCCGAGGACTTCGTCGGAGTCGTCACCCAGGCGCTGGCGGTGCGCAAGGGCCGGATGGTGCAGATGGTCAACCACTCCACCGGGTGGGTCCGGCTCGAGTACCTGGTCCCCGCACGCGGGCTGATCGGGTTCCGGACCGAGTTCCTGACCGAGACTCGCGGCACCGGGCTGATGCACCACGTGTTCGACGGCTGGGAGCCGTGGGTCGGCGACCTCGGCGTGCGCCCGACCGGCTCCCTGGTCGCGGACCGGGTCGGCAAGACCGCCGCCTTCGCCCTCTTCGGCCTCCAGGAGCGGGGGGCGCTGTTCGTCGGTCCGGGCGAGGACGTCTACGAGGGGATGGTGATCGGCGAGAACGCCCGCAGCGAAGACATCGACGTGAACGCGATCAAGGAGAAGCAGCAGACCAACGTCCGCGCCGCCGCCGCCGACCAGACGGTGCGGCTGGTGCCGGCGAAGCGGCTCACCCTCGAGCAGGCGCTCGAGTTCCTGCGCGAGGACGAGTGCGTCGAGATCACCCCGGAGGCGATCCGCCTGCGCAAGGTCGAGCTCGAGCAGACCGCGCGGGTGAAGCAGGCGCGACAGCGTGCGAGGTCGAATGTAGGGGCGTGAGCGACCGCGTCGCCTACGTCTACCTGCTCCGCTGCTCCGGCGGCAGCCTCTATTGCGGCTGGACCTTCGACGTCGAGCGCCGCCTCGCCGCCCACCGCTCGGGCCGCGGCGCCCGCTACACCCGCCGGCGCCTCCCGGTCGAGCTCGCGGCCGTGATCGAGCTCCCCGACGAGAGCAGCGCCCGCCGCGAGGAGGCCCGGATCAAGCGCCTCACCCGCCGGGAGAAGCTCGAGCTCGTCCGCGCCCACGGGGCGGGGCCCACGGTCGGGCGGAGGAGGATGAGCGCGGTAGCCTCAGGGTGATGGAGCGGTTCCTCTGATCGTCACCCGGGTCGGCCTCGCCCGCGCCTGGATGCAGCGTCACCCGACCTCGGTCAGTCTCACCGGGATGCTGGTGGTGATCGCGGCGCTGATCTTCGCCGTGCACAAGGATCGCCACGAGTTCGTCGCCGCCCTCGGCGCCGCGCCCCTCTGGGTGCTCGGCGCCGCCGTCGGCATGCACGTCTTCTGGCTGCTCGCCCGCAGCGAGGCCTGGAGCGTCTGCATCCGGGCCGCCGGCGGCAGGGTCGGGCGCCGGCGCCTCTACCGCGCCTCCAGCCTCGGCTATCTCGGCAACATCTTCAACGGAACCTTCGGACTGGCGGTCCGGATCGCCGCGCTCAGGCGCACCGCCCCGGCCGACTCGCCGAAGGCGAAGGTCCTGGTCGCGGCCGAGCTGCCGGTGGTCGTGATCGAGATCGCGCTGGCGGCGATCTGCTCGTTCACCCTGGTCGGGCCGCTCGGCCTGCCGTGGTGGTCGCCGCTGATCGCCTTCACCGCCACGGTCGCGGTGATCGCCGGCCTCCAGCGCCTCGCCCGGCACCGGCGCGAGGGCTTCTGGAGCGGGCTCGCGGTGCTGCGCGGCCTGCGGGGGCGCAATCGGGTGATCGCGCTGGTGATCGTGGCGGTGGTGGTGCAGATCGCGCGCAACTGGCTGCTGCTGAACTGGAGCGGTGTCGACGCCTCGGTCCTCGACGCGACCGCGCTCCTGATCGGCCTCGCGGTGATCGGCCTGCTCCCCGTGGGCCCGGGACTGGGCGCTGCCGCCGCCGTGCTGATCCTCGGCACCAACGGCGTCGCCGCCACCGCAGCCGTCGGCACCCTGCTCACGGTCACCGCCGCGGTCGGGGCAGTCTGCTTCGCGGCCTGGGCGCTGGCCGACCGGCTCTGGCGCACGCGGGCCCCGGCCGCCGCCCTGCAGCCGGGCTGACCACCCGGGCCGAATGAGGGCTCCACCGACCCAGTACGCAGATGCCGGCGACGTCTCGATCGCCTACCAGGCGGTCGGCGAGGGGCCGATCGACATCGTCCTCGTCCTCGGCTTCGCCACCCACCTCGAGCTCCAGTGGGAGCTGCCGCCTTTCCCGCAGTTCTGCGAGCGCCTCGGCTCGTTCGCGCGGGTGCTCGTCTTCGACAAACGCGGCACGGGGCTGTCCGATCCGGTGCAGGGGGTGCCGATCCTCGAGGAGCGGATCGACGACGTGCGGGCGGTGATGGACGCCGCGGGCTCCGAGCGGGCGGCGCTGCTCGGCGTTTCCGAGGGCGGCCCAATGAGCGTCCTGTTCGCGGCCACCCACCCGGCGCGGACTGCCGCCCTGGTGCTCTGCGGAGCGATGGGGCGGACGACCGAGGCACCCGACTATCCCTGGGCGGCGCCGGCCGACGCACTCCGCGAGGCGACCGAGGAGTTCATCGCCCCCTACTGGGGGCGGGACCCGGAGGGGATCCTGGAGCTGTTCGCGCCGAGCATGGCGGGCAACCCGGAGGCGATCGAGGGACTCGCGCGGCTCGAGCGAAACGCGGCGAGCCCGGCGGTGACCCAGCAGATCTTCGAGATGTTTCTCGACGTCGACGTCCGCGCCGTACTCCCGACGATCGAGGTCCCGACCCTGGTCATCCACCGGCGCGGGGACCGGGTGGTGAACTGGCGCGCCGGTCGCGAGCTCGCCGAGCAGATCCCGGAAGCCCGCTACGTCGAGCTGCCGGGGATCGACCACCTCCCGTGGTCCGGAGACTACGAAGCAGTGGTAGGAGAGGTCGAGGAGTTCCTCACCGGGGCACGTTCGGCGCCGGAGCCGGATCGGGTGTTGGCGACGGTGATGTTCACCGACATCGTCGCTTCAACCGAGCGCGCGAGCGAGCTGGGCGATGCCCGCTGGCGCGAGCTGCTCGCCGCCGAGGGAGAGGTTGTCCGCCGCGAGCTCCAGCGCTTCCGTGGGCGTGAGGTGAAGTCCCTCGGCGACGGCCACCTCGCAACCTTCGACGGGCCGGCGCGGGCGATCCGCTGCGCCCACGGGATCGTCGAGGCGGTCGAGCCCCTCGGCATCGAGGTCAGGATCGGCCTCCATACCGGCGAGGTGGAGCTGATCGGAGACGACGTCGGCGGGATCGCGGTCCACATCGCCGCCCGGGTCGGCGCCCTCGCCGACGCCGGCGAGGTGCTCGTCTCGAGCACGGTCAAGGACCTGGTGGCGGGAGCGGGGATCGGATTCGAGGACCGCGGCGCCCACCGCCTCAAGGGCGTCTCCGACGAGTGGCGGCTGTTCGCGGCCGCGCCCTGAGCGCTCTATTCAGCTCAGGCGGTCCCGACCGCCAGCAGAGCGAGGTTTCGGTGGACGATCCTGCCGTCTTCGGAGGCCCCCTCGCGTGCGGCCTCGGTGATCGCCGCCCAGGTTCGCTCGCGGACGTCCTCCGGATGGGGGTCGATCAGCGCGTTCACCGGGGGTGCGATCTCGTGGATGAACTTGGCGTAGTCCTCGGCCGAGTCGTAGGCGAGACTCACCTCCAGCTCCTCGACCTCGACGCCGGAGAAGCCGCCGCCCTCCAGCAGGCCCGACAGCGCCTCCGGGGTGGGCCGGGACAGCGGCCCCGGCGTTCCCGGCGGGGGCGGCTCGGCGTTGAGCTCGGCCAGCGCGGTCTTGATCGCCACGGCTAGAAAGGGCACCTTCTCCGGTGGTCCCCAGGAGCTGATCGCGAACCGTCCCCCCGGCTTCAGCGCCCTCCGCACCCCGGCGGCGGCGCCCTCCCCGTCGGGGTCGAAGATGATTCCCCATCGCGAGAGAGCGGCATCGAAGCTCCCCTCGTCGAAGTCGAGCGCGCTCGCGTCGACCTCGACGAAGTCGATGTTGTCGAGCCCCGCCGCGGCGGCCCGCTCCCGGGCGAAGGAGAGCATCTCCGCCGAGAGGTCGCTGGCGACGACCCTGCCCTCGGGTCCCACCACCTTGGCAGCGGTCACCGTCGGCTCTCCGTAGCCGGCGCCGACGTCGAGCACCCGGCTGCCGGCCTCTACGCCGGCCAGCTCGACCAGGCGCTTGCTGACCCCTCCCGCGCCGCTCTCGACCAGCTCCTGCCACCGATCCCAGCCGCCGGCGGCACCATCCCACGCTTTCTTCTGCCCGGAGCGGAACTCGCCCGGATCGATCGCCTTCGCTTCCATCTTCTCTCCCCTCGTCGGGCCACCCCCCACACGGCGCTTCATCAATCCTCTCGAAACTAGCCGATTCGAGGCGGTCCGTCCAGGCTGATCAGGCTCGCTTCCGGCGAGCCCGGGCGTCCGACGGCCTCGGGGGGCGCACGCTCATCCCGAGCCGCGCTCGAGCCTTCCGGACCGAGACGATCGAGGTGTGGCAGGCACCGGCGATGTGGCTGTCGGGACGGCCGGGCTCACGGCCGATCTCGAATTCGATCCGCGCATGGGAGCGCAGCTTGCGGCGATCCTCGGCCGAGGCGGACTCGTCCAGCCCCGCGATCCCCTGCTCCGCCGCTAGATCCCGGCGGCAGGCGAGGCAGTAGACCTGGTCGCCCTTGGCGATCCAGTTCAGGGGCAGGTCGGGGCGCTCGGTGCCGGCCATCCACGACGCTGTGACCTCGCAGCCGCCGCAGGTCCATTTCATCGCTGCGCTCTGGTTAGACATCCGTGCTCGCCCGCTTCAGCGCCGATGCGGCGCGCTCGGATTCCCGCTTCAGCTCTCTCAGCCGGACCGGGCTGCTCGCCCGCGGACCGTAGGACCGGGCCTTGTAGAGCTGGTAGCGCCGCTGGGCATGCTCCGCGTCCGCGCGCATCTCATCCAACCGGGCCGCACCCACCCGCGACTGACTGGCTTCCGTCATGGAATCCACCTTCCTTCCCTCTCAACTGGTCCGCGCGAGGGAAGAGGGCAGAAGAGCCGCCGAGCGAATGCTTCTCCTTCAGGGTACCGCGATGCGGGCCGGCCTCCGGGGATTCGGGACCGGTTACTCGGCGCCCGCCGGTGCAAGGGGATGAGTCAGCGCCGGGCAGCGAGCCGGACGAGGGCAGCGAGCAGGGCGATCACGGTGAACAGCTCCAGCCGGCCGACGAGCATCAGGGTGGTGCCGACCCCTCGGGCGAAGGGCGAGAACGCCTCGAAGCTCTCGATCGCGCCCACCTCGCCGAGGCCAGGTCCGACCATGTTCAGGGTCGCGGCCGTGCCGCTCACCGCGGTGACGGGATCGAGGCCCGACGCTCCCAGCGCAAGCATGCCGGTGAGAAAGACAAGGACGTAGACGAGGAGGAAGGCGAAGACGGCGCGGCGGATCTCCTCCGAGAAGGGGAGCCCACCGACCCGCAGCACCTGGACGGCGCTCGGCTGCAGCTGCCTGTTCGCCTCCTGCCAGCCGGATTTCGCGAGCAGGAGCGCTCGGATCACCTTGATCCCTCCCGCCGTCGAGCCCGCGCAGCCTCCGATCAGCATCAGCAGAACCAGCCCCATCCGGGAGAAGTCGTTGAAGAGGTCGAAGTCCGCGGTGACGAATCCGGTGTTGGTGGCGACGGTGATCACGCTGAAGGCCGATGCGCGGAGCGAGTCGGCGACGCCGCCGGCGTCGTCGGCCAGGAGCAGGCTCAGGGTGACGACCGCGATCGAGATCGCCAAGATCGCGAGGTAGGCGCGCACCTCCGCGAGCTGCGGCATCAGCGGACCGCCGCGGACGGCACGCCAGTAGAAGGCGAAGTTGAGCGCCCCGGCGACCATGAACACCATCGCGATCACCTCGATCGCAACCGAGTCGAAGTAGCCGATCGACGCCGTCCGGGGGGAAAAGCCGCCGGTGGCGACCGTGGTGAAGGCATGGTTGACGGCGTCGAAGATCCCCATCCCCGCAATCGCGTAGGCGATGCCGCAGGCCAGGGTCAGCCCCAGGTAGATGCTGGTGATGATCTTCGCCGTGTCCACAATGCGCGGGGTGAGCCGCTCCGCGGTCACGCCCGAGGCCTCCGCGTAGAAGGCTCGCTGCAGCCCCGTCATCGACACCGGGGCGACGGCGACCACCAGGACGACGATCCCGACCCCGCCGAGCAGCTGCATCGTGCTCCGCCAGAAGATCACGCCGTCGGGCTCGGGCTCGATCTCCCCGAGGAGCGTCGATCCCGTGGTCGTGAAGCCGCTCATCGCCTCGAAGAACGCGTCGTTCGGCGATGAGAAGGTCCCGGCGGCCAGGAGGGGGATCGCCCCGACCACGGCGGCCGCCACCCACGCGAAGGTGACGGCGGCGAATCCCACCACGGGCCTCACCGTCAGCGTCGCCACCGCTTTCCGTGCCCCGATCCGGGCCACGGCGAACCCGACCGCGATCGAGGCGGCGCCGGGAATCAACAGCGCCCCCACCGCTCGCCCGTCGCCGGCCAGCCCCACCAGGGCGCTGAGGACGATCCCACCCCCAACCGCCGCCGTGACCCCACCGACGACGACTGCAACGATCGCGCTGCCCGGCGGCAAGCGCAGACCGAGGGAAGGCCTCGTCATCCGCTTCGGGGAAAAGCGGCGCAGCTGAAGCGGATTGGCGCGGCGTCCTCCACCTCCGAAAATATGCGCTCCAGGGCATCAAGACGATGCAAGGACTGGGGTCCGCGGCGTCAAGATCTCATCAAGATCACCCCGCCAGGCCCGAAAAGCGCCCTGCGCTCGGTGGTCCCTCCGAGGCCGTCCTCAGGCAGCGAAGCGGTAGCCGACCCCGGGATCGGTGCGGATCAGCCGCCCCCGGCCGCCCGGCGGCTCGACCTTCCGCCGCAGGTTCGCGATGTGGGTGCGAAGGACGGGGGTGTCCTCTCCGTAGGCGGGTCCCCAGACCTCGGTCAGCAGGGAGCGGTGCGTCATCAGCCTGCCGCGGTTCTGCAGCAGCACCCCGAGCAGGGCGAACTCGGTCGGAGTCAGGTGGACCTCATTTCCGTCGCGACTCACGGTTCGCGCGGCGAAGTTGACCTCGAGCCCGTTGACCGCGATCGCCGGCTCCTCGCCATCGGGGCGGGACCGGCGCAGCGCGGCGTGGAGGCGAGCGAGGAGCTCGCGGGGGCCGAACGGCTTCGTCACGTAGTCATCGGCGCCGGCCTCGAGCGCCCGCACCTTCTGCTCCTCCTCGCCGACCGCCGAGAGGACGATGATCGGCGCCGAGGACCACTCGCGCAACCGACGCGACACCTCGATCCCATCGACGTCGGGGAGGATCAGGTCGATGATCGCAGCGTCCGGGGGTTGCACGGCGGCCTTGTCGAGCGCCTCCTCGCCGGTCTCGGCCGGGACGGGATCGAAGCCCGCCTGGCGCAGCACGACCTTGAGTGCGCGGATGATCTGCGGCTCGTCATCGCAGATCAGGATCCGTGGGCTGCTCATCGCTCGCCCGCCCCGGCCCCAGCGCCCTCGACCCCCACGCCCCCCGCCTCGGCCTGGAGCTCCGCCGGGAGCGCGACCGCGATCGCCGTCCCCCCGGCCGCCGGCGACTCCACCCAGATCCGGGCGCCGTTGGCCTCGACGAAGCCCTTGGCGATCGCGAGGCCGAGGCCGGAGCCCCGATCGCCCGGACGCTTCCCACCGTTGCTTCGGTAGAAGGGCTCGAACACGCGCTGGTGCTCGCCCTCGGGTATTCCCGGACCGTGATCGACGACGCGGACGATCAGCTCTGATCCGACCAGCCCCGCCCGGACCGAGACGGGGCCATCGTCCGTGTACCGCGCCGCGTTCTCGAGCACGTTCACCAGGGCGCGCTCGATCTGGACGGCGTCGACCTCGATCAGGGGCAGGTCGGGATCGATCGAGAGCTCGAACCGGGTTCCGTCGGCGATCTGAGCGATCGCCTCCTGCGCGATCTCCTCCAGTGAGCACCAGCTGCGTCTGGGCTCTGCGGCTCCCGCCTCGAGCCGGGAGAGGTCGAGCAGGTGGTCGACGAAGCGGGCGAGCCGGGAGGCCTGCCCCGTGACCGTCTCGGCCAGCTCCTCACGATCCGCCCTGCTCAGCTCTGGCGAGCCGAGTGCGTCCCCGGCGGCGACGATCGCGGTCAGGGGAGTGCGCAGGTCGTGGGAGACCGAGCGCAGGAGCGCGGTCTTGATCTCGTCGCTGCGGCGGAGGGCATCCGCCTCGACCGCGTCGGATTGCAGCCGTTCACGCTCGAGCGCCGCGGCGAGCAGGGTCTCCAGCGCCGGAGCGACCTGGCCGTTGAGGCGCTCCACCGCCTGCCCGTCGGCGTCGGCGGGAACGAGGAGGGTTCCGATCGCACCGCCGTCGGGACCGAGCGGGATCCCGAGCGCGGTCGGGTCGTGAGGGTCGGCGCGCGAGGGACCGGCCGGCACGATCCGCGTCCAATCGAGCCCGAGCGCGGAGGCGATCCGGGCCGCCGCCGCCGGGAGCGCCTCGGCGGTCTCGTGGCCCAGGAGCAGGCGCGCCATCTCCGCCGTCAGCTCCGCCTCGCGGCGGCGGATCTCCGCCTCCACCGCGCGCGCCCGCGCCAGCTCGGCCACCGAGCTGACCATGATCGCGGCGATCAGGAAGACGCCGAGGGCGACCCAGTGCTCCGGATCGGCGACGTGGAACCGCCCCGTGGGCGGGATGTGGAAGAAGTTGAAGGCGGTCGCGCTCAGCAGGCCCGTCAGCAGACCGAGCCGCAGGCCCCAGAAGATCGAGATGACGACCACCGGGAGGAGGTAGAGAACCCCGGTCGAGGCCTCCGGCATCGTCTCCCTCAGCGGGTAGCTCAGAGCCGTGGTCGCGGTGACGGCGAGCCCGGCCAGCGCGATGCCGAGCGTCGCCCGGGGCCGCATCTCATGGAGGAGCAACGGGACGGGGCGCTTCATCGCTCCAGCGTAACTACGCAGGCTTCAAGCGAGGTTCGCCTTGCGCGGGTAGACGACCTCGGGGTCGGTGAGGACGTTGACCAGCGCCGGCTTCCCCGAGGCGAAGGCCCGCTCCAGCGCCGGTCGCAGCTCCGCCGGCTCGCGGACGAGCTCGCCGTGGCAGCCGAGCGCGGCGACGACCTCGTCGTAGCGGGTCTCGGGCCGCAGCTCGGCGGCCAGCGAGTAGCCGTAGAGGAACTTCATCGGGTGGTGCTCCAGGGCCCAGATCCCGTTGTTACCGACCACCGCGACGATCGGCAGGTTGTGGCGGGCCATCGTGTCGAACTCCATCCCCGAGAAGCCGAAGGCGCCGTCGCCGAGCAGCAGGCAGACCTGGCGCTCGGGGTGGGCGAGCTTCGCCCCGATCGCCTGGCCGGGGCCGGCGCCGAGGCAGCCGTAGGGCCCCGGATCCATCCAGGTCCCCGGCTCCCAGGTCTGAAAGACGCGACCGGCGAAGCTGACGAAATCGCCGCCGTCGCCGATCACGATCGCGTCGCGGTCGAGGAACTCGCCGAGCTCGCGGTAGACCCGCATCGGGTGCAGCGGCGCCCGGTCGTCGTTGAGGGCTTCCTCCTCCCCCGCCCGCTTCTCGGTCTCGATCCGCCGCAGCTCGGCGACCCACCCCGCGGTCCCGGCCGGGTCGCCGCCGGCGGCCTCGCGGATCGCCGCCAGGCTCGCCTTGACGTCGCCGACCAGGGCGAGGTCGGGCTGGCGATTGCGCTCGAGCCGGTTCGGGGCGAGGTCGAGCATGATCAGCTTCGCGTCCTCGGCGACGGCGCCGCCGAAGGCGAGCCTGAAGTCGAGCGGGACCCCGATCACCAGCGCCACGTCGCAGCCCCCCAGCCCGGCGCCCCGGGCGCGAGAGAAGTAGAGCTCGTGGTCGGGCGGCATCGAGCCGCGGCCCATGCCGTTGAGGAAGACCGGCGCGCCGAGCGCCTCGGCCAGCTCGCGCAGCTCGCCCCAGGCCCCGCCCCAGTAGACGTTGCCGCCGGCCATGATCGCGGGGCGCTCCGCCGCGCCGAGCAGCTTCGCCGCCTCCTCCACCCCGGCGGCCGGCTCAACCACCCGGTCAGGGACCTCCGGCGGCCCCGCCTCGGCCTCGGAGAAGACGACGTCGAGCGGGAAGTCGAGGAAGGTCGGCCCCAGCGGCGGCTGCACGGCGAGGTCGATCGCGCCCGCTGTGGCGGCGGGGATCTCCCGCGGATCCTTGACGGTCGCCGCCGACTTCACCAGCGGCTCGACGAAGGGAACGTGGTCGATCTCCTGAAGCGAGCCCGAGCCCCAGCGCATCTCCGGCGCCCGGCCGCCAAGGGCCACCAGGGGCACCCCGTCGGCCTGGGCGCTGGCGACGGCGCTGAGGCCATTGGTCACCCCGCAGCCCGCGGTCAGGGCGCAGACGGCAGGCTCGCGGGTCGCCTTCGCCCAGCCGATCGCGGCGAACGCGGCCGACTGCTCGTGGCGGGTGTCGACCACCTCGATTCCCTCGGCCTTACAGCCGTCGTAGATCGAGAACAGGTGGCCGCCGGAGAGCGTGAACAGCCTGGAGACCCCGCGCGAGCGCAGCGCCTGGGCCACCAGGCGGCCGCCGTGCAGAGCCGTTCCCCTCGCGCTCTCCTCCGTGGTCGCCATCGCTGCGACCTTACCCGGATCAGGTTTACGGGTTTCCACTGATGCCAAACGGCCCCGGTATCCATAGTCTCGACCCTGCAGCTGGGGAGTAGGAAACCGGCAGCAGTAGCTCTAAGCGGTCGCCCGAAAGGCGGCCGCTTCGCCTTTCTGGACTCAGTCGCTCTCCTCGAGCTCGCGACGCGCCTCGGCGGCGTCCCGCTCGGCCTCCTCCAGCCGCTGCTCGCGCTCGGCCAGCTGCTCCCGGACGCGCTCGACCATCCCCCGCTCGCGCTCGATCCGCTTCTCGGCGGCGGCTAGCGCGCGCTCGGCGGCGCGGCGGCGCTTGGCGGCCTCGCGGCGGGCCCGGCGCTCGGCCTCCTCGGCGGCGCGTGCCTTCGCCTCCTCGGCGGCGGCGCCCGTGCCGCTCGCCCCGGTCTTCGCTCGGCCGGCCTTCGGCTTCGGTGCGGCGGTCGCCGTCCCGACCAGCCCGAGCGAGGTCGCCCGCGCCTCGCGCTGCAGGCGGCCCTTGGCGATCGCGGCGGCGACCTCGGGATCGCTGGACGCGGCCTGCAGGGTCTCGGCGACGCGGTCCAGGACCGCCGAGCCGGCCCCATGCTCGCGGCCGATCGCCTCGGCGGTCTTTATCAGCGACTCGATCGCGCGCTGCTCGGCCCGAGCCGCCTCGCGCAGGCGGTCGCGATCGACCCCACCGGCGAGCAGCTTCTCCTGCAGGCCTCGCAGCTCGCCGCCCAGCTCCAGCATCTCCTCCACCGGCTCCCGCTTGCGGTCCCGCAGCTGGTTCACGATCCAGGCCGCGCGGGTCGGCTTCCTCAGCCCCTTCACCCAGTCGGCGGCCTCGGCCTCGCCGTCGGCGCGCAGCTCCTTGGCGAGCGCGTTGCGGGCGGAGGTGAACTCCTCGAGCGGGCCGGCGAAGAGCGCGTCCAGGCGCTGCCCGGGCACGCCCGACGGAGCATCCGCATTCACGACCGCGAGATCCAGCTGGTCGCCTCCCACGCCGCCGGCGCTGCGCCGGCGAAGAAGAAGAACGCGACCAGCAGCCAGGCCCAGAGCGGCGGGCGCATCAGGACCCCGGCAGGGTGCTGCGGCCCCGCCCGCCGGAGGCGGGACGGCCGAGTCCGCTCGCGGCGCGCTTGCCGAGGCCGTCGCCCGGCCGGGTCGGCCGGCCCAGGCCGGCGCCATCGCGGCCGGCCAGCGGCTCGGCGACGTCGCTGCCGCCCTGGTCGGGGACGGCGACCGTGGGGATGATCGGGGCGTAGAGCTCGATCGGCCGCTCGTAGCCGCGCACCATCATCTCGCCTCGCGAGGCGACCTCG
>Ga0299913_10003633_pt1 | contig 12685 bp, 13 predicted proteins | sample RVTome_9_FD_201360 | JGI IMG/M metagenome (GOLD analysis project Ga0299913, IMG submission 201360) | Soil microbial communities from uranium-contaminated site in the Upper Colorado River Basin, Wyoming, United States - RVT155D38 (version 2) ... | reverse complement strand
CCGGACGCATGGCGCGGCCGGTCGGAGCCCGAACGACTCGCGTTCCTCGCGCCGGTCGTGGTTCGTTTCTCGCGTGTGGCTCTGATCGCGATCGCGGTTGTGGCGCTCACCGGCGTCGTGAACTCGCTCTTCAACGTCGCCGCGTTCGGTGACCTGTTCGGCTCCGCTTATGGGGTGACGCTCACACTGAAGCTGCTTCTGTTCGCGGGGATCCTCGCGATGGGGGCCGTGAACCACTTCGTGCTCCGCGACCGGATGGCCGCGGCGGCCGCGGGACGGGGGACGACCTCGGCGCACAAGACGTTCCGCCGCACGATCGCGATCGAGCTGATCATCGCGGTCTCGATCATGGGCGTGACGGGATGGCTCACCGGCCAGGCCAAGACCCGCGAAGGGGTCCCGCCGCCCGACGACGGGATCAGCGCTTACTCGGACACCCTGAGGACCCAACCTCCGGCCACGCCCAGCAAGGTCGCGAAGCCGAGGGCCGCGAGGATGGCTTCGGCGCCCGGCTGAGGTACCAAGGGAGCGCCGGGCCCTGCCTGCGGGGGGTTGTTCTGGTCGTGCTTGTCGTGCTTCTTGTTCTTGCCGTGACGCATGTTGGCGTGCTTACCGTGGCGCATCTTGGAATGGTCCCGCTTGTGCTCCCGGTTGCCCATCACGGAGTGATCGGTCTCGGAGTGGTCGGTCCCGGAGTGGTCGCCGGTGCCGGAGTGATCCCCGTCCGTGTGATCGCCGGAGCCTCCCGAGCCCGAGTGCCCCGATCCGCCGTGGCCCCCATCGCCACCGCCCCCGTCGCCGTCACCGTCGCCGTCACCCCCGTGGCCCCCGTGACCGCTGGTCCCATCGCAGCTGGGGCCTCCGTGGAGCACGGTGAAGCTGTAGGCCTCCTCGAGGGTCCCCGAGAGCCCCACGGCCTGGTAGGCGACCGTATAGGTGCCGGTGGGGCCGAGGCGCAGCGCCACGCTCATGTCGTTCAGCGATACCTGGGTGTCGGCGTCGTCGAGGCGGCGCTCGCAGTGGTCGAAGACCCGGATCTCCGAGGACTCGTCGAGCGGCTCGGAGAAGGACAACCGCACCTCCGCGGGCGCCTCGTGGAGCTCGGCCCCCGGCTCGGGATCGGCCGACAGGCGCTGGGGGGCCGCGAGTGCGGGGGCCGCGCCGGCCACCAGCAGGACGAGCGCGGCAACAACCGCCCCGACCATGCGCCTGGCGTTCATACCTACGGGTTCTCCCCTTCACGGACCCATCCTGCGGCCGTACGCCCCCTACGCCCTCACCCAGATGGGCCACGCCTAGTCATGGCCTACCCGGATGGGGACAAAACCCTCCTGGATAGCTATCGGCATCCGAGGACCGAACCTCTATCTTCCTCGTGGAGGACTAGTAAGGGAAGCGGGGTTGGGCTTGCTCACTATCCACAAGCAGGACGAAGACTGGCGGTCGCTCGGGAACTGTGCGACCGAGAATCCAGACCTATGGTTCGCGGTCGGCGCGCTCGAGCACAAGATCGCCAAGCGCGTGTGCCGGGGCTGCCCGGTACGCAACGAGTGCTTGGCCTATGCGATGGACAATCCGGTCGATCACGGCATCTGGGGTGGGCTGACCGAGCGTGAGCGGAGGCGCTGGCGGCGCCAGGCCGGGGACGCCGGCTGGCGTTCGTTGATCGCCTCTTAAGCCCGTAGCGTCAACTCGAGGATCACGCACTCCTCACGCCACCGCCGGGCGGTGTCCTCGGGCAATCCCGGGATGTTGAGCCGTTTCTCTGCGATCTTCTCGGCGACCTCGTCCCACTCGGGGCCCTGCTCCAAGACCCGTACGGATGCGGGGATCTCCGCGACCTGCGAGTTCTTGCCCTTCCAGCGCAGGATCACTACGGCCTCCCGCATCTTCTCGGCCCCCGGCAGCATCTGCTGACGCTCGCCCGATAGCACGTAGATCCGGTCGGCCTTGGCGTCGTAGAGGAACCACACGGGCATCGTGCGTTCGACGCCGCCGTCGGTCCACCGCAGCCAGAAGATCGTCGACTTCTTGAGCGACTCCTGCACGGCCGCCGGTGACCCTTGGGCGACGGTCGTCAGGTACTCGGACCACCCCAACGACTCGTCGGCTTGCAGCGCGACATCGGACCACTTGAGGTCGCTCGGGGTCAGGACGTACCACGACGACAGGTCGACGAAGCCTTCGATCGCTTCACGCGGCGTCGCGTAGTCGCGGTAGTAGGAGAGTTGGACGTCCCCGTCCTCGCGCTCGTGGAAGCACAGCACCCAGTTGCGGAAAGCCTTGGAGAGGTAGCACTCCGCCCACCGCACCTTCGGTTCCGCGACCTCGAGGTACACGCCGATGCACGGTCCCGGCACGTTGACCTCGAACCCGGTCCAGTACGCCTGGATGTTGCGCTTGACGCTGGTCTCCGGGACGATCCGCAGCACGGCCGCACCGGTTCCTCCTTCCGACACCCCCAAGGAGCCGACCGTGCGCGCGACCGTCTCGACGACGGGCGCGAGCGCGGTATCGAAGGGCGTTTGCCGGACTGCCATCAGAAGAAGGGTGATTCCTCGACCGCGGAGCGCAGCATGATCACCGCGGCCGGAACGAAGCCGATCGCGAAGAGGACGAGCTCGGCCCACGCGAATGCCTTCTGCTTCAGCGCGAGCTTCGGCCAGAAGTCGAACAGGATGATGCGCAACCCGTTCAGCGCGTGGAACAGGACCGCCGCGATGAGGCCGACCTCGACCGGCTTGAACCACCATTGCTGATACAGCGAGATCGTCTCGTTGTAGAGCTCGGGGCCGAAACCGACCGCGAACGTGTCGACGATGTGCCCGAAGAGGAACGCCAGCACCATCACGCCCGTTGCCCGGTGCGCGAACCACGACCACTGGCCGATCCCGCCCCGGTAGACGGGGCCGCGGCCGGCGACGCGCAAGCGAGTGAGGCCCGCGAACATCCACACCACGAAGACGAGCGATCCAACTGTGAGCACGCCGACGAGGCCCTCGATGGCCCGTGCCCAGAAGACCGAAGCGATCACGCCCGCATCCTAATGGGACGCGACATGGGTATCGGGAGCCCCGAAGAGCTGGTCCGCGATCGCGACTAGACCCGGGAAGTCGACCGCCTCGCGCTCGAGATAGGGGACCCGCACCCACTTGTGCCGGGGGACCTTGCGCGATAGCGAATCGAGGTTCTTCTCCTCCAGGTTCACCACGCGCATGAACGCCTCTTCGTTGTCGAGCAGCTTGGCGAGCATGCGCGCGTCCTTGCCACCTTTCTCCAGCTTCGACAGGTGGCGCGGCTTGACGTCGATCCCGTCGCCGAGCTTGGGATGCACCCGGTTCACGACGAGCGCCCCGAACGGGAGCTTCTCTTCGTTGAGGCGGGCCGCGAAGAACGTGGCCTCGCGCACCGAGTCCTCGGACGGCGACGTGACGATCACGAAGGCCGTCTCGTCGGACCGCAACAGGGCCGCCACGTCCCGGGCCCGCTGCTTGAAGCCTTCGTACATCCCCTCGAGGTTGCCGAAGAACTCGGCCGTGTCCTCGAGCACGTCGCCTCCGACGATGCGCTTCACCACCTTGAGGAACGTGGTCGCGGCCACGTTCGCCACGCGCATGAGACCGCCGCCCGCCTTCATGTAGGGCATGAGGAACCAGCGCAGGACCTTGCTCTCGAAGAAGTCGTTCATCCGCTTCGGGGCGTCGAGGAAATCCAGCGCGTTGCGCGTCGGGGGCGTATCGATCACCAGGAGGTCGTAGGCGCCTTGGGCGTGGAGCTCGTAGAGCTTCTCCATCGCCATGTACTCCTGGGTCCCCGACAACGTGCCCGAGATGTTCTTGTAGAAGCGGTTGGCGATGATCCGTTCGGCTTGCTCGCGGCTCGGCGCGTACTGCATGACGACCTCGTCGAACGTGGACTTCGTGTCGAGCATCATCGCGTGCAGTTCTCCTTTCGGCTTGAGCGAAGCCGACTGGAACTTGCGCGGCGCGACCTTCGACGGTTCGTTGGACAGATCCTTGAGCCCCAGCGAGGATGCGAGCCGCTTCGCCGGATCGATCGTGAGCACGACGGTCTTGCGACCCATCACTGCCGCTTGCAAGGCGATCGCCGCGGCCGTTGTGGTCTTACCCACTCCACCCGAGCCGGCACACACGATCACCTGCTTGCGCGCGACGATCTCTTCGATCGGGTTCATAGGTCGGCGACCTCGTCTTCGATGACGTCGGCGAGCGTCTCGATGTCGGGAAGCTCCAGCCCGGCCGAGAACAGGAAGGGCAGCTCGACGATGGGCTCGTCGACCCCCTTCTTCAGCTTCCGCAGATGTGTCGTCTGGATCGAACGTCGTGCTTCGAGGAAACGCGCGTAGCCGACGAGCGCCTGCATGTCGTCCTCGTCGAGAGTGAGCCCTGCACCTTTGGCCTCGGTCGCCAGGATCGTGAGGTCGCCGGTCGCGACGAGGTCGACGAGCGTTTCGCGCTCGGGTGTACTCAACAGCGGCGAGTAGACGCCGTTCGCGAACACGGCCCCCGACGCGACCCCGACCTTGGTGCCGAGCTGGGCGGTCGTCTCGAGCGTCTCGGCGACCGGCATCTCTTCAGGCAGCGTCACGAGGTGAACGCGGCTGCGCGCCGGGTCGCGCAACATGTCGAGCAGCCATTCCGCCTGCCTCCGGACCGGGCCCACGCGCAGCGCGTCGGACAACCCCATCGGAGCCGAGAGGAACGTCAACATGTGACCGGCCGCCGGCGCATCGACGACGATCGTGTCGAAACGCGCGCCGCGATCCTGTTCGAGGTACCAGATCTTGCCGAGCGTCAGGATGTCCTTGAGCCCGGGGGCCGCGGTCGTGATGTAGTCGACGAATTGCGTGCTCGTGAAGATGCGCGAGATCCGGCGCATGTGGTACTGGACGTCGAGGTATTCGGCCAGCGCGTCCTCCGGGACGATGTTCATGCCCCACACACCGGGCGACATCTCGCGCGGCTGGTAGGTGAGCGTCCCGGCTCTGAACATGCGCGGCAGGGTGCCCTTGCGGTCGACCTCGGCGATGCACACCGTGCGCCCGGACCGCGCCGCAACCAGAGCGAGCGCCGCCGCCACCGTGGTCTTTCCGACCCCGCCCTTGCCCGAGACGATCAGGATGCGGGGAGCCAGGAATTCGTCTACCTGCATGTATGGGTTTCTAACCCACCCTGAGCCCAAGATGTGGCGGACTAGACATAAAGGACTAGTCCCTCCATTCCGATGATATTGACGTGACGTTGCACGATCGGCTGAAGCCGGTCCCGGACGAGGATCTCCCCTCCGGCCGCGGCTGGAACGCGGTCGTGCTCGGCGTCGCGCTGGCGGTGCTTGCCGCCGGGTTCGCGCTGGCGATGCCGTACGCGGTACGTCCCGTCACTCGCGAGGTCCAGCCCACCACGCGCCTGAAGCCGTCACCACACGCGAGCAACCCATTGATCCTGCCGACCCCGACGTTGCCCGCGGGGGCCGGCGAGCCCGACGGATCGGGAGACGATCGAGCGGCCAAGGAGAAGGCGAAGCCGCGCGGGAAGTCGCAGCGGCACCGTCGCAAGGACGCGCGCTCGAAAGCCACCGCGCGCAAACGTGAGCCGGCGCGCTCGAACGAGAACGACGACGAAGCTGCCGTGGCCGAAGAGGACGGCGACAAGCCGGCCGGGCCCCCGCCCAAGGACCGCCCCGACAAGAGCAACCGCGGGGCGAACGACGCCGGGGATGACTCCGACGATCACCGTGGCAAGGGTCACGACGACGAGGACTCCGCGACCGGAGATTGAGCCCGGCGGTCCCGGGCCGCCGGCTTTCCTGGGACGATGGCGCCATGCGCGTCTTGTGGATCTCGCTTGCAGCCGTCGTCGCGCTCGGTGCCGCGCCGGCGACCGCGCAACCCGAAGAGCCGCGCGAGATCCTCATCGACATCGTCGAGGCGCGCGGTTACCTCGACGAGCCGGTCGTCTCTTATATCGAGTCTCGTTTGGGTGCAGCGGAGTCCGACGACGTCGAGGTGATGGTGTTGCAGCTGGACATCTCCGCGGCCCTCGAGGTGGATGTCGACGCGCTGGCGGCCGACATCGGTGCGGTCGGGATCCCGATAGTCACGTGGGTCGCCCCGCGTGGCGCCGCGCTCGGCCCCCCCGGAGTGACGCTCGCCGAGGCAACCGATGCGGTGTTCGCGGCATCCGACGCCGACCTCGCCATCTCGTCCGAGCCGGCGCCGTCGCTGCAGGCTCTGCTGCAGTCGCTGGACGGACGCACCCTCGAAGGGCGAACGCTGGAGACGTGGGACGAGGGATCCCTATTGCCGAGCGGTGTCGTGCGCTTCAATCAGATGAACGTGTGGGATCGCATGTTGCACGCGGTCGCGTCCCCCGAGGTGGCTCTCCTGCTGTTGCTGGTTGGGCTCTTCGGGTTCGTGTTCGAGATCTACAATCCCGGCATCGGGCTGGCCGCGATCATCGGAGCGGCCGCGCTCGCGCTCGCGATGTACGCGTTCGGGGCCTTGCCGACGAACTGGATCGGAGTCCTCGTTGTCGTCGCCGGCACGTTGTTGTTGGTGGCCGACGTTCACCTGGCGGGTTTGGGCGCGCTATCTCTCGGAGGTCTGGCTGCGGTCGTGGGTGGGTCGCTGCTGTTGTTCCCGCGTGACGTGGCCGCGCTCGCGCTGTCGCCGTGGGCCGTTGCGGCCGCGGCGGGGCTGACCATCGTGTTCTTCGTCTCGGTGATGACCGCGGCCCTGCGCGTGCGTTTGCGCCGCCCCGTGTCCGAGGAGGACCGGCTGGTCGGCACCGTCGGCGAGGCCAAGACCGACATCGCGCCGGAGGGGACCGTCGTGACGAAGGGGACGTTGTGGCGAGCCCGCACGATGGAGACCGGAATCGCGGCGGGGGCCAAGGTCAAGATCATGGCGACGGAGGGGCTGGTACTGCTGGTCGAGCCCGTCCACGACGAGGCCGAGTAGAGATCGGCTAGTCGGTCGTCTTGAACGCCCGGGGCATCGCCTCGTAGCCGTCTTCCTGGACCGTGAGACACGCGTTGTTGTACGCCACGCGCCACGCGTAGATGCTGACGTTCACCGGAGCCGCCGGTGCCCACGGCTCGATCTTGATCTTCACGACCGCGTCGCCCTTGGCGTCGGTCAGCGCGGCCCCCGGGAGGAACACGTTTCCGATCATGAGTCCCACGCCGACGATCGCGTCCTCGGCAGGCTGCGTCGTCGGCCGCGGCGTCGGGACCCCGAGCCCGATGGGGTCCTCGTCCGCGGGCCGGGTCACGTTGACCTTGATCTTGGCGACCTCGCCGATCGCGACCGTCTTGGGGAGCTTGACGTCGAGATGGAAGGTCCGCAGCGTGACCGTCTCCATATTGCCCGCGCGCAGCGCGCGGAAGACCTGCCTCTTCGTGAGGGGAGCGCATGCCGACGCGGGGGGCGCGCTCGCGATCGTCAGCATGCCGGCGATGAGGGCGGCGACCGCCACCATCGCCGGGGGCCGTCTCCTTCGAAGCTCCATCGTCTATCCCTACCCCAGAGGAAGAGGCGGGACGCACACGTCGGGCATCACGCAGGTGCGGTTGCCGCTGTGATCGTGCGTGAAGTCGAAGAGTGACGCCGGGTTCTTGGGGGCGTTCACGACCGGCAGGATCAAGCGCGTGCGGCCCTCCTGCCAGGCGACTTTCACGAAGGCACACCCGGATTCGGTCTGCGGGTCGGGGATCGCGTCGCACCCCGGGTAGGGCTTGGACAGCATCCACTCGATGATCTCGGTCTGGATGTTGAGCCCGATGTAGTGGCCCTTCTTGAACACGTAGTCCTGCGGGTGCGACACCACGGTCGTCTCGAACGCCTTGCCGGGCTTGACGGGGACCTGCTTGGCGAGCCCGTTGCGGTAGCGCGTGTCGAGGAATCCGCGCGTGATAGCGACGACTGCCTTGGGATCCGTGGCCCCGACGTGCTGAGCGCCGACCGCGAGGTGATCGGCGGGATCGACGTCGAAGATGCTCGGCGTGAACGTGACCCACTCGCGCTGGAGCGTCGAGTAGATCTGCACCTTGATCTCGCCGAAGATGCGCACGTCTTCTTTCAGTACCGGCGTCTCGAGCCAGAACCATTCGTGGTTGAGCCGTCCGTGGTGCGATGCGTGCGACTCGATGTTCGCGTTCGTGATGGGGAAGTTCGCAGCCAGCTCGTTACCGCCCGGACCGAAGATGACCGTGCTCGGCTTGGACGGCAGCAGCATCCACTGATAACCCCCGGGGGCGACGATGGGAGCCATCTGTGCGATCAGGTCGACGTCGGTGGTCTTCGGCGCGCCCTTCGTCAGCTTGCCCGGCCCCTCGCTGTCGGCCGAGTGGCTGATCACCGAGGGGAGCTTGTCGGCCCCGTTCTTCTTGCCCATCAGGTAGTGGTCCATCCACAGCTTGACGGTCTTCGCGTACTGATCGTGCGCGGGGACGCCGTGGTCCTCCCAGCGCGAGCCGAAGAACATCACCGCGTTCTTCGACTTCTTGAGTGCGTTGAACAGGTTCCAGCCTTCGTCCTGCTTCACGTTCCAGTCGCCCCAGTTGTGCGCGACCAGCACCGGGATGGTGATCTTGCCGGCGTCCTTCAGGTAGTCGCGCTCTTTCCAGAACTTGTCGTAGTCGGGCGTGTCGTCGTAACCGTGCTCGGCGTGCGCGACCTCGTCGCACGGAGTGATCGTCGATTGCACGCGTCCGGCCCAGTCCTCGTTCTGAGGATCGAGCGGCGGCGGGATCGCGAGCCCGAAGTCGAACGCGAGCGGCGTGTCGAAACCTTCGTCATCCAGCGCGCTGGTGCTTTCGTGGCCGAGGAACTCGTTCGTGTACGTGTAGCGGATGCCCCCGGCGAACGCGTACCCGTACCACCGCGAGATCGCGGCCTCGGGAACGATCGTCGTCAGGTGCGGGGGCCGCGTCACCGCGGCCGCGGTTGCAGTGGTTCCTTCGTAAGAGCCGCCGATCATCGCGATCTTGCCGTTCGACCACTTCTGCTTGGCGATCCACTCGACGAGCTTGTACGCGCTTTCCTTCTCGGCGTTGCCGCCGTAGTCCCAGCACCCGCCGGAGTTGCCGGTGCCGACGACGTCGGCTTGCGCGCGCACGTATCCCTCCGGGACCCAGTCCGCGGCATCGCCGTTGCGACCGAGCACCGAATAAGGGCTGTAAGTGAGGATCACCGGGCCGGGCACGATCTTCTCGCCGCGCGCGGGATGCACGACCTCGAGGTAGACCTTGCCGTGCTCGGTGGGGACGATGTAGGAGAGCATCACCTGGTCGAACGCCGGCGCCGCGTGCGCGGCGGGCATGGGGACGACGAGGGCCGCGGCGAGCAGCGCAGTGCCGAGCATCGTTGCGACCATCCGCTTGCTGCGCATCGAGGTCACCGCTTCCTTGGGTCCGGGCGTCGCATTCGTCCTATTCGTTCGTGTTCGCGGCCTCTCCGGATTGCTCCGTGAAGGCCTCTCTCATGGGTTCGACCTGCCCTGATGGAGTCCTGCGCACGCCTGCCGGTGACGGAGAGGATCTTCCCGCTCACCCTCCGCGACTCAAGAGACTCCCGTTGGTCTCTTCAGAAGGCACCGCACGAACACCCTGTTCCTGAGAAGGGTGCGAGATCCGTTGCGGGTATCTCTCCCGGAAGGGCACTTCCAGTGGTACGTGTGGTCCACGCGCGCGTACCACATGGACCACAGATCGGGGCCGCTCGGGAGAAGAGGGTGTGGCGAGCCCGAGGTTGATGCCCAAGTCCGACCCTCCGAGAACGGGGGAATATCGGGGGCGTGCGATTCATCCCGGGCGCGACCCCTCAGATGACGCGGCTCCTCCGTCACCAGGCGACGGGGGCCGCCGGCGATGCCCTCGTGGCGCTCGCGCTCGCGGGGTCACTGTTCTTCTCGGTCCCCGAGACGACCGCCCGCGCGCGGGTCGGCCTCTACCTCGCATTGACGGTAGCGCCGTTCGCGGTTGTAGCGCCGTTGCTCGCCCGGGTGCTCGATCGGTTCCGGGGAAGCCTGCGCTGGGCGATGGTGCTGACCTCCGTGGGCCGGGCGACGCTCGCGTGGTGGATGGCGACGCGCCTCGACTCGCTGCTGCTGTTCCCCCTCGCGTTCGGGATCCTGATGCTGTCGCGCGCGAGCCTCGTCGTGCGCGGCGCGATCCTGCCCCTGGCCGTAGAGGAGCACGGCTCCCTGGTCGAGGCGAACTCGGCTCTGTCGCGCGTCGCCGCGATCGCCGGCATGGTCGCGGTCCCGGTCGGTCTGGGGCTGGTTCGGTGGCCGGGAGAGAACGCCGAGCTGCTGTTCTGCGCGGCCGTCTATTACATAGGTGCGATCCCGGCGTTGCGGTTGCCGGCGCCGAAGGGCCGGCGTCCCAAGCGGGAGCGGCTGAGCGCCCAGGCGATCGGCCGGTCGGCCCCCTTGCGCCAGGCCGTGCTCGCAACCGCGGGCATGCGTTTCCTCGTTGGCTATCTCGTGTTCCATCTCGCGTTCGCGTTGCGCCGCGAGGACCTGTCGTCGATCGGGCTCGGGGTTCTGATCGCCTCGGCCGCGCTGGGCGGTCTCGCCGGAGCCATCATCGCCCCCCGCCTCCGCCGCGCGCTGCGCGAGGAAGGGATGTTGTTCGCGGCCCTCGTCGCCGCGGGGGCCGCCGGTCTGATCGTGGGGCGCTGGTTCTCGCTGGGGGCGGCGGGCGTGCTCGTGTTCGCGTTCAGCATCGCCTCGGGCGCCGCGAAGGTCGCGTTCGACTCGATCATCCAGCGCGAGCTGCCGGAGGGCGCACGCGGGTGGGCGTTCGCTCGCTCCGAGTCGGTGTTGCAGCTCGCGTGGGTTGGGGGGGCCGCGGCCCCCCTGCTGGTACCGATCCCCGCGGGCCCCGGCGTGTTCGCGGCCGGGGTCGTCGCCCAGGTGCTCGCGATCCTCTTCATCGCGGGGCGCCGCCGGGCCGCGCGCGTCCCGTAGGCTCACCCCCTACGACGGAGGCCGTATGAACATCGTCTTCAAGAGCTCCGAGCGTCCGACCCTCGGCGTCGAGATCGAGGTCCAGGTCGTCGACGAATCCGGCGCCCTCGCCACCGAGCCGGCCGCCACCAAGATCCTTGCCGACCTCGAGGGCCGGCCCGGCTTCAAGCACGAGCTCCTCGAATGCACCGTCGAGGTCATCACCGACGTCTGCCCGACGGTCGGAGCCGTCCGCAAGGACCTCGGCGACAAGGTCGAGCGGCTCACCGAGGTCGCCGACCGCATGGGCTACCGGATCATGTGCGCCGGCACCCATCCCTTCTCCGCGTGGGCCGACCAGACCGTCTCACCCGACCCCCGCTACCAGCGGCTGATCGACGACTGCCAGTGGGCCGCGCGCCGCCTGCTCATCTTCGGTGTCCACACCCACGTCGGAGTCGGCTCCGGCGAAGAGGCGATCGCGATCGGCAACAGCCTCGGAACGTTCATCCCGCATTTCCTTGCGCTGTCGTCGTCCTCGCCCTATTGGCAGGGCCGCGATTCGGGGCTCGCGTCGATCCGCTCGAAGATCTTCGAGTCCTTGCCGACCGCCGGCCTCCCGTACCAGATGGAGAACTGGGGACAGTTCCAACGGTTCATGCGCACGCTAATCGGGGCCGGGACGATCCGCAGCATCCGCGAGGTGTGGTGGGACATCCGTCCGCACCCCGGCTTCGGCACGCTCGAGCTTCGCATCTGCGACGGCATCCCCACGATGGACGAGCTCTGCGCCGTCACGGCGTTGTCGCAATCGCTCGTCGTATGGCTCCAGGAGCACTACAACGCCGGGCAACCGGTGCCGCTACACAAAGCGTGGACGATCCGCGACAACAAATGGAGGGCCGCGCGCTATGGGCTCGACGCCGAGATCATCCGCGACGAGGAAGGCAATCTCGTATCGCTGCGCCGGTCACTCGGGGATCTGGTCGAGAACCTGGAGCCCGTCGCCGAACGGCTCGGGTGCCTCGAGGACCTGCTGCGCGTGAACGAGATCCTCGACCGCGGCACGTCGGCGACGCGCCAACGTGAGGTGTTCGCGGAGACGAAGGACCTGTCACGCGTCGTGGACTCGCTGGTCGATGAGCTGAAGGAAGGAAAACCGAAGCCCCTGTCCGACTCCGACCTGATAGGCGGCTTCCCCCGCTAACAAGGGTTCTGGCGGACCGGGGTGATGGCGGTCACCCCGGTCCAGCCAAGAGCTGTGCTGCTAGATCGATACGCAGATCGCGTAAGCCGTTACGCCCCACGTTGCGGCGATGCCGTTGACTTCGTAGGCCCGGGCCCGCCACGTGTCGTGGTCGAGCGGGAAGTTCGCAACGATGCCAACGTCACGGTTCTGGTTGATGTCGCCCCACGCCTGGGCGCCGCCACCGATGACTCGCTTGCCGGCGGGGCAGTGGGCGAACACTTCCTTGGAAGCGCTCGAGTTCCGAGGGCTCTCGGCGAAGACCTGGATGTAGCCCTCCATGCCCGACGGTCCCCGAAGCCCGGTGTCACCCTTCGGTCCGCTCGGCCCCATCTGACCGGTCGCACCGGTGGGACCCATCGGCCCCATCGGCCCGGGGACGCCTTGCGGCCCCGCCGGACCTACCGGCCCTATCGGTCCCTGAGGCCCGTCTGGTCCGACCGGCCCTGATGGGCCCTGAGGACCTTCC
>Ga0299913_10003632_pt1 | contig 12688 bp, 14 predicted proteins | sample RVTome_9_FD_201360 | JGI IMG/M metagenome (GOLD analysis project Ga0299913, IMG submission 201360) | Soil microbial communities from uranium-contaminated site in the Upper Colorado River Basin, Wyoming, United States - RVT155D38 (version 2) ... | reverse complement strand
GAAGCGGGCGAGCGCGGCGCGCGCCGCGGGGTCCGCGGCGAACCGGGCGACCGAGGCGTTCAGGGTCGCGTCGTCGGAGGAGCCCTGGTACACCCTGCCCTCGTTGTCGTACGGCTGGCCCCCCAGGCGCGCCTGGGCGTCGGCCGTGCCCAGCACGTTGTACCAGATGAGGTCCGCCACCGTCGCGCCCAATGTCGCGGCGTCGAGACCCTCGGCCGGAATGCCCGTCACGGCGGCGAGCTCGAGGCCGCGGCCGGGATCGGCGGCGACCGCGGCGGCCACCGCGGGTGCATAGGTCGAGGTCCACCCCTCGCGCAGCTCGGCCGGCGGGTCGATGGCGCTGCCCGGGAGCACGTCCGGGAAGAGGTAGTCGAAGACGACGCGGACATCGTTGATGTAGTCGATCTGCCGGGCGAAGTCGCCGATCGGGCCGCAGGCCGCGAGCGCCCCGGTGTATCGATCGGGCTCCCGCTCCACCGCGAGGGCGGCGACGAGGCCGCCTTCCGAGACCCCGACGAGGTACACCCGCGAGGGGTCGGGCCGCACGGTGCGCCGCACCAGCTCGTCGAGCGCCGCCATGTCGTCCACCGCGACATCGGCCACCAGGCCGTTCGCGCGGTAGCTCGTGGTGGCGTAGGCGTACCCCAGGGCGTTGATCAGGTCCTCGAGCGGCGTTCCCCCGATCATGTTCTCCGGCACGGCGAGCGGCGCCGCGGGCTCGACGTAGCCGTGGGCGAAGAGGATGAGATCACCGTTCCACTCCGCCGGGAAGCAGATCCGGGTGAGGGTCCCTTCGGCCGAGCCGTCGGTGCAGCCGACGACGGGCGGAGCGCCCTCGTCCTCGGGCGCCTGGGCCTCTTCGCCGTCGCCGCAGCCCGCGAGGGCGAGGACCGCGCCGAGCGCCCAGCGCCGGACGACCCTCGTCACGGGGCGGCCTCGCCGGTCCAGCGCCGGGCGATCTCGATGTCGAGCTGGAGCTGATCGAGCACCCGCTGCACGATGAAGTCCACCAGATCCTCCACCCGCGAAGGCCTGTGATAGAAGCCCGGGGCCGCCGGGATCACCACGGCGCCGGCCTCCGTCACGGCGACCAGATTCCGGAGATGGACCAGGGACAGCGGTGTCTCCCGCGGCACGAGAATGAGCTTCCTCCGCTCCTTCAGGGTCACGTCGGCGGCGCGCTCCACCAGCGAGCGCGAGGTGCCGGCGGCGATGGCCGCGACGGTGCCCATCGAGCATGGGCAGATCACCATGCCGCTCGTGGGCTGCGAGCCCGAGGCGGGGAGCGCGCCGCGGTCGCCGTCGGGAAACGATACCACCGAGGGCCAATCGCCGCCCGTGGCCGCGCGGAGGGCGTCCAGCGAGCCGATGCCGCACTCGGCCTCCAGGAGCCGCATGCCGTGCCCCGAGACGATCAGCCAGACGGGCACGCGGTTCCGCGCGAGGACGTCGAGCAGGCGGACGCCGTAGGGAGCGCCCGAGGCGCCGGTGAGCGCGAGCACGACGGGTCGCCTGATCGCCATCGAGGTCACCGGACCAGACGATCGAGCAGCGCGAAACCGAACACGGTGAGGCTCATGATGCCGTTCATCGTGAAGAACGCCGCGTCGAGCCGCGAGAGCTCGCCGGGACGCACCAGGCTGTGCTCGTAGGCCAGGATCACGGACGCCGCCAGCAGACCGGCGTAGTACCAGAGCCCGAATCCCATGCCAAAGCCGAAGAGCGCCAGCGCCGGGATGGTGACGCCGTGCAGCAGCTTGGCCAACCGGATCGCGCGAGACTCGCCGAGCCGAACCACGGCGCTGCGCAGGCCCTCGCGGCGATCGAACGCCTCGTCCGGCAGGGCGTAGAAGATGTCGAAGCCGGCCACCCAGGTGGCGACGGCGCAGGCGATGGCCAGGAGCGGCCAGGCCGGCTCGCTCCACCGGCCGGTGACCGCGAGGTACCCCCCGACCGGAGCGATCGCCAGGCCGAGGCCCAGCCACAGGTGGGGCCACCAGGTGAACCGCTTGGTCAGGCTGTAGGCCATGATCCAGGCCAGGGCCACGGGACTCAGGAGGAAGCACAGCCGGTTGAGGGCCGCGGCAGCCGCGATGAAGATCGCGGCGGCGAGCAGAACCGAGCCCCACGCCTGCGGCAGGGTCAGGGCGCCCCGGGGCAGCTCCCGCCCCATGGTGCGCGGGTTCTTCGCGTCGTAGTCGCGGTCGGCGATGCGGTTGAAACCCATGGCCACCCACCGCGCCGCGGAGAAGGCGACGACCACCAGGACGACGGTGCGGAGCGTGACCGGCGAGGTCACCGAGGCCGCCAGCACGCCGAGGAGGGCGAACGGCAGTGCGAACAGCGTATGGGGCAGCTTGACGAAGTTGACGTAGCGGACGAGGAGCGACTCGCCGGCGAAGGTCTGGCCTTCGGCGGAACGGCGGAACGGCGGAACGGCGGAAGGCCCGGTCATCCGGATGCGGCTTCCCCCGTTCGGTCGCTCCCCCGTCCCACGGTCCCGCCGTTCCGCCGTTCCCCCGTTCCGTCCGGCAGCGAGATCCCCAGCCGGGGCCACATCTCGTCCACCCGACGGCGGGTCTCCTCGTCCATCTCGATGCGCTCGGGCCACTCGCGCTCGAAGCCCTCCTCCTTCCACTTCCGGGTCCCGTCGATCCCCATCTTGCTTCCGTAGGTGAACCCCCGGCTGGCGTGGTCGAGCACGTCCACCGGACCCATGGTGAAGCGCACGTCCCGCTCGGGATCGATGTTGTTGAGCGCGATCCACCAGGCCTCGTCCGGGTCGCGGACGTTCACGTCCTTGTCCACCACGACCAGCACCTTGGCGAGCGACATGAGCCCCTGGCCCCAGAGCGCGTTCATCACCTTCGAGGCCTGTCCCGGATACTGCTTGTCGATCGCGACGAACACCAGGTTGTGGAAGATCCCGGGGGCCGGCATGTGGTAGTCCACGATCTCCGGCACCGTGAGCCGCAGCAGCGGCAGGAAGATCCGCTCGGTGGCGTGCCCGAGGTAGAAGTCCTCCATCGGCGGGCGACCCACCAGGGTGGCGGGATAGATCGGGTTGCGCCTGGCGGTCACCGCGGTGACGTGCACCTTGGGATAGTAGTCCGCGAGCGAGTAGAACCCGGTGTGGTCGCCGAAGGGCCCCTCCATGACCAGCGGCTCGGCGGGATCGATGTAGCCCTCGAGCACCAGCTCCGCCTCGGAGGGCACCTCGAGGTCGCAGGTCACCGCCCGGGTCAGGTCCACCGGCTCCCGGCGGAGGAATCCGGCGAAGAGGAACTCGTCGATGGTGGGCGGCAGCGGGGCGGAGCCGGAGTAGATGCTCGCGGGGTCGCCGCCGAGGGCGATGACCACCGGCATGCGCTCGCCGGCGGCCGCCATCTCGCGCCAGTGCGCGGCGCCCACCTTGTGCCGCTGCCAGTGCATCGCCAGCGTGCTGCGGCCCAGCACCTGGATGCGGTACATCCCCACGTTCCGGATGCCTCGCACCGGGTCCCGGGTGATCACCATCGGCAGGGTGATATACCGCCCGCCGTCGCCGGGCCAGGTCGTGAGGAAGGGGATCTCGTCGAGGTTCACCGCGTCGCCCCGGAGCACGACCTCCTGGCACGGGGCCCGGCCCCCCCGCACCTTGGGCGGGAACTTCCCCACCTCCGCCAGCTTGGGAAGCATGGCGAGCTTCCCGAAGAGCCCCTCGGGCACCTTCATCTCCAGCAGCTCCGAGATCCTGCCGCCGATCGTCTCGAGGTCGTCCACCCCCAGCGCCAGGCACATCCGCCGGAGGGATCCGAAGAGATTGATGGCGACCGGGTGGGGGCTTCGGCGCCCGTCCTCGAGGAGCACGTGCTCGAAGAGGAGCGCCGGGCCTCCTCCGGGGCTCTTCATGCAGCGGTCGGCGATCTCGGCCACCTCCAGGCGTGCCCGGACCGGATGGCCGACCCGCACCAGCTCTCCCGCCCGCTCGATCGCCTTCAGGAAGTCCCGGAGATTAGCGAGGGCCATTGCTCACCTTCTGCTCCCGATGTGCAACGCCGTCACGCCGCCGAGGAACAGCCGGTAGCTCACCTCGCCGAAGCCCGCGCGCTCCATGCGCCGCGCCAGCTCGTCGGGGCCGGGGAAGGTCCGGGTGGACTCTGGTAGCCAGGTATACGCGTTCATATGTTTCGAGACCGCGCGGCCGATCCAGGGCAACACCCGGTCGAAGTAGAAGAGAAACGCTTTCCGGAGGCGGGGATTCGGGGGCAGCGTCATCTCGACGATCACGAGGCGCGCGCCCGGCTTGAGCACGCGCGCCGCCTCCCGGAGTCCGGCGTCCAGATCGATCAGGTTCCGCACGCCCCACCCGACCATCGCGCCGTCGAAGACGCGGTCCGGAAACGGCAGGGCGAGCGCGTCGGCGCTCACCGGCACGAGCCGGGGAGACTTGTCCCGGCCCAGGCGGAGCATCCGCTGGACGAAGTCGGCGCCCACGATCCGGCCCCGGAATCCCCGCTGCCGTGCGAGGATCGCCCCGAAGTCCAGGGTGCCGGCGCACAGATCGAGATACATTCCTTCGGGCGCCCGCTCCCATCCCAATCGCCGCACCGCGCTGCGCCGCCATCGCAGATCCAGCCCCAGGCTGATCAGGCGGTTGACTCGATCGTACGTGGGCGCGATCGCCGTGAACATCTCGCGGACGTAAGTCCGCTTCTCGGGGCCGCCGGAAACGGGTAACTTACGATCCGAGGCTAACATAGGCGCTCAATGTAGTCCTGCCGCGGGAGCCTTGGCAAGCAGGACGGGCCATGGCTGAGGGGCCGGAGTGGGCCCGGCTGACCGATCAGGAGGTCGTCCTCCTCGCCCGCGGAGGGCGCGAGGCGGCGTACCGCGAGCTGGTGCGACGCTACGAGCGGCCGGTGTTCGCCCTGCTCTACCGGATGGTGCGCGACCGGGAGCTGGCCGAGGACCTGTCGCAGGAAACCTTCGTGAAGGCGCTCAACGCGATCGATTCCTACCGTCCCGAGTTCAAGTTCTCGTCCTGGATCTTCAAGATCGCGAACAACGCGGCCATCGATCACCTCCGGCGCCGGGAGCTCGACACGCTGTCGCTCGACGGGTCGCCCCACGCCGAGACGCCCGAGGCGATGCAAGCCACCGCACTCCAGATCGGGGCCCGGCAGGAGTCGCCCCTGGATGCCGTGCAGGCGCGGGAGCTGGGCGGGGCCATCGAGGCCGCGATCGGGCGCCTGAGGCCGGAGTACCGCTCCTGCATTCTGCTGCGCCACGTCGAGGGGCGGGCGTACGAGGAGATCGCCGAAATCCTGGACCTGCCGCTGGGCACCGTGAAGACGTACATCCACCGCGCCCGCAACGAGCTGCGGCTCGCGCTCGCGCACCTGAGAGAGTGAAACCAATGCCCGATCCCGACCGTAGGAGGGTCCACTTATGACCCCGCCCCCCGGCCCCCACCTCTCGCCGGACGACGTCGAGAACTGGCTCACCGGCATCCTCGACGCCGAACGCACCCGTCACCTGGATCTGTGTCCGGAGTGTTTCGACCGCGCACAGGCCGAGCGCGAGATCGTGGAGCAGCTCGCCGCCCTCCCGCTCATGGGTCCGTCGGAGGGCTTCGCCGACCGGGTCATGGCGTCCGTCACGATGGCCGACCCGTTCGCCCTTCGCTCCCTCCGCCAGCGGATCTTCGCCAGCCGCCGCTCCCTCGCCGTCGCGGCGAGTCTCGCGCTCGCGGTGGTCGGCTCGATGGCGGCGAGCATCGCCTGGAGCCTCGCCAACCAGGACGTGCTCGTCGCGGCGGGCCAGTGGGTGCTGGCCCAGGGCACTCAGGCCGGCTGGCTGGCGCTGCGCGCGCTCGCCTCCAATTTCATCGAGCAGCCCTGGTACGAGAGCGTGCGATCCTTCGCCGGGCACCCGGGTCGGCTGGGCGCCGCCCTCGGCGCGGCCTCGCTGGCCTACCTGAGCGGGATGTTCGCGCTGCGTCGCCTGCTGGCTCTGCCGTCCCAGCAGGTGGCCCATGTCGCGTAGCGGCGTCCGGCGGGGCCCGGCGCTTCGCGCGAGACTGGCGGCACACGCGGCGGCGGTCCTGGCGCTGGCCGCGCTCGTTCCTACTCCGACCAGGGCGGCGCCCGGCCCGGCGCCGAGCGGCGGGGTCGCGGTCGAGCTGGTCAGGAACTTCTGGGACCTGGTCGGGAGCGAGCAGCAGGACGCCCGCCGGGCCAGGCCGGAGCCGCAGGCCATCCAGCCGGCCCCCGAAGGCACGCCGCCGGTCGATCTCAGCGACCTCTCCCGCCCATCCGACGTCGAGCGCCGGCTCGGGACGGCGCTCGCGCCGCGGGACGGCGCCATCCGCGTCACGGTGCCCGGCGGTTTCGCCCGCCTCGGGGATTACCGGATCGGCTCGACCGAGCCGGTCGAGGGTCATCTTCTCGTGGTCCGGGGGGATGCCGACGTGTACGGTCGGCTGCACGGCAACCTGGTGACGGTGGACGGCGATGTCATCGTGCACCCCGGCGCTCTCGTCTCGGGGGACATCCTGGCGCTCGGCGGCGAGGTCCGCGACATGGGCGGAGAGATCGGCGGGGAGGTTCGCACCCTCCGCTCCACCACGATCGCGGCCCCGCCGAGGGCCGAGGCGCCGGAGCCGGGCGTCCTCGCGACGGTGGGCCGCCGACTGGCGGGCGTCTTCGGCGTGTTCCTCACGCTCGGGGCCCTCGGCTTCGGGCTGGTGATGTTCGCACGGCCGAACCTGGAGGTCATCTCGGATACCGTCTCCCACTCCTTCGGCCGCGCCTTCGTGACCGGTCTGCTGGGCCAGATTCTCGTGATCCCGACCTTCGGGATGCTGATCGTCGGGCTCGTCCTGAGCGTCGCCGGCATTCTGCTCCTGCCCTTCGCCGTCGCGGTCTATGCCCTGCTGGTGGTGGTCGGAGCGCTGGGCGGGTTCCTCGCGGTGGCCCATGCCATGGGAGAGACCTACACCCGGCGGCGGATGGCGCTCGGCGCCATGATCGGGTCGCCCAACAGCTATCGCTACCTGGTGATCGGGCTGGGCGCGCTCGCCGTGCTCTGGCTCGCCTGGTCGGTGTTCGGCTGGGTGCCGCTCGCCGGCGATCTCATCGGGGGCGCCGCGTTCCTCGCCACCTGGCTGCTGGCGACCGCGGGGTTCGGGGCGTCGCTGCTCAGCCGGGCGGGCATCAGGGAGAACTTCGCCGGGCGGCTCATTCCGCCCGAGGCGCTCACCGACGAGTACCTCTGGGCCACCCCGCAGTTCGGAGTCCCCGCGGCCCGGCGGCCCGGCGGCCGGACACCCACCCGGGGGCTCTGATGCGCCGCCTCGCCCTCGCGGCGCTCACGCTCGCGGCCGGTGCGACGAGCGTCTCGGCGCAGAGCATGCGCACGTTCACCACCTTCCGCCAGCTCCACGGCGAGACCCGGCTCGACGCCGACCTCGACTACCGCGCCGGCGGCCTCCGCATCGCGCCGGGCCGCACTGGCGAGCTCTACCGGATGAACGCCTCGTACGACGAAGACCGCTACTTCCCCACCAGCAGCTACGACGCGGCCCGCGGCGCGGTCTCCCTCGGCCTGCGGCCGGCCGGCGAAGGCGGCCTTCGGGTGATCTCCCGGCGGCAGCTTCGCCAGGACGCGAACGTGGCCTTCTCGCCGACCGTGGACCTCGACCTGGACCTGACGCTCGGCGCGGTGCAGGCGGACATCGAGCTCGGCGGGCTGAGCCTGTCGGAGCTCACGATGCAGGCCGGCGCCAGCCAGGCGGTGATCCGGTTCTCCTCGCCGAACCGCTCGCGCTGCCGCGCGGCCGAGATCACCGCGGGCGCCGCCGAGCTCACGGTGCTGGGCTTGGGCAACAGCCGCTGCGACCGGTTCGAGCTGGAAGGCGGGATGGGGAAGGTCACCCTCGACTTCGGCGGTGCCTGGACCTCCAGCACGCAGGCCGAGATCAAGATGGCGGTCGGCGAGCTCACCCTTCGACTCCCCCGCAATGCCGGCGTGCGGCTCACCCTGGACCGGTTCCTGGCGAGCTTCGACCCGGCGGGCCTGGTCCGCGCGGGCAACGGCTTCCAGTCTCCCGGCTACGAGCGCGCGGAACGGCGGCTCGACATCCAGGTCACGACCGCCGTGGGGGGGGTAAAGGTGGAGTGGGACGGCCCGGAGAGCCGCCGCTAGGCGGTGCACTCTTCCCGCCGTCTGCGCTAGGTTGCCTGCATGTCCCCGCTCGAGACCCTGGGGTTCGCGCTCGGCACCTCGTTCGCCTCCGGCATCAACCTGTATGCCACGGTCGCCGCCGCCGGACTGTTCCAGCGGTTCGGCGTGGTGACGCTGCCCGAGCCCCTGCAGGTCCTCGCCCATCCGGTGGTGCTCGGCGTCGCCGTCACGATGTTTCTGGTCGAGTTCATCGCGGACAAGATCCCTTACGTCGACAGCGCGTGGGACGCGCTCCACACCTTCATCCGGCCGCCCGCGGCGGCGCTCCTCTCCTACAGCGCCTTCGCGGGCGAGGGTGTCCCCGAGCAGTGGAAGCTCGCGGCCGCGCTGCTCGCGGGCAGCGTGGCACTGACGTCGCACGGCGCGAAGGCCAGCACCCGCGCCGCCGCCAACGCCAGCCCGGAGCCGGTGAGCAACTGGACGCTCAGCCTGCTGGAGGATGGTTTCGTCGTGTTCCTCGCCTGGCTGGCGGCGGAGCACCCGCTGCTCACGGCGATCGTGGTCGTAGTGCTGGTGATCGTGGCGGTGTTCGTGATCTGGAAGCTGTTCGGCTACCTGCGGCGCGGCATCGCGAGACTGCGGGGCGGGCCTAGCCCAGCCGGGCCCTGATCCGCCCGCCCACCCCCATCCCCAGCCGGCGCGCCGCCGAGCCGTCGCGCACCGCGATCTCGATCTGTCCGCCGGAACCGAGATACGCCACCAGCCCGCCGGTCGGCACGTCCCCGAACGTGCGTCGGAGCGGGCCGACCTCCAGCCCCTCCACCTCGAGCACCGCGTAGGACGGCACCAGCTCGGCCGTCAGGTTGGTCACCAGCGTGCCGAAGCGGTCCACGTAGACCACCTGTCCGATCACGCTCTTGCCTTCGTGGTGCGGCTCCCGATAGACCAGCCGGGTGGGCATCCCCGCGAACGGCTCGCCCAGATCGGCCAGCGCGGCCCCCCTCGCCAGCGCCGCTGCCGCGGGGGCGAAGAGGTCCCGGCCGTGGAAGGTCGGGGAGGCGCCATCCGGCGTCGCCAGCGAGACGATCTGCACCTCGGTGTCGCGGAGAACGAAAGTGAAGAGGCCGTTGTCCGGGCCGACGAAGTGGTGACCGCGCGCGCCGAGCGCCAGTGCGGCCCGCTCGGTGCCGACGCCGGGATCCACCACTGCCAGATGCACCGTTCCCGGGGGAAAGCGCTGCCACACCCGGCTCAGGAGGTAGGCGGCCGCGCGCACGTCGCCCGGCGGCACCGCGTGGGTGACGTCCACCAGCGTGGCGCGGGGCACGGCGCTCAGCAGCGCGCCCTTCACCTCCGCCACGTAGGAGTCCACCGTGCCGAAGTCCGTGAGGAGGGTGATGAGACTCATCGCCGCGAAGTATACCCGCCGCTTTCCACCGCTCCGAGGGACTAGCCCACCCTGAGGGAGGCGGATACTCTCCGGCTCATCCTGCTCCCGCGGCCGGTCGCGCGGCGAGCGTCCACCATAGATGAGGAGGTTCGGTGAGCGAGCGGCCGGAAAGGCACGGGATGTTCTACCCCCGCGGATACGTGATCGTGAGCTTCACGGCGCGGGCCGACGCGGAGAAGGTCCGCCGCCTTCTGATCGAGGGAGGCTACGACGAGGAGGACGTCCACGCGCTGGACACCCAGCGCGTGCTGGAGGGCACGACGGAGGACCTGAAGCAGCTGAGCCCGTTGATCAAGGCGCTCAGCACCGAAGGTGACCTGGTGAAGCGCCACCAGGCGGGCGCCGCGGCGGGCGACACCTTCCTCCTGGCGTATGCCCCATCCGATCTGGACACCGAGCGGCTCATGAACGTCGCCCGAAGGGTCGGCTACGAGCGGGCCCACAAGTACGACCGCTTCACCATCACCGAGCTGTAGAAGCGGGGGTCCTCAGCCGCGGAGAATCGGAAGCTGGGCCGGCTGGCCGGCGGTCTTGCTCTGGAGCCGGGCGGCCACCTCCCGGAGAGCGACCGCCGCCGCGCTCCCGGGCTCCGCCACGAGAATCGGGCGACCCGCATCGGCCAGCTCGGCGAGCCTGGGCTGCAGGGGAACGCTGGCCAGCAGGTCCACGCCCAGCTCCTCGGCCAGCCGGCGCCCGCCGCCGGACGAGAAGAGCTCGAGCCTCCGACCCGACTCGGGGTCCACGAACCCGCTCATGTTCTCCACGATGCCGAGCACCGGCACGCCGACCCGCTCGAACATGCGGGCCCCGCGGAGCGCGTCGCCCACTGCCATCTCCTGCGGCGTCGTGACGATCAGGGCGCCGGAGACGTGGGTCGCCTGGACCAGGGACAACTGCGCGTCGCCGGTGCCGGGGGGGAGATCCACCAGGAAGTAGTCGAGTGGCCCCCACTCGACGTCGCGCAGGAACTGCTGCACGACCTTCATGATGATGGGGCCGCGCCAGATGGCCGGGGCGTCGCGCTCCACGAGGAACCCCAGGGACATCAGCCTGACCCCATAGGCCTCGAGCGGCTGGATCTTGCCCCCGAGCACGGGCGGGCGCTCGGAGATGCCGAACATGCGCGGGATGTTGGGCCCGTACACGTCCGCGTCCATCAGCCCGACGCGCCGGCCCTCCGCCGCGAGGGCCACCGCCAGGTTGGCCGAGACGGTGGACTTCCCCACACCGCCCTTTCCCGAGGAGATGGCGATGATCCGGCCCAGGCCGGGCATCTCGGGTGAGGAGGGGGGCTCCGCGGGAGCGGCCTCGCCCCCGCCCGGGGGGCCGTGGGTGACCTTCGCCGGCCCGGCAGGATTGGTCACCGCGATCTTCACCGCGTCGCGCCGCACGCCGTCGATCTCCTGCACCGCCGCCCGCGCCTGTCGGACCAGCGTGGCGGGATCCTCCGGGGCGAGGAGGAACGTGAAGCTCACCGCACCGTCGTCGCTCACGGCGAGGTCGCGGATCATGCCGGCGGAGAGGAGATCGTTCTCGAGGCGGGGATTCCGGATCCGGGCGAGGGCGGCGGCCACCTGGGCCTGCAACTGCTCCGCCATCAGACGGCCTCCACGTGCCGGACCTCCGGCACCATCTCGCGCAGACGGGCCTCGATCCCCTGGCGCAGCGTCACCGTGGAGGCGGCGCAGCCGTGACACGTCCCCCCGAGCCGAAGCAGCAGCACCCCCTCGCTCTCGTCGAAGTCCACCACCTCGACGTGGCCGCGGTGCGAGGCGATGTAGGGCCGGAGCGTGTCGAGGGTGCGCTCGATCCGATCGATCGTGTTCATGCGCGACCCGACTGATGAATTCCTACTACCATAGTCGGCAATATAGGTTTGGCGAGCGCCCGGTCAACCGCCAGGCGAGGAAGGGCCACCATTGCTGCCAAGGTAGTCCCGGGCGGCGGCGAGGACGGTCGCCTGCACCTCGGCCAGCGAGCCGGTCAGGGCGAGGCCGGCGGCCTTGGTGTGCCCCCCTCCGCCGAACCGCTTGGCAAAGGACGCGACGTCCACCGGGCCGATGGAACGGAGCGAGACCTTCACCCGCCCCTGGCTCACCTCCCGGAACAGCAGCGCCATGCGCACCCCCTCGATCGAGCGGGGAAACTCGACCACGCCGTCGAGGTCGTCCGAGGAGACCCCCAGCCGCTCGATCGCGCCGGGCGGGACCGTGACCCAGGCGAGGCCGTGCTCCGGCTCCACGACCAGGGTCTGGAGTGCTTCGGCGAAGAGGCGGGGGCGGCCCTCCGGCGCGCGGGCGTACACCTCGAGGTAGATCCCCTCCGGGTCCACGCCGGTCTCCAGCAGCTCGGCCGCGACCCGCAGCGTGCGAGGCCGGGTGTTGCTGAACCGGAAGCCGCCAGTATCGGTGAGAATGGCCACGTAGAGCCCGCGGGCCGCCGGCTGGTCCACGGTCCATCCGTTGGCCACGGCAAGCTCGAACACCAGCTCGCCGGTGGCGGCGGCGCCGGAGTCCACGTAGCGCGGACCGGGCGGGAGGGCCCCGACCCCGACGTGATGGTCGATGCAGGCGACGGGCACTCCCCGGGCGCGGACGTGCTCCCCGAGCATGCCGAGCCGGCCGAGGTCCCCGATGTCGAGCACGACGATGCGGTCGGCCCGCCTCAGCTCCTTGACGGCCTCGGCCGTCTTCTCCACGCCCGGCAGATCGTCGAAGAGGAACCCGAAGCGCGGCGGCGTCGGGGTCGGATTGGTGATGACGACCTCCACCCCGCGGGCCCGGAGCAGGTGGGCCAGCCCGGCCTCGCTGCCCAGGCCGTCCCCGTCGGGATTGACGTGCGTGGTGAGGCAGACCCGCTGTCCCGGATGGAACGTAGCGGCGAAGTCGCGGGCGGCCTCGACCCGGTCGGGTGACAGCGCGAACGGCATTCGCGGAAAATGGACGGACGCGCAACGGGATGGTAGGGCGGAACGGCGGAACGGCGGAACGGCGGAACGGCGGAACGGCGGAACGGCGGAACGGCGGAACGGCGGAACGGCGGAACGGCGGAACGGCGGGCCGCAGGGAGCCC
>Ga0299913_10003631_pt1 | contig 12688 bp, 12 predicted proteins | sample RVTome_9_FD_201360 | JGI IMG/M metagenome (GOLD analysis project Ga0299913, IMG submission 201360) | Soil microbial communities from uranium-contaminated site in the Upper Colorado River Basin, Wyoming, United States - RVT155D38 (version 2) ... | reverse complement strand
CGCGCCGGCGCCTCGGAGATCACCCAGGCCGGCTCGGTCCTGGGCACCGCTCAGTACCTCTCGCCCGAGCAGGCGCAGGGCTTCGAGGTGGGCGCGACCTCGGACCTCTACTCGATCGGGGTAATCCTCTACGAGGCGCTGACGGGACGCGTGCCGTTCGAGGCCGACACGGCCGTCGCGGTCGCGATGAAGCAGGTCTCCGAGCAGCCGCGCCGCCCAAGTCAGCTGAACCCGGCGGTCCCCCCGGCGCTCGACGCGGTCGTGATGCGGGCCCTCGCCAAGGACCCGGCCAACCGCTACCAGACGGCCGATGAGTTCCTGGCGGCGCTCGACGACGCGGAACGAGACCCGCGCGGCGGGACGGCAATTGCCGCCGCGGCCGTTCCTCCCGCTGACGAGGACTCATCTCGCCGCAAGAAGCTGATCGCCCTCGGGATCGTCGCAGCCTTGATCGCGGCGCTGGTCGCCTACGCCGTGACCCGCTCCGAGCAGGTGCGCGTCCCCACCGTGATCGGAGAGCGCCAAACGGAGGCGACCGAGATCCTCGAGGACGCCGGCTTCGAGGTGCTGCCGTCGACCTTCGAGTCCTGCGACGAGCCGCGGACGGTCGCCGAACAGGACCCGGCGGCGGGCAGCAGGGCCGACGAGGGTTCGACGGTGGAGATCTCGGTCAGCCTGGGGCTCAGCGTGAAGGTCCCGGACGTATTGGGCGAACCGCTCGCCGAGGCGGCGGACATCGTGCAGGAGGAGCAACTTCAGGTCGAGGACAAGCGAGTCTTCTCGAGCAGAGTCGAGGAGGGCCGGGTGGTGCGAACGGACCCGGCGGTGGGCGAGCAGGTCCCATGCGATTCGCTGATCACGGTGTTCGCCTCGAAGGGCCCCAACCTCGTGACGGTGCCGGATGTCATCGGTCAGCAGGAATCGGCGGCCGAGTCGGAGCTGCGCAGCGCGGGCTTCGTGCCGAACGTGGAGTCCGAGAACTCCGACGAGCCCGAGGGGACCGTCATCGGACAGGACCCCGGCGCCGGAAGCATGCTCGAGAAGGGGACGGAGGTGATCGTCACGGTCTCGAATGGCGCCGGGTCGGTGGTGGTTCCGAACGTGGAGGGCCAGCCGCGTGACACCGCGGTCTCGACCCTCCAGGGCCGCGGCGTGACGAACATCAAGGTGGTCGAGCAGGAGACCGACGACCCGACCGACGACGATCGGGTCACCAGCCAGGCGCCGCCGGGGGGCACCCGGATCCGGCAGGGCGACCGGGTGACGATCTTCGTGGCCGTGTTCGTGGAGCCAGTGGAGCCAGTGGAGCCCCCGGCCGGCGAGGGGAACCCGCAGCCATGACGAGGAGCGCCGAGCGATGAAGGTGGCGGTGATCTGCGGCGGGCGCTCGTCCGAGCACGACGTCTCGTTGCGCTCCGGCGAGTCGGTGGCCGAGGGGCTCGAGGAGGCGGGCCACGAGGTCGTCAGGGTCCTGATCGAGCGCGACGGCCGCTGGCTTCGTGACGGAGCGGAGGTCGAGCTGCGCGCGTCCGGAGGGCTGGAGGGAGTTGACGTGGCGTTTCCGGTCCTGCACGGCCCCTTCGGTGAGGACGGCACCGTTCAGGGGCTGCTCGAGTGCCTGGACGTCCCTTACGCGGGCCCCAGCGTCCTCGCAGCGGCCGTTGCGATCGACAAGCTCGTCTGCAAGCGCCTGCTCGCGTTCCACGACTTCCCGCAGGTCGCCTTCTGCCAGGCGGGCGAGCCGGGCTGGCGCGAGCAGGTGGCCGCGATGGGCCTGCCGCTCTGGGTCAAGCCGTCGCGTCTGGGATCGAGCGTCGGCATCACGAGGGTCGCGGCTCTGGATGAGCTGGATGCTGCGGTCGAGGCCGCCGCCCGCCACGACCCCCGGGTGATCGTGGAAGCTCACGCCGATGGCCACGAGGTGGAGTGCTCCGTGATCGGCAATTCCGAGCCGGAGACGTCGCTGCCGGGCAAGATCGTGACGGTGGCAGCGGAGTGGTACGACTACGAGGCGAAGTACGAGGCGGGAGGGATGGAGCTGGCCGTGCCCGCCCCGATCGGCGACGCCGGGATCGCCCGCGTGCGCGAGCTCGCCGCCGGCGTCTACAAGGCGATCGACTGCCGCGGGCTTGCCCGTTGCGACTTCTTCGTGCTGGACTCCGGCGAGGTGCTGGTCAACGAGATCAACACGATCCCGGGGTTCACCGCCACCAGCGTGTTCGGCAAGCTCTTCGAGGCGACGGGCGTCTCCTATCCGGAGCTCTGCGACCGCCTGGTGCAGCTCGCGGTGGAACGCCACCGCGAGGAGCGCTCGCACTCGTTCTGACTCAGCGGAGCAGCTCCACGTCGCTGATCGAGGCGAAGAAATCGCCGTCCGGGTTGTCGGTCAGCTCCGTGATCCAGATCAGATAGAAGCGGGAGTCGTTTTCGTTGAGCTCGATCACGTTCTCGTCGTCATCGGTCGTGTAGGTCGCGAGCGGTTCGCCCCAGCCCTCGATGTCGTCAGGCGGGCCCTCCGTCGCGCCGTAGATCTCGCCGCTCCAACCCGGATTCTCGGTAGTGAGCACCATCTGCCGCCCCGTCACCACCTCGCCCGCGTCCACGATCAACCCGACTCCCGGCTTGGATGGGCTCGTCGCGTCGGCGATCACCGGCGAGGCCACGTAATTCTCGGTGGACCATGAGGTCCCGGACGCGTTACCGTCAAGCGCGAGCTCGACTTCGTCCGTGTGCTCCACGTTGTCGCCACCCGGATCGAAGTCCGAAGGGTTGCTCAGGGCGATCTCTCCGCCCGACGGCGGCGCGGACGGCCCCCCTTCGGGCTCGCGGTTCTGGCTCTCACCGCCGAGCTCGACCAGCGCCAGGGCCACAAGCACGCCGGCGAGCACCAGCAGGATCCCCGCTATCGAAACGGAGCGCGAGCTCAGGATTCGCCGCCTCGCGGGAACCGAGTCCAAGACGTTGGTGGTCTCGCCGGTGCCGCCGCCCGAGCGAGCGATCTCCACCTCCAGGGCGCCCTCGAGGTCGGCGAGCATCGCGCCCATGTCGGGATAGCGTCGTTTCGGCTCCTTCTGGGTGGAGCGCTCGATCACCGAAGCCAGCGCGGCCGACGTCCCGGGACGGGTGCGCTGGATGTCGGGCATCGGGTCGTTGACGTGCTTCATCGCGACTCCGACCAGCGTGTCCGCCTTGAACGGGACGTCCCCGTTCAGCATCTCGTAGAGGAGGATCCCGAGCGAGTAGATGTCCGACCGCGCATCGACGTCGCGACCCATCGCCTGTTCGGGCGAGACGTAGTCGGTGGTGCCGAGCACTCGCCCGGTCTTGGTGAGCCCGTCTGACTCCATCGAAAGGGCGATGCCGAAGTCGGTGACCTTGGCCCGGCCCTCGGAATCGATCAGCACGTTCTGCGGCTTCACGTCGCGATGAACCATGTGGGCGAAATGCGCCGATTGCAGACCGCGGCCGATTTCGATCGCGTAGGCCGCGGCCTCGTCCAGCGGCAGCCGGCCGAGACGGTCGATGCGCTGCTTCAGCGTCTCGCCGTCGACGTGCTCGAAGACGATGTACGGATGGCCGGCGTCGTCCCCGGCGTCGATGACGGCCACGACGTTGGGGTGCGAGAGGCGCGCGACGGCCCGGGACTCGCGGCGGAATCGCTCCAGCTGGTCCGGCTGGTCGGACATCTCACGGTGCAACACCTTGATCGCCACCTGGCGCTCCAGCGTCTCGTCGAGGGCCAGGTAGACGGTCGACATGCCGCCCGAGCCCAGCTTCGAGTCCAGGCGGTAGCGCGACGAGAGAACCGTGCCAATCAGGCCGGTTCCGATCGTTGGTGGTGTCCCATCGGCGCTCATCGCTCTCAGTCCCTATTTTTCGTCACTGGCGCGCCGCTTCCCCCGTTGGGCATGCCCCTGCACGATGACCGTCCAGATTCGCTTCATCACAGACCCGGTCTGCTCCTGGTCCTGGGGGGTGGAGCCCCAGGTTCGCAGCCTGATGTGGGAATTCGGGGAGGGCGTTCGCTTTCACTGGGTAATGGGTGGTTTGGCTCGATCCTATGGCCCTCGCTATCGCGACGAGGAGGGCTCGATCGGCTCGGGCCCGAGCTGCTTCGCGGACCTCATGTCACATTGGCTGGAGGTGGCCGTCGCGACCGGCATGCCGGCCGACCCGCGCCTCTGGACACAGGCGCCGCTGGGCTCCACCTACCCCGCATGCATGGCGGTAAAGGCCGCCGCGGAGCAGGGCGGCGATCTGGCCTACGCCTACCTGCGCCGCGTGCGGGAAGGGATCTTCGCGGAGCGCCGCAAGCTCGATCATGCCGAGGCGCTGGTTGGCGAAGCGGGGACGGCCGGGCTCGACGTGGAGCGATTTCGCATCGACCTGGGCTCGCACGCGATCGTCGAGGCGTTCGGAGCCGATCTCGAAGAGGCCCGCACGATCACCGACGAGGCGCGAGCAGCGGGAGCGGTTCGCAAGACCGAGGGCAAGGAGCGCCTGGTCTTCCCGACCGCGTTCTTCGCCGGCGCCGGGGGCACGCGCACGGCTCTGTACGGCAGTCAGCCCTACGCCGCCTACCGTGAGGCCGCGATCGCAGCCGGCGCCGAACCCGTGCGGGAGGCTCGGCCGAGTGCCATGGAGGCGGTCGAGCGCTTCGGACGCGTTGCGACGAGGGAGGTGGAGGAGCTGACCGGGCAGCCGGCTCCCGTCGTCCGGGCCGAGCTGTGGTCGCTTGCGCGCGAGTGGAAGCTGCGCGCGACGCCGACGCTCACGGGCGAGCTCTGGGAGACCGCCTGAAATCCGCCGAAAGTCGGATTTCCATCCACAGTGGACGGGGATCCGGCGTTCGGCGAGCCTTCAGCGCCGCACCTGGCAGCTCGCGTCCACGCCCACGAGGCGGGCGAAGCGATCACGATGGTCGGCGACGTAGCGGTAGCCGCGGTTCGTGGTCTTCGGGAACCGGCGAAAGAGCCACGCGAGCGGGCGCGCTCCCGGCAGTAGGTCCGCCAGCGGGGCGGCGGCCGTGCCGGCCGAGTTGACCTCGCCGGAGGGCGAGACCAGATGCCAGTTGTCGAGTCGCACCTCTTCCTGCACGCCAGCGAGCATCGCCTGCCCCTCCTCGCTCTGGATCGCAGCGGGGGACAGGCGGCGCCGGCGATCCCAGGCGAGGACCTTGTTGAGGCTCCACTTGCAAAAGCCGCAGTCGTCGTCGTAGAGGATCCGCCAGCCTCCTGGCGCATCGGGCGCGCTCAAGGGGCCACACTGAGGGGTATGTCCTCCGGCCCGTCGCCCCGGAAGGTGTCGCGGAAGGCGCGCAGGAGATCGAGCGTGGCGGCGCCCTCGTAGGCCTCACAGCCGGCGAGGTCGCGCCACGCGGTGATCGCGACGTCGTAGGTCATGTCCGGGTTGGGGAACAGGAGCACTCCTTCCGGCGACTCCTCGAAGACGCCCTTGATCTCGAGCTGCTCGCGCTCGGGGAGGTCGGGCGAGTACTGGATCTCGACCCGGCCGTGCTCCAGCGAGTGAACGGCGCGCGTGATCGGCGGCGTCTCGAGATAGGCGCCGTCGGCGAGCGCGCCGGAGAGCACCTCGGCCGGGTCGCCGTAGTGGTCGCCGGACGTCGGCGGGCTCGTCTCGTAGTCCACCAGCGTGTCCTCGTCGGTGAAGTGCGCGGAGCCCTCGTCCTTGAGATCGAGTCGCAGGTCGCAGCCGGCCGCCGCCGCGCTCTCCTCCAGGACGGCGTTCTGTGGCTCGGGCGGCGGGATGCCCTCGCGGCCATCAAGCTCGATCCCGTCCGGCACGACGCCGAGCTCCGGCTGGACGTACGCCAGCTCCGGGTACTCGCCCGAACCGTCGGCGGAATCGCCATCGCCGCCGCCGGTCACCGCGATGACGATCCCGACGACGATCGCGGCGACGATCAGGCCGGCCACCGCGTAGCCGAGAAACATTCGGCGCCGCTCTGAACCGGCTGCCGCCTGCTCCGCGGCCAGCCGCTCCCGGCGCCTGCGCTCGCGCTCTTCCCGCTTGGAAGCCATCGCGCGGGAAGGCTAGCCAAGGAGCGCCGTCAGCCCTCCAGCTTTCGCACGAGCTCGACCAGCGCCGGCGGCGCCTTCTCCGGCGAGCCCGAGTCGAACGGCGGGTCCGGGTCGTATTCGATGCCAAGCTGGATCGCCTTGGCGACGTCGTCGCCCGTGAGGCGAGCGGTGAGGGTCAGCGCCATGTCGATCCCGGCCGAGACGCCCGCCGCCGTGATCACCTTGCCGTCCTCCACCACGCGGGCGATGGTCGGCTCCGCGCCATACTCACGCAGCTTCTCGCGGTAGGCCCAATGGGTGATCGCGCGCTTGCCGTCGAGGATGCCCGCCGCGCCCAGCAGGAGCGCTCCGGTGCAGACCGAGGTGGTCCAGGTGGAGTGCTCGTGAGCCTGGCGCAGCCAGCCGAGCACGCGCTCGTCATCCAGCAGCGGCCGGTTGCCCTCGCCGCCGGGCACCACCACGATGTCGGGCCTGGCGAGCTCCTCCAGTGTCGCGTCCGCGGTCAGGCCCAGTCGCCCCGTGTCGGTGCGCACCAGTCCCGTCTCGGTGGCCACGAAGGTCAGCTCGACGCCGGGAATGCGGGAGAGAACCTCGTAGGGGCCAACCGCGTCGAGCGCGGTGAGCCGGTCGAACACGAGGATCGCGATCTTCACCGGCGGATCTCCCCGGCCCTGTCGGTGACCCGCCCGATGACGCGCGTCCCTGGGTGATGGCGAGCCAGCAGCGCCACCGACTCGTCGGCGTCGGCGCCGGCCACGGCGCACACGAACCCGAGGCCCATGTTGAAGACCTCGTGCATCTCCTCGTCGCCGACCCCGCCCAGGTCCTGGATCAGGCCGAAGACCTCGGGCACGTCGAGCGGCTCGCCGATCTCGTAGCCGACCGAACGCGAGAGGCGCAACAGGTTGTTGACCCCGTCGCCGGTGATGTGGGCGAGGCCGCGCACATCCGCCCCGGAGGCGAGGAGCTCGAGCACGGCTCTGACGTAGATCGTGGTCGGCTCGAGCAGGACGTCGCCAAGCGGGCGCCCCAGTCGTTCGTCGCTCGGCTCGACGTCGGCCAGGACCTTGCGAGCAAGCGTGTAGCCGTTGGAGTGCAGGCCCGAGGACGGTATCCCGACCAGGGCGTCGCCCGGCTCGATCCGCTCGCCGGTCACGATCGCGTCCAGCCCGACGAGGCCGATCGCCGACCCGCCCAGCTCCCAGCCGGAGACGACATCGCCCACCTGGGCGATCTCGCCGCCCGGGATCTCGATTCCCGCGAGCTCGGCGCCGGCACGCAGGCCCTTGCCGATCTCGTCACAGACCGTGGCGTCCGCCTCGCTGCAGAGGATGAAGTCGAGCATCGCGATCGGCTCGGCGCCGACGCAAACCAGGTCGTTCACGTTCATCGCGATGCAGTCGATGCCGATCGTGTCGAACCGGCCGAGGCGCTCGGCGACCACCATCTTCGTGCCGACGCCGTCGGTTCCGAATGCGACGCCAGTGCGCTCGTCGATGCGCAGCACGCTCGCGTAGTGCCCTGGGAGCGGCACGACCCGCGACGGCTTGCCGGTGTCGATGCGAGCCAGGTGGCCCACCAGCGCCGCGACCGCGTCGTCCGCGTCGCGCTGGCTGACGCCGGCGGCTGCGTAGGCGTCCTGGCTCATCCCGGTTCATTCAACAGCACGCGCCCGCGCTGCGCGGCGCAGCCTCGCAACCACGGCGCCGGCCAGCCCGGCGCGGTATGCCGCGTAGGGCCAGAGCGCGCTGTCGCGCTCGACCATGCGGATCAGTCGCTGCGAGGCGAGGGTCGAGGCGAACGACGCCCCGGCGCCGATCAGGAGGGCCCGGGCGGTCCCCGGATCGACCCCGCGGCGGCGCAGCCGCGCTCCCTTGAGCGCCACCGCGCCGACGATGACCGGCAATGCCACCGTCCGCGACAGGAGGTTCGCCTGCTCGCGAGTGAACCCGCGAGCGCGCGCCGCGGTGAGGGTCGCACCGTTGCGGGAGATCCCGGGGACCAGGGCGGCCGCCTGAGCCAAGCCCAGCGCCAGGCCGTCCGCCGGCCCGGCATCCCCGGGCCCGCGATGCTGCGAAGCGCGGTCGGCGAGCACCATCGCCACCGCACCCGCGAGCAGGCCCGCCGCGGTGGCCCCTGGTGTCCCGAGTGCTTCGATGCGGCGCTCCAGGCTGAGTCCGGCGACGGCCGGTGGGACGAACGACAAACCGACGACGGCGGCACGACGCGAGTCGAACGCCGCGAGCTCGGCCGCGATCTCGTGACGCAGGCCAACGAGCAGCGCGGCCGCCGTGCCGGCGTGCAGGGCCACCTCGAAGCTCTTGCGCGCCTCGCTGTCGAGCTCCTGCCAGCGCCAGCCGGCCAGCCACGGGACGAGCGAGATGTGGGCGGAGCTCGAGACGGGCAGCAGCTCCGTGGGGCCCTGGATGGCGCCGAGCGCCGCCGCGCGCGCTCCGCTCAGGCCGAGCGTCGCCGGCTCGGCCGGCACCCGCTAGCCCTCCGACTCGGCGGCCGGCTCGGCCGGTGGTCCGCCGGAGTTGCGGCGCTTGATCAGGAGATAGATGATTCCGCCCACGATCGCCGCGGCCACCGGGTAGTCGAAGTAGTGGAGGTAGTCGCGCCACTCCTCCCAGTTGTCCCCGACCTCCTGGCCGATGAAGCCGAGCATCAGGACCCAGGGGATGCAGCCGGCGAGCGTCAAGACGGTGAAGCGCCAGAACGGCATGCGCGCCACCCCCGCCGGCAGCGAGATGAACGTGCGGATGATGGGCAGCATCCGGGTGAAGAAGACGGTGGCGTCGCCGTGGCGTTCGAACCAGCGGTCGGCCCATGCAAGGTGCTTCGGGTTGATGTGGATCAGGCGATTCTTCTCGAGCAGCTCGAGCCGGCCGTAATAGCCGGCCCACCAGGCGACCCAGGACCCGACGACGTTGCCCAGCACGCCGGCGGCGACGATGCCAAACAGCGTCATGTCCCCCTCGGAGACGTTGAAGCCCGCGAACAGCATGATCGCCTCGCTCGGCACGGGGATGCAGGCGCTCTCGAGCAGCATCAAGAGGAAGACCCCGACCAGGCCGACGGAGTCGATGAACCGCGTCGCGGCGTCGACGATCGGGTCGACGACGAAGTCGGTGACGGAGGCGTGCGGGAGAACGAGTGAAGGCAACATCATGAGGTCGCACCCAAGCGGAGAGCCGTCCCCCCGGCCGGCGATGCGGCCTGGGAGGATAACCGCCGTGGCACGAGTGCTCTACGTACACAGTCGGCGCAACACGTTCACCAGAATCGACCGCGACGCCCTCGCGGAGCGTCACGAGGTGGTCGACTACTTTCAGCCCGGCCTCCGGCCGCGGCCGGCGGAGCTGTGGAAGGCGGTGGGGGAGTGTGACCTGGTCTTCGGCTGGTTCGCGTCCTGGCACACCGCCCTGGCGCTGCGCTTCGCGCGAGCCCGGCACAAGCCTTCGGTGCTGGTCTTCGGCGGCTTCGACACCGCCGCGATGCCCGAGATCGGCTACGGGTCGCAGCGCGGTGGCGTGCGCCGCCGGCTCGTGAGCTCGACAGCGAAGCTTGCGACCAGGCTCGTCACGAACTCGAACTACTCGCTCGGCGAGATCGAGCGGAACGTCGCCGGCGTCGATCCGGCGCGGGTCGCGGTGGTTCACCACGGAATCCCCGACCGCTTCGGCGACGCCGCCCAGCCGCGGGAGAAGATGGCGCTCACCGTCGGCGCCGTCTACTCGGTGAATCTCGCGCGCAAGGGCCATGGCCCCTTCATCGAGGCGGCCGCCGAGCTGCCCGACGTCCAGTTCGTCCTCGCCGGTGAATGGTGGGACGAGACCGGCGCCGGCATCGCCGCGCGGGCGCCTGCCAATGCCCGTCTCACCGGTTATCTCTCCGACGAGAATCTCGACGGTCTGTTTCGCCGCGCCGCGGTCTACGTGCAGGCGTCGCTGCACGAGGGTTTCGGCTTGTCGCTCGCCGAGGCGATGCTGGCGGGTGCGGTTCCCGTTGTGACCTCCGCGGGCGCCCTCCCGGAGGTCGTGGGCGACACGGGAGTCGTGATCGCCGAGCCCACCCCGAGGGCCGTCGCCTGGGGCGTCGCCGAGGCGCTGGCGATGGGCCCGGACGCGGGCGTGGCGGCGCGCGAGCGGGTGCGGACCCTGTTTCCGTACGAGATGCGGCGCGACGGGATCCTGCGCGAGGTCGAGTTGGCGCTCGCGACGTAGGCGCCTGGCAGTGCGAGCAGTTTCAACAAGGGGTTTGCAAAACCCATCCAGCGGGTACGCAAAAGCACCCCTGTAGCGCTCAAACAAGCGGTAGCGCTCAATCCCAGGAGGAGAGGTAGAGATGAAGCACAGGAAGCTAGCCGCGCTGGTTGCCAGCGTGGGGCTGGCGCTTGCTGTTCCGGCGAGTGCCGCCGCGGTGGGCGGCCCGAACGAAGCCGGCAATTCGGGTCACTTCCACCCGAAGCACATGCCGTGCGCGGCGGCCCCGGACCATCCGCACTGCCCGGGACCCCACTAGCACCGGCATCCGTTGCCTAAACGGTGACCACGGGCGCCTTCGGGCGCCCGTGGTCGTTCCGGCGCAGGACGTGCCCGAGGTCGATGCGAGCACGGATGCGCAGGGCGCCCGATATCCAGCCCCACCGGCTCGATCGCCGTAGAATCCCAGCGCAATGCGCCGGTTGAACCACCCCGCCTACCGGCATCGCGCCCTGCAATTCGGCGCTGACGCGTTGCTCGCGGCGATCGCGTTCGCGCTGGCGTTCGGCCTGCGCTTCCTCGACGCGGGCGATATCCCCGCCCGTTACGAGGACATGCTCCTCGGCTCGATTGCGTTCGTCGCGCTCGGCAAGGCGCTGATCTTCACCCTGTTGGGCCTGCACTCGAAGTGGTGGCGCTACTTCCTCACCCGCGACTTCCCGTCGCTGCTGCGCGCCACGGCGCTGGCGAGTGCCGCGATGGTCGTGGTCTTCACGGTCCTGCAGCCCTTCGAGTACGTCGGTCCCGAGGGGGTGCTGGAGCCGCTCAACATCCCGCGCTCCGTAGTCGTCTTCGACTTCATCCTCACCACCGCTCTGCTGGCGGGCGCCCGCATCGTCACGCGACTGTGGATCGAGCGCCCGACCAAGGCGGACCGCGGGCGCAAGACGAGCAAGTCGCTGATCGTCGGCGCCGGGCAGGGCGGCCAGATGGTCGTGCGCGAGCTCCAGCTGAACCCGAACCTGGGCGTGCGCGCGATCGGGTTCGTCGACGACGATCCCCGCAAGCGGGGGATGGGCCTGCTCGGCCTTCGCGTCCTGGGCACCACCGACCGGATCGCGGACCTGCTCGAGTCGCACAAGCCCGACGAGGTCGTCATCGCGATCCCCTCGGCTCCAGGCGAGCTCCGAGCGCGGGTGGTGGCCGCCTGCCGCGAGCGTCAGATCCCCGTGCGCACGCTGCCAACCGTCTTCGAGCTCCTGCGAGGCGGCGTCCAGCTCACCCGCCAGCTGCGCGAGGTTCAGGTGGAGGACGTACTTGGTCGTGACCCGGTGAAGATGGAGCTGGACCGCGTCGGCGCGTACCTCGAGGACCGGATCGTGCTCGTCACGGGCGCCGGCGGCTCGATCGGGGCTGAGCTGGCGCGCCAGATCGCCAGGGTGAAGCCGCGGCTCCTGATCCTGCTCGACCACGCCGAGGACAATCTCTTCCAGATCGAGCGCGAGATGACCCAGCAATGGCACTTCAGCCGGTGCGAGGCGGTCCTCGCCGACTGCAAGGAGGGCGACCGGATGCTCGAGGTGATGCAGCGCTTCCGGCCCGACGTCGTGTTCCACGCCGCCGCCTACAAGCACGTCGGCCTGATGGAGATGAATCCGCTGGAGGCGATCCGCAACAACTCGATCGCGACGCGGGTCGCGGCCGAGACGGCCGCGGCGGTCGGGACCAGCCGCTTCGTGCTGGTCTCGACCGACAAGGCGGTGAATCCGCATACCGTGATGGGCGCTTCCAAGGCGATGGCGGAATGGATCGTTGCGGCTGCCGGGCAGCGCCATGCCACCACGCGGTTCGTGACCGTCCGCTTCGGCAACGTGCTGGGCTCGTCGGGCAGCGTGGTTCCCATCTTCCGCGCGCAGATCGAGAGGGGCGGGCCCGTGACCGTCACCCATCCCGACATGTCGCGCTATTTCATGACGATCCCGGAGGCGGTCCAGCTGGTGATCAAGTCAGGCGACCTGGGCGCCGAGTCCGGCGAGATCTTCGTCCTGGAGATGGGGGAGCCGGTGCGGATCGTCGACCTCGCTCGCAACATGATCCACCTGGCCGGGTACGAGCCCGACGTGGACATCGCGATCGAGTTCACGGAACCGCGGCGCGGGGAGAAGATCCACGAGGAGCTCTTCAACCCCGACGAGCGCCCGCAGCCGACGAGCGCCGACCGCATCGTTCGGGCCGTTCGCGAGGAAGCTCTCGATCCCGATTGGGTCGAGACAACCGTCGAACGGCTGACGCAGCTCGTCGCCGCCGGAGATGAAACGGGCCTCGCCGCGAACCTCGTCGAGCTCGTCGCAAACCGGCCGCGGGCCAGCTCCGTAGAGCTCTGAGCCGGAAAGACAGCCCGCTGCGGCCGTAAACTGCCGCAATTCGATGGATCTGATCGAG
>Ga0299913_10003630_pt1 | contig 12691 bp, 6 predicted proteins | sample RVTome_9_FD_201360 | JGI IMG/M metagenome (GOLD analysis project Ga0299913, IMG submission 201360) | Soil microbial communities from uranium-contaminated site in the Upper Colorado River Basin, Wyoming, United States - RVT155D38 (version 2) ... | reverse complement strand
GTGGCGCCCGACGCGGAGCACTTCGCGGCCGGCCAGCGCGACGAGCCCGCCGACCTGGCCGTCGAGCTCCTCCAGCGTGAGCGCCCCCTCCCCTTTCGGCGAGCGCAGCTTCATCCGCGTAACCAGGCGGCAGAGGTTCCGGTAGCCCTCGGCGGAGGCGACGAGGACGGGGAGGGTCCAGACGGCGGGAGACGGGAGACGGGAGACGGGAGACGGGGGGCTGGAGCCGGGCTTCAGGCCTCGGGGCTCTTGGCCTGAGGGCTCAGCCTGGCGCGCAGAGCCCGTGCCGTCACGGTAGGGCGCGCTCGCCGAGCGCGCCGCAATGGACAGCTCCGCGCCGACGATGGGGCGAATGCCCGCCTTCGTGGCGACGCGATGGAATCTGGGGGCACCATAGACGCCGTCGCGGTCGAGCAGGGCCAGGGCGGAGTACCCCAGCTCCGCGGCGCGTTCCACGAGCGTCTCCGGCAACGAGGCGCCCTGGAGAAAACTGAAGGCTGAGGCGGCGTGGAGTTCGACGTACGGCACGGTGAGGCTCGGCGCTTTCGCCTAATTTTCGCCTCACTATACCAGACGTTTTCCGGAACACGAAAACACGAAAAAAAAGACACGGATCCTACGAAAACACGGATGAATTGAACGCTACGGGCTTCAGGCTGCGGACTTCGGGCTTCGGGCAGTGTCAGGGCGGGCCGTGACTGAGGCTCCAGGGCTCTCGGCCTTCTGACGCGTGGTCGCGCAGGACCACGTTCACTCGACGACTTCGTGTCTTTCGTGGGACAGGGATGCACTGTCAATCGCCCGTCCGTGAGCGACCTGAGGGCGAGGCCGTGTCACTCCGATCGCAGTGCCGTAATCGGATCGACCCGCATCGCACGCCGCGCTGGTATCGCGCATGCCAGAAGCGCCGCCGTGGCGAGCACTATCGCCATGCCCCCAAAGGTGACCAGGTCAGAGGCTGGCACGCTGTAGAGAAAGCCCGCCAGCGCCCGAGCACCCGCCAGACCTCCGGCCAATCCCACGACAATCCCTACGCCGACGAGCCACATGCCGTCACGGACGACCAGCAGGAACACGCTGCGGGGTTCGGCGCCCAGGGCCAGTCGGACACCCATTTCGCCCGTGCGGCGCGCGATTGAATACGACAGCACGCCATAGATTCCGATGGCGGCCAGCAGCAATGCGAGGCCGCCAAAGAGACTGAGGAGCCACGCGCCCGTTCGCGCCGCAATCAAAGAGGCGCCGATCGTCTCGGCCATTGGCCGGACGTCTGGTACCGGCAGATCCGGGTCGAGCGCCCGTATCTCGCGTCTGATGGCGGCGATGAGCAGCGCCGGCCGGACCGACCCGCGCACGTAGAGCGTCATGCCGGTCTCGTGATGCTGCGCCAGCGGCAGGTACGCTACTGGCGGCGCAGGCTCACCAAGAGCGGCGTACTTGCTGTCGCGAACGACTCCAACGATCTCGTACGAGGGTCCTTCCGGGTCGCTGCCGACACGTGTGCCGAGAGGATTCTCGCCACCGAAGTGCATCGTGGCGGCCGCCTGATTGATGATCACGACCGGCGGCCCATCCTCGACGTCCTGCTCTGTGAAGTCACGACCCGTGATGAAAGGAATGCCCAGCGTCCTGAAGAACCTCGGACCGACCACGTTGACATTGATGTGGTTCCTGTCGGACGCCCGCACACCGCCGCCTTCCGCAGACACCAGGTCGTCCGGGGTGGGACGACCCTCCACCATGAAGCCGACCATTCGGCCCTGGCCCGCCAAAACCGGGACGCGTGCCAGGCTCGCCGCTTCGACCCCTGGCAGTTGCTCGACCTGCTCAACGATCCGACGGTAGAACTCCCGCCCCTGGAGCTTGGTGTAGCGGAGGAGATGGATGTTCAGCGGCGCGGAGATGAGCCTGTCGACATCGATGCCGGGATCGATCGCTCGCGCCGTCTGCAGGCTGCGGACGAAGAGACCCGCCGGGATCAGCAGCAGCATGGCGAGTGCGACTTCCGCGACCACCAGCGTTCGTTGAAGACTGAGACGGCCCCGTCGCTTCTGGCTCCCGATCGGGAGGCTCCTCAGAGCGGGCACCAGGCCCGGTCTGGATGCCCTCAGGGCGGGCGCCAGCCCGAAGACGAGACCGGTGAGAACAGACAGGCCGGCGGTAAACAGGAGAACGTTCCCGTCGATAACCGTGTCGTTTGCGAGAGGCGCCCTCGCCGGTGGCGGCAACGCTGCCCTGAAGATCCTGACCGCCGACCACGCGAGGCCCAGTCCCATGACACCGCCAATCGCCGCCATCAGCACGCTCTCGGTCAGAAGCTGTCGGACCAGCCGGGCCCGGCTCGCACCGATGGCGAGCCGTATCGCAATCTCACGCTGCCGCGACGCGGCCTGGGCGAGCAGCAGGTTGGCGATATTCGCGCACGCAATCAGCAGGACTGCTGCCACGACGCCGCCGAGAAGCAGTGCGGCCGCCTGCAGGCGCTCGCGCACCCGCGGATCGCCCTCGTCAATCGGTACGAGTGCCATGCGCACCGACTGAACCGAGCGACCGTTTGCCCGGTCATGCGTCGTCGCCAGCGCGGCGAGCGCCTCGCGCGCCCGATCCAGCGTGATCGACGGCTTCAGGCGAGCGACCCCGAACAGCCAGCTCCTGCGGTCCGCGAGCAGGTCCGGGTCCTGTTCGCCGGAATAGCCGCCCCGTGGCGGCCGCATGATCGGCTGCATCATCATCGGCACATACAGATCACTCGGCCAATCGAGGCGCGGGCCGACGAATGCCCGCGGCGCCACTCCGACGATTGTGAACACGTGGCCGTTCAGGCGGACCTCACGTCCGACAATCTCCGGGTGGCCCCCGAAGTGCGCCTGCCACAGCCTGTGACTGATCACGGCGACCGGATGTCGCCGCGGCACGGCGTCATCCGCTGGCGAGATGAGCCGCCCTCGAACGGCAGCGATCCCGAGGAGTTCGAAGAAGTTGCCGGTCACGATGACGCCCTCGACGAGCGCCGTCGTGTCGTCGACGTTCAGGCTGGCCGAGATGCCGCCCCATGCCGCGAGTCCGTCGTGCACCTCGCTATGGTCGCGCAGTGTCTCGTACAACGGGTACGAGAACACTCCACCCACGTCGCCCTTGTGGACGTACACCAGGCGGTCGCGTTCGGCGACGGGCAGCTGCTGGAGCAGGGTCGCGTTGACGAGGCTGAAGATGGCGGTGTTCGCGCCGATGCCGAGGGCGAGCGTCAGAACGGCAGTCGCGGCAAAGTCGGGCTGCCGCCTCAGCATCCGCGCGGCGTATCGCAGGTCCTGCCAGAGATCTGTGAGATGGAAGCGATCCCCTCCCTCATGTCGGAGTTGCGGCGACGCGCCGGCCTGACGAAGCACCCGCATCTGGACGGCGAGCGCGTCGGAGTCACCGAGTTCGTCCAGCGCGCGATGAACCGCCTCGGCATCGCTCGCGCCGCCGGCCAGGAGCTCCTCGTACCGTTCATCGAGATGCTGGGATAACTCGAGCACCACTTCCGCCTCGCGGGCGGCATCCATGTGCAGCGCAGTCAGACGCGACCGCAGGTGTTCGCTCCATTCAGGCACGTTCGACTCCTGTCAGCAGCCCCATGGCCTGGACGAACGTCCTCCAGGTCACCCGTTGACGGGCCAGGACCCTGCGGCCTTCCGCCGTGAGCGTGTAGAAGCGGCGGCGACGCTGTCCCGCCTTTTCGACCCACCGCCCCTGCAGCCATCCACGTTCCTCGAGGCGGTACAACAGCGGATAAAGCGACGCCACGTTGAATCGGAGCAGGCCCCCCGAGCGCACCTCGATCAGCTTGCTGATCTCGTAACCATGGCGGGCACGTGCCTCGATGATCGACAGGATGATCAGCTCTGCGGACCCCTTCTTCAGCTCGCGGTCCAGCATGCGCGCGTCGATATCTGTCATAAACACATATGTTAGAGACATCGCGCTCCGGGAGCAAGTCCGCACCTGGATCGGGCCACGGCGCTCATCCGGGACGAGAAGCCTTGGGAGGTTCGACGGCAGGGAATCGAGCGGCGACCTGGAGATGCACGCCGCGCTCATGCGCGCCATCCGGCGGGACGAGCCGATCAGAGCGTCAGGCTCGCCGAGGCGACGATGACCGTCGCCGAGACGCACGATCGCCGGCTACATCGAGTCGGCGCACTTCGACGTGCCGACCACGGCCGCGTTCTTGGGCAGCGCCATCAACGCGGTGCACGCGCGTTTCCGGCTGGTCCCGGCCGCGACGCTTCGGGAAGTGCGAACGCCACGAAGACGCCACCCGTGGGCGCCAGGGGCCGCCCCCCGCCGCGATCACGACGAACTGGGCGGCCGCCCACCGCGTACGTGATCGGCGTGGCGCGCAGCGAAGTGGACGGCCTGAGGCAACGCCGCCAAGCCCGACCACCGGGCCCTCAGCCCTTGGCCAGCCTGTAATCTCGCATGTCCTTGGGCCCCGGCTCGCGGCTGGACGCCTACGAACTCCTGCAACCCCTCGGAGCCGGCGGCATGGGCGAGGTGTGGCTCGCGACCGAAAGACGTCTCGGCCGCAGGGTCGCCCTGAAGTTCCTGCCAGATGAGCTCACGGGCGCCCCCCGCCCGCGTGAAACGGTTCGAGCAGGAGGCCCGAGCGGCGTCCGCGCTGAATCATCCGAATGTCTGCACGATCCTGGGGCTGGGCGAGACCTCCGACGACCAGGACGTCCCACATGCCCCGGGGCATGTACGTACCTGCGATCGCCGGGCGACGGGCTCGACACGTGATCCCCAGATCTTCGCGGCCACTCGCAGCTCGGCTGCTATGATCCAACATCTGCGCGCCCCGCTTTCGGAACCAGAAGGAGCCCCGCTCGATGAAGGATTTGGTCGGTCGAACCCTGTCGCACTACCGGATCACCGCCCCCATCGGCGCCGGCGGCATGGGCGAGGTGTACCGCGCGACCGATACCGCCCTCCGCCGCGACGTGGCGATCAAGGTCCTGCCCGAGGCAGTCGCCCGAGATCCCGAGCGCCTGGAGCGGTTCCGCCGCGAGGCGCACCTGCTGGCGTCGCTCAACCATCCGAACATTGCCGCCATCTACGGCCTCGAAGAGGCGGACGGCACGCCCTTCCTCGCGCTCGAACTCGTCGAGGGCGAGGACCTGAAGGAACGGATCGCCCGGGGCGCCGTTCCCGTCGACGAGGCGCTCGAGATTGCCAGGCAGATGGCCGAGGCCATCGAGGAGGCACACAACAAGGGGGTCATCCACCGCGACCTGAAGCCCGCCAACGTGAAGCTCACGAGCGATAGCCGGGTCAAGGTGCTGGACTTCGGGCTGGCGAAGGCCTGCGCCGGTGAGCCAGGTGACGTCTCCTCGTCTTCCATGCTGTCGCACTCGCCGACCTTCGCACGCACGGGGACGATGGCGGGCGTGATTCTCGGGACAGCGGCATACATGTCCCCGGAGCAGGCGCGCGGCAAGCCCGTGGACCGGCGGACCGACGTGTGGGCGTTCGGCGTGGTGCTCTGGGAGATGCTGACGGGGCAGGCCCTCTTCGCCGGCGGCACCGTCACCGACGTCATCGCGGCCGTGGTGACGCAGGAGCCCGACCTCGAGGCGTTGCCGGCCGGGACGCCCCGCGCCGTGCGGCGCCTGCTGTCGCGTTGCCTTCGGAAGGACCCGCGGATGCGCTTGCCGGACATCGGCGCAGCGCGACTCGAGCTGCAGGAGACGATCGCGGGCTCGGCAGCCGAGCCCGCGACCCACCCAGCGGCGGCGCTCGAGGAAGCCGTGCGCACCGAGCGACGGGATCGCAGACGGGAGCGATGGGCCTGGGCCGGTGTGGCGCTCCTCGCCGCGAGCCTCGCCGGCGTACTCGCGTTCGTCCACTTCCGCGAGACAGAACCGCCGCCGAGCCCGACCGCGCGATTCACCGTCGACGCGCCCGGAGGCTGGCGGTCGCTGGCCGCCTGGGGCTGGCCGGTGCCGTCCCCCGACGGGCGTCAGATCGTGTTCCCCGCGGTGCGCGAGGGTGCCGGCATGGGGAACCCCGCCGTGACGATGCTCTGGCAGCGGCCGCTCGACTCGCTGACCTCCCGTCCACTCGCGGGCACGGATGGCGCCGCGCTGCCGATGTGGTCACCCGACGGGCGCTCGGTGGCGTTCTTCGCTGCGAGGGAGCTCCGCCGGATCAACCTGGACGATGGCACCGTGCAACGCGTGTGCGGGCTGCCGGCCGACGGGCTCTCCGGCGGCGACTGGAGCGCCTCGGGCACGATCCTCTTCGCCACCGGCGCAGACGCCGGCCAGATCTACGCGGTGCCGGCAACGGGTGGCGAGGCGAAGCGGCTGATGCCAGTCGACCAGGCTCGCGGCGAAGCCAACCATCACAATCCACAATTCCTGCCCGACGGCCGCCGCTTCTTCTTCTCCGTCGACGGAGAGGACCGTGCCGCCGGACTCTACCTGTCTTCACTCGACACACCCGACGAGCGGCAGCGCCTCGTGCCCGGCGCGGTACGCCGGTTGTACGCCGACGGCCACCTGCTCTTCCACGCAGACGGCACGCTGATGGCGCAACCATTCGACCTCCAGAGGATGGCGCTCGGGGGCGACCCGGTCGCCATTGGACCGTCGCTGGGTGCGTGGGAGGTGAACCCGGGATTCGGGTGGTTCGGTGCATCACCGGCCGGCACGCTCGCCTACACGTCCCAGGGCGCCGCGGCGAGCGAGGTCCAGCTCACGTGGCGGGATCGGAAGGGCGGTGACGTCGGGACGATCGGCGCGCCCGGCAGCTTCTCCCAGATCGTCCTCTCGCCGGACGAGCGGAACATCGCCTTTGAAGTGCGCGATGCCGCGGGCCGCTATGACGTGTGGGTGATGGACGCCGCTCGCGGGGTGTCGAGCCGGGTCACCCTGACCGAGGCCGACAAGCGCGATCCCGTGTGGGCGCCCGACGGCCGCTCACTCGTCTTCATCGCTCGAACCGACAAGGGCCCGGAGCTTCGGCGCAAGGGCCTCCGGGCGGGTGACGTCGAGACGGTCGTGGCCGCAGTGGAGCTCGACTACATTCCCGAGAGCTGGCTCCCCGACGACACGCTGTTGGTCATCCGGCGGAACCCGCAGACCGACGACCAGACGGTCTGGACGCTGCCCCTCGCAGGCGGCGAGGCCCAGCCGGTGTTGACGGCCTCTCGGCTCGACGAGCCGCAGCTCTCGCCCGACGGTCGCTGGCTGGCCTACGTCTCGCGCGAGGCCGGACAGGACGACGTCTACATCGAGCCGTTCAAGCGCGAGGGCGACCGCGTGCGTGTGTCGGCTGCGGGCGGCGGGCAGCCGAAGTGGCGGCGTGATGGACGCGAGCTCTACTTCGTAACGCCGGCGAATCGTCTGGTGGCCGTCGACGTGCGGGCGGGGGACGAACGGCTCGACGTGAGCCTGCCGACGGAGCTCTTCGAGATCCAGGGGATCCAGGGCACGGGCTACGACGACTACGCGCCGAGCGCCGACGGACAGCGCTTCCTCGTGAAGGTGCCGCTCGGTCAGGACCTCAGCCCGGTTCTGCACGTGCTGACGAACTGGAGGTCGCTGCTGCGATGAGCGAGCCCCGCCGTGGGGCAGAGCATCAGCCCAGCGCGCATGCCACCGCGCTGACGCCGTACGGTGCCCGTGGTGCAGGAAGTGCCTGAAGCCGCGAACGCGCGTGATTAGGGTCACTCGTGGTCGGTGCACGACTGCGCAATCAGGGCGTCGGCCACCCTGGTTTTGAACCCGCGGGTCAGCACGCGCGCGCGCAGCAGTCCGGCGCTTGCCGGACGGCAACGCCGCGACATTCAGAGTCGATCTCGCGACCGCCACCCATCCGTTCAGCGCTTCAGCCTCGAGTCGTCTCCTGCCGGCCGCGACACGTCGGGAAGCGCGAACGCCACGTAGACGCCCCCCGTGGGCGCCACGCGCCGGCCGCCCGCTGCGATCACGACGAACTGGCGGCCGCCCACCGAGTACGTGATCGGCGTGGCGGTACCGGCAAAGGGAAGCGTGGTCTCCCACAGCAGCGCCCCCGTTTCGCTGTCAAAGGCGCGGAACTTCCGGTCGAACAGCGTCGCGCCGATGAAGACGAGGCCGCCGGCGGTGACGATCGGACCGCCGTAGCTCTCGCTGCCGGTCTCGCGCATGCCCCGGGCCACGAGCTCGGGGTACTCGCCGAAGGGGATCGTCCACCGGTAGTCGCCCGTGTTCATGTCGATGGCGTTCAGCGTGCCCCACGGCGGGGCCGTGGCCGGATAGCCGTCCGGATCCACGAAGCGGTTGTAGCCCGTGAAGCGGTAGGGGCTAGGGTCCGGCCGCCCGCCCGGGCCGGCCACGTGCGCGACCTCGCCCGAAACCACGTACCGGGCCAGGGCCCGGACGGCCTCCGCTCCCAGGTCGGCGAAGCCGGCCATCTGGCCGGCCCCTCCGCGGATCACCGCGCCGATCTCCTCGAGACTGCGCCGGCCGGCAATGCCGACCAGGGAGGGGACCTGGGGCGGAGCTCCGGTCAGGTCCTCCCGATGGCATGCGGCACAATAGGTGCGATAGAGATCCCGCCCGTTCGCCGCGTCTCGGCCGTCGTTCTCGACGAGCCTCGTGAACTCGGGCATGTTGCTGGCGTTCACGAACAGGAGGCCCGTCGCGGGGTCGAACGCCGCGCCACCCCATTCGACGCCACCGTCCATGCCAGGAGAGATCAGCGTGTCCTGCCCCACGGCGAGCGGCATGAACTCGCCGGTGCGCATGCCGCGGAGCGCTTCGAGCGCCCAGCGGTGGGCCTCGGGAGTCCGCCTCGTCAGACCGTCCGGCGTGGTCGTCTGGGGCACGAGGGGATGCGGCTTCACGGGGATCGGTTGCGTGTCGGCGGCAACCTCTCCAGGAACGTCGCTCTTCGGAAACCGGCGGTACTCGATCGGGAACAGCGGATCCCCGGTGACCCGGTCGAAGGCGAAGATCCGTCCCTGCTTGGTCGTCTGGACGACGCCTTTCACGTCGCGGCCGTCCCGGCGCACGGTGACGAGCGTGGGCGGCGCCGTCAGGTCCTTGTCCCAGATGTCGTGTCGGACGGTCTGAAAGTGCCAGAGCCGCGTTCCCGTGGCGGCGTCGAGGGCAATCAGACAGTTCGCGAACAGGTTATCGCCGGGACGGTCCCCGCCGTAGAAGTCGAAGGCGGCGGATCCGGTGGGCACGTAGACGATGCCGCGGCCGGCGTCGAGCGTCATGCCGGCCCAGTTGTTGGCCGAGCCGCTCCGGGTTCGGGCGTCCGGAGGCCAGGTGTCGGCCCCGAACTCGCCCGGCGCCGGGATCGTGCGGAACGTCCACCTCAGCGCTCCGGTCCGGACGTCGAAGGCCCGGATGTCTCCCGGAGCGGCCGGCAGGCGCTCGGCGGTCGCGCTGCCGACGATCAGCAAGTCCCGGTACACGGCACCCGGAGTGGTCAGCCGCACCGTGAGGTCCTCGCCGTCACGGCCGAGGCCGCGGCGCAGGTCGATCCGTCCCTGCTCTCCGAAGCCCGCCACGACCTCGCCGGTTCGGGCGTCGAGCGCATAGAGGAAGGTGGCGACGGACGCGAAGATCCGCGCCTCGCCCCCGCCGGCCCAGTAGGCGACGCCGCGGTTTGGTCCTCGGGAGACGATCCCTGCATCGAACTCCCACACCCGCTTCCCCGTTGCGGCGTCCAGCGCGATGACGCGGTGGCTGGGGGTGTTGGCGTAGAGGATCCCGTCGACCATCAGGGGGTGTGTCTGCAGCCCTCCAGACTCGCCGGTGTCGTAGGTCCAGGCGACTTGCAGGTTCATCACGTTCGACCGGTCGATCTGCGAGAGCGACGAGTAGCGCGTCCCCTCCGGCCCGCCGTACTCCCGCCAGCCCTGCGGCGGCAGCGGCGTCGCTCCCATCGCCAGCGATGCGGACACCAGGAGTAACGTCCCGGTCGTGCCCTTCCACGAGAAGCCGCGTACGGCCATGAAGGGGGTCGATTCTGACCCATCCTGAGGGATTTCGCGAGACGCCACGCAATCCGCGCCGGAACGGCGGCGGCAGTGCGACATCGAGGTGGACCGGCGAGTGCGAACGTTTTATGCTCTCGCGGCGGCGGCCCCCCTGCGGTTTCCTGGAAGCGGACGGGGATGCTCGTCGCCATGGAGGCGGACGCTTGAAGATCACGAGGGTCACGCCACGCGCCATCGCGGAGCCCGGCGGCCGGCAGTACCTGGTCGTCCGGGTCGACACCGACGAGGGGCTTTCGGGCTACGCCGAGACCGACGCGCCTGCGGCGGCCCAGGCCGCCGTCGACCGGCTCAAGCAGGAGTTGCATCGGCTCATCGACTTTGAGCCGAGCCGCACACTCCGCATCGACGAGGACCTGCGCCGCGCAGGTGCCTCGCACGAAGCGAGAGCGGCGGCGAACATCGCCTGCCTCGACATCGTTGGGAAAGCGACCAAGGCGTCGGTCTACGAAGTGCTCGGCGGCCCGACACGCCACAAGGTCCGCGCCCTGGCGGTGGTCGCCGGCCGCTCGGCCGCGGAGCTCCGGAACAGCGTGCTGGCCGCGAAGCAGGACGGCTATCGCGCCTTCTCCATCCCCCTCACGATGCCGAAGGGCATGGAGCGCGGGCGCCGGTTCTACGCCGAGATCCGCGCCACGCTGGACGGCCTGCGGGAGGCCGCGGGCGAGGAGTGCGACTTCGTGCTCGACTGCGGCGGCCAGACCTCTCCGGGTGAGGCGTTGTCGATCGCCGATCGCCTGGAGGACTTCCACCTTCTCTGGATGGACGAGCCGTGCGGCGAGGCGAGTGCGGTCGCCCAGGCGTCCGTCTCCAGGGGCTCGGTCGCCGCGGTGGGCTTCGGACGCGGCGTCTCGGACAACGCGCGATTCCAGGATCTGCTAAGGGAAGACGCTGTCGACGTGCTGCGTCCTTCCCTGGCGATCCACGGGCTGACGTCCGTGCGCAAGGCCGCGGCCATCGCCGAGGCCTACTACATCGCGGTGGCGCCGTTCCACCGCGGCGGCCCGATCGGAGCCGCCGCCGGGATCCAGGTCTGCGCCGCGCTGCCGAACTCCTTCATCCAGGAGACGCCGTTCTCGACCGATCGTGCCGCACGGCAGGCCCGCGCCGCGATCAGCGGCTGGGACGAGAAGCCCGTCGACGGTTTCTTCCCGTTGTCGGGCAGGCCGGGCCTCGGGCTGGAGATCGACGAAAAGGCGCTGGACAGCTACACGGTGGCCCGCTAACCGCACCCTGTAGGGGCGGGGCTTGACGCCCCGCCCCAGCCGGGGCATCCGCCTTCGCCAAGGCTACGGGGGACCACCGTAGCTTCAGCGAAGGTGGGCACGGCCTCGGCTCTACAAGTAGCGGGAACGGCGGGCGCCGACGGAGCGAAGCGATGCATCGACGTGACCTGCTCAAGGCCTCTCTCCTCGGGGCCGTGCCGGCCTTCGGTATGGCTGGCGTCGCCGCCGCACGCCAGCGCCCCGCCGATATCGGCTGCGCCGACTGCGTCGTCGAGCACCTCGCGCTCGCGCTGCCGTCCGCGCCTCGGCTCAAGGTGACCGGCGTCAAGACCTTCGGCGTCACCAGCGACGTCCTGCCCTCGGACCGCCCGCACGTCTTCGTGAAGATCGAAACCGACGCGGGTGTGGTCGGCTGGGGCGAGGCGACGCTCGAGGGCAAGGCCGCGGCCGCCATGCAGGCGGTGCACGACCTCTCCTACGCCGTCATGGGCCAGGACCCGATGCACGTCGAGCACCACTGGCAGTCGATGTACATTCACGCCTTCTATCGCTCGGGGCCGGTGCTGGCGTCGGCGATCTCAGGCATCGACCAGGCGCTGTGGGACATCCGCGGCAAGGTGCTGAACCGGCCGGTCTACGAGCTGCTGGGCGGCCCGCTCGACGACCGCGGCGTGCGCGGCTATTACCACCTGCGGCCCGTCCTGCCCCGGGAGGCGCCCTATCGCGAGCAGGTGGCCGCGATCCGCGAACGGGCCGAGAAGTACGGCGTCACCGCCTTCAAGACCGGCATCCCCGGCTTCTACGAGTGGATCGATACGCACGCGCGCATCAAGGAGGCCGTGGAGCGGCTGCATGTGCTGCGCGAGGTGATGGGCGACGACATCGACATCGGCGTCGACTTCCACGCCAAGACGAGCCCGGCCGTGGCCGTTCAGATCTGCCGCGAGGTCGAGGGGCTCAACCTCATGTTCGTCGAGGAGCCGTGTCCGCCGGAGAACGTCAAGGCGATGAAACGCATCTCGGACCGCACCACCGTTCCGATCGCCACGGGCGAGCGGTTGATCACACATTACGGCTGCCGCGAGGTGATCGAGGGCAAGGTGGTCGACATCCTCCAGGTCGACGTGAACCATGTGGGCGGCGTCAGCGCCCTGTGGAAGGTCGCCGCCATGGCCGAGGCGTCGGGCATGACGATGGCCCCCCACGCCTGCGAAGGCCCCGTGGGCGCGGTCGCTTCCATGCACGTGGACGCGGCGATGCCGAACTTCCTCGTCCAGGAGATCTGCAGCGGCGTCGAGCCGGACGGCAAGGACGCGCTCTGGGAGGAGCTGCTCGGCCATCCCGTCATGCGCATGGTCGACGGCTACTACCCGCTGCCCAGGAAGCCCGGGCTCGGCATCGACGTCGACGAGCGGGTGCTGGCGAAGTA
>Ga0299913_10003629_pt1 | contig 12693 bp, 12 predicted proteins | sample RVTome_9_FD_201360 | JGI IMG/M metagenome (GOLD analysis project Ga0299913, IMG submission 201360) | Soil microbial communities from uranium-contaminated site in the Upper Colorado River Basin, Wyoming, United States - RVT155D38 (version 2) ... | reverse complement strand
GCGGTGTTCCCCTCGAACATCTATGTGGCGATCGCCGGGGTCGATGTGGACGGCCAGCCGGGCGGGGCCTACCCGTGGCTACGTCTTCCGTTCCAGGTGCTCTTCATCGCGTGGGCGCTCTGGAGCACCAGGGACACCGACACATCCGAGTCCGGCGCCCAGACACGCACAGAGGTCGCGGTGGCCGCCTAGCTCTTCTTCTTGTGCCGCGGCTTCTTGGCCTTCGTGGGACCGGACCGCCCGGACGGCGGGCCGGAGTCGCGCTGCAGGTCGATCAGCTTGCCGCTGATCCGGGTCTGCTCGAGCGCCTTCCAGACCTTCGCCGGCAGCTCGGCCGGCAGCTCGACGATGGAGTGGTCGGGACGGATCTGGATGTGCCCGAAGTCGCCGCGGCTCAGGCCGCCCTCGTTGGCGATCGCGCCCACGATCTGCCGCGGCTCCACCTTGTGCCGCTTGCCGACCATGATCTTGTACGACGCCATCGGCTGGTCCGAGCCACGGCGCGGCCCCCGGTCGACCCGGTCGCCGCGGTCCGCCCGCTCGGGGCGCTCCCGGCGTACCCGCTCCGGCTCCGGCTCCAGCAGCAGCGGCCGGTCACCCTGCAGCACCACGGCCAGCGCGGCCGCGACGTCGACCTCGGGGACGTCGTGCTCGCGGATGTAGTGGCTCACCACGTCGCGGAAGAAGCCAACCTGCTCGGAGCCCAGCGCCTCGGTGATCTGGTCGTCGAACCGGGCCAGCCGGGTGACGTTCACGTCGCCGACCGACGGCAGCTGCATCTGGGTGAGCGGCTGGCGGGTGGCCTTCTCGATGTGCTTGAGCAGGTAGCGCTCGCGCGGGGTGACGAACGAGATCGCGTCGCCGCTGCGCCCGGCCCTGCCGGTGCGGCCGATCCGGTGCACGTAGGACTCGGTGTCGGTCGGGATGTCGTAGTTGACGACGTGGCTGATCCGCTCGACATCGAGCCCGCGCGCGGCCACGTCGGTGGCGACGAGGATGTCGAGCTTGCCGGCCTTGAGCTGGTTGACCGTGCGCTCGCGCTGCACCTGCGCGACGTCGCCGTTGATGGCCTGCGCGGAGAACCCGCGGGCCCGCAGCTTCTCGGCCAGGGTCTCGGTCTCGTTCTTGGTGCGGACGAAGACGATCATCCCCTCGAAGTTCTCGACCTCGAGGATCCGGGTGAGGGCGTCGACCTTCTGGGGGTAGCTCACCGTCAGGTAGCGCTGGATCGTGTTGGCGGACGTGGTGGTCTTGTTCTTGACCGTGATCTCGACCGGGTCGGTGAGGTACTTCTTCGACAGCCGGCGGATCTGGGCCGGCATCGTCGCGGAGAACAGCGCGACCTGCTTGGTGTCCGGGGTGTCGGCGAGGATCGTCTCGACGTCGTCGGCGAAGCCCATGTTGAGCATCTCGTCGGCTTCGTCGAGCACGAGGAAGCGCAGCTCGCTCAGGTCGAGCGTGCCCTTCTCCAGGTGGTCCATGATCCGGCCGGGCGTGCCCACCACGACGTGGACGCCGCGGCGCAGGGCGGACAGCTGTACGCCGTAACCCTGGCCGCCGTAGACGGGCAGCACGTGCACGCCGCGCACGCGCGCGGCGTACCGCTCGAAGGCCTCGCACACCTGCAGCGCGAGCTCGCGGGTCGGCGCGAGCACCAACGCCTGCGGCGTCTTCTGGCCGATGTCGAGCCGGTCCAGGATCGGCAGCGCGAACGCCGCGGTCTTGCCGGTGCCGGTCTGCGCCAGCCCGACGACGTCGGCGCCCGCCAGCAGCGGCGGGATGGTCTCGGCCTGGATCCGGGACGGGCTCTCGTAGCCGACGTCGGCGAGGCCCTTGAGCATCGCCTCGCCGAGGCCGAGGTCGGCGAAGGTCGGGGTCGCCGCTTCGGGGTCTGCGTTGCTCACCCGTCAACGGTAGTCGCTGCGATCCACCGGCCTCACTTCTCGGGCGCGGTGGGCTCGGTCACTCGACGGTGACCGACTTCGCGAGGTTCCTGGGCTTGTCGATGTCGTGCCCGAGCGTGAGGGCCGCGTGGTAGGCCAGCACCTGCAGCGGGATGGTGAGCAGGATCGGGTCGAGCTCACGCTCGTTGCGGGGCACGTCGATCCGCCGGCACGGGACGCCGCCGAGGTCGACCCCGGCGTGGGTGACGACGACCAGCGGACCGCCGCGCGCGGCGATCTCGTGCAGTGCTCCGATGTTGCGGTCGGCGAGCTCGTCGTCCGGGACGATCGCAACGGTGGGCACCTCGGGGGAGATCAGCGCGAGCGGCCCGTGCTTGAGCTCGGAGGTCTGGTAGGCCTCGGCGTGGCGATAGCTGATCTCCTTGAACTTCTGCGCCCCCTCGCGCGCGACGGGGAACCCGCGCACCCGGCCCACGAAGAACAGGCTCTCCGCGTCGGCCAGGTCCCGTGCGATCGCGGCAAGATCCTGCTCGGCGGCGAGCACCTCTTCAATCTGTCCCGGCAGCCGGGTCAGCCCCGCGATCAGCCGCTTGCCGTCGGCGATCGACAGGTCGCGCACCCGCCCCAGCTGTAGCGCGAGCAGCGCGAAGCCGATGAACATGTTGGTGAGCGCCTTGGTCGACGCGACCGCCACCTCGGGGCCGGAGTGCAGGTAGATGCCACCGTCGACCTCGCGCGCGATCGCGCTGCCGACGACGTTGACCAGGCCGATCACCCGGCCGCCCTTGCGTCGGATCTCCTGGACGGCGAGCAGGGTGTCGAGCGTCTCTCCGGACTGGCTGACCGCGACGTAGAGGGTGTCCGGCTCGATGATCGGGTTGCGGTAGCGGAACTCCGAGGCGGCCTCGGCGTCGGCCGGGATCCGGGCCAGCTCCTCGAGGAGGGAGGCGCCCATCTGGCCCACGTAGTACGCCGATCCGCAGCCGAGGATCTTCACCCGCCGAATGGCCCGGGTCTCGCGGGCGTCCATGTTCAGGCCGCCGAGGTGGCCGGTCCCGAACCGCTCGTCCAGCCGCCCGCGCAGCACCCGCTCCGCGGCCGCCGGCTGCTCGAGCATCTCCTTGTGCATGTAGGACTCGTGCTCGCCCGCGTCGTACTCCGAGACGTCGATGTCAAGCAGAGTGGCCGCGCGCTGGGTCGCGGTTCCGTCGGGCCGGAACGTCGTGAAGCCGGACGCCGTGATCGTGGCCAGCTCGCCGTCGTCGAGATGGGCGACGGTGGTCGTGTAGCGCACCAGGGCCGCGAGGTCGGAGGCGACGTGCATCTCCTTGTCGCCCACGCCGATGATCAGCGGGCTGCCGTTGCGGGCCACCACGATCCGGTCCGGGAAGTCGGCGTGCATCACCGCGAGCCCGTAGGTGCCCTCGATCACCGACAGCGCGTCGACGACCTTGCCCTCGAGGGTGTCCTCCTCGGAGCGAGCCACCAGGTGCGCGAGCACCTCGGTGTCGGTGTCGGAGGCCAGGTCGACCCCGTCGTCGGTGAGCCGGGTGCGCAGAGCCGCGGCGTTGTCGATGATCCCGTTGTGGACCACCGCGACCTGGCCCTTGCCGTCGATGTGGGGATGCGCGTTGACGTCGTTCGCGGGGCCGTGCGTCGCCCAGCGGGTGTGGCCGATCCCGGCTCGGCCGGAGAACCGCTTGGGCAGCGAGTCGTCCAGGTCCCGGACCCGGCCCGCCAGCTTGGCGACCTTGAGTCCGGCGGTCTGCCCGAGCACCGCGACCCCGGCCGAGTCGTACCCCCGGTGCTCGAGCCGGCTCAGCCCCTCGATGAGCAGCGGTGCTGCCTGCTGGGTCCCGACGTACCCGACGATCCCGCACATGACCGACTCGCTTCCTAGCTGTAGATGATCCGGCGCAGCTGGCGCTCGCTGAGCTGCGGGGCCGCGACCACGCGCTCGCCGAGCTCCTCGGCGATCCGGGCGAAGATCTCGGCGTTCCTGGCGCCGTACGTCTTCAGCTCCGCGTGCCGCCGGCGGACGAGGTCCTCGACCGGCTCGGCGTAGTAGGCCACCACGTCCTCGACGACCCGGCGGGCCTCCGCGGGAGTGAGGCCGGTGCCGGCGACCAGGTGGTCCACGAGCGTGGCGTCGACAGGCACGCCGTCAAATGTGACCCCAGATCGCTGGATTGGCAAGTTTCTGCCCGGATTCGGGCAGGCAGTCCGCAATCCGCCCTGCTCGACGCCTATCCAAAATCCGAAAGGTGGCCCGGGAATGAATCGGACCATGGTCCGGTTACTGTCCTTGATAGTTCAACGACCCACTCTCCCATGGAGGAGCACGATGACCGAGACTCAGACCATCACCCAGGACATCGCCGGCGACTACACCGTCGACCCCTCGCACTCCCGGCTCGGGTTCACCGCCCGGCACGCGATGGTGACCAAGGTGCGCGGGCAGTTCGAGGAGTTCACCGGCACCGCCCACGTCGACACCGCCGAGCCCGCCAACTCCCGCGTCGACCTGACCATCACGACCGCGAGCGTCTCGACCGGCAATGCCGACCGCGACGGCCACCTGCGGTCCGCGGACTTCTTCGACGCCGAGGCCAACCCCGAGATCACGTTCGTCTCCACCGACGTCTCCCGTGACGGCACCGAGTGGACGATCACCGGCGACCTGACCATCAAGGGCGTCACCAAGTCCGTGACGATCCCGTTCGAGGAGACCGGCACCGCCCAGGACCCGTTCGGCAACGTCCGCGTGGGATTCGAGGGCGCGGTCACCGTCAACCGCAAGGACTGGGGCCTGACCTGGAACGCCGCGCTCGAGACCGGCGGCGTGCTCGTCTCCGAGAAGGTCAAGCTCGAGTTCGACGTCTCCGCGATCCGCAACGCCTGACCCGACCCGAGCTCACGCACCACCACGATGACCCGTCGCGAACTTCGCGACGGGTCATCGCAATTCGGGTGAAGTTTGCGACGGGTCGGCGTTGAATGCATGCGTGAACGAGCATCTCGTGGGACTGACGACCCGGCCGCTGGTCCCCACCGATGCGCGCGCCGTGTTCGAGGTGATGGCCGCCCAGGAGCAGGCCGACATCGGTGAGGTCGCGATCGAGGAGGCCGACATCGTCGGGGACTGGCAGCGGCCCTCGTTCGACGTCTCCGCCAGCACGATCGGCTTCTTCGACGGCGGCCGCCTCGTCGGGTACGGCGAGGTATCCGGGACGTGGCACGGGGACGCCGCCGTCCACCCCGACTACCGCGGTCGGGGCATCGGCACCCGGATCGCCCGGTGGATGCAGGAGACCGCCCGCGCCCGCGGCTCCGTGATCATCGGCATGCCGGTGCCCCAGGGCTCCCCCGGCGACCGGCTGCTCGAGTCCCTCGGCTACTTCGTGCGGTGGACCAGCTGGGTGCTCGAGCTCCCGCCCGGCGCGGACATCCCGCACCGGCAGCCCCCCGAGGGGTACCAGGTCCGCGAGGCACGGCCCGACGAGCACGAGGCGTGCTGGACCGTCACCGAGGACGCGTTCCTCGAGTGGTCCGACCGCGAGCGCGACTCGTTCGAGGACTGGGCCGCCAACGTGACGAACCGGCCGGGCTTCGAGCCGTGGAACCTGCGGGTGGCCGTCGACGGCGCCGGTCAGGTCGTCGGGGTCGCCGTCGTGCACAAGAACGACGACTACGGCTTCGTCGACAAGCTGGCCACCCGCACCGACCAGCGCGGCCGAGGACTCGCGCAGTGCCTGCTGATCGACGCGTTCTCGGTGTCCCGCGAGCACGGATGCACCCGTTCCGAGCTGTCCACCGACTCGCGCACCGGCGCGCTGACGCTGTACGAGAAGGTCGGTATGGAGCCGACCTCCATCTGGCTGCATCGCGCGATCGACCTGTAGCCGCCGCCCTTGTCCACAGGCGCCCAGGACCGGGGTTTCGTGCCTGGGGGTGGGGGCAGAAGCAGGCGTGCCGCTCAACGGGTCCAATCTCTCGGGAGGAACGCCATGACCGCTAGCGACGCCGGGTCGGGTGCCGAGTTCGGCGCCGACCTGTTCGAGCTCTACCGGGCCGGGCGGGTGAAGCTCCCCGAGGTGGCCAACCTGTTCGCCGACGCGGCCCGCGGGATGCACCACCTCGACCCGCAGCTCGACGCGGTCGCCGCCGGTCTCTGCACCAGTGCGACCGCTGAGCTGCGCACCCTGCTGCGGGCCCTGCAGCACGCCTCCGCGATCACGGCCGACCGCACCCACCGGGCCGCCGAGGCGCTGGTGCAGATCGCCAACGACTACGTCGCCACCGACCGGGCCGCGGCCGAGGAGTTCGACTGGTGGCAGCGCCAGGTCGAGGAGCGCCGCCGGCTCGACGACCCGCCGGCCCCCTTCACGGCGCCGCCGCGACCCGGTGACGCCCAGCCCGACGCGCCGCCACCCGGCGCGGACCGGGGGCCCGACGCGCCGGTCCCGCCATCGCCGGGCGCCGAGGACGAGCCGCTTCCGGAGGAGCCGGTCCCGGTGCCGCCGCCTCAGCTCGATGTCGACCTCACCACCACGCCGGGAGAGGGCTGAGGGCCATGACCACCAGCGTCACCTACCAGCCCGGGTGGTTCGGGGACACGATGAGCACCGTCGCCGACTACCTGTCCCAGCTGCGCCACATCGACCACGTCCTTGCGTTCCTGGACTCGCCGATCCCGGAGGGCGGCGGGCCGGCCCACGACTACGTCGAGGTCACCCTCGGCGCCACCCACCCGTTCACCGTCACGGCGTTCGTGCCGGCCACCCCCGGCGGTGAGCAGGCGTCGATGGCCCGCCTGGAGACGCGGATCGCCGGATACGCCGACGAGGCCAGGTCGTTCGCCACGGCCGAGACCGAGTCGCTGATGGTCGCCATCGCACCGGTCCTGGAGCTGGACCCGCGGAGGTTCGCCTCGATCTGCGGCCAGCTCATCCGGGTCCAGGCCCTGCTGCAGCCGCCCGCCCATGAGGACGTCGGCGGGATCGGCGACTCCCTGGACAACTGGGAGGGGCGGGCTGCCCGGGCGTTCGCGGACTACTTCTACCAGCCGTACCAGCAGGGACGCCGCAACCAGAGCGACCTGGTCGGCCGTCTCGCTGCGCTCACCGCGGCCTGCGAGACCCTCACCTACTCCGCCCAGCACAGCGCGATGAACGCCGCGGTCGCCACCGCCCTCACCCTCAACGACCAGCTGCTCCAGCGGCAGGCCACCCGGTCCGCCGGTGGCCGGCCGTCGCTCAAGGACTTCCTCACCGTCACCTCCACAGCGACGCGCCTGATCGGCCTGACCCGTCAGGCAGGCCCCGGCGGCGCCGCGCTCGGGCTGGTGAGCACCGTCACCGGGCTGGCCGCCGCGGCCCTGCCCGCCGACCTCAAGCCGATGGTGCGCCCGGTCTCCGCCACCGACGCGGCCGCCATCTCCCACGAGCTGCGGGAGTTCTTCACCGACATCGTGCGATTCGCGGACACCACCCTCCGCGACGTGGCCGAGGACGCCGGCGCCCGGCTCGGTGACCTGGAGGCGCTCCGCAGCGAGGGGCTGCTGATGCCGGGCGAGCCCCGGATCCGGGCCGGGCACGTCGACCCGGACACGTTCAGGCACGGCTCCGGGGCCGCCGCATGATCCGACCGCCGTCCCTCGTCTTGTCGGCAAACCGCTAGAACCTGTTCCAGTTTCTCTGGTTGGCTGTCCCCATGGCCACCTTCGTCACCCGCTTCGACTTCCGCGCCCCCGGCGCAGACGCCGCGACCCGTCGCGAGATCTTCGGGCGCGCGGTGGAGCAGGCGGCGTACGTCGAGGAACGGGGACACGACGCGCTGATGCTGTCGGAACACCACGGGTCCGAGGACGGCTACCTGCCCAGCCCCATCCCGGTGGCGGCCGCGTTCGCGGCGGTCACCGACCGGATCCCGATCTCGGTGGCGGCGCTGCTGCTCAACCTCTACGAACCGCTGCGCGTCGCCGAGGAGATCGCGGTGCTCGACCACCTCGGCGGCGGACGGGTGAGCTACACGATCGGGCTGGGCTACCGGCAGGAGGAGTACCACCTGTTCGGCCGGCCGTGGGCGACGCGCGGGCGCGACATCGAGGCCGCGGTGCGGGTCCTGCAGCAGGCCTGGACCGGGGAGGAGTTCGAGCACGAGGGTCGGCGGGTGCGGGTGACCCCGACGCCGTACTCACAGCCGCACCCGATGCTCTTCTACGGCGGCGGCTCGCCGGCGGCGGCCAGGCGGGCGGCCCGGCTCGGCCTCGGCTTCCAGCCCCAGGACGCCGACCCGGCGCTCCGCGACCTCTACAACGCGGAGTGCCGTGCTCTGGGGCGGGAGCCGGGCATCGCGATCCTGGCCCCGGCAGGGCCGGCCACCATCTTCTGCGCCGAGGACCCCGACGGGTTCTGGGCCAAGCACGGGCAACACCTGCTGGCCGACGCCCAGGGCTACCAGAGGTGGCGGGGGGTCTCGGTCACGTCGTACGTGCGCGACGACTCGGAGACCGTCGATCAGATGCGGGCCGCCGGCGTGTACGCCGTGCTGACGCCGGCCGAGCTGATCGAGAAGTGCCGCAGCAGGGAGATCCGCCTGGTCACCAGCCACCCCGCCTGCGGAGGCCTGCCGGCCGAGCCGTCGTGGGAGAGCCTTCGACTGGTCAGCGAGGTCGTGCTGCCACAGGTGCGGGCTACCTGATCGGGGCGCCGGAGATGGTGCGGGCGATGACCAGGCGCTGGATCTCCGAGGTGCCCTCGAAGATCGTGTAGATCTTGGCGTCTCGCGCCATCCGCTCGACGGGGTACTCCCTGGTGTAGCCATTTCCGCCGAGGATCTGCATCGCCCGCTCGGTGACCCGGACCGCGGTCTCGCCGGCGAAGAGCTTGGACATGGACCCCTCCGCCTTCTCGAAGCGGTTGCCCTGCCGCGCCATCCAGGCGGCCCGCCAGACCAGCAGCCGACTGGCCTCGATCGAGGTCGCCATGTCGGCGAGGGTGAACGCGATCGCCTGGTTCTCGATGATCGGCTTGCCGAACTGCTCCCGGGTCTTGGCGTAGTCGAGGGCGATCTCGTACGCCGCCCGCGCGATCCCGATCGCCTGGGCACCGACCGCCGGCCGGGTGCGCTCGAACGTCACCATGCTGGCGTTGGCGGCCACGCCCTTGCCGCCCTCGCGCGCGCGGGCGAGGCGCTCGTCGAGCTTCTCCTTGCCGCCGAGCAGACAGCGCCCCGGGATCCTTACGTTGTCGAGCACCACCTCCGCTGTGTGCGAGGCCCGGATGCCGTGCTTGGCGAACTTCTGGCCCTGGCTCAGCCCCTCGGTCCTCGGCGGGACCACGAAGCTCGCCTGGCCCCGGGCCCGGAGCTCCGGGTCGATGACGGCCGTCACCACGTGAATGTCCGCGAGGCCGCCGTTGGTGGCCCAGGTCTTGGTGCCGTTGAGCACCCACTCGTCCGAGGCCTCGTCGTACGTCGCCCTCGTGCGCATCGCGCCGACGTCGCTGCCGGCGTCCGGCTCGGAGGAGCAGAAGGCCGCCAGCTTGAGGTCGCCGGGCTCGCCGAACATCTGCGGAGCCCACTCACCGAGCTGCTCGTCGGTGCCGTTGGCGCGCACTGCAGCAGCGGCGAGCGTCGTACCGACGATCGAGAGGCCGATGCCGGCGTCGCCCCAGAACAGCTCCTCCATCGTGATCGGGATCCCGAGCCCGGTCTCGTCGAAGGACTGGGTGGCGAAGAAGTCCAGGGAGTAGACGCCGATCTTGGCGGCCTCCTCGAGGACCGGCCACGGGAACTCCTCCCGCTCGTCCCACTCCGCGGCCGCCGGCCGGATCACGTCGGCGGCGAACGTGTGCAGCCACTCGCGCAGCTCGAGGTGGTCGGGACCCAGCTCGAAGGAGGGCGTCATGACCGGAGGCTATCGGGGATCAGCGGAACTCATGGGCGTGATCGCGCACCCAGTCGGCGAGCGTCAGCGGCGGGCGGCCGAGCACCCGCTCGACGTCCGGCGACACCCGGGTCGTCTCCTCCGGCGGCCGCCGCATCCAGGCCACGAGAGCATCGACGAGGCTGGTGTCGTACCCCTCGGCGCGCCAGCGGCGACGCGCCTCGGCCTCGCTGAGCTCGACCAGCTTCAGTGGCCTTCCGAGCGCCTCGGCGAGGGCGTCGACCCGATCGCGCACGGAGACGGCCGCACCGCCGGTCAACTCGTAGACCCGTCCGGCGTGCCCCGGCTCGAGGAGGACCGTGGCCGCCACCGCAGCCACGTCGGCCTCGTGCACCATCGACTCGGCCACGTCGACGAACGGCTCGGCCACCTCCTCGCGCTCGCGGATCGCGGCGACCCAGGTCAGGGTGTTGCCGAGGAAGCTCCCCGGCTGGAGGGAGGTCCACTCCACGCCGGATCGCGAGAACGCGTCCTCGACAGGCCCCCAGTAGCCGGCCCACAGCAGAGCGACCCGGCGAACGCCGGCCCTCTCCGCGAGCGCGGCGATGCCCGGGTCGGCGACGCCGGACAGCAGGAACGCCGCCTCGGCACCGTCGAGTGCCGCGCCGGGATCGGTCAGGTCGCCTCTCACCACCTCCACCTCTGGGGGGAGGTCGGCCGCACCGGGATCATGCACCAGGGCGCGCACCTCGGCGTCTCGTTCGAGCAGGGCGCGCACCGCAGCACCGCCTGCCTTGCCGGTTGCTCCTGTCACTAGTACTCGCATACCGGCGACGCTAGAAACTCAAGTCGGCTTGAAGTCAACCCGTCAGCGGGCGCGACGGGCGCTGCCATCCGCCCGCGCGCCAGGCGCGCGCTCGCCGCGTGAAGAGCCCGCACCCCACGAAGAAGATCAGGATCCAGAACGGCAGGTGGGTGAGGATGCTGAGCACGATCAGCAACGCCACCACGGGCAGGAACGGCACCGAGTGCCAGCCCCTCGACCGACCGCGCGTGGATCGCTCCGGGGTCCGCCGCGGCAGGTCCTCGAAGATCGGCCTCAGATCGGCGTGCGTGCGCGCGGTCCAGATCGCGTCCAGCCGCTCGGCGTGCTCCTCGGTGGTGAGCCGCCCCTCGGCGTAGTGATCGGCGAGCTCGGCGGCCGCCCGGTCGCGCTCGGCGTCGCTGAGTCGGATGTGCTCGTTCATGCCTCGGCCTCCTGGTCGTGTCCGTCGGCGAGTACGCCGTAGAGCCGGCGCCGGGTGTCGGCCAGGATGTCGACCGCGGCCCGGCGCTGCTGGTCGGAGCCGGAGGTGACGATCTGCCAGACGGCGCCCATCACCTGGCCGATCTCCGGCTTCAGGTCGGAGAAGTCCGCACCGGCCCGCTCCTCGCGGCTGCGTCGCTCGCTCCGCTCGAACGGCGCCCACACGGCTTCGAGCTCGTCCGCGTGCTCCTCGCAGTAGCGCATGCCCTCGGCCGTCAGCCGGATCGTCCGCCGGCCGTGCTCGTCGTCGGCCTCCACCAGCCCCTCGTCCTGGAGCTGCTGGATGGTCGGGTAGACCGATCCCGGGCTGGGGCGCCATGCGTCGTTGCTGCGATCGCCGATCTGCTGGATCACCTGGTAGCCGTTGATCGGCTCCTCCGCGCGCGCCGCCACCTGGAGCACGTCCAGGATCGCTGAGCGTACGTCGCCGCGCCGCACCCGCGGTCCGGGGCGCCGCGGCGCCTCGCCCATCCCGAACAGGCCGGCCACCCACGGCGGCGGTCCCCCCTGTCCCGTGTGCGCCCATCCCGGCCCCGGCCCCCAGGACTGCCAATGTCCGCCTCGTCGTCCCACTTCCCTCTCCTGACTGTCGTTGACGTGTCGCGATATATCGCGACCGTACGTCGGGGGAGGTGGCCGCGCAAGGGGGATTCTTTGGGTCGCGGGGTCAAGGGATCCCCGGTCGACCGGGGATCCCTTGACATGTCAGGTGTCGCGATGCCTGACAAGTCGAGGTTTCCCCGGTCGACCGGGGAAACCTGTGACTCCTGTGACTCAGCGCGCGAGCCAGGCGGCGTACGCGTCGAACGTGTAGGGCCGGCCGAGGAAGTCGGCCACCAGGTCGGCGGCGTCCTTGCTGCCGCCGGGCGCGAGGACCCGGTCGCGGTAGCGGCCGGCGACCCCAGATCCGGCGGTATCGAACAGGTCGTCGGGGTCGAACGCGCTGAACAGGTCCTTCGCGATCACCAGGGACCACATGTAGGTGTAGTACGCCGAGCTGTAGCCGCCGAGGTGACCGAAGCTCGCGAACATCCGGGTGCCGTCGATGTAGGCGAACGGCGAGTAGCGCTCCTGGAGCTCGACCATCCGTGCGGTCAGGTCGGCCGGTCGCTCGGTGTGGAACCAGTAGGACATCGACGCGTAGAACATCTGGGTCCGTGCCTGCATCCCCTTGCCGTAGTCGTCGGCGCGACGCATCCGCTCCACCAGGGCGGCCGGGATCGGCTCGCCGGCCCCGTTCGTCGCGAACGTCTGCAGGACCGCGGCGTCCCAGGCCCACTCCTCCAGCATCTGGCTGGGCGCCTCGACGAAGTCCCACTCGGTGGCCACGCCGGCGAACCGGGTCCACCGGCCGCGGCCGCCGAGCACGTGGTGCACCAGGTGGCCGAACTCGTGGAAGAGGGTGACCACGTGGTCGTGCTCCATCAGCCCGGCCGAGAAGTTGCACACCAGCACGCCCTCCGGGAGCTGGCGCCCAACGAGGCCCTCGGTGAGCGTGAACTGCGCGGCGTGCTTGTACTTCCCCTCGCGCGGGTGCAGATCGAGGAAGATCCGCCCGACCCGGTCGCCGCTCGCGTCGTGGACGTCGTACGCCG
>Ga0299913_10003628_pt1 | contig 12695 bp, 9 predicted proteins | sample RVTome_9_FD_201360 | JGI IMG/M metagenome (GOLD analysis project Ga0299913, IMG submission 201360) | Soil microbial communities from uranium-contaminated site in the Upper Colorado River Basin, Wyoming, United States - RVT155D38 (version 2) ... | reverse complement strand
CCCAGGCGGTCATCACCGTCCCCGCCTACTTCGACGACGCGCAGCGGCAGGCCACCAAGGAGGCCGGCCAGATCGCGGGCCTTGAGGTCCTGCGCATCGTGAACGAGCCCACCGCGGCTGCGCTGGCCTACGGCTTGGACAAGGAAGGTGAGCAGACCGTCCTGGTGTACGACCTCGGCGGCGGCACCTTCGACGTGTCGGTGCTTGAGATCGCCGAAGGCGTCTTTGACGTGAAGTCGACCAGCGGCGACACCCGCCTGGGCGGTGACGACTGGGACCAAGCGGTCATCGACTGGCTCGCCAAGTCGTTCAAGGACAAGCACGGCGTGGACCTTACGGCCGACAAGATGGCCCTGCAGCGCTTGAAGGAAGCCGCGGAGAAGGCGAAGAAGGAGCTGAGCTCCACCGCCGAGACCTCCATCAACCTGCCGTTCATCACCGCCACCAGCGACGGCCCGCTGCACCTGGAGGAGGCGCTGACGCGCGCGCAGTTCCAGCAGATGACCGCCGACCTGCTCGAGCGGACCAAGCCCCCCTACACCAACGCGATCAAGGACGCCGGCATCAAGGCAGGCGACATCGACCACGTCATCCTCGTGGGCGGGTCTACCCGCATGCCCGCCGTCGCGGACCTCGTGCGCGAGTTGACCGGCGGCAAGGACCCGCACAAGGGCGTCAACCCCGACGAGGTCGTCGCCGTGGGCGCCGCGTTGCAGGCAGGCGTGCTGAAGGGCGAGGTCAAGGACGTCCTGTTGCTCGATGTCACCCCGCTGTCGCTGGGCATCGAGACCAAGGGCGGCGTGATGACCAAGTTGATCGAGCGCAACACGACCATCCCCACGCGCAAGTCCGAGGTGTTCACGACGGCCGAGGACAACCAGAGCCAGGTGGAGATCCACGTGCTTCAGGGCGAGCGCGAGATGGCCGCGTACAACAAGACGCTCGGCAAGTTCCAGCTCGTCGACATCCCGCCCGCGCCGCGCGGCGTCCCGCAGGTCGAGGTCACGTTCGACATCGACGCGAACGGCATCGTGCACGTGTCCGCCAAGGACCGCGGCACCGGCAAAGAGCAGTCGATGACGATCAGCGGGCAGTCGGCGCTGCCCAAGGACGACATCGAGCGGATGGTCCGCGACGCGGAACAGTTTGCCGAGGAGGACCGCCGCCGCAAGGAGGAGGCCGACGTCCGCAACGAGGCCGACAACCTGCTGTACGCGACCGACAAGCTGGTGCGCGAGAACGGCGACAAGATCGACGCCGCGCTCAAGGCGCAGCTCGAGGAGCAGCAGACTGCCGTCCGTGAGGCGCTGAAAGGCACCGAGGTCGAGGCCATCCGCACCGCGCTCGAGGCGCTGATGCGGGTGAGCCAGGAGGTCGGACAAGCCCTGTACGCCGCGGGCGCCCCGGACCAGAGCGCGGCCGCCCCGTCCGACGCGGGGAACGACGAGGACATCGTGGACGCTGAAGTCGTCGACGAGGGTGACGCATGAGCGAGGCGAGCGAAACGGACCCGCCCCTGGATCCGGACGTCCTCGAAGAGGAGTCCGAGCTGGCGCGGGCCGAGCGCGAGCGCGACGAGTACCTCGACGCGCTGCGCCGCGAGCGCGCGGAGTTCGAGAACTTCCGCAAGCGCACCACCAAAGAGCGGCTCGACGCCCTGGACCGGGGCGCCGAGCAGCTCGCCGCGGGCCTGTTGACCGTGCTCGACAGCTTCGGTCTCGCCCTCGACGCGGCCGCCAAGTCCAGCGACGAGCAGCTCGCCAAGGGCGTCGAGCTGGTCTACGCGCAGTTCGTGACCACGCTGGAGCAAGCGGGGCTTGCGGAGGTGGAGGGCGTCGGCGCCACGTTCGACCCGTCCGTGCACGAGGCGCTGTTGCAGGTCGAGGCCGCCGACGAGCTCGGCCGCGCGGTCGACGAGCCGGAGGTCGTCGAGGTGCTGCGGCGCGGCTATCGCTTCAAGGGCCGCGTGCTGCGCCCGGCCGCGGTGAAGGTGGCCCGGTAGGCCCGGCGGAGGCGACATGAGCCAGCGCGACTACTTCGAGAAGGACTACTACGCCGCGCTCGGCGTGGCGAAGGACGCCTCGGCCGCCGACATCGCCAAGGCGTACCGCAAGCTGGCGCGCGCGCTGCACCCCGACGCCAACCCCGGCGACAAGGCCGCCGAGGACCGCTTCAAGGAGGTCAGCGAGGCCTATTCGGTGCTGTCCAGCGCCGACAAGCGCGGCGAGTACGACGAGGTCCGCCGCATGGTCGCCTCGGGCGCGGGCCGGTTCGCGGGCGGCTTCCCGGGTGGCGCCGGTGGCTACACCTCCACGGGCCAGGGCTTCGAGTTCGACCTCGGCGACCTGCTGGGCGGCATGTTCGGCCAGGGCGCGCGCGGGCGCCGCGGTGCAGGTCAGGCCCGGCGTGGAACGGACGTCGAGGCCGATCTCACGCTGTCGTTCGAGGACGCGCTGCACGGTGTCACGACCACGCTGCGGCTGTCCGGCGCGGCCGCCTGCGCGACCTGCGGCGGCAGCGGCGCGAAGCCCGGCACCTCGCCGGTGCCGTGCGCGACCTGCGGCGGGGCGGGCTCGATCGCCCACGACCAGGGGCTGTTCAGCTTCTCCGAGCCGTGCCCGGCGTGCGGCGGCAGCGGCAGGCGCATCCCGCATCCGTGCGCGAACTGCGGCGGCACGGGGGTGGAGTCGCGCGTCCGCGAGATCAAGGCGCGCGTGCCGGCGGGCGTGCGCGACGGCGCCACCATCCGGCTCAAGGGCAAGGGCGAACCCGGCAGGGGCGGGGCGCCCGCGGGTGATCTCCTGGTCAAGATCCACGTGCAGTCGCACGCGCTGTTCGGCCGGCGCGGGGACGACCTGACCCTGCGCGTGCCGATCACGTTCGCGGAGGCCGCGCTCGGCGCGAAGGTCACCGTCCCCTCGCTCGACGGTCCCGTCACGCTGCGGATCCCGGCCGGGACCGAGGGGGGCAAGACCTTCCGGGTGCGCGGCAAGGGGGTGGCGCGCGACGGCAAGGCGGGTGACCTGCTCGTGACCGTCGACGTGGCCGTGCCGCGCAAGCTCAGCCGCGAGCAGCGCAAGCTCCTGGAGCAGCTCGCCGCGTCCGACGAAGGCGAGCGGCTGCGCGACCACCTGGCGGGGGCGGCGAGGGCGGAGGCGGTCACATGACCCAGTCGGTGTACATCATCTCGGTGGCGGCCGAACTGGCGGGCGTGCACCCCCAGACGCTGAGGACCTACGAGCGCAAGGGCCTGCTCCAGCCGTCGCGCACCTCCGGCGGCACGCGGCGCTACTCCCAGCGCGACGTGGACCGCGTGCGGCTGATCCAGGAACTGACCCAGGGCGAGGGCGTCAACCTTGCCGGGGTGTTGCGCATCCTCGATTTGCAGGACCGCCTCGACGAGTTGCGCGCACGCATCGCCGAGGCCGAACGCGCGATGGACGAGCTGCGCCGCGACGCCGAGCGCGCGCTCGACGAGCACCTGCGGCGCACGAGCGCCGCGCTGGTGCCCTACCGCCCCGCGCAGATCGAACGGCACCAGGGCCAGCGACCGCAGAGGTGACCCAGCCATGGACCTGAACCGATTGACGCGCAAATCGACCGAGGCGCTCCAGGCCGCGCTCACCCTGGCGTCCGAGCGGGGCAATCCCGAGATCGCGCCACTGCACCTGCTGCATGCGCTGCTCGGCGACGCCGAAGGCGTCGTCTACCCCGTACTCGGCAAGCTCGGCGCTGTGCCCACGGCGCTGCGCGCCCAGGCCGACGAGGCGCTGGGCACCCTGCCGTCCGCGCACGGCGCCAGCGGCCAGCCGGGTGTGGGACGCGCACTGGCCGCGGTGCTCGACGACGCCGAGCAGCGGGCGAAGGCGCTCGGCGACGACTACACCTCCACCGAGCACCTGCTCATGGCGCTGTCCGCCGAGGACGGCCAGGCGGGCAAGATCCTGCGCGCGGCGGGTGTGGCGGGCGACGCGCTGCTCGCGGCGCTGCGCGAGGTGCGCGGCAATCAGCGCGTCACCAGCGCCACGCCTGAGGACACCTACCAGGCGCTGGAGAAGTTCGCGCGTGATCTCACCGCCGATGCGCGCGACGGCCGGCTGGACCCGGTCATCGGCCGTGACGAGGAGATCCGCCGCGTGATCCAGGTGCTGTCGCGGCGCACCAAGAACAACCCCGTGCTGATCGGCGACCCCGGCGTCGGCAAGACGGCCATCGTCGAGGGGCTCGCGCAGCGCATCGTGGCGGGCGACGTGCCCGAGGGGCTCAAGCACAAGCGCGTCGTGGCGCTCGACCTCGGCGCGATGGTCGCCGGAGCGAAGTACCGGGGCGAGTTCGAGGAGCGCCTGAAGGCGGTGCTCAAGGACATCGAGGCGTCCGAGGGCCAGATCATCACGTTCGTCGACGAACTCCACACCATCGTCGGGGCGGGCAAGGCCGAGGGCTCGATGGACGCGGGCAACATGCTCAAGCCGATGCTCGCCCGGGGGCAGCTGCGCATGATCGGGGCCACGACGCTGGACGAGTACCGCGACGTCGAGAAGGACAAGGCGCTGGAGCGCCGTTTCCAGCCGGTCGTCGTCGGCGAGCCGAGCGTCGAGGACACCATCGCGATCCTGCGCGGGCTCAAGGAGCGTTATGAGGTCCACCACGGCGTGCGCATCACCGACTCGGCCATCGTCGCCGCGGCGCGGCTCAGCGACCGCTACCTGACCAACCGCTTCCTGCCCGACAAGGCAATCGACCTGATCGACGAGGCGACCAGCCGCCTGCGCATCGAGATCGACTCGATGCCGTCGGAGATCGACGTGCTCGACCGTCGCGCCAAGCAGCTCGAGATCGAGAGGGCGTCGCTGTCCGCGGAGTCCGAGGATCCCGGTGAGCGCGCACGGCTGGCGGAGATCGCGAGCGAGCTCGAGTCGCTGCGCGGTGAACTGGCCACCCTGACCGCCCATTGGGAAGCGGAGAAGGCGGCGATCGGCCGCATCCGCGCGCTCAAGCAGGACATCGAAGCGGCCCGCGAGCGCGCCGAGCGCGCCGAGCGCGACGGCGAGCTGCAGCTCGCCGCGGAGCTGCGGTACGGCCGGATCCCCGGCCTGGAGAAGGAGCTGGAGGACGCCAATGCCGAACTGGCCGAACTGCAGCGCGAGCAGCGCATGCTGAAGGAGGAGGTCGACGCCCAGGACGTCGCCGAGGTGGTCGGCCGCTGGACCGGCATTCCCGTCAGCCGCCTGGTCGAGGGCGAACGCGACAAGCTCGTGCGCCTGGAGGAGACGCTGCGCGAGCGGGTCATCGGCCAGGACGAGGCGGTGACGGCGGTGGCCGACGCGGTGCGCCGCTCGCGCGCCGGGCTCGCCGACGCGGGCCGCCCGGTGGGTTCGTTCCTGTTCCTGGGCCCGACCGGCGTCGGCAAGACCGAGCTGGCGCGGGCGCTGGCGGAATTCCTGTTCGACGACGAGCGCGCCATGGTGCGCCTGGACATGGGCGAGTACGGCGAGAAGCACTCGGTGGCCCGCCTGATCGGCGCGCCGCCGGGCTACGTCGGCTACGAGGAGGGCGGCCAGCTCACGGAGCCGGTGCGGCGCCGGCCCTACAGCGTGATCCTGCTGGACGAGGTCGAGAAGGCACACCCGGACGTGTTCAACACCCTGCTGCAGGTGCTCGACGACGGCCGTTTGACCGACGGGCAGGGCCACACGGTCGACTTCCGCAACACCGTGGTGATCATGACCTCCAACCTCGGCTCGCAGTGGATCCTGGATCCGACCGAGAGCGAGGAGGTCGTGCGCGAGCGCGTCATGGCCGCGGTGCGCGAGCACTTCCGCCCGGAGTTCCTCAACCGCCTCGACGAGATCCTCATCTTCCACCGCCTGGACCTCGCGCAGCTGCGCGCGATCGTCGACACGCAGCTCGCCCACGTGCGGGCGCGCTTCGCGCAGCGTGAGCTCGACCTCGAGGTCAGCGACGCGGCGAAGGACTGGCTGGCCGACCGCGGCTACGACCCGGTGTACGGGGCGCGGCCGTTGAAGCGCGTGCTGCGCAAGGAACTGGAGGATCGCGTCGCGCTCGCCCTGCTCGACGGGCGCATCTCCGAGGGTGACACCGTGCGGGTCGACGTGGCCGACGGCGCGCTCGTGATCGCCTGAGGCAATGGCCCGGCTTGTCCGGGAGCGGGTAGCCTGCGTCAGGTCGAGGAGGGAGTGCCATGCGGGCGCGCGTGTTCATCGGGTTCGTCATCGTCTTGGAGCTGGCGCTGATCGTCGGCCCGCGCTGGGCCCGGCAGTCGTCGGTGCCCGAGGGCTTCGCAGCCTGGGGCGAGCCCGGCGCGATCGTCCTGGCCGCTCCCGAGGGCTGGCAGCCGGTACCGGAGGCCATGGGCACACAGTTGCAGCTCGCCCTGATCGGCGACGACCCCAGCGGCGCGGCCCGGCGGCTGTCCGCCAGCCACCCGATCCCCGTGGAGGGCATGAAGACGGCGCAGTTCTTCGACGCGGTGCGCCAGATCCCGGCCGGCCCCGCGGAGGGCGCGCAGACGCTCGCCGACGGTCCCGTCATGGTGAAGGGCGCGCAGGCCGCCTATCGCCGTGAGCTGCTGATCGCCAGCCAGAATCCGCGCAGCGGCCAGCCGGCCACGTTCCATTTCAGCCGGCTATGGGTGCTGACATCGCGTGAAGAGGTCATCGAGATCCAGCTGATCGTCGAAGAGCCGTCGCTGGGCGACCCGTCGGCGGAGATCCTGCGCACCATCCGGGTCTAGCGGGCGGACCTCCCGCGGCGCTGCGCCCAGCCGTCGCGCAGGAGGGCCAACGCCGGCTTGCCGGTCCGTTCGCGCAGCCAGCGCAGCAGCGCCCAGGCCAGCAAGGCGCCCACGGAGCGCACCGAGGTGAGTGCACCGGCCCGCTGGAGCGGCGCCTCGTAGCGCAGCTCGACGGTGTGCAGCCCCGGCGGCACCACGACCCCGACGTACAGATGGTGGGCGCGCACCACCGCCGCTTCCTGGCCGTCCACGGTCGCCGTCCAGCCGTCCAGTGCCTGGTCCAGCGAGACCACGACCGCGCCGCGCTCCGAGGTGACGCGGGCCAGCACGCGCCCGCCGCCGCGCTCGTAGCTGAACACCTCGGCGTGCCCGCCCTCGGGCAGGGACGGGATGTCTTTCCCGCCGTAGGGCTCCACCGCGACCGTGCCCTGCAGGCCCGCGGCGCCGAGGCGGTCGATCAGGTCGAGCGCGGTACCCGGTGTGACCGCGACGGCCTGGGCCGCGGCGAAGACGAACGGCAGCGCTTCGGGGATGAGCACCCGCCGCAGGCCCGGCGCGGCGGGGACCGGCTCGCTGCGCAGCGCCGAGTCGTACCGCAGGGCGGCGCCCGGGACGAAGCGCCCCGACAGCACCGCGCCGAACAGGGTGACCGCGGACTCCGGGTCCGTGCTGGTGCCGCCGACCTCGATCCGCAGGGGCTCGCCTTCGGTGACCGTGACGGGGCCCGTGGGGATCGTCGCCCACCGCAGGTCTTCCAGGCCGTGGACGTCGAGGCGGCCCGTCGCTGCGCCCGCCGTCGCCGTCACGCGTGCGGTCAGGGCCCCGGTGTTCTCCCGGCCGTACGTGCCGACCCGCAGGAGCACGCCGCGCACGGTGCCGGACCGCGGGGCGAGCACGTCGAAGGCGTAGCCACGCGACCCCCACAGCGGCTCGTCCACCTGGTTGTGCGCGAACTGCACGGTGGCCGAGCCCAGTTCGGGGACATCCCCGGCGACGAGCACCTGCTGGACGCCGAGCAGGGCGAGCCATGGCATCCAGCGACCGCTGTCGTTCGTCGTGAGGCTCCAGTTCGTCGGTGATGCGCGGTCGGCGCCCATCCGGGTCAGCACCTGGTCGAAGCGGGGCGTCGCGAACCCATGGGCACGCACGTCGGCGATGCCGTACTCCAGGTGGGTGTTGGGCAGCAGAACGCCCTGCGCTCCGGCGACCCGGTGATCGCCCGATGCCAGGCCCAGATCGCTGAGACCCGGCGCGTCGGGGAAGAGCTCCGTGCGCGGGGCCTGCACGTTCCAGCCCCCGGCGAAGGTCAGCAGGTCCACCGCGACCACCACGAGCAGGCCGCCCGCCAACAGCCGGGCGGCGTCGCCGTTGCCGTGCCGGGCCCGTCGGATCGCGATCGCCGTCACGATCGCCGCGACGGCGATCAGTCCGACGGCGGCGAGCAGTTCGCGCATGGCGACGTCGGTGGCCCGCTGGGCCGCCTCCTGGCTGAGTCGGGCATAGGCCAGGCGGCGCAGGACCGGGGGAGGCCGCAGGGCGGCGAACGCCGCGACGGCGATCGTGGCGACCGTCAGCAGGCGCCGGATCGTGCGCCGATCCCACGAGGCGTCGCCGCGCAGCCTGCGCTCCAGCGCGTCGGCGCCCAGGCCGCCCAGCACGGCCAGGCCCAGGCCCACGAGCGCCAGGCTGCGCGTCGGCACGTTGCTGCGCAGCGACGGCACCATCGACAACAGCCACCGCAACGGCGGGAAGCCGTAGGCCAAGGCTGCGAAGGCCAGCGCGAGCCCGCCGTACAGGCCGACACCGCGGCGGCGCGGCGCCATGCCGATGGCTGCCGCCGCGAGCAGCAGGGTTACCGCACCGCCGTAGCCGACACTCTCGACGTAGCTCGCGCCGAGCCACAGGTCGTGGTGCACGACATCGCCGAAGAAGCCGGGCGCCAGGAAGGTCAGCAGGCCCTGGAGCGGGATGCTCGTCTGCCATGCGAGGTCGCGGTAGCCGAGGGCGAACTCGCCCAGGATCCGCATGGACGGAGCGAGGGTGAACGCTGCCATGCCCGTGCCGGTCGCCACGCCGACTGTTGCGCTCCACAGGCCGCGAGCGATGTCGCGACGAGGATCCGCGTGCCGCTGCCACGCGGCGTGGACGGCGACGGCTCCGGCAGCGAGCAGGGTGTAGGCGGCGACGGAGGGAAAGCCGCCGAGCCACAGCCCGGCCACGGTCGCGCCGAGCAGGGGCCCGTGCCACCAGCGGGCGTCACGAGCGACCGTGCGGTCGGTGGCCCACAGCACCAGCGGCGCCAGCGCCGCGACGTGCGACTGCGGCCAGCCGAGCCACAGCACCATGAAGCCCGACAGGCCGTAGGCGATGCCCGCGATCGTGCCGCCGAGACGGCCCGCGCCGAGCCGCCTCGTCAGCAGATAGGCGCCGCACATCGCGGTGAACAGGCGCAAAGCCATGCCCCACACCCAAGCGGTCGGAAAATCGGCCACTGTCGCCAGGACGTTGAACGGGCTCCACAGACCCCAGCCGACGAACGGCGCGCCCGGCAGGCCGATGCCCACGTGGTCGAGCCAGCTCGCGTCCTCGCCGTGACGCAGGCGCTGCACCAACTCGTGCTGGATCGGGTAGTAGGTGTCGATCTGGTCCCGCAGTTCGACGTTGCGCGGGGGTTCGGCCGGCGCCGCCGCGTTCCAGGGCGCTCGTTCGAGCAGCAGGTCCGTCGGCAGCGTGACCCGCTGCCCGGACAACGACGGACCGAGCAGCACGGCGACCACGACGGCGAAAACCGCGAACGGCCAGCATGCGGACCAGCGGGACACGGGAGCGGGCAGCGCGGACCTCCGGACGCGGTGGGGTGGTCGGCGGGAAGCCTAGCGCCCGACCGGAACCATAGGCCGTGCGCTGTGCGCACGGTCGCTGGGCGCGTGCCGCGACGTTCGTTACCATCCCGCGCGGGATGGACGACTTCGACGCGGATACAGCGATCGATGCCACGGGGACGGAGTCACTCGCGGGCGTCATCACCGGCCGGTGGAGCATCGCCGATCGGCCGAACGGCGGGTACCTCATGGCCATGGGGGTGCGCGCCCTTGCCACCGCACTGCCGCATCCCGACCCGCTGACGGTGACGGGACACTTCCTTCGTTCACCGGTTGCCGGGCCGATGACCGCAGAGGTCGAATCCATCCGCGAGGGGCGCACCGTGTCGACCGGCCAGGCGCGCCTGTTCCAGAACGGCCGAGAGTTCCTGCGCCTGATCGGGACGTTCGGCGACCTGCGCGCCGCCGAGGGTGTGACCGACATCCAGGTGAAGCCCCCGGGGATGCCGGATCTGGAGGACTGCATCCGGGCCGCGCCGGATGGCCTGCTGCCGGACGGCACGTTGATCTCGATCATGCAGCGCCTCGACGTCCGCATGGCGCCTGATGCGCTGGGCTGGCTGCGCGGCGAACCGGCCGATCGGGCCGAGGTGCGCGCCTGGATCCGCTTCCGCGACGGTGGGAGCGCGAGCTTGGTGAGCCTTGCGCTGATCGTGGACGCGGTCGCCCCGGCGGTGCTGTCGGCCGGCCATCGCGGCAGTGTGCCGACGATCGAACTGACCACTCATTTCCGCGGGCATCCCGCACCGGGCTGGCTGCGCCTGGTGACCCGGACCCGCGCGCTGATCGACGGCTACCTGGACGAGGAAGCCGAGATCTGGGACAGCGAGGACCGCCTGGTCGCCACGGGCCGCCAGTTCGCCCGTCTCGCCGGCGCCGGCGAATAACCAACCTGGCAGATCTCGATCGACGGGGCAGATCACGCGCATACCTGCGCGCTATCTTCCGGACTTCTGCCGCTAGCCTCCCCGGCGTGACCGTGCCCCCGCAGCCGCCCCCGCCGCTTCCTGCCTGGCGACGTGCGCTGCGCTGGGCCTGGCTGCTCGCGGTCGGGGTCGCGCTCGCCGTGGTGCTGCGGCGTCACGGTCCGCAGATGCTCCGCGAGGCCCGAGCCATCCCGCCGTGGGCGCTGGCGGGTGCGACGGCCGCGATGCTCGCCGGGGTTGGCGCGAGCGCCATGGTGTGGCGCGTGCTGCTGACCGGCCTGGGGCATCCACTGCGGCTGCGCGACGGCGCGCGCGTGTTCTTCCTCGGCCAGATCGGCAAGTACGTCCCCGGCAGCGTGTGGCCGGTGCTGGCCCAGATGGAGCTGGGCCGCGACCACGCGGTTCCCGCGACCGTGTCGGCGGCCGCCTTCGCGCTGTTCATGGCGGTGCACCTGCTCAGCGCGGTGGTCGCGGGCGTGGTCGCGCTGTCCGTCACCGGCCTGGCCGCGTGGCCATGGCTGGTGGCGGCGGTACCGGCCGCGTTGTTGCTCCTGCCCGGTCCCTTGCGTCTCGGCCTGGGACTGGCCGGCAGGTTCGCGCGCCGCCCGATGCCGGTACCGCCGCCCGCGGGCGTCCTGCTGGCCGCCTGCGGATGGGCGGGGGCCATGTGGGGCTGCTACGGCCTGCATCTGTGGCTGCTGGCGCCGGGCGCGGGAGTCCCGCTGGGCCTCGTCGAAGCGGTCGGCGTGTACGCGCTCGCCTGGGCAGCCGGCTTCGTGGTGGTGGTCGCCCCGGCGGGCGCGGGCGCACGCGAAGCGGTCATGCTCGCGCTGCTGGCGGGCTCGGCGGGGACGAGTGCGCTGCTCGCATTGGCGCTGGTGTCGCGCGGGCTTGGCACCGTGGCCGACGCGTTGTGGGCGCTGGCCGCCACGGCGCGGGCCGGGCGACCTCGGGCGGGCTGACCGGTCCGCGCGGCTCAGATCGTCTTGCGCACCCAGGCGATCGTCCACGGGAACGGCTTGTGGATGGCGCGCACCGCCCCGGCCTGCGAGGCGAAACGCACGAAGCCGGCCGTGCTCCAGTGATTGAGGTGGCCCGGGGTGTTGCCGAGGTCGCGCACGTGGCGCCCGGCCAGCAGGTTCCCGCCGCGGAACAGCGGCTCACGCGGCACCGACAGGACCAGGTGCTTGCGGCTCACCCGGGAGAGCTCGCGCAGGCCCGCATCCGGGTCGCGCAGATGCTCGAGCACCTCCACCGCGACGACCACGTCGAACGCTTTGTCGCCGAACGGCAGCCGTTCGGCGTCGCCGTGCAGGAACTCGACGTCGTCCACGCCCTGCCAGGCGGCGCGCAGGCCCGCGTCAGGCAGGTCCAGCCCCGTGACATGCGGCCAGCGCGCCCGCAGTCGCTGCGCGATCTCGCCCTCGCCGCAGCCCACCTCCAGGACGCGCCCCGCGGGCGTGTCGGCGTGGATCTCGGCGAACACCGATTCGAGCCGCCCGAGGAAGCGCTCCGTCAGCAAGCGGATGGCGGGGTTGTCGGAGGTGTACTTGTGATGGTGGTTGCCGATGACGACGCCGGGCGTCTCGGGCGCGGCGGTCTCAGTCACGCCGGTTCACCCGCACGATCAGGTCGGCCAGCAAGCCCAGGCTGAACAGCATCAGCCCCGTGACCAGCAGCAGCAGGGTGTTGATTGCGATCTTGAAGGGCTCGGTCGCCATGTCGTAGGCGAACTTGCCCAGCCCCACCGCCAGCAGTGTCAGTGCGATCGGGCCGAACACCCGCAGCGGTTCGAAGAACGTCACCATGCGCACGACCTGCAGGATGTAGCGGTAGGCGTCCTTGATCGGGTGGAAGTGGCTGCGCCCCGCGCGCGGGCGGTAGGCGATCGGCACGTATTCGACGACCAGGCCGTTGGCCAAAAACGCCAGCGTGATCGTGGTCACACACGAGAAGCCGGCGGGTAGCAGGCCCAGGTAGGGGCGAGCAGCGTCCTTCGAGAACGCCCGCAGGCCCGAGTTCAGGTCGGGGATGCGCGACTGCGTCAGGAACTCGGCCAGCCGGCGGATCGCCCACTTCGCCGGCACGCGCAGGAACTTGTAGGTGCCCTCCTCGGAGGTGCGCGCGCCGACG
>Ga0299913_10003627_pt1 | contig 12696 bp, 16 predicted proteins | sample RVTome_9_FD_201360 | JGI IMG/M metagenome (GOLD analysis project Ga0299913, IMG submission 201360) | Soil microbial communities from uranium-contaminated site in the Upper Colorado River Basin, Wyoming, United States - RVT155D38 (version 2) ... | reverse complement strand
GTCGTGGGATCGATCCAACCGTTCGTACGAGCGCTTCCAGCCCGGTCTGCCACTCGCCAATCAGTACGACACCTATCAAGGGACGACATACGACTTCCTCGCCAACATCCGGATCGAGGACCTGGTGTCCTCGGTGGCTCCCACGGCCGGCGTCCCTGTTGACATCCTCGACCCGCCACCCGAGGGCGACGGACGGGCACCGATTCATTTCAACTCTCTCCCCGACTCGGCGATCGTGGCCACGCCCGAGCTGCGACGAGATGACAGCTACCAGGTGCGCACCATCTACCCGGCGAGCGAGGTCGATCTCGGCGTTCTCGCCACCGGCGAAGACGGTCAGCTGACACCGATGTTCGCCAACGCGGCAGAGGCCGGTGACTTCCCGTACTCCCCGGGAACGGCCGACGCCCCGGTGCGACCGCCCGACCTGGCGCTCTACACCGAGCTCCCGGGCAGCATCCCCTCCGGCATCGAGAGCCGGGCTCGCTCGCTGACTGCCGATGCGTCGAGCAACTTCGAGCGGGCCTTCATACTCCAGGATTGGTTCCGGGCGAGCGGAGACTTCGAGTACACGACCGGTGTCTCCACCGGGCACGACTCGCTCAGATTGGACGACTGGCTCAACGACCCCACCTCCCAGAACTACCGCCGGGGGTATTGCGAGCAATTCGCCGCGGCCATGGCAGTGATGGCCCGCACACTCGGCATCCCCAGCCGCGTGGTATGGGGGTTCACCCCGGGCGAGGTCGTCGAAGTCGACGGTGAGCTGAATGTCATCGTCCGGGAGCGCAACGCGCACGCCTGGGTGGAGCTTTGGATAGAGCCTTATGGGTGGGTGCCGTTCGATCCGACCCCGCGACGGGAAGCGACCGGCTTCACCCAGCAGCCGGAAAGCATCACGGCCGGTTTCGATCCCGCCGAGCATCTGCCTACCGAGGACACACCGGGGTCGGTGACCCAACCCTCGATCCCAGGCGACCCCGCCGATGCCCCCGACTTCCTGGACGACGCGCCGATCCCGCTGACGAATGGCGGCGCCCGATGGTGGCTGTTCGGCCTGATCGCCCTGATCCCCGTGGCGACTGCGATCCCGATGGCGAAACGTCTCCGGCGCCGGCGTCGGCTGCACCGAATTCGTGAGGGCGACGTCACCGCCGCATGGGACGAGGTCGTCGACCGTCTCGCCGACCTTGGCGAGCCCATCTCACCGTGGCTGACCCCGATCGAAGCGGCGCGCGGCACCGACCCAGCGCTGCTCCCCCTGGCAGTCAGCTATGCCGCCGCGGTGTATGGCGGCCGGGAAGGACAGGCACGGGAGTCGGACTTCTTCGGTGCCGAGCTCTGGCTCGACAACCATTACGACACCGGTGCCAGGGCGCGGGCGGCCATGAATATTCGCTCGCTCGTGAAACGGGACTGACGAAACCGGACTAGGAGCCCGAGGCCTTGCGCTCTTCCTCGATGTCGTCTTCGACACGTCTCAACATCGTGAGGAACCTGTCGCGGTCCAGTTCGAACCGGCTGACATCTTCTTCGACCTCATGGACGATCTCGTCGATCGCCACGAAGAACGCGAGCTGACCCTCACGCAGAGCATCCATCAGCTCACCCTCGTCGCTGCTGACCCGGAAGATCGTCAGTCCGTCGGTCACCAGCTTGACTTCGGAGAGGTGCTCGTCCATGTCACCCTCGCGACGCAGGTAGTCCCACGCCCGCCGGACGCGCTGAAGGGACATGCCGTTGTCGAGAAGGCTCCGAACGACTTTGAGGGCGACCAGGTCGCGGAACGAATAGAGACGTCTCACGCCGGGGCGGCCGCCGGTCGGCTGAATCGAGGGTTTGACTAGCCCTACTTTGTCCCAGTACCTCAACTGATGGTGCGTGCAGTTGCTGAGCCGGCAGGCCTGCTCGGCGGTGAATGCTTGCTCCACACCTGTCCTTCCAAAACCTCGTTGACGGACCCGGGGCATGGTCCGTGGTACCTCCACTCGGCCGTCGCCTGCCCAGGGCGGCGGTCGACGGGGCGGGAAGACTAGCGACTTCCGCGGGTCGTCGCAGATTGGAAATGGGGGCTCTATTCGGCTAAGGAATCGTCGGTCTCGGAGCCGTCCGAGCTCCAGCCTCGGATCCGCAATGCGTTGACCAGAGAGGTCGCCGAAGCCACCAAGAGGACGAATCCGACGACCGCCACCCAGAGGATGCCGATGTAGGCGATGATGATGGCGAGACCGGCGATGACGCCCACGAGAGAGAGCTTGACGCCGATCCGAGATGGGCGCTCGATCTTCTGGACGGCGCGAGCCAGCTCGGGATCTTCCTCGTAGAACTGCCGCTCGATCTCGGCGAGGATCCGTTGCTCTTTGTCGTCCAATGGCATTCCGTCACCACCCTCAGGATGAGTGCCCAATGGAAACAATACACCCGTTGTGGAGACAGATATCAGGGATCTTCGTCGGATTGGGAGGAATCCTGTTCCGCGAGCAAACGCGCCGGGCGCACCGAAGCGTCGCCGAACTTGTGGCGGATCTCGGCGACGGCGTCCTCGACCTTGTCCCAGTCGACATCTGAGTCGAGACCCAGTTGCGCCGGTGCCTCCGCGGCCTCGAGTGAGCTCGCTCCGAGACCAAGCAAACGGACCGGGTCGGGACGATCCCGCTCCTTGACGAGCGCGGTCGCAATGGCGTAAATCGCCCTGGCGCCGTCGACACCCGTGGGCTCCGTATGCGAACGCGAGATCGTGATGAAGTCCTTGTAGCGGAGCTTGAGGCTGATCGTGCGGCCTCGCAGACCCGCACGACGCAAACGCGACGAGAGTCGCTGCGCCAACGACAGAAGCGCCGTCTCCACGACATCTCCCGACTCCAGATCTCGGTCGTAGGTCTCCTCAACCGAGATCGACTTGACGCGACTGTCCGGCACCACTTCGCGCAGGTCGATCCCGTTGGCCAGGTCGTGGAGATGACGGCCAACCGATGGGCCCACGGCCTTGACCAGTGACGACTCAGGCAGGACCGCGATGTCTCCAACGGTCTCCACCCCGAGACGTGTGAGAGCCGCCTGGGTCGCGGGCCCAACGCCCCACATGGCCGAGACGGGGAGGGCGTGGAGGAACGCCGTCTGGGAGTCATGAGGGATGTGGCGCACACCGTTCGGCTTGGCCGCTTCGGATGCCAGCTTGGCCACGAACTTGACCGCGGCGATGCCGACCGATGCGGGCAGGCCCAGCTCCCCCCGAAGGACCGCCCTTATCTCTCGGGCCACGTCGACAGGTGTGCCGAAGTGGAGCCGGAGCCCTCTGACATCCAGGAACGCCTCATCGAGGCTGAGACCTTCCACAAGGGGTGTGAACGCCCTGAAGATCGAGAACACTCGAACAGACATGTCGCCGTACCGCCCGTGTGCCGCCGGGACGACGATCAGCTCGGGACAGAGCCTGAGAGCGGTGGCCGTCGGCTGTGCCGAGCGCACACCGTGCTCACGCGCCTCGTAAGAAGCCGAGGCGACGACACCTCGGGGACCGGACCCGCCCACCGCAACCGGCTTCCCCCGCAGGGAAGGGTCTTCGAGACGCTCGACCTCCACGAAGAAGCTATCCATGTCGACATGGAGGATCGGCTCGGTCCACACTGCCCGGCCAAGATACCGTCTGATCTGATCGGGCACTCCCGCAGAACGATCCCATCGTTCTGCAACCTGATTCCGTCGGGCACTCACAGCAGAACGATCCCATCGTTCTGCAACCTGATTTCATCAGGCGGCTACCTGGTCAGGAGCCATCCCACCCGGTCCAGGGAGAGGATGTAGTGGAGGACCACCGTCACTACGAAGACGGCCGCGGCCCACAGCGACCCGGTGCCTACGGCGAGGGCGGCAGCTCCCACCGCGAAGAATGCAAACTCGACGACGAGACGGGTGCGACCCGAGACGGGCACCGGGGCCCCTCCACCGCGTGACAGATCGCCCGGGACGGCGAAGGTCCCCCACACGACGAGGAGAGCCAAAGGGCCACCGATGGCGCCGACCCAGCGGGCGGCGCCATCCAGTCTCGTCCAAGCGGCGACACCAACGGCAACCAGTACCGCCGCCTCGAGGAGAAATCGCAAGGCGAGATTCCACCGGTTCCTTCCCACCGTCCGAGAGGTTAGACGGACACAGTTACCGGAGGTTGTCCCGCAGTCGAGCCAAACTACGGCCGGTATGGCCGCACTGGTGCATCTCGTTCGACACGCCGAGGTTGACAATCCCGATCACATCGTCTGTGGATCGATGCCGGGATTCGACCTCTCTCCCCACGGTCTGGAACAGGCTCGGCGGGTCGGCCGATATCTGGGGCCGCGGCCCATCGTGGCCATCTGGTCTTCCCCGCAGCAGACAGCGCTTCGCACAGCCGAGGAGATCGCCTCTCGCAGCACGGTCCCGGTAAAAGTGCACCCGGGCCTGACCGACTGGGCCCTCATGGAGCGCTGGAAGGGACATCCCTGGAACTCGATAAGCCAGCGATTCCCTGGCGAGCTGGAGGCTTACCTCGACCACCCACACCGGCTGGACTTCGTCGACGAGCAACTCGCCGATGTGGCCGAGCGGGCTGCCGCGGTCGCCAGGTCGCTCGACGAGGAGCATCCCCATGGCGATGTCATCGTGGTCTCCAACCAGGATGTGATCCAGGCGGCCCGTCTCCACCTCACCGGTGAGGATCTGGCGTCCTTGCACGATGAGCCACCGACCAGTGGTGCGGTGATATCGCTCCGGCCTGGCCCGTCGTGGCGGGAGGAGACCTCATGGCAGCCGGGCGACAGCCCCCGATTCGGGGAGCGATCCGATCTCCGGGTGGTGACCGCCCCCGCGAACGACGACGGACCTTCGCCGGCCTAGCCGGCTTTTCGCCTTGCCAGCCGGGCGCTGGCACACTTTCTCAACGTGAGAACCGCCCTGGCCGTCGCCACGATCCAATTGGCCTCGCTCGCCTGGACCGTTGCTCTGCTCGTGGACGCCACTCCTCTGGATCGGGCATCAGCACTGCTGGTCGGTCTCGGGATCCTCTCGATGTCGACTGTGGCGATGATCGGGATGATCGCGGTGGGCGGGAGATGGGCCCACCGCCTGGGGCTGTTCGACATCGGCTTCATGACGGCCCTGGCGGTCGTCCGCCCGATCGACGCGATCTGGGTCGTGGCCGTCGTGCTCACAGCCGTCTCGCTGTTCGGGCTCCTCTCGCCCGTGGTCACACAGTCGATCCGCAAATTGCCCTCTGCTTCCGGTCCTCCCCCGCGGGCGATCACCCCGCCCCTCCTCTTGCTTGCAACTCCCGCCATCCTTGGGCTTCTCGGCAACGCCGCCGAGCCCTGGGCCCTGCTCATCGTCGGCATAGCCGCGCCAAACGTCGCGTGGCTCTACAGCCGGGTCATTCCCGGCGGGTTGCTGGCCGTGAGACTCATTTGGCCAGTTCTGGCAGTCGTCTTGGCTCCGTGGATGGGTTGGTTGGCCGGGACCGCATCGGTCGCCATCGCGGTGGCGGTTGGGGTGGCCTCGTGGCACAAGAGCGTCAAGGCTTCGTATCACCCTCCACGTGAAGTCGGAACCGCCTACCCGATCCCGCCCGAGCTGACCCCCAAGGAAGTCCTAGACGCTGCGGAGATCGACGACAGAGGCAGACGCAAGTGAAACGGCGTCTGCCCAACCCATGGATCGCGATCCCTTCCCTGCTTCTCGGTGTGGTCGCCGCGGCGCTCGGCTGGGTGGTGACCGACGTCAGTTGCCGCCAGCCCGACCCGAACGGCGTGATCAGCTCATGCAACGGATGGGCGGCGTTCTTCGCAGTCCTCGCTTTCCTGGCCGTGACGATCGGCGTCGCCCTGCTGCTGGTACTCGTATACCGCAGTTTGGCCGAGTGGCAGGAGCGTCAACAACCCTGAAATCAGCGAACCCAGGGTTCCACGCGTCGCCAGGCGACGCTGGGAACCCAGGGTTGGCCGAAATGGGCTCAGTTCAATTTCTGGTGGACCAGGTCGACAGCCTGGCCGACGGTCACGATGGACTCGGCTTCCTCATCGGGGATCTTCACATCGAACTCGTCCTCGAGGGCCATCAGCAGCTCCACGACCCCGAGACTGTCGACGTCGAGGTCCTCCTCGAAATGGGCGTCGTCGTTGATCTTGGACTCGTCGAGCCCGAGTTCGGACACCAGAACGCCGGTGAGGCGCTCCGATACTTCACTCCTGTCCATTTTCTCTCCTTCTCGTTTTGCTTGGCGAGAACTTACAGTGATAGACCGCCGTCTACCGAGATAACTTGACCGGTTACGTACGAAGCGGCGTCGGACGCCAGGAAGGCGACCACATCGGCCACCTCCTCGGGGCTGCCAAACCGGCCAAGGCTGACCGACTCGACAGCCGCGGCCTTGACAGCCTCTCCGAGGCCATCGGTCATGTCGGTTGCGACGAACCCTGGGGCCACCACGTTGGCTGTGATCCTCCTGGAGCCGACCTCTTTCGAGATCGACTTGGAGAACCCGATGATCCCTGCTTTGGAAGCGGCATAGTTGGCCTGACCAGGGTTTCCCACCAGACCGGCGACCGACGCGATCGAAATGATCCGTCCCCACTTGGCGCGGAGCATCCCCCGCATCGCCGCCTTGGTGCACAGGAAGACCGAACGCAGGTTGGTCGCGATGACATGGTCGAAGTCTTCCGACCCCATCCTCACCAAGAGGTCGTCGCGTGCCACTCCGGCGTTGTTGACCAGGACCAGGGGCGACCCGAATCTCCCGGCAACCGTGGCGAACATCTCGCTGACCGCCGATTCGTCGGCGACGTCGGCGCGCACGGCCATGGCCTCTCCCCCTGCGTCCTCGATCTTGGCCACGACCTCGGCCGCCGCCGCATCGTTCGAGGCGTAGTTCACCGCTACCCGGTGACCGTCCCGGGCCAGCGCGAAGGCCATGGCGCGGCCGATGCCACGCGACCCACCCGTTACGAGCGCAGTTCGGGGCTCACCCTCGGTCACCTCAGCTTCTCCGGCAAGCCGAAGAAGTCGAAGTTGGGCTGGAGAAGCTCCATCGTGTCACGGTCGGGCTCGGGTAGAGCGGCATCGGACTCACCGAGCGGGTCGATGCGCTCACCCCAGCGGATCACGGCCGAGCCCCAGCTCAGCCCGCCGCCGAAAGCAGCGAAGAGGACATTGGCACCGGGCTGGATACGACCCTCCTCGAGAGCCTCGGTGAGGGCGACGGGGATCGTGGCCGCCGATGTGTTGCCGTACGAGTGGATGTTGACGTAGACCTTCGACTCGGGCAGCCCGAGACGTCGCGCCGTGGCGTCGATGATTCGCACATTCGCCTGGTGCGGAATGAGGAGATCGATGTCATCGAGCTCGAGACCGGCCTTCTCGAGCGAGACCAGAGACGACTCACACATCTTGGTGACGGCACGGCGGAAGACTTCCTGACCCTCCATGGACACGCCGCTCTTCGAAGGATCGGGCATGACCCGGTCGCCCATCGTGCCGTCGACGGGGGTCTCCAGGATGTGATAGACCGAGCCGTCGAGCCCGAGGTCGGATGCCAGGACTCCAGGCTCACCGTCACTGGGCTCGAGGACGACCGCCCCGGCACCGTCGCCGAAGAGGACGCAGGTGGTGCGATCGGTGAAGTCCATCACATAGTGCAGCTTCTCGGCACCGATGAGGAGAACGGTCTGGTTGGAGCCACCGCGGATCATGTTGGTCCCGACCACGAGCCCATAGACGAATCCGGAGCACGCCGCATTGAGGTCCATCGCCGCACAGTTGACGGCACCGATCTTCTTCTGGACGATCGAAGCCGTGGAGGGGATGAGGGAGTCGGGAGTGCAAGTGGCGACGAGCAGCAGGTCGACGTCGTCTGGCTTCTTGCCGGCGGCGGCCAGGGCACGTAGCCCGGCGACGGCCGCCATGTCTGACGTTTCGACATGGGCGATGCGCCGTTCCTTGATACCGGTTCGCGTGGTGATCCACTCGTCAGAGGTGTCGATGATCTGCTCGAGGTCGTGGTTAGAGAGAACGTTTGGGGGCATGCACTTGCCCCATCCCGTGATCTGTGACGTTTTCATGAGGGCTCCTGAGTCATTTCATGGTAACGATCGAGTCGACCACGCCGGGGATGTCGGCCATCTCGGAGACGATGTACACCAAAGCCCCCTCCAGCGTCTTCTTTGCCATCCCCGCGGTCACGTCTCCCGGCCCGACGTGGACGAAGGTGTCGATCCCCGAGCCGGCCATGTCTTCCAGGCTCTCAGAGAATCGCACTGTGGAGACGACCTGGGAGCAGAGCGTGTCGGCAACACGGCCGGTCTCGTGCGGTCGAGCCGTGGTGTTCGACCACACCGGAAAGGCCGGATCGGTGAACTCGACCGCCTCTAAAGCCTCACCGACCTCATCGACCGCGGGAGCCATGAATCCGGAGTGGAACGCACCTGCGACCTTGAGCGGGATGGCACGGCGAACCCCCAGAGCCTTGGCTTTCTCGGCTACCCAGGAGATGTCGGCCTCCGACCCGGCCACCACCACCTGGCCCGGTGCGTTGACGTTGGCGACCTCCAGACGGCCGCCGTCGGCGCGGCGCTTGGCCGATATCTCTTCGGCCAGCGCGGCGTCGGCTCCGATCAGGGCAGCCATACCCGAGACCTCGATGTCGGCAGCCCTGGCCATGGCCTCACCTCGCCTTCTCACCACTCCCAACGCGTCCTCGTAGCCGATCCCGCCGGCAGCGCATAGTGCGGTGTACTCGCCCAGCGAGTGCCCGGCCCCACCGGCGATCGCTCCGTCGTAGGCCGCGCGGAACGAGACCCACAAGGCATAGGAGATGGCGAACAGTGCGGGCTGGGCATGCTCGGTGCTGGTCAGCTCGTCTTCGGGCCCCTCCAGACAGACATCCCGAAGCGACCAACCCAGGATCTCGTTCGAGACGTCGCCGAGAAGTTCGGGATGAGTATCGAACAACTCTGCTCCCATCCCCACGTGCTGACTTCCCTGCCCGGGGAAGAGAACGGCAATACTCATCTAGGACTACGACCCGATCTCGGTGTGCCGGGTTACGAGAGAGCGGCGAACAGCCGGTCGACGTCGGCGGCGTCGACGTCGCGGTGGGTCACGATCCGCCAACCCCCCTTCAGCGGCGGGTTGACCTTGATCTTCGCCTGAGCCAGTCGATCAGCCACCTCGGCCCAGCCCAGCCCCAGGGCATCGAAGCCGACCAGCACCAGGTTGGTGTCGACGTCGCTCGGGTCGAGGGAGCCTTGATACCTCTCGGCGAATCCGATGGCCAGCTTTTGCGCCAGCTCGTGGTCCTCGACCAGACGGGCGCGTTCCGCCAACCCGACCCTGGCCGCTGCCGCGATCACCCCGGCCTGTCGCATGGCGCCTCCCATCCTCCGACGCAGATACCTGATCTCTGCGATGGCGTCGGCGCTGCCACAGACGATCGACCCAACCGGGGCGCCGAGACCCTTGGAAAAGCAGAACTGGATCGTGTCTGCGAGCGCAGCCCAGGCGGGCCCGTCGATCTCGGTGGCGGCGACCGCGTTCCAGATCCGCGCCCCGTCGATGTGAATGCTCAGCCCGTGACTCCGTGCCCGAGCCGAGGTCTTCTCCATGACTTCGAAGGGGATGACCTTGCCACCGGAGAGGTTGTGGGTGTTCTCCCACGTCATCAATCGGATCCTCGGGAAGAACCCCGCAAGCTCCGTGGCATCGTCGACATCCTCGGCGAGGATTTGGCCACCTTCCCGTTCCACGGTGCGGAACCCGACCCCGGAGAGCGCCTGGGCGGCTCCCGCTTCGATCGACCTGAGATGGCTCGATCCGTTGGCCAGCACCTCTTCACCGGGGTTGGTGTGGAACATGATGGCCAGCTGATTGCCCATCGTTCCCGTAGGGACGTAGATGCCAGCCTCCTTCCCAGTCGCTTCTGCCGACTCCTCTTCGAGGGCGAGGACGGTGGGGTCGTCGTGGTAGACGTCGTCACCCAGAGGAGCCGAAGCCATCGCCTCCAGCATGGCCTGAGTGGGGCGGGTCACGGTATCGGATCGAAAGTCGGCGAGACCGTCTGAAAAAGCCATGCCGGGATGGTAGGCCCGCCTCCGACCTCCAGTTGTCCCGCCCGCATCCGGGTCTAACTGGCTCGGAACGCTCTCAAGGCGGTTGAAACCGCGGACCCTGAAGGCAACTCGCCCCTTATCCGGTACTACTTGCCGGGGGTCGCGATCAGCCGCTGAGACGGTCGATGATCTGACCGAGCCGCTTGGGGACGATGTTGCGGGAGACTCCCACCACGTCGCGGACCAACCCCAGCAGATCGCCAGGACCATCCCAATGCTCCTCGACGATCTCGGGCCCAGCGCGATCGATGAGGGAGTCGATGGCGAACATCATCAGGATGATGTCGTCTGCCCATCCGACGACCGGTATCACCTCGGGTATGAGGTCGATGGGGCTCATGATGTAGGCAGCGGCGAGACCAAGCGTGATCTTTGCCCTGCGCGGCACGCGCGGGTCTTTGAGCAAACGTCCGACCAGCTTGACGATGTTTGGCATCATCAGGACGGCGTCCTTGATGAGCTCACGCGGCTGGAGGCTCTTGCCATCGGGCGGCAGCACCTCGTCGGGACGGATCCGTCTCGGCTCTTCGTTCGTCACTCGATCTCGATTCGCTGTTTCTGACTCTTGTCGCCGTCATGATGGTCGGCTTGGTCGGCAATGCCACCGATCTCTTCGATGACCGCCTCCACGGCTTTGAGACCTTCCACGAGGGCCTGAATCAGGTGGATCGAGGCCCGGCGACCGGCCCTGCCCAGCGCGGCCATTGTCGGGGACTGCTCTTTCACGACGATCTCGCCCGCTTGCCGAACGAAACCCGCAGGGTTCCCTCGTCGAGTCTGGCCTTGGTCACCTCGCGACGCTGCAGCGCGTCGGGGAGGACGAACGACCGGCGGTGCGACCCGAGCTGGACGTACAGCTCGTTCCCGTGGCGGAACACGTTGAGCTCGGATTTGTCGAAGAAGGGGACATCGAGCTCCATGGTCACAGATTCGCCTTCCTCGACGACACGGAACGGGGTGGTCGCCTCGAAGTCGGCGATGGGGTCGCTATCGCCGTAGAGCTCCGAGGCCATGATGCGGAGACGGTCGACCCCCACCATCTCGTCGTCGAAGAGGCGAAGCCGCAGTCTGGGCACCTCGGCGAAAGCATCGTCCACTGTGTCGAGGTGGTCCTTTTGGATCGAACGCCACCTCTCGAAGTAGGGGTCTGCGACCAGATCGGGCAGAACACGGTTGACCACGACGCCGTCGACGCCGTAGCCGAAGAGCCCGAGATAGCTGTAAGTCCTCCTGGCCTCGTCGATAACCATCTTCTCCGGATTCACCACGAGACGGGCCGAGGTGATCTCGGGCTGCGACATCAGCTCCTTGACCCCGTCGACCGACTCGAAGACGGACTGGGCCGCGGTGAACACCTCGTCCTCGGGAAGGGGCAGGTTGGTGATCCGGTTGAGGAGAGGCCGGGCCGCCTTCATCAGCTTCCGCTCCGTGGGTAGAACCTTCTCGAAATACCACGATAGAACCTCGGGCAGCGAGAGCAGTCGAAGCGTCTCCGCCGTCGGGGCACAGTCGACGACCAGCACGTCGTACTCCCCCGATCGGGCTTGCCTGTTGACCTCGAGGAGGGCGAAGAGCTCGTCCATGCCGGGGAAGACCAAGAACTCCTCCGCTTCGATGCCGGCGGCGCCACCCCAGTCGAGGACATCCATCAGCTGATCTCTGATCGATCCCCAATAGCGGTCGAGCTGTTTCTGAGTGTCGATTTGCTGTCCGTCGAGTCGGTCGACGATCTCGGTGGGATCGCTCTCCAGCGCGACGTCGAGGGCGTCTGCTAGAGAGTGGGCGGGATCGGTCGACGTGACGAGCGTCCGGTAGCCGGCGTCAGCCGCCGCCAGCGCGGTGGCCGCGGCGACGGTCGTCTTTCCGACTCCCCCCTTGCCGGTGACCAGGACGATGCGCATGTCAGTCGCCGCTGGATACCCGTTTTCGGAGTCCGCGCAAGGCCGTGGACACGATCTGTTTCTCGGCCTGACGCCGGATGAAGCCGGGAATGATGAATTTGGGCTCGACCGTCAAACCGTAGACGACCTCGGTTGCGCCGGTGTCGGAGGTGCTGAAATGATAAGAGCCCTCGAGCATCTTCAAGTCGTCACTTTCCTCGGCGACCCAGCTCATGTTGTTGGGACGATCGTGTGTGTACTTCAGAACGTACTCGATCTCCTTCACGAATCCCTCGAGGACGAAACGAGCCCGATCCACCCGGCCCTCCGAGTCGAGGTCGAGAACCTCGACCTCTTTCACTCCGCTCGCCCAGTCCGGGTAGGCGGCGACGTCGGCGGCCACGTCGTAGAGGGTCTCGGGAGACGCGTCGATCTCGAGCGTGGAGAAGGTTCCTTCAGTCATCTGGAGGTCTGAATCTAGTTGTGAAGCGGAGGTGCCACTAGTCGACCGAGCCGATGTGGACGACTCCGTCGTCGAGCCTCAGATACCGACCAGTTGCCCGGAAGTAGCCGGCATTGACACACCGGGTCGTGCCAATCCGCCACGTCGAGGCTTGGGGCTGGTGAACGTCGCCGAAGAGGTGATGTCGGGGCTGGTGCCTCAGGAGGTAGTCACGCACCGGGCC
>Ga0299913_10003626_pt1 | contig 12696 bp, 10 predicted proteins | sample RVTome_9_FD_201360 | JGI IMG/M metagenome (GOLD analysis project Ga0299913, IMG submission 201360) | Soil microbial communities from uranium-contaminated site in the Upper Colorado River Basin, Wyoming, United States - RVT155D38 (version 2) ... | reverse complement strand
ATGGCGATCGACGAACGCTCGATCCAGGACAACCCGTACGTCGGCGTCAACCACGGCTACGGCCGGGACGAGACGCACTCCTTCATCCTGCGCGACTACTCCCGCTGCATCGACTGCGGCCGGTGCGCCCAGGTGTGCAAGGAGATCGTCGGCGCCGGCTGCTACGACTTCATCGGCAAGGGATTCGACTCGCTGGTCACCACGGCGGACTTCGTTTCCTTGAACGAAACCCCATGCGTCTCCTGCGGCCGATGCGCGGAGACCTGCCCGGTCGGCGCGCTCATGCCACGGCCGCGCATCCTCGAGACCTACCAGCTCGACGTGTCCCGCTGCATCTTCTGCGGCATCTGCGCCGATGCCTGCCCGTACGACGCCCTGCGCTGCGGACCCGAGTTCGAGTTCAGCGAGTACCAGCGCGACCTGCCGATGCTCGACATCCTCGAGATGTCCGACCGGGAGCGCCCCACCCGCTAGACCGATGCGGGCTGGCTCCTCGTACCCGAACGGTCGCAGACACGGCGCTCCGTCGCCGAAGGGCAATCGAAGTTGCCAGATTACGCTGGGGCCGACGCTAGGTGGGCGGAACGCCGAGATCCGGTCCCAGCGCCGGATGGGACTTGGGTAAATCTATGTCGGGCGGCGCGCCCTGCGAGGGCCGGCGTACCTAACACCGCTGCCAGCGCAAGGTGGCAACTCGCGTCGCCAGGCGCGCCCCAGCGAGGGCCGGCGCAGGTAGCGGCGCTGCCTGCGTAATCTGGCAACTCGCCCCCGGAAGCTGCAGGCCCCCTAGAACTCGACCAGGTTGATGGTCCATTCGTCGCAGTCGCTGACCACGGCGATCGTGTACTCGCCGTTGAGGACGTCGTTGACGAATGAGGTCGGGACCCGCTGCTGCTGCTCGTACTGGAAGGCGCCGTCGACCGACTGGACCGAGATCACGACGTCGTCGCAACCCGGCGCGCGGAACGAGAGCCGATAGCGACCCTCACGCAGCAGGTAGGTCGTGCCCTCCTCGTCCTCGGAGGACGCCGCGGCTCGATCTGGGAATTCGTCTCCGTCATCGGCGCCACCGCCCCCACCACCGCCGCCGCCACAGGCGGCCAGCACGAGCGCCATCACCATCACGGCGAGAACCGGCAATCGCCACGGAGTATTCACCTGACCTCCTACCCTCCAAGTGCTCATTCGTTCAGGGGCGTCACGTCGAGCCGCCCGGGCTGGCGGTTGCCGCGTACCTTACGGGAGGCTCACCGCGCCGCGCAACGGTTCCGGCGCCTGCGCTAGAATCGACCGCGGCCCCCGAGCGGGGCCGTTGAGCGCTCGACACCTTCGAACGGAGTGATCGACCCTGGACATTTCCAGCGTCCTCTTCTTCCTGCTCGCCATCGGTGTGGTGGGGGGCGGGCTGGCCGTCGTCACGCTGCGCAACATCATTCATTCGGCCGTGGCCATGATGATCTGCTTCGGGTCACTGGCGGGCATGTACGCGCTGCTCGGCGCGCCGATCGTGGCCGCTGCCCAGGTTCTCATCTACCTCGGCGCCATCAGTGTCCTGATCCTGTTCGCGATCATGCTGACCCAGGCCGGCGACGCCAATCTGCCGGCTCCGTTCCATCGACAGCTGCCGATCGCCATCGTCGTTGCGCTGGCCATCGTCGGCCTCGTCGGCTGGGCCGTGGTGCAGACCGACTGGGGGCTCGCCACGGAGGCGACGGGCGCCGCGGTCGGTGCCATCGCCGAGGCCGTCTTCACCGACTACGCGCTGCCATTCGAGATCATCAGCCTGCTTCTGCTCGTCGCCATCATCGGCGCCATCTACCTGGCGCGGCGACCGGAAGAGGACGAGCGGGCGAACTGACCGATGGGCATCGAGGGTTACCTGATCGTGTCCGTGCTGCTCTTCGGGCTGGGCGCATTCGGCTTCATGGCGCGACGCAACGCGATCCTGATGCTCATCAGCATCGAGCTCATGTTCAACGCGGTGAACCTGAGCCTGGTGGCCTTCAACGCCCACCTTCCGGCCAATGCGAACGCCGGCGCCGTCTTCGCGCTGATGATCATGGCTGTCGCCGCGGCGGAGGTGACCGTCGGGCTGGCCCTGGTGATCGCCATCATCCGCACGCGACAGACGCCCGAGGTCGACCAGTACTCCGACCTCAAGGAATAGGGGACGGCCCATGGAGCTGCTGATCGCCCTCATCCCCGCGCTGCCCCTGGCCGGCTTCCTGTTCGCCGTCATCGTCGGCCCGCGCCTCGACCATGTCCCGCTCCACGGTCACGGGGACGCACACGGCAGCGGCCACGGGGACCACCACGACGACGCCGATGGGCACGACGACCACGACGTCGACGACTCCGCGTTCCGCCCCATCCCGACCGAGGAAGAGCAGCGCAGCACGAGCCCGCATGCCGGCCACGCGGACGACCTCGCCAACGCGGAGGGTGCCGGCGGCGTCATCCCGGCCGAGTACGACGACGGGCTCGGGCAGGCCGGACACGTAGGCCCCGGAGCGGCGCGACCGCGCTATCGGTCGTGGTTCGTCCCGACCGTGCTCGTCGGAGCGTCCTGGCTGATCAGCATGGCCGTCTTCGTGGCGGTCATCTTCGGCGGCCAGGAGTTCGAGGTCACCCTCTACGAGTGGATCGCGTCGGGCGACTTCCGCATCGAGATCAGCTTCCTGGTCGACGGCCTGACCGCGATGCTGCTGCTGGTGGTGAGCACCGTCGGCTTCCTGGTGCACATCTACAGCATCGGCTACATGGACGGCGACCGCGGCTTCTGGCGCTTCTTCGCCTACCTGAACCTGTTCATGTTCAGCATGCTGCTGCTGATCCTGGGCGACAACTTCCTCATGCTGTACGTGGGCTGGGAGGCGGTCGGCCTCTGCAGCTACGCGCTCATCGGCTTCTGGTACAAGAAGCCGTCGGCCGCGGGGGCGGCCAAGAAGGCCTTCGTCGTCAACCGCGTCGGCGATTTCGGCTTCGGGCTCGGGATCATGATGATCTGGGTCAACCTCGGGACGCTGTCCTTCCGCGAGGTCTTCGATCGGATCGGCACGCTCGACGAGGGCACGGTGACGGTCATCGCCCTGCTCCTGTTCGCCGGCGCCGTCGGCAAGAGCGCCCAGTTCCCGCTGCACGTCTGGCTGCCGGATGCCATGGAGGGCCCGACGCCCGTCTCAGCCCTCATCCACGCCGCGACCATGGTCAACGCCGGGGTGTACATGGTCGCCCGCGCCAACCCGATCTTCGCCGAGGCGCCGACCGCCATGTGGGTCGTGGCCATCATCGGCACCTTCACCGCCATCCTGGCCGCGGCCATCGCGCTGACCCAGAACGACATCAAGAAGGTGCTGGCCTACTCCACGGTCAGCCAGCTGGCCTACATGTTCATGGCGCTCGGCATCGGCGCCTGGGTGGCGGCCATCTTCCACCTCGTGAGCCATGGCTTCTTCAAGGGGCTGCTGTTCATGGGCTCCGGCTCGGTGATCCACGGGGCCGGCGGTGAGCAGGACATGCGCTTCATGGGCGGGCTGCGGGCGAAGATGCGCTGGACGTACCTCACCATGGTCGTCGGCTCGCTGGCGCTGGCCGGCATCCCGATCTTCGCCGGCTTCTTCAGCAAGGACGAGATCCTGGCCGAGGCGTTCAGCCGCGGATACATCGTGTTCTACGCGGTCGGCATCGTGGTCGCCTTCATGACGGCCTTCTACACGTTCCGCATGATCTTCATGACCTTCTGGGGCGAGTGGCGTGGACCGAGGGCGGCCTGGGACCACATCCACGAGAGCGCTCCGACCATGGTCGCCCCCCTGATGATCCTCGCAGTCCCGACCACGCTGCTCGGCCTGTTCCTGGGCATTCCACCGGAGGGCGGCGTCATCCACACCTGGTTGGAAGAGGTCTTCCACGGGGCGGAGGAGGCGCATGCAGGCGTGCTGCCCGGCTCGATCGCCGCCGGGGAGCACCATGGGTTCGAGTTGCTGGGCATCGGCGGGCTGCTCCTCCTGGTCGGCGCCGCCGTCGCGATCAGCGGCGTATGGCTCGCCCACCGCTGGTACGTCCGCGAGACCGATGCGCCGGCGCGCTTCATCGAGCGCATCCCGCTCGGCCTCGGCCCGGGGATGTACCGCGCCAGCGTGAACAAGTACTACGTGGACGACATCTACCAGCTCGTCTGGGCGCGGGGCGGCGTGCTCGTCAGCAACGCGCTCTGGTGGTTCGACGCCAGGGTCATCGACGGGGCCGTGAACGGCTCCGGGTGGCTGGCGCGTTCGATCGGCGGCGTGCTGCGCAAGAGCCAGACGGGACGGGTCGAGAACTATGGCCTGGGCATGGCGGCAGGCCTGGCGATCGTGATCCTGGTCTACGCGACGGTGGTGCGCTGATGGTCTGCTCGGCGCAGTGTATATACGGATATACCCGAGCCAACCGCGGGGCGCACGCGGCTGTCAGTCGATATATCAGTAACGATATATCGTCCCCCGGACCCCACGACGTCTGGGGTCGGCGGCGTATATGCCGATATATTCCCGGGGCCTCCGACTGATGACCGACCTCCCGATCCTGACGCTCGTCGTCTTCACGCCCCTGCTCGGCGTCCTGGCGCTGCTGCTCATCCCCGGCGGCAACCACCGCGCCATCCGCTGGGTGGCGCTGCTCGCCTCGCTCGTGAGCTTTGGATTCAGCCTGGCGCTCGTGGGCTACGACCCCGGCGGCGCGGAGTTCCAGTTCGCCGAGGACCTCCCGTGGATCGAGGCGTTCGGGATGCGCTACACGCTGGGCGTCGACGGCCTGTCCGCGGTGCTCGTGCTGCTCACGACCCTCCTGTCGGCGGTCTCGATCTTCTACTCCTGGGTGCCGATCACCACGCGGGTGAAGGAGTACTACGTCGCGCTGCTGCTGCTGATGGTGGGCATGCTCGGCGTGTTCGTGTCGCTCGACCTGTTCCTGTTCTACGTGTTCTGGGAGATCAGCCTGATCCCGATGTACCTCGTCATCGGCATCTGGGGCGGGCCGCGCCGCATCTACGCGACGGTGAAGTTCGTGCTCTACACGCTGGTGGGGTCGCTGCTCATGCTCGTCGCGATCCTGGCGGTGGCGATCGCCCACGGCAACGAGACGGGCGCCTTCACCTTCAGCTACACCGCACTCCGCGGCTTTGCCTATGCCGATACGCTCCAGGCACTCGCCTTCGTCGCCTTCTTCCTGGCCTTCGCCATCAAGGTGCCGATGTGGCCGCTCCACACCTGGCTGCCGGACGCGCACGTCGAGGCACCGACGGCCGGATCGATCCTGCTGGCCGGCGTGCTCCTGAAGCTCGGCGGCTATGGGTTCCTCCGCTTCAGTATTCCGCTGCTGCCGGACGCGGCGGCGAGCTTCGCACCGATCATCATCGGCCTGGCGGTGATCGCCATCCTGTACGGCGCGCTGGTGGCCATGGTGCAGCCGGACATGAAGAAGCTGGTCGCCTACTCGAGCGTCAGCCACATGGGGTTCGTGATGCTCGGCGCCTTCGTCTTCAACGAGCAGGGACTGCAGGGCGCGGCGTTCACCATGATCAGCCACGGCATCACGACCGGCGCCCTCTTCCTCCTGGTCGGCATCATCTATGACCAGACCCATGACCGCCAGATCGCCCACATGGGCGGGCTCGGCGCGCGGCTCCCGCACTACGCCGCGGTCTTCGGCCTGTTCACCTTCGCGAGCATCGGGCTGCCGGGCCTCTCCGGCTTCGTCGGCGAGTTCCTCGTCATCCTCGGCGCGTTCGCCTACAACGGGTTCGTTGCGGCCGCCACCATGCTGGTGGTCATCGCCAGCGCGGTGTACATGCTGTGGATGTTCCAGCGCGTCTTCTTCACCGTCCCGTCCGACTGGATGCGGCGCTGGTGGCCGAGCCTCCGGGACATGAGCCGCAACGAGTGGATCGCCCTGAGCCCGCTCATCGTGCTGGTCGTGGCGCTCGGCGTGTACCCCGGCCCGGTGCTCGAGATGCTGGCCGCGCCGGTGGAACGCATCATCGAGGCCGTGGACGGCGCCGGCCTGACCGGCTTCGGGCCGCTGTGGTAGGAAGCGGCTGATGGACTACGTCGACGACCTCGTCACACTCTTCCCGGAGCTGATCCTCGCGGCGCTGGTGCTGGTGATCATCACCACGGACCTGTTCCTGCCGCGCGCCTACAAGTGGGTCCTGACACCGCTGACCGTTGCCGGGCTGATCCTGGCCGGGGCTGCCTGCATCGTGGTCTGGGACATCAACGAGACCGTCTACGCCGGCTTCTACGTGGTCGACGACCTCAGCGTCTTCCTCAAGGGTGCCACGGTCGTCATCGGCATCCTGAGCACGTTGTTCGCGCCGTCGTACCTGGCGGCGCGGCGCATCCCGCTCGGCGAGTTCAACACGATCCTGGTGACCGCCCTCATCGGCATGTGCGTCCTGGCCTCGAGCAGCGACCTGATCACGTTGTTCCTGGGCCTCGAGCTGATGACGATGCCGTCGTACCTGCTGGCCGGCCTCCACAAGACCGATCGCTACAGCAACGAGGGCGGCCTGAAGTACTTCCTGCTCGGCAGCTTCGCCTCGGCCATCCTCCTGTTCGGCATCGCCTGGGTCTACGGGCTCACCGGCACCACGAACCTGGCGGAGATCGCGGCCGCGCTCGACGGGCAGATGTCCGGCGCCCTGTTGGTGGCCGTCGGCTTCCTGACGGTGGGCGGCACGTTCAAGATCGCGGCCGTCCCGTTCCACTACTGGACGCCGGACGCCTACCAGGGCGCACCGACGCCGATCACCGGCTTCCTGTCGGCCGGCCCGAAGCTCGGCGCCTTCGCGCTGCTCATCCGCGTCTTCGCCGTGGCGCTCGAGCCGCTCAGCGCCGATTGGCTGGGGATCTTCCTGGTCCTGACCGTGCTGACCATGACGGTCGGCAACATCGTGGCCCTCACCCAGGTGAACGTGAAGCGCATGCTCGCCTACTCGAGCATCGCGCACACCGGCTACATCATGGCCGGGCTGGCGGCCTTCGCCGCCACCGATGATGAGGCGATCGCCGCCCAGGGCATCGAGTCGGTCCTGTTCTACGTGCTCGGCTACGCGGTGATGAACATCGCCGCGTTCGCCATGGTCGGCATGCTCCAGCGTGACCCGAACCGCTACGGCGGCCTCAACAGCTTCGCGGGCCTGGCGTCGCGCGCGCCGTGGCGGGCCGGGGCGATGGCGATCCTCATGCTCAGCCTGACCGGCATCCCGCCCACCGTCGGGTTCTTCGCCAAGCTCTACGTCCTGCTCGCCGCGGTCGATGCCGGCCTCGCCTGGCTGGCCGTCGTCATCGTGCTCAACGCGGCGCTGGCGGCGTTCTACTACCTGCGCGTCATCGTCTACATGTACATGCGCGACCCGGAGGCCGAGCCGGCGACGCTCGACAGCTCGCCGTTCGGTTCCGTGGCGCTCGCCCTGTCGGTCGCCGGGGTCGTGCTGCTCGGCATCTTCCCGGGGGCCATCCTCGGCTTCCTCGAGGTGTCCGCGGCGAGCCTCTTCTAGCCATGACCGAACCTGCCGACGATCCGATGGTGGCCGCGGCGACGGCCCTGCTGGGCGACCGTCGTCTCATCATCGCGACCAACCGCGGTCCGGTGACGTTCACGACCGGGGCGGGCGGCGCGCTCCGGCCGCGGCGCGGGTCGGGGGGCCTCGTCACCGCCCTCGGGCAGATCGGGCGGCACGTCCCGCTGACCTGGATCGCCGCGGCCATGAGCGAGGGAGACCGTCGCGCCGCCTCCGATCCGAAGCTCCTGCTCCAGGCCGGTGGCGGGCCGGAGGGGATCCGCCTGCGCTTTGCCTCGGTCGAGCGCTCCGTCTACGAGCAGGCCTACAACGTCATCGCCAATCCGCTCCTGTGGTTCCTCCAGCACCAGATGTGGAACCTGCCCGAGCGTCCGATCATCGACGCCAGTGTCATGCGCGCCTGGGAGCGGGGCTACGTGGCCATGAACGAGGCATTCGCCAAGGCGGTGCTGGCCCAGGCCCGGGGAGACCGCTCCCCACGGATCATGCTCCATGACTACCACCTCTACTGCGCCGCCGAGCCGATTCGCCGGGCGCGCCCGCGGGCGGTCATCAGCCACTTCACGCACATCCCGTGGCCACCGTCGTCGATCTGGCAGACGATCTCCCCGACCATCCGCGAGGGCATCGCCACCGGCCTGCTGGCGAACGACGTCGTCGGGTTCCAGACGCCGCGCTACGCGCACAACTTCCTGCGCATGGTCGAGTCGTTCGTCCCACGGGCGCGGGTCGACTACGACGCCGCCACCGTTCGATATCGCCGGCGCACCATCCACGTCCGCACGTACCCGATCAGCATCGACGTCGAGGCCACGCGACGGGTCGCCTCGTCACGCGCCGCACGCCGCCGGGCCGACCAGCTGCTCGGCGGCACCCGGGAGCGCGTCATCGTCCGGGTCGACCGGCTGGAGCCGTCGAAGAACATCCTGCGCGGCTTCCTGGCGTACGAGGCGCTCCTCCAGCGGTCGCCGCGCGTCCGCGGTCGGATCAGCTTCCTCGCCTTCCTCGTGCCGTCGCGGACCGGGCTGCGCGAGTACGGCCACTACGGCCGCCAGGTGCAGAGCGCGGTGGACCGCATCAACGCCCGCTTCGGCCGCGCCGGCTGGCGCCCGGTGCAGCTGTTCTACGAGAACGACTACGCGCAGGCCCTGGCCGGGCTGTCGATCGCCGATGTCGTGCTGGTCAACCCGCTCGTCGATGGTATGAACCTGGTGGCCAAGGAGGCGGTCGTCGTCTCGCAGCGCGACGCCGTGCTCGTGCTGTCCGAGACCGCCGGGGCCTTCGACCAGATGGCCGATGGCGCGCTGGCGGTCGCACCGGCCGACGTGGTCGGCACCGCCGATGCGCTGGCGCGGGCGCTGACCATGGAGCCCGACGAGCGTCGGCGGCGGCTGGCGACGCTCCGCCGTGGCGTCGAGCGGGAGGACATCGGGTGGTGGCTCCGTCGCCAGCTCGAGGACCTCGCCGAGCTCACTGACGCCCGCTGAGGGTGCGGCTCCCAGGCGGCTTCGGCCGCTTCCATCGTGACGCGCGCCTCTTCCTCGTCACGACCGCGGTGTCCGGCGGCGCGCTGAGCCTGTACTGGATCGACTTCAACCTGTATCTCGGGTCGCTCGGCTTCTCACCGGCCACCATCGGGGTGGTCGCCACGGTCGGGTCGATCGCGGGCGCACTGACCGCCTTCCCGGCCAGCGCGGCTTCCGACCGGCTCGGGCGGCGGACGATCATGGGCGGCGGGCTCGCGCTGGCGATGGTGGCCGTGATCGGCCTCCTGCTCGTCGACGCCCTGCCGGCGATCATCCTGTTCGCGGCGCTGTGGTCGATCGGCCAGCAGTCGCTCATGGTCGTCCAGTCGCCGTTCCTGGCCGAGCACAGTGACCTCGAGCACCGCAACGAGCTGTTCGCCGCGCAGTCGGCCATCCAGATGATGACGAACGTCGGCGCCGCGGTGCTGGGCGGGGTCCTGGCCACCACCATCGCCGCCGCCGCCGGCTTCGACCGCGACGGGCCGGGCACGTACCGGATCATCCTCGTCATCATGGCGATCCTGCTGGTCGTGGCCCTGGCCACCATCGGCCTGCTCACCGACGACCGGCCGAGCTCGAGGCGTGGCCGCCACCGGCAGGGTCCGGCCGGCGAGCCCGCCGCCGTCCCGCGGGACGCTGGCCGCGTGCGGACGCTCATGGGTGTGACGATCGAGGATCGGGGCCGCTTCGTGCGCCTGCTGTTCCCGGGCTTCCTGATCGCCACCGGGGCGGGCCAGGTCATCCCGTTCCTCAACCTGTTCGTCCAGCACAAGTTCGGGCTCGACCTCGCCTCGCTCAACGCGCTGTTCGCGTTCACCAGCCTCGGGACGGTGGCCGCCATGCTCGCCCAGCCGCGCGTCGCGCGGCGGTTCGGCCAGGTCACCTCGGTCGTCATCGTGCAGGCCGCCAGCATCCCGTTCCTCGTGGTGCTGGGCTTCTCGCCCCTGCTGTGGACGGTGATCCTGGCCATGGCGGTCCGCAACTCGCTGATGAACGCCGGCAACCCGATCTTCGCCGCCTTTGCGATGGAGCACGTGGCGCCCACCGAGCGGGCAACGCTGGCTGCCGCGATGAGCGTCCTCTGGCAGGTCGGCTGGGTCATCGGCGGCGCCTGGTACGCGCTGCTCCAGGCGACGCTCGGCTTCGACGGGGGCTACGCCGTGAACTTCGCGACCGTCATCCTGCTGTACTCGGTCGCCACCGCGCTGTACTGGACGTGGTTCCGGGACGTCGACCGCCGCGCGCTCGAGGCCCGGCAGACAGGAGCCTGACCCGGGCCAGCTGGGACTCCCACGGAGATTGTTGGCAGCGCGGGACCCCTCGGGTCCGCGCTGTCACCCGCTATATCAGTAACGATATCCCCGTTGACGACGGCGCCCCCGAGCAGATGTGGCCGCAAATACCGGTCGGTTACGGCTGACCGGACGCGAGCAGCGCGAGCAGCTCGGCCGCCTCTCGCGGATCGGCCAGCAGGACATCGGCCGCCGCGATGACCTCCGTGGGCGTCTCGTGGGCCCCGCCGACGCCGATGATGGCGCCCCGGACGCCGCGCTCGCGCGCCGCGGCAACGGCCGCGAACATGTCGAGGTCGGTCATGTCATCGCCCATGACGACCACGCCGAGCAGGCCGAAGCGGTCGATGATCTGCCGCGTCGCGGCGCCCTTGTCGCCCAGGCCGGTCGGTCGCAGCTCGATGCTCATCCGCCCGTGCCGCCGCTCGAGGCCGTCCGGCAGCGGCCCGAGCGCGTCGAGGACCAACTGGCGGGCCGCGTCCGGCTCCGCCGCATTGCGATAGTGGATGGCGGCCGACAGGCCCTTCTCCTCGACGAACACGCCGTCGATCGGCGGCACGCGGGCGAGGAGGTCGACGAGGAGCCCCCGCACGCGCGCCGTCTCGGGCGCCGCCGTCGGCTCCACGGCTCCCGGCTCGAGCCACTCCATGCCGTGGTTCCCGGCGACGAGCAGTTCCGGGACCCCGGTCATGCGCCGCGCGTCGAGCGGGGCGCGGCCGGTGACGATCGCGACCACCGCCAGGCGCTCGGCCAGCCTCGCGAGCGTTCCATCCGCGCCCGCCACCAGGCCGGCGGCGGTGGGATCGCCGACGATCGGTGACAGGGTTCCGTCGAAGTCGGTGAGCAGGCCTGCCGGCGTGGCGGCCAGGGCATCGCGCGCCAACGACAACGCCCGGTCCAGGGCGGTGGTGGGCGGGGCATCGGATCGGCGGCTAGACTCGGCCACGTGAAGCGACTCTCCTCCTGGGCGCTCCCGATCATCCTGGCGGTGGCCGGGGTGATCCTCATTATCGTCGGCTCGCTCGACGAGGCCACCGATCCGGCCACGAGCCTGCCCCCGATCGGCCGATCGACGATGAGCCCGACTGTCGAGCCGACGCCAACCGTACCCGCAACCGGCGTGCCGAGCGAGACGCCGGCGGCCAGCATCGAGCCGACACGGGAGCCGACGCCGACCCCGCTGCCGGACAGCGTCACCGCCGTCCAGATGGAGATCCCGTCGGTCGGCATCAACGTCATCGTCCGCCACTCGACGAGCGCGGAGACCGATTCCTTCCCGCCGAGCGACGCGGCGTACATCCTGCGCGCCAGCAGCCAGCCGGGCCGCAACACGAACTCGTACATGTTCGCCCACGCGGTGAATCACCTGTTCAAGCCGCTGTGGAACGCGCAGATCGGAGCGGAGGTCCTGGTGCGCATGTCCGACGAATCGGTCCTGCGCTACGTCATCACCGAGGTGCGCCCGAACGTCGCCTGTCCCGACCCGAACGCCGATCCGGCGCCCAACCCGCCGCTCGCGCTCCAGATCCACGACACGTGCGACGAGGGTGGCTCGTGGCTTCTGCCGACCGACTACGAGCGCCTGACGCTCCAGACATCGCAGGGCTTCAACCGGAACTGGGGAGAGCTGGTGATCATCGCCGAGCCCGCCACCTGATCAGCGCCGGCCGCGCACGAACCAGGCGGGAAGCAGCGTCGCCACGGTCACCCCGAGGGCGATCGTGAACACGAGCCGCAGGACGCCCGCCGCCTCGCCCTGCGACCACGACTCGAGGAGAGCGACGAGCGCCAGCGAGGTCTGTGGGTCGACGCCCACGAACTCCGGGCGACCCAGTTCGACGACCAGCGCGTCGCGCTGGCCGGGGTCGTTGATGAGCCGTGACAGCTCGTCGATTTGGTTCTGCCCGATCGAGGTGAGCAGGGCCAGCCCGATGCTCATGCCGATCGTTCGCGTGATCTGCAGCATGGCGCTGGCCACCCCGTACGCCCCGGCACCGGCGGCCTCGACCGCGGCGGTCGCCCGCGGCGAGACGGTGAGCCCGAAGCCGATCCCGAAGAGGGCCAGGTCACGCACGAGCCGATCGAGGTCCGTCCCGACTCCCCAGCCGAGTGCGAACCACAGTCCGACGGCGCTCAGCAGCACGCCGGCCACCGTCACGATCCGCTCACCGATCAGGCCGGTCAGCACCCCGCCGGCCAGCGCGCCGCCGGCGATGGCGAGCGTCAGCCCGGTGAGGGCCACCGACGCCTGCGCATCGGACCCGAACAGCACGCGGTTGACGAACACCGGCCCGCCGATGATGGCGGTCGCCAG
>Ga0299913_10003625_pt1 | contig 12699 bp, 11 predicted proteins | sample RVTome_9_FD_201360 | JGI IMG/M metagenome (GOLD analysis project Ga0299913, IMG submission 201360) | Soil microbial communities from uranium-contaminated site in the Upper Colorado River Basin, Wyoming, United States - RVT155D38 (version 2) ... | reverse complement strand
CCCAACCTCTGTTGGAGGTCCACAGCCGGTGGTTGGGAGTACAGCGAAGCACGCGGCCATCAGCGAATTCGAGACGGAGAATCTGGTTGGTCCCGGTCACCATCACCTGGGTTGGCGTGGTGAGGTCGAGGGTCTCAGAGGGACTGTCGACGTTGGTAGCGTCGTGCGTATACACCTGGAAGGACTCACCTTCGGCGACCCGAGTCACCAGAGACTTGAACGGGATCAGCCCTTTGTCGGTTGCCACCCTCATCTCCCCGGTGAAACACGGGTTGGATGCCCGGATCCGTCCCCCGGCCGGGCTGGTGTGCCATTCGTTGACCGTGGTGTCGAACTGCAAGCCCGGATCGGCGCAGGCCCAGGCCGCCTCGGCGATCTGGTTCCACAGGTCACGGGCCTTGACCGTCTTACGCACAGAACCGTCGGTTCGGTTGCGCAGATCCCAGTCGCCATCTTCGAGCACGCTCTGGACGAAGTCGTTGGTGATCCGGACCGAGTTGTTCGAGTTCTGCCCGGAGACTGTGGCGTAGGCGTCGCCGTTGAAGTCGGCAGGGAGGCCACCGTGGTTGATCAGCACCCGGGCCTTGTCCTCTTCGACCTTCTTCCAGTCGACGAACTTTTCGATGTCCGGGTGGTCGACGTCGAGGATCACCATCTTGGCGGCGCGTCTCGTTGTCCCCCCGGATTTGATCGCGCCGGCGGCCCGGTCGCCGATCTTGAGGAACGACATCACACCCGAGGACTTGCCCCCGCCGGAGAGACGCTCGTTCTCGCCGCGGATGTGTGAGAAGTTGGACCCGGCGCCGGAGCCGAATTTGAAGATGCGGGCCTCCCGGACCCAGAGGTCCATGATCCCGCCCGGGTTCACCAGGTCGTCTCTCACCCCGAGTATGAAACAGGCATGGGGTGCGGGACGGCTGTAGGAGTCGGGGGAGGCCTTCAGCTCTTCGTCCTGGCCGTCGACGTACCAGAAGCCTTGGGCGGGACCGGTCAGCCCGTAGGCCCAGTTGAGACCGGTGTTGAACCATTGCGGGGAGTTGGGAGCGGCCATCTGGTTGGCCAGCATGTACTTGAGCTCGTCCTCGAAGGCGACTGCGTCGTCGCTGGAGGCGAAGTAGCCCTCCTTCTCACCCCAGTGGCGCCAGGTGCCGGCGAGACGATCGAACACCTGCCGGGCGGAGCGCTCCGGGCCGAGCACCGGCTGACCGCTCTCATCGAAGATCTGATTCCCCTCATCGTCGAACTGGGGGACACCCGCCTTGCGGAAGTACTTGGACACCATGATGTCTGCAGCCACCTGGCTCCAGCCGACTGGGATCTCGGCATCGGTCATCTCGAAGACGATCGAGCCGTCGGGATTTGTGATCCGGGAGTCACGACGCGACCACTCGATCTTGTCGTAAGCGTCCTTGCCGGCCTCGGTGAAGCGACGGGTGATCCGCAGGCCTTTGCTCATGAAACGTGCCTCCTTGCACTGGGAGCGCCCCGGCCGGAGAGCGGGGCGGTGTCCATTTGCCAACTCCAATTCCATCCCAAACCACTAGATATTGTGGTTGAGGGGGAAGTAGCCACGACATCTAGTATGGACTTCAATACTGTAATTACATGGTTGTGATGGGTCAAGTGTTTCGTTTTCCACGGGCTCAGAGCGCGAAAATCAACACTCTGCGGGGGAAGTGAACGCCTCGGTCGGCGCTCGGGGAAGCAAGGCGAACCCTAGGGGCAGGCGGTCTCCCCGGGCCAGCCGAGCCGGTGAGGAGATTTCGCGAACCGGCCCCGTGCCCTCTCCGGCGACCGAGAGCTCACGGGACGCTGAACACCTGGAACAGGTTCCAGGTGTCGGGGACCCCTTTGAGCTGGCGGGGCCCACGTTCGATGAAGACGATGCCGGATCCGAGCACCAGGTCCTTGACCGTCGACGAGGTCAGGATCATCCCGGGCCCGGCTTCGTCGAGGATCCGGTTGGCCAGATGGACGGCGACACCACCGATCTGATCGCCGACCAGCTCCACCTCGCCGGTGTGCAGGCCGACCCGGGTCTCGACACCCAGCTCCCGGACCTGCTCCACGATCCTCGCCGCACAGGTCACCGCCCGGGCCGGTCCGTCGAACAGAGCGAGGAATCCGTCGCCGGTGTGGGAGATCTCACGGCCACGAAAACTGCGGAGACACTCCCGAACCACGTCGTCATGGGTCCGGCGCAACGCGACCCAGGCGGCGTCTCCCATGGCCGAGGCCATCTGGGTCGAGGCGACGATGTCGGTGAAGAGGATGGTGCCCAGAACCCGGTCGACGGTCGGCGCAGGTTCCGAGCCGGTCAGGAACTGCTCGACCTCGTCGAGCACCAGGTCGAAGTCACCTGCATGGAACGGGAAGGTGTCCGCTCCGGGAAGCTCGACGTACCGGGCATCGGTGATGTTCTCGGCCAGGTAGCGACCGAAAGCGGGACGATGGTGCTGGGCCCCGGCCCTGGCGACGACCAGCGTCGGGGCGTGGATCGAGGCGAGCACCGAACGGACGTCGAGATCGGTCACCCATCGGTACATGGCCGCCGCCGCACCCCGGGGCATGCTCAGCCGCTGATAGCGAAGAAACCAGGTCCGAAACCTCAGGTCGCGCGCGACGCTGGGGGCGGTGAGGTCGAGGATGTCGGGCGTCACCCCCCAATGGTCCTCGTAGAGGTCGGTCAGCCTGGTCACCGTCCCCTCCGGCATGCCGATCGGGTAGTCGTTCTCGCGGCGCCAACGGGCGAAGGTGTTGACCAGGACCAGGGCCGTGACCCGTTCCGGGTAGGTGGCGGCGAACATCGCCGCGATCGGCCCGCCTTCGGTGTCGCCGATGATCGCGGTCCTCTCGATGCCGGCGTCGTCGAGAGCGATTCGAGCATCGTCCATCCACTGCTCGATGGTGGGCAAGGCGAGGAGTGGGACCGGGTCCGAGACCCCCGATCCGCGTTTGTCGAAGGCGACGACCCGGCCGAACGAGCCGAGACGGTCGAGGTAACGGGCCAGGCCGGGCTCGTCCCACATCACATCCAGGTTCTGCACCCAGCTCGGGATGAACAGGACAGGGTCGGGGCCGTCGCCAAAGGTCTGGTAGGCCACGTAGCCGACATCGGAAGGGGCGTAGATGGTGGGCGGGGGCCCCGATCTGACGGGCATCGATTCAAGTTACCGCAGCACCAACCCAGCGCGTCCGGGCCGCTGGCTCAATCCTTGGACTGGAGATGGGCTTCGAGGAACCACAGATCCTTGTCGACTTGGCGGGAGACCTCGGTGAACAGGTCGTTGGTGCTGGTGTCGCCCAGATCCTCCGACTCTTCCATGGCGCGCCGGGTGCTGGCCGCATAGTCGGCCACCCGGTCGGCCACCGCTCGAACCGATTCCATGCCGTCGATGACCTTGGTCGGGTACTCGGCAAGCGTCGACGTCGCCGCCGCCTGGCGCGCCGTCCCGTTGGCGGTGCCGCCGAGGGTGGTTGCCCGTTCCGCGATCAGATCGGCGAATCCGAGGACATCACCCGCGACCTGGTCGAAGAGCTCGTGGAGTTGGATGAAGTCGGAGCCCTTCACGTTCCAGTGCGCGTACTTCAACTGGGTGAAGAGGTCGGTGGTATCGGCGAGTTGGCGGTTCAGAAGGTCCACCAACTTCTGGCGAGCATCCTCCGGGATGTCGATCCGGGTTTCATGGAGCTCGGTCATGGTGCTCTCCTTTCTGGAGTTCACTCCTGACGCTAGCGGTGGGCGGGTGTTGTCTCGATGGGAGGCCAACTGGAGCACCGGGTGACTCAGAGCACCGACCAGATGAGGCGGATGGCGGCGCCTCCGAGGACGACCAGGACGATCATGCGGAAGGTCTCTTTCGACATCCGGTCGCCAAGCCTCATCGCCGGGCGCATCGCGATCAGCGCCGGGACCGTGGCGATCGCCGCCGCCACCAGGCGTTCCTGGTCGTAGCCGCCGAAGGCGGCCAGCGAGGCGATCTGGACGATGCCCAGGATCTCGAATGGGATGGTCACCGCGAGCACGAATGCGGCCCGGTCCAGGTTCAACGCGTGGACGTAGGTCCCGATCACCGGGCCCGAGGCGCCGGTTCCCCCCTGGAGGATGCCCCCGAGCAGTCCGGTCGGGGCGGAGAGCCTCCGCGCCCAGACGTCGCTCAGCTTGAAGTCCCGATTCAGCAGTGACCAGACGATGTAGGCGAGCACGAACCCGGCCAGGAACAGGGTCATCACCCGGCTGTCGAAATGGAGCAGGGCCCACGCCCCCAGCACCGTCCCGACCGCGCCCGCGGTGAGCAGTGGCCAGAGGAACCAGGCGACCTCGCGGACCGACTTCCGCGTCTCCCAGAGCAACCAGGTGTTGGCGATCACGGTGGGAATCGCCACCACAGTCACCGCGAACTCGATGCCTGTGGTCCCGGCGATGATGGGGACTATCAGCAGCGGTGCCCCGATCCCGGTGATTCCCTTCAGGAAGAACCCAAAGGCCACCGCGGCGACCAGGAAGACGATTTCTGCTTGGTCCATAGGGCTGGGGCAGGTTAGAGCGCCCTGTCCTCCCGGCCGTCACTCACTCCCGGCTCGTTCTTTATGCAGCCCGTCACGAATACGTGACGCCCTGCATCAGGAACGCGTTACAACCCGACCTGGTCCCACCAATAGCGGATCATGAGGGCGGATTCGTGGCCGGCGTCGTCCTGCCAGTAGTGACCGGCGTGGCGGAGCTCGTAGCTGGTCCGATTGGACAGGATCGACTCCCAGCGCCGTTTCTCCGTCCCCCTGAAGGCGGGGTCCTGGTCTGCCCAGAACAGAAGGGCGGGCTTGTCGGCGATCTCGCCGAGACGACTCTCGATCGAGGCGAGGAACTCGGCGGACCCGGTCAGCTCCCGGGGGAAGACCCGCACCGGGAGCCTCGACTCCTGGTCCGGGAACGGGCCGCGCCACATCGCCATCTCCCGTCCGCTCGGGGCGCGGCGGCGCATCGCCCGCCGGACGAACACATTGATCAAGACGTTGGCCCGGTCGACCAGGAACTCGCCGGTGCGACCTTCTCCGAGGGCGGCGGAGAAGCGCTGGGTGGCGGCGTCCGTCCGGGGCCAGGCCCAGGTGTTGCCCAGGATCATCGCCTTGACCCGGTCCTTGCGGTCGAGGGAGGCGGCGAGGCCGATCGGCCCGCCCCAGTCCTGCATCACCGGGGTGAACTCCTGGAGGTCGAGGGCGTCGATGAACTTGCCTACCACCTCGGCGTGCTCGGCCGGTGTGTACCCGTAGCCGGGGGCGGCCTTGGACAACCCGAACCCGGGATAGTCGAGGGCGATGCAACGGAATCGATCGGAGAGGAACGGCACCATCCTTCGGTAGAGGAAGGACCAGGTGGGATTGCCGTGCAGCATGAGCAGGGTCGGGCCCTGACCTTCGTCGAGATAGTGCACCAGGGCGCCGTCGACGTCGTGCCAGTGACTTTCGAAGGGGTATTGGTCCTCGAGGAACCAGTCGGGTCGGTCCACGGCCAGCAACGGTAGTGCTCCTGCACGATCCACCGGTCGCCACCTGGCCGGTGCATTCTCAAGGGGAACGCTCTCACAGCCGATACCAACCGTATGCAGGGGAAACGGTATTGGCTCGTCTCGATCGCAGTGGCATCGCTGCTGATGCTCGCCACAGCCGCCGGCGCCGATACCGGCACCGAGGACGAGTTCCTCGCCGAGATCAACGCCACCCGCTCGGCTCACGGGCTCGAAGCCCTGCAGATCGAGAGCGGTCTTCGGTCCCATGCCCGCAGCCATACCCTGGGGATGATTGATGCGGGCCGCCTCTACCACTCCAGCTCGGATGAGCTGACGGCAGTGGGGGTCGAGGGCTGGGAGAGGATCGGTGAGAACGTAGGCCGCGGGCAGAGTCCGACTTCACTCCACAACGCCTTCATGGAGTCCTCCGGCCACAGGGACAATATTCTCGGCGATTACAACTACATCGGGATCGGGACCGGAACCAGGGACGGGTACCTGTACGTGACCGTCGTCTTCATGAAGGCGGACCCTCTCCTGGGCTCGACCATCTCAGCATCGCCCGAGGACATAGGTTCCATTACCTGCCCTCAGGGTGCCAGCTGCGACACGGTCGCTTTTCAGGATGCCGGGGGGCGGTTCGAGCTCTGGGACCACCTTGCTTCGACCCACGGTGTCTCTTCCTTCTTCTACGGCAATCCCGGCGATGTGGCCTTCGCTGGCGACTGGGACTGTGACGGTGTCGAGACACTTGGTCTCTACCGGCGCGCCGACGGGTACGTCTACCTGACCAATTCGACCGACGGAGGCCTCGCCGACATCACGTACTACTTCGGGAATCCTGGCGATATCCCGATCGCAGGCGACTTCGACGGCGACGGCTGTGACACCGTCTCGATCTATCGCCCGACGGAGGCCCGCTCCTACATCATCAACAGCCTCGGTGGCGGTGACCGCGGGCTGGGGGCCGCGGACCATTCCTTCGTCTTCGGCCTGGAAGGTGACACCCCGTTTGCCGGCGACTTCGACGGCGATGGAATCGACACGATCGGATTGCACCGCGGCTCGACGGGCCTGATCTACTTCCGGAACTCTCACAGTCCCGGGCTTGGCGACGGCCAGTTCAGATTCGGCGACCCGGGCGACGTCCTCGTATCAGGTGACTGGGATGGCGACGGCGATGACACAGTCGCGGTCTACCGGCCTTCGATGGGGATGCTCCACGTCACGAATTCGAACGTCGGGGGAATGGCCGACGCCAGCCTCTTCGTCGGGGCCTACTCGGGGTTGGTCGCGCTGAAGCCGTGACGATGTCACTCGGGTCTCCCCCGGCCAATCCGCTGTACCACCGGGCCATCCAGGGCTGAAAGCAGGTCCGAAGCCTCTCTGAACGGTTTGGGCCCTGTTTGGCGACGGGTAAGAGGCCTCGATCCATGGATTTCGCTTCTTTTCGCCTGTCTGGGAACGACCTGGTGATCGCCACCGCGGTTCACAACGGGCATGCCCTGCGCCCGGAACTGGCTGATCTGATCGGTCTCGATGAATCGGCTCGGCTGCGCGAGGAGGACCCGCACACCGGGGAGATTGCCGCCCGGTTCGGGACCACGGCGGTTGTGCACCGGTCGCGCTTCGAAGTCGACCTCAACCGGAAGCGGGAGGAGGCCGTCTACAGGGGCCCCGAGGACGCTTGGGGCCTTCACATCTGGAACCGGCCCCTCACTGGTGACGAGTTGGCGCAATCGCTCCTCCTCTACGACGGCTTCTACCGCGACCTCGCATCCGTTCTCGACATCCTGGTTGCGAAACGAGGAGGCTTCGTGCTCTACGACATCCACTCCTACAACCATCGCCGGGGCGGGCCGGGAGTCGAGCCCGACCCCGCCGCGGCGGCCCCCACCGTGAATCTGGGGACCGGGTCCCTTCCGGAGCGATGGAAGGGCGTCGCGGATGAGTTCGTGGAGTCGATGCGAGAGAACACGCTGGACGGGGTCGAGCTCGACGTGAGGGAGAACATCCGATTCGAAGGCCGGCAGATGGCGCGCTGGGTCCATGACAACTATGGCGAGACGAGCTGCGCTCTCGCTATCGAGATCAAGAAGGTCTTCATGGACGAGTGGACCGGAGAAGTCGATCATGACCTGTTGCGTCAACTCGGGGACGCATTGACCGGATCGGTCGGCCCGGTAGGACGAGCCTGGGCCCGAGCATGAGTGTCGATGAGGTCGACCTCGCCATCGACCGTCGTCTCACCGAGATCTGCGGATTGCTCCCCATGCTCCAGCTGCTGACTCCGATCAACGTCCCCGACACGAGACGAGCCTTTCTGGCCAGTGACATCGACGAGCCCGAGTTCGCCTATCGGGAGCTTCCCGATCTCGATGCGCTCGCCGCCGATCTGGCCGGAATCAACCCCGAGGAGGCTACCGACCCGGTTCTCATCCACATGATCCGTGGCATGCACCGCGAGCTCGAGCGGCGGCTCGAGCTGCTGAAATGCCGCAACACCGACCAGTTCCTCCTCGCGGCCGTGGAGAAGTACGGGCACGTCGAGGGAAGCTTGCTCGAGCTGGCCCGTGAGATCTTGGGCCGGATCCCACCCCACTCTCGATCAGGTCACCATCTCACCGCCACCGAGGTGGCGGCGCGGGCCAATCGGGAGCTGGATCACTACCGCGATCAATACCCCGAGCTCACCGCGCTGGTCCATGTGACCGAGTCCGCCGCTGGAGTCATGGTGGAGAATGGGGACGTCTTCATCGGGTCCGACACCACTGTGGCCGAGGCGCGTGTCGAGCCATTGCTTCAGCATGAGATCGGGATACACGTCCTGACCCACGTCAATGGAAGCGCCCAGCCGGTCCGGATGCTCTCCCTTGGCCTGGCCGGGTACGAAGAGACCCAGGAAGCCCTCGGGGTCCTCGCCGAGCACTTGTGCTGCGGGCTGAGACCGCAGAGACTGCGTGTCCTGGCGCTTCGGGTCCTGGCCGCCCAATCCGTCAGCGAGCGGGCCGGGTTCCGGGAGACCTTCGACGTGCTGGTGTCGCACGGGTGCTCGCGTCACCTCGCCTTCATGACCGCGATGCGCGCCCATCGGTCCGGCGGGATGACCAAAGACGCGGTGTACCTGGCCGGTCTGACCCGTCTCTTCGCCTACCTCCGTGAAGGCGGGAGTCTCGATGCGCTCCTCATTGGCAAGATATCGTTGGCCGACGAGCCGTTGGTGGTCGATCTGCTCGATCGGGGAGTGCTGGTCGAGCCTCCCCTGCGCCCACGGTTCATGGAGTCGGTGTCTGCCCTCGATCGTCTCGCCGAGATCCGCAAAGGGGCGGGTGTCATAGAGATAGGAGGTATCGCGGCATGAGACTTGGCTTTGTCGTCAACGACGTATCGACCGAGGTACCGCAGTACACCACCGTCCGACTCGCTCTCGCCGCCAGGAGAAGGGGACACGAGGTTTGGCTGATGGGAGTGGGTGATCTGTCCCATGCCGACTCCGGTGAGGTCAAGGCCCGGGCTCGCGGGCCTCAGGACAAGAACTACCGCTCACTGAAGAGCTTTCTCGAGGACATTCAAAGCGCTGACACCGAGCCCGAGTTGATCTCGGTGAGCGAGTTGGACGTTCTGATGCTGCGCAACGACCCGGCCGAAGATGCAGCCGAGCGCCCCTGGGCGCAGGCTTCCGGTGTGCTCTTCGGCCAATTGGCCGCGGCCTCGGGTGTGCTCGTGGTCAACGATCCGGTCCATCTCGCCGACGCCGTCAACAAGACATACTTCCAGCACTTTCCCGAGGAGGTGCGCCCGCGGACTCTCATCTCCCGGACCGAAGCCGACATCAAGGAGTTCGTAAAGGACTTGGGGGGCCGGGCGGTGCTCAAACCGCTCCAGGGCTCGGGGGGCCAGGGGGTGTTCCTCATAGACGGGAAGAAGGGGCAGAACCTGAATCAGATCATCGAGACGATCGTCCGTGACGGATTCGTCGTCGTTCAGGAATACCTCGAGGAAGGCGAGAAGGGTGACGTTCGACTCTTCGTGATGAACGGGAGACCGCTCGAGGTAGACGGCAAGATCGCTGCCTTTCGCCGGGTCAACGAGGACGACGACGTCAGGTCCAACATGCACGTTGGGGGCAAGGCCGTGAAGGTCAAGGTGACCGAGGCGATGCTTGAAGTGGTTCGATTGGCGCGACCCAAGCTGATCAAGGACGGGATGTTCCTCGTCGGTCTCGACATCGTGGGCGACAAGCTGATGGAGGCGAACGTCTTCAGCCCCGGAGGGTTGGGCAGCGCCAAGATGCTGCACGAGGTGGACTTCGCCGCCGCGGTGATCGAGGCCCTCGAGCAGAAGATGTTGCTCCGGGCCAGCTACGGCCCTTCCCTGGCCAACGTTGCCCTAGCCACCATGTGAACGCGGACGGGCAGAGACCCCGAAAGGCCTCTGCCTGTCCGCGGTTCAGCTGGACCGCTGGGCTCTCATCGAGCCGATGACAACGGCCACGCCCAGGACCACCAGGGCGATCGGCCCGACGAAACGAAGGTCTCCGATCCGAAGGGCCCAGACTTCTGTCGCCTCCAGGATGAAGGCGACACCGATGCCCAGGTAGACCACACCGGCGAACAATGTGCCTCTATGGATTCTCATCTGTCCACCTCGATGTTCCCCGCCGCCACGTCGAGATCGAGTGTCAGCGTCACCGTGGCGGATTCGAATCCGTCACTGGTGTAGGTGTTGGTCACGGAGAGGCCATCGTTGACCTCGCCGAGCAGATCCACCTGCCCGGCCCCGGCCGAAGCGCTGATGTCCACGGGCACATCCGGGGGCAAGGTGATCGTCAGCTCACCGGCCCCGACCGTGGCCTCGATCACGGCCGACTCGGCCAGGATCAGATCGCTCAGATCGAGTCTCAGCTCACCGAGCCCGACGTCGTATCTGGTGGCAAGGTCTGCCTGGTCGGTGACCCGGACGTTCCGCTCACCGATCCCCCCGTGAAAGGCGTTCGGCGGCGCCACCGCCACCGCCAGCACGGCGAGGGTCACGAAGACCCCGGCCACGACCAGCCCCGGATGGGGCCCGTCGAAGGCGCCGATGATCAATGCCAGGCCGATCACGGCCAGGACCGCGGGCAGCAGGATCGCGGCACGCAGTTCGATCACGTCGGTGGCGTCGAGCAGCCAGAGAGCGCCGACCACCACCAGCAGTGCGCCTGCGACCACCGCCCCGTAGGGGCGTTTGGGCCCCTGGACCGATTCGGTCTCGGGCCTCTCGAGTGTCTCAGCTGTGCTCACGGCGACTCCCCAGATAGAGCATCCCGGCCCCCGCGGCGATCACGGCCAGGGGCCACATCACCCGGTCGAACCAGGGCACGAGGGTGTTTACCAGAAGCATCAACCCGATGCCGACCAGGGCGATACCGGCGATCATCGGCCCCTGTGAGCCCATCGCATCGCTACGTCCGACCAGGACCTCGCCCTTTCCGGCTTCCGGGATGACGAGCCACGAGATCAGATAGATCAGGATGCCTGCGCCACCCGCGAGGGTGACCACGACGAAGCCAAGCCTGAACCACACTGGATCCGTGTTGAAATAGCGGCCCAACCCACCGCACACACCGGCGATCACTCGATCTTCGGTGCTCCGGCGCAACCGCGTCTGCGGTATGTCGCCTTCGACGGCCGGCGGGCCTGTATCCAGCTGCGTCATACGCAACCTCCTTCGGCCCAACGATGCCGCCATCTGCCCGGAGAGTCCAGGGCCGAAAGTCCCCGGCTGCAAGGACGCCGGCCGGATCCAGACGCCAGGCCGCCGCGGGTCTTCACCGACCGAGTTCAGGCGGGGACGAGCGCGACGTCGAGGACCAAGGCGGCTGCGTCGAAGGGGTTCATCTGACCCCCGTTGTGCCGCGCCCCCTGCAACGCCGGGTCGTCGAGGGAGTCGGCCATGGTCGAGAGGGCGTCGAACAGCCACATGATCAGCGGCCACGGGTGAAGGCCGATCCTGGCCCTGACCTCTTCGGCCGCGCCCAGGGCGATCATCCCGAGCTCGGCCCTCCCCTCGGTGAACGAGAGCGATGCCGCCGCCTCCAGTGCGTAGCAGAGCCCCTCGCGGTAGTTCATCCCGCGAAACAGGTCGAAGGCCCGGCGCAGGGCGTCTCTCGCTTCTGCGGTTCGCCCCGCAGCGACATAGGTGAAACCGAGCTGAGCCTCGGCCAGTCCGATCAACGCCCCGTTTCCCAGTGCCTGGCCCAGCTCCCGGGTCTCCAGCTGGTATCTCTCCGCGTTGGCGTAGTCGCCATTGGACCCGGCCAGGATGGCCAGGGCGATCAGGGCATAGCCCTCACCCCAGCGATCTTCGAAACCCCGGAATCGTCCCAACGCCAGCTCGAGCCGACGCCCGATTTCGGCCGGGTCCTCCCCGAACGCCGGCATGAGCAGGGTGGAGAGGAAGTCGGCCCAGTTGTGGCAGTCGATGTCGCCATTGACGTCGAGGATGGCCAGCGCCTTCTCGGTGGCCTCCTTGGCCGATTCGTACTCACCGGTCTCATAGAGGATCCCGCCCCGCAGCCACCAGCATCTGCCGGCGAGCAATGGGCTCAAGCTGCTGTCGTCCACGGTGCCCAGCCACCTGCTCCCATCCTTGAGATGGTTCCCGACCCACAGGAACACCCAGAGCCCGTAGGCGAGACGCACCAGGGATTCTTGGGCCCCCTGCTCCCCCATCCAGGTGGCGGCCACGTCGATGTTGTTCCAGTCGGCGGCCAGCCGCTCCACCATCGCCGCCTGTTTCATGCCGCGCAGGTCGAGGAGAGCCTGGTCCGCCAGCCGGACGAAGTAGTCGGCGTGTCTCCGCTTGATCGACTCGTACTCACCCGACTCGTGGAGGCGACGGAGACCGAATTCCCGGATCGGTCCCAGCATGCGAAGTCGGCCTTCGCCGCCTGAAGCGGCCAGGATCAGGCTGTTCTCCACCAGGACCATCAACTGGTCGACGGCGTCGCCGCTCTCGACTGCGACCTCCTGGGCCGACTCCACGGTGAAGCCGCCGTGAAAGACACAGAGCCGGCAGAACAGGGTCTGCTCCTCCCGGGTCAGGAGCTGGTAACTCCAATCGATGGCGGCGTCGAGGGTGCGTTGCCGGCTGGGGACGTCCGCTCCGCCGGCGCCGAGGGCGTCGAACGACTTGCCGAGACGATCGGACA
>Ga0299913_10003624_pt1 | contig 12700 bp, 10 predicted proteins | sample RVTome_9_FD_201360 | JGI IMG/M metagenome (GOLD analysis project Ga0299913, IMG submission 201360) | Soil microbial communities from uranium-contaminated site in the Upper Colorado River Basin, Wyoming, United States - RVT155D38 (version 2) ... | reverse complement strand
GCGGCCTCGGCCGGAATGGCGAACCAGTTGTGTGTGAGGCCGAGGACCAGGGCGGCATAGCTGAGCCAGAAACCCGAGAAGATCCCGAAGACACTGGCGATCGCGCTCTGACCGATGGCGGCGGCCCAGATCGTTGCGACGACCAGGCCGAGTGCGGTCGCTGCCGCGATGATCGGGATGGGCGCGGCTCCTGCCGTGGCCGGCACATAGCCGGTGAGAGTCAAGCCGAGGGCGACCGAACCCACGACGAAGGCCGGCAGTCCGACGGCGGCGGGGGTCCCGGCCAGAACGGGATGTTCGACGGCGGAATCAGCCGAGCTATCAGTGATCGTCGCGACATCAGTGGTCATGATTTCTCTCCTTGCAGGTGGAATGGGCATCGCGGTCGGATGCCCGAGAATCGCCAGCCATGTCTGAGATGTGAGTGGTGTCACTGGGCCGACGGGCGACCTTCAACAAACACCGGCGGTGTCGAGAGGGCCGTCTCAATCTGAGACGGCGAGGTGGGTCAGTCGCGGGTGATCGCGCGCCTTCCAGCCTTGTTGCTGGTCAGGTCCCCCGTTCGGATCTGGTACCCCCGACCAGATTCGAACCGGTGCTACCCGCCTTGAGAGGGCGAGGGCTCTCCGGCGCATCCGTGCAGGTCAGAGGCGGTATGTACTCCGACGGACACGGGTCTGTGGCACGAATGGGGCAAAGCCCGAGATGTCTCAAATCGGGAGAGTCGCGATGGAGAATGAACGACTGCCGAGGCCAGAGCGGATGGGTGCGCACGCGTTAGCTCGCTCGGGCGCGGACCCACCTGGTGTCTTCGGCGGCCCAGGCGGTGTAGTGCCTCGGCCGTGTCTTGACGACCAGCTGGGCGCGCTTGGCCGGTCGCCTGATCCGGAGAGTGACCGGACCGGGTTGAACCGTGCGCTTGATGATGCGCCTGCCGAGGACGATCTTGATCCGGCCGGGCAGCTGGACTCGGATGCGGATGGTCACCTGGGTGCGGGCGATCGTGTACCTGGGGTTACGGGTGAGGAACCCACGAAGCCGGGGGTAGCGGCAGGTGGGCCGGCTGCGGCAGTACAGGGTCGGCTCGGCTTCGCTGGAGGTGCCGGCGCGGAGGCCGGTGAGTGCGGTGACGGCGAGGTACTGGACCGAGTTGAACTCGGGGTACTCGCCGGTCTCGCACACGGCGGGGTCCACGCGGCTCAGGGACGCCGTGCCGTCATGGTCGAGCGCGTCGAGGGTGAGTGCGAGGGCGGCGCTGTCGCCGGCGATCATGGCGTGCTCGGAGATGGGGAGGGTGCGGCCGGGGCAGACGTCTTGGACCAGGATCGACGTGGCGCCCGGCTGTTCGTTGGCGGCCGGCTGCGGGGTGACGGTGAGGTCGCCCAGAGTGCCGATGTTCGTGTACGACGGCCCGGTCGGCAGCCACCGCTTGCTGATGTGGGACAGGTACCTCGAGCCGGTGGCGAGCTGGTGGAGCACCGGTGTGCAGCGCAGCTCGCATCGGTCCGCGAGGCGCTCCGAGCCGTGGTCGTAGACGCCGGCGAGCCCGATCACGTCCTCGACGTGGGCGCTGAGGTCGGGCCAGGTTCGCAACGCCACGTGTGCCAGGAACGCGCCCTGGCTGTGCCCCGCGATCGAGAGCTTCCGCATTGCCCGGGCGGTCATGGTGCGGATGGCGGTGGCGACGAACTCGGAGTTGGCCTGGACGTCGCGGGTGGCGTAGTCGGGCAGGTCGATGGTGCACACCCCGTGGCCTCGGTCGAGCAGGACGGGGAGGTAGGTGGGTGCCCAGTTCTCGCTCGCGGTGACCGCGGTGCCGGGGATGAGCAGCACGGGCGGGCGCTCCGCGTCATCGAGGATCCCGTAGCAGGTGAGCGCGTTGGTGCGGGCGCTGCGCGGGGTGAGCAGCGCCGGGCCGGGTCCTTCCGACTCTGGCGCGGCGTCCGCAGCGATCGGGGGAGCGTCAGCCGCGGACCCGGGCGAGGTCACCGGCGGCGTCGCCGTGGAGGCGAGCAGGGCGAGAGTCAGGCAGCCCAGCAACTGTGCCCGGCGCCCGAGATGAGCCAGCACCGCTGCAGTCTAGACCGGCATTGACAGTCCCGATGCAGGTGAGGACTAGCCTGCCGAGATGGTGCTCTGTCACGCCCGGGGCCCGCGGCGGTTCGCCGCGGGACTGGTCGTCACATGCCTGTGCGTCTCCGGCACCGTCGTCTCGTCCGGGCCGGTGGCCGCGGCGTCCCTGCCCGACCTGAAGGTCACGAAGGGCTCCGTCGCGATCTCGGGCCTGGGTGACCGGATCACCGGCCGCTTCACGGTGCGCAACGCCGGCGGCAGCAGGGCGCGGTCGTCGACGGCGTACGTGAAGCTCCGGCAGGGAGGCCGCTACCGCTACCTGACCGAGCTGAGGATCCTCCGCCTGGCGGGCGGGCGAAACGCGAAGTACGCATTCCGCGCGGCGACGCCGACCTGGCTCGCTCCGGGGAGCCACGCCGTGCGGGTCTGCTTGGACGTGAAGCGGAAGGTCAGGGAGTCCCGGGAGGGCAACAACTGCCGGACCCTCGGCAGCATCACGGGCATCCTCGACGGCCCGATCGAGCACCAGCCCGACAAGAAGTGGTTCGTCCCGGGCTACTACGGCTGGGTTCCAAGCGGGTATGACGGCACCCCGAGCGCCCTGTTCGTGTGGCTGCACGGGTGCGGTGGGCAGAGCAGGTTCGACATCGAGACCTACCACCCGGCTCAGGCGGAGGACTTCGTGATGATCGCCCCGACCGATCGGGAAGGTGACTGCTGGAAGACACCGGAGTCCGGGGCGGGCGACGACGGCCTTGTTCTGGCCGCGATCGCCGACGTCAGTCAGCGGTTCAACATCGACCCCGGCCGGGTCGTGCTGGGTGGCTACTCCTCGGGCGGCGACCTGTCCTATCGGGTCGCCTACCGGCACTCGGCTGCGATCGATGCCGTGCTCGCCTCGAACACAGCTCCCTTCCGGGACACCGGCGTGCCCGCGGCCGAGGCGATCCAGCCGGCAACAACGCGATTCCGGATCGTGCACCTCGCGCACACCGAGGACGAGGTCTACCCGATCGAGACCGTGCGCGCCGAGCTGCAGACCCTCGTCACCAACGGCTTCCCGGTGACGAGCATCGAGCGGCCGGGGGGCCACTACGACGATCCGGGGGAGAACGGGCTTCCGGGCACGGACGCCGACATCCGGGAGCTGCTGCTCCCGGAGGTGGATCCCTAGGCCCGACGCCACGACCTGCGAGGCTGGGGTCATGTCCGACGCGGACACGCGCGACGTCCAGTCCACCTGGACGGTCCTGCTCGCGGGTGCGGCCAACCTGGCGATCGCCGTCGCCAAGCTGGTCGGCGGGCTGCTCTCCGGCTCGGCGGCGATGCTGGCCGAGGCCGCCCACTCGGTGGCCGACACGCTCAACGAGGTCTTCCTGCTGACGGCGCTCAAGCGCAGCCAGAGGCCGGCCGATGCCCAGCACCCCTTCGGCTACGGCAAGGAGCGCTACTTCTGGTCACTGCTCGCGGCCGTCGGCATCTTCGTTCTCGGTGCGGGCTTCTCCGTGGTCCATGGGGTCAGGTCGATCCTGGATCCCGAGGAGCTGGGGAACCTGGCGATCGCGTACGTCGTCCTCGCCTGCGCCTTCCTCTTCGAGGGCGTGTCCTGGCTGAGGGCGGTCCGCCAGCTGCGCGGCGAGGCGCGCCGAGCGGGTCGTGGCTTCGCCGAGCACCTGCGGATCACGCCGGATCCGACGGCCAAGACGGTGGCCTTCGAGGACACCGCGGCGCTGCTCGGGGTCATGCTCGCGGCCGTGGGGGTGACCCTTCATCACGTCACGGGCGCCGGCTTCTGGGACGGCGCCGCATCGGTGGCCATCGGCCTGCTCCTGGTCGGCGTGGCCTTCGCCCTCGGCCAGCAGAACATGCGGCGGCTGCTGGGGGAGGCGGTCAACGAGGAGACCCAGCGCGCGATCGGTCGCGTCATCGTCGAGTCGCCCGGGATCGACAGCCTGATGGAGCTGCTCACGATGCGGATGTCACCCGACGAGGTGCTGGTCGCCGCGCGGGTCGACCTCGACGACGATGCGTCCGTGGCCGAGCTCGAGCAGTGTGCCGATCTGGTCGAGCAGCGGGTGCGCGAGGCCGTGCCCGAGGTCCGGCACGTATTCCTCGACCCCACCGACGACCCGCTGGAGGACTGACGGCCGACCAGGCAGGTCTCAGCCTGCCGGCTTCACCGCCAGCACCGGGCAGGTCGCCTCGAGGATGACCCGCTGGGCCACGCTGCCCATCAGCAGCTTGCCCACTGCGGAGCGGTGCCGGACGCCGATCACGATCATCTCGGCATCGGCCTCCCGCGCGGCCGCGAGCAGCTGGTCGGCGATGTCGGCGCCCATGCCCTGCCGGACCTCGACCTCGACGCCGAGCCCGGCGAGCTCCGAGCGGAGCTCCTCGATCCGGGCCGGACCCGCGTAGCGCTCGTCGACGTAGGCGTCGCCCCGGGTCGCGTTGACCACGAGCAGCCGGTCGCCGCGCAACCGCGCCTCGGTGACGCCGCGGTCGAGCGCCGCGGCGCCGTACTCGTTCGGCGTCCAGGCCACCAGGATCGCGCTCATCGCAGGCTCATCTCCTCGGTCTTGGTCGGTTCCTCGGACGCCGGGCGGACCCGGCGCAGCACCAGGGGTGCGAGTACGGCGAGCGCGGCGATCGCGTAGACGACGACGGCCAGCGGCTCGTTGAACAGCCCGGACGTGTCGCCGCCGGAGATCGCCAGCGCCTCGCGGAAGTTGGTCTCCATCAGCGGTCCGAGGATGACCCCGAGGATCAGCGGCAGCACCGGGAAGGCGAACCGGCGCATCATCATGCCCAGCAGCCCGAACACGAGCAGCAGGAAGACGTCGAACGGCTGCTGGTTGGTGCTGTAGGCACCCAGCGAGGCGAAGAACAGGATCCCGGCGTAGAGCTGCGGGCGCGGGATCTGCAGCAGCTTCGCCCACAGTGGCGCCAGCGGCAGGTTGAGCAGCAGCAGCATGGCGTTGCCGATGAGCAGGCTGGCCAGCAGCGTCCACACCAGGTCGGCCTGGTCGGTCATCAGCTGCGGACCCGGCTGGATCCCGAACTGCTGCAGCGCCGCCAGCATGATCGCGGCCGTCGCCGTGACCGGCAGGCCGAGGGCGAGCAGCGGCACGAACGTACCCGCGGCGGATGCGTTGTTGGCGGCCTCGGGCCCGGCAACGCCCTCGATCGCGCCGTTTCCGAACTCACCGCGCTTGCGGGCCAGTCGGCGCTCCAGGATGTAGGAGAGGAACGTCGGGGTCTCGGCTCCACCGGCCGGCACGGCGCCGAACGGGAACCCCAGCGCGGTCCCGCGCAACCACGGACGCCAGGAACGGCCCCAGTCGTCGCGCCCCATCCAGGGCTGGCCGACCGGGATCACCTCCAACGGCGTACGGCGGAGGTGGGCGGCGACCCACAGCGCCTCGCCGATCGCGAACAGGCCGACGGCGACGACCACGATGTCGAGACGGTCGGCGAGCAGCGGCTGGTCGAAGCTGAGCCGGGGCTGCCCGGTGTTGAGGTCCATGCCGACCAGCCCGATCGTGAGGCCGAGGAAGAGCGCGATGAAGCCGCGGAGCTTCGAGGCGCCCAGCACGCTGGTGACCAGCACCATCGCCAGCACCATCACGGCGAGGTACGACGGGGCGCCGATGTCGACGGCCACCTCGGCAAGTGCCGGCGCGAACAGCGCGACGAGCAGGGTGCCGATGGTGCCCGCGATGAATGAGCCGATCGCGGCGGTGGCCAGCGCCTGGGCGGCCCGCCCGCGCTTGGCCATCTTGTTGCCCTCGATCGCGGTCATCACCGACGCGGACTCGCCGGGTGTGTTGAGCAGGATCGAGGTCGTCGAGCCGCCGTACATGCCGCCGTAGTAGATGCCCGCGAACATGATGAACGCCGGCACCGGGTCGAGGCTGAACGTCACGGGCAGCAGCAGGGCGACCGCCATCGCCGGCCCGATGCCGGGCAGCACACCGATGAACGTGCCGAGCATGACTCCGATCAGGGCGTAGAGCAGGTTCTCGGGCGTGGCCGCGGCGGCCAGTCCGTCCCAGAGCAGTCCGAAGCTGTCCATCAGAGCACCCCGTCCAGGACGCCGGGGGCCAGCGGGATGTCGAGCCCGGAGTAGAAGGCGTACCAGCTGCCCACGGCCAGCACCGCCCCGACGAGCAGGTCACGGACGAGGGTGCGGCTGCCGAGCGCCCAGGCCGCGCCGGCGAACAGGAGGGCGCCGGTGATCGCCCAGCCCAGCCAGCCCACGGTGGCGATCGTGAACACCAGTACGCCGACCAGCTTGAGCACCGTCGTCCAGTCGGCCCGGTGGGTGAGGTCCACGTCCTCCCCGGCCTCCGCCTCGGGCACGTCGCCTCGGGCCGTCGCGAGCGCCAGCAGCACCGCCAGCACGAGCAGCACCGTGCCGATCACGTAGGGGAACGCGCGCGGCCCGACCGGGTCGCCGAAGCCGACCGTGAGGGTGGTGGCGTCGTAGACCGTGTAGGCCCCGACGACGGCGAGCAGGGCGGCGACGCCGTACTGCGCCTTGTCCTGTCGTGGCGGTCGGACCGGTTGCGCATCGGTCCGGGTGGTTGTGTCGGTCATATCAGGCCCAGCTCCTTCAGGGTGTCCTCGACCCGTGCGTCCTGTTCCTCCAGGTACGCCGTGAAGTCGTCACCGGTCGTGAATGCGTCGATCCATCCGTTGTCCTCGAGTGCCTTCTGCCAGCCGGGGCTGCCGTGCATCTCCTCCAGGTAGCCGATCAGCTCCTGCCGGCGCTCCTCGGAGATGCCGGGGGGCGCGAAAGCCCCGCGCCAGTTCTTGAAGACGAGGTCGATGCCGGACTCCTGGAGGGTCGGCACGTCGCGCACCGCCTCCGTCTCGAGCCGCTCCTCACCGGAGACGGCGAGGACGCGCAGCTCGCCGGCCTCGATCTGGCCCTCGAACTCGCCGACCCCGGAGAACCCGACCTCGATCTTGTTGCCCAGCAGGGCGCTGGTCAGCGGCCCGCCGCCGTCGTAGGTCACGAAGCGCACGTCCCGCGGGTCGATGCCCACGGTGCTGGCGAGCTGCATCGGGAAGAGGTGGTCGGGTCCGCCGGGCGACGAGCCACCGCCGACGGTGACCGAGTCCGGGTCCTGCTTCCACGCCTTGACGAAGTCGTCGATGGTCTTGAACGGCGAGTCGGCGGGCACCAGCACGCCCTCGAGGTCCTCGATCAGGAGTGCGAGCGGGGTGGAGTCCTGCATCCTGGTCTCGACTCCGAAGGAGTAGAGGGATCCGACGACGCCCAGCCCGGCGGTCATCATCGTGTGCTCGTCGCCCTCGGAGTTCATCAGCTTGGTCATCGCGACCGAGCCGCCCGCGCCGATGACGTTCTGCACCTCGAAGCTGCCGCCGGTGATGGTCTCGTCCTCCATCACCGCGACGGCGGCGCGGCCGGTCTGGTCATAGCCGCCGCCGGGGCTGTTGGGGATCAGCATGGTGATGTCCTTGCTCTCCGCTCCGCTCGTGACACCGCATGCGGATGTCAGGACGGCCACGAGCGCACCCACGGTGGCCATGGTCAGCGCCCTCGTCCATCCGGGTGACATGGGTCCTCCTCGTTGCTCGAAAGGTGTCGGGAAACTGCGACGACCCGAGGGTGTTGGATGGGTGTGGCCCTCGTCACTGTTGAGGAACCAAAGGAGGTTGTGGAACTTGTGGTCCCGCGGCCGCGGCCTCCGTGGCGTGCTCGTCAGGCCGACCCTCGCCGGTCAGTTCCTGACCCTCCAGGCAACGGTCCTGCTGGTCGCGCTGGCGGTCGCGAGCGTGGTGGCTCTGCGCCAGGGGGAGGCCGACTTCCGCGACGACCGCGGCGCGCCGCTGCGCGCAGCCGCCCAGGACCTGGCCAACCTGGACGTGGTCCGCGAGCAGGTCACCACCCGACCGGTCCCGCTCTCGCTGTCCGCGTACGCCCAGCAGTTCCAGGACCGCGCGGACGCCACGTCGGTGCAGGTCGCGGACACGGAGGGACGGGTGCTGTTCGGCTCGCAGCCGGGTGATGCCGGGCGGCGGATGCCGCTCCGCACCGACCCCGAGCGCCGGGTGCTGACGTGGACCGGTGACCTCGATGTCGACGGTCAGCACTCCATCGCCGTACAGGTGCCTGTGTTCCAGGACCGCAGCGACCGGCCCGCCCGCTTGGTCGGCTTCGTGATGGTGGCCGACACCTATCCCTCGATCGCCGACCGCGCCGGCGAGCTGCTGCCCGACCTGATCACGTTCCTCGGCATCGGGCTCGGTCTCGGACTGCTCGGCGCGTGGTTGCTGGCCCGGCTGATCAAGCGGCGCACCCGCGGTCTGGAGCCCGCCGAGATCGCTGCGCTGGCCGACCAGCGTGAGGCGTTGCTGCACTCGATCCGCGAGGGCGTCGTCGCGGTGGCCCCGGACGGCACGGTCACCGTGCTGAGCGACAGCGCACGCGAGCTCGTCGGGCTGCCCGAGTCTGCTGTCGGACGCCGGATCGACGAGCTCGATCTCGATCCGGGGCTGCGCGCGGCGCTCGTCGGTGACGATGAGGTGCAGGACCGGGTGCTCGTGCTCTCCGGCCGTGTCGTGGTGCTGAACCGCAACCGCGTGGTCGACCGGGGCCGCCAGGTCGGCACGGTGACCACGCTGCGTGACCGCACCGAGCTGATGGCCATGCAGAGCGAGCTGACCGCTCGCGAGAGCATCACCGAGACGCTGCGCGCGCAGACGCATGAGTTCAACAACCAGCTGCACACCATCTCCGGGCTGGTGCAGCTGGGGGAGTACGACGAGGTGTCCCGGCTGATCGGCGCCCTCACCCGTCGCCGGGCCGAGATCAGCGAGGCCGTGACCAAGCAGGTGCAGGATCCGGCGGTGGCCGCGCTCCTGGTCGCGAAGGTGAGCCTCGCCGCCGAGCGCGGCGTGGAGATCGTGCTCGCCGAGGCCGATCCGCTGCCCCGGCTCGAGCCCGAGCTGTCCGCCGATGTGGGCACCGTGCTCGGCAACCTGGTCGACAACGCCGTGGACGCGACCGTGGCGGCCGGGGGTACGCGGATCGACGTACGACTCGGGCTGGAGGACGGCGAGGTGGTGGTGCGGGTGGCCGACACCGGGGCGGGCGTCCCGGACGGCGTCGCCACCGAGGTGTTCCGCAGGGGCTACTCCACGAAGCCCGGGGACGCGATCGGCCGCGGCGTCGGGCTGGCGCTGGTGCAGGTCGTCTGCGACCGCCGGGGCGGCCGGGTCTCGGTGCACAATGACGCCGGAGCGGTCTTCACGGCGGTCCTGCCCGTACGCTCCGAAGGAGAGCGATGACCGACCGCACGGTGCTCGTGGTCGACGACGACTTCATGGTCGCCTCGATCCACATCCGCTTCGTCGAGCGGCTCCCCGGCTTCACCGTCGTCGGCACGGCGGCCACCGGTCGGGCGGCGCTCGACGAGATCGAGCGGCTGCGGCCCGATCTGGTGCTGCTCGACGTACACCTCCCGGACATCACCGGCATCGAGGTGCTGCGGGAGCTGCGCGCGGCGGGCAGCCAGGTGGGTGTCGTGATGGTGACCGCGGCGCGGGAGGCCGACACGGTGCGCGCGGCCGCGGCCGGGGGAGCGGCGCACTACGTGGTGAAGCCGTTCGAGTTCGATGACCTGCGAGTGCGGATGGAGGCGTGGCGCAGCGCCCAGGACGCGCTGACCGACGACACCGCCGCCCAGGGCGACATCGACGCGGTGTTCACCCCCGTCGTCGCAGGCCCGCCACGCTCCCTGCCGAAAGGGCTCAGCGTGCCGACCGCCGAGTCCGTGCTCGCGGTGCTGCGGTCGGGGACCGAGGTGTCGGCGAGCGAGTGCGCCGACCGGGTGGGCATCTCGCGGGTCTCGGCCCGCCGCTACCTCGAGCACTTCGTCGAGACCGGGCAGGCGACCCTCCGGCTGCAGTACGGCGGCGGCCGGCCCGAGCGCCGCTACCGCGCGTCGTAGGGCGTCAGGCGCAGAGCCCCGCGGCCAGCCGTTCCTCGTCGTCAGTGTCGTCAGTGTCGGTTGGCTCGCCGTCCGGCGTACCCGTGCCGGACGGCGAGCCGGAGCTTGAGCCGCTAGCGGTCCCCACTGGATCGTCGGCGCTGAGGCTGTCGTCACTGAACTGCGCACCCAGCCGCTGGTCGTTGCGGACCCGCTCCCACAGGTCCTCGGCCTCCGGGGTCCAGACCAGCCGGTTCGGGTCCGGCTCGTACTCCGTGAACGGCACGGTCACGAACTTGATGTGCGCCAGCCCCGTGTCCTGGAACTGGGTGGCCAGGTCGACCAGGGCGCCGATCGAGTCGAGGTTCTCGTCGACCGCGATCGATTGGGTGGCGGCGTCGAGGAACGAGTAGACCCGGTCCGGGCGGGTGAGCGTGCCCGCCGACATCACCTTGTTGACCATCGAGGCGATGAACGCCTGCTGCCGCTTCATCCGCCCGATGTCGCCGGTCACGGAAAGGACGTAGCGCTCGCGCACGTAGTTGAGCGCGTCCTGGCCGGTCAGCTCCTGGGTCCCCGCCTCGAAGTGGATGTCGTGCTCGTCGTCGTCGACGTCCTTCGGGATGCACACCTCGACGCCGCCCACGGCGTCCACCATGTCCTTGAAGCCGTTGAAGTCGATCGTGACGAAGTGGTCGATATAGATGCCGGTGAGCGCTTCGACGGTCTGGATCGTGCACTGCGCACCGCCAACGGAGAACGCCGTGTTGAACATCGTCGCGTCCTCGCCGGGGATCGTCTCGCCCCCCACTTCGCAGTCCGGGCGGTCCACGATCGCGTCGCGCGGCAGGCTGACGCCGTACGCGTCCTTCCGGTCCGCCGACACGTGGATCAGGATCGTGGTGTCGGAGCGCTCGTCGGTGGCCCCTTCGGCGCCTAGGTCGTTGTCCTCACCCTCACGCGAGTCCGAGCCCATCACCAGGACGTTGAGGGGACCGCGCTCCCCCTCGTATTCGGGCGGTTCCGCGTTGTGCGTGATCCGCTCGCCGTTGGCGATGTTGCCGTTGAGCTGCTCGTAGGCGATCACCACGCCAGCGGCGGTCAGCACCGCGAGGCACAGCTGGCTGACCAGGATGACCTTGAGGACGGTACGCCGATGGTGCTCCGTCGGTTCCTGCTCATCGGCCACCGGGTCATCATGGCCCACCAGCCTGAGAGCAGGCCCCAGGCTCGATGGTCGTGTCCGATTCCCGCGAGAAACTGTCGGAGGGCTCGGCCATGATGGAGCCATGAACCACCTGGACCCCGAGACCTGCTACCGGGCGCTGAAGTCACGCGACCGCCGCTTCGACGGCGTCTTCTACATCGCGGTCCGGACCACGGGCATCTATTGCCGCCCCTCGTGCCCGGCGCGGACGCCGGGGTTCCACAACGTCACGTTCCACGCCAGCCCCGCCTCCGCGCAGGCAGCGGGGTACCGAGCCTGCAAGCGCTGCCTGCCCGACGCGACGCCTGGCAGCCCTGACTGGGACGTCGCCGCGACGGCGGCCGGCCGGGCGATGCGGCTGATCTCCGACGGGGTGGTCGACCGCGAGGGCGTCGAGGGACTGGCCCGCCGGGTGGGATACACCCCCCGCCACCTGTCCCGGCTCCTCACCGCCGAGCTCGGCGCGGGCCCGCTGGCGCTGGCTCGTGCGAAGCGGGCGCAGATCGCCCGGGTGCTGATCGAGACCACGGACCTGACCTACGCCGACGTGGCGTTCGCTGCCGGCTTCTCCAGCGTCCGGCAGTTCAACGACACGGTTCGCGAGGTGTACGCCGCCACTCCCACCGAGCTCCGCGGTCGTCGTGGTGGCCAGACCGGGCACGGCGTGATCACCGTGCGGCTGGCCGTGCGGACGCCGTTCGCCGGAGCCCCTCTGCTCGACTTCCTCGCGCTCCGCGCCGTGCCGGGCGTGGAGACGGCGGGCCCGGGCTGGTACGCCCGCACCCTGTCGCTGCCGCACGGCACCGGCAGGGTGCGGCTCGACGTTCCCGATGTCCCCGAGGAGGGGCAGACCGCGTTCGTCCGGGCCACGCTGAGCCTCGAGGACCTCCGGGACACCTCCGCCGCCACCGAGCGTGCCCGCCGCCTGGTGGACGCGGACTGCGACCCGGTGGCCGTGGCCGGCGCCTTCGCCGGCGACCCGGTGATCGGCCCACTCGTGCGGGAGCTTCCCGGGCTGCGGGTGCCCGGCCACGTCGACGGCAACGAGATCGCGGTCCGGGCGGTGCTCGGGCAGCAGGTCAGTGTCGCCGGCGCGCGCACCGCCGCGGCCGGGCTCACCGAACGGTTCGGCCGGCCGGTGGCCAACCCGGCCGATGGCCTGACGCACGTCTTCCCCGACGTGTCGACGCTCGCTGCGCTCGACCCGGAGGAGTTGCCAATGCCCAGGTCCCGGGGACGGGCCCTGGTCGCGCTGTGCGCGGCGCTGGCCGACGGCTCCCTGGCCCTGGACCGGGGCCCAGACCGCGACGACGTACGCGCCCGGCTGCTCGGCATCCCCGGCATCGGCCCGTGGACCGCCGACTACATCGCCCTGCGCGCCCTCGGTCATCCGGACGTGTTCCTGCCCACCGACCTCGGCACCCGCCACGCGCTCACCGGGCTCGGTCGCGACCCCCAC
>Ga0299913_10003623_pt1 | contig 12700 bp, 14 predicted proteins | sample RVTome_9_FD_201360 | JGI IMG/M metagenome (GOLD analysis project Ga0299913, IMG submission 201360) | Soil microbial communities from uranium-contaminated site in the Upper Colorado River Basin, Wyoming, United States - RVT155D38 (version 2) ... | reverse complement strand
TATCATATCGACACCTGCTTCTGTCCGCTGACGGACGGGTTCCTGATGTATCACCCGCCGGCATTCGATTTCGAATCGCGCATCGCCATCGAAAGCCGCATCCCGCCGCACAAACGCATTGTTGTCGATACGGCGGATGCGGGGAATTTCGCTTGCAACGCGGTAAACATCGGTGACACGGTGTTCCTCAACAAGGCGTCCGATCCGCTCAAAGCGCGCCTCATGCTGAACGGTTTCAAGGTGCGGGAAATCGACCTCTCTGAGTTTCTTAAAGCCGGCGGCTCGGCAAAATGCCTGACGCTGAAAATTGCCGAACCGGAGTATCACCAGCCGCGGGTTGGAACCGGCGAGACCGAATGACTGCAGAAGCGCACCGCTACCGCATTTCACCCAAGAATCCCGGCGCACATCTGTTCGAAGTGTCGCTGCGCATTGCCGAGCCGGACCCGAACGGCCAGGTCATCTCGATTCCAGCGTGGATACCGGGCAGCTACCTGGTGCGCGACTTCGCCCGCAACGTCGTCTCGATCCGGGCCCGGGCAGGCGACCGCGACGTCGAACTCAGCAAGACCGACAAGAGCAGCTGGCTGGCGGCAGCCTGTCACGAAGCAATCACCGTCACCATCGAAATCTTCAGCTACGACCTGAGCGTCAGAGGCGCTCACCTCGACACCACCCATGCCTACTTCAACGGCCCCTGCGTGTTTCCGCAGGTTGTCGGCCAGGAAGAGCGCCGCTGCGAGGTGGAAATATGCCCGCCGCCAAAGCCGCTGGGCGGCGATTGGCGCGTTGCCACCTCGATGCGACCGAGGGACGCAGAACGCTACGGATTCGGCGGCTATTATGCCAACGATTATGATGAGCTGATCGATCACCCGGTCGAGATGGGCAATATCCTGATCGGCGAATTCGAAGCCGGCGGCATACCGCACGCCGTTGCGGTGCGGGGACACGAGCGGCTCGACATGGCGCGGCTCTGCCATGATCTGACCACTCTGTGCGAGCAGCATCTGCGGCTGCTCGGCGCGCCGAAGGATCTGGACCGTTACCTGTTCCTGCTGCTGGTGCTGCCGGAAGGATACGGCGGACTGGAACACCGCTGGTCCTCGAGCCTCGTCTGCAGCCGCGGCGACCTGCCGGTACGCGGCGAGTCCGGCATGAAAAACGGCTACAGGGGCTTTTTGCGCCTGTGCAGCCATGAGTACTTTCATCTCTGGAACATAAAGCGGATGAAGCCGGCGCGTTTTACACCGTATGATCTTCGCGCCGAGGCCCACACCGGCTTGCTGTGGGTGTTCGAGGGCATCACCTCGTATTACGACAGCCTGATGCTGATGCGCGCGCGGCTCATCACGCGCGAGGCGTATCTCGAATTGCTGGGCAGGACCATCACCCGCGTCATCCGCGCCCGCGGGCGTCTTCGCCAGAGTGTCGAGGAATCGAGCTTCGACGCCTGGACGAAGTTCTATAAACCGGACGTCAACACCAGCAATGCCGTCGTCAGTTACTACACCAAGGGATCACTGATTGCGCTGGCACTCGACCTGACGATCCGCAGGGCAACGGAAGGCAGGCACTCTCTCGATGCCGTCATGCGCGAATGCTGGCAAAGGTACGGCGAGACGGGAGAGGGCATGCCGGAGCGGGGGCTGGAGTCCGTCGCGCAGGCGGTAACGGGTCTCGACCTGCGCGAGTTCTTCGAGCGTTACGTGCGCGGAACGAGTGACCTGCCGCTGCAGAAAATGCTCAAAGATTTCGGCATCGTCATGCACCTGCGACCAGCGGATGCAGCCGATGATGCGGGCGGCAAGGCTTCGACGTCGGATAATCCGCCGCCGCCCTGGCTGGGCATGGTCGTTGCCGCGAAAAACGGGAAAGAAATGGTCACTCTCGTGCACGCGGACAGCCCGGCAGAACGCGCGGGCATTGCGCCGGGAGACGAGGTACTTGCGCTGAACGAGGTGAGATTGACGGCCGCCAATGTCTGTACGCGGCTGCGCGAGTATCACGCGGGGGACAGGGTCGCGGTGACGGTGTTTCGCAACGATGTCTTGCTGGCGTTCAAGGTGAGGTTGTCAGAGGCGCCCGAGGACACCTGTTATCTGACGATGGATGCGGAGCGGAGCGGGCAGGTTGAGCAAAACTTGCTTGGCTGGTCCGCAATGTAGAAGTGCCGCCATCCGCGCGCCTTAAACATCATCCTTTTTATCCTTGAACCCCTCCACCTGCCGGTAAATGAAATACGAATAAACGACCGGCACGAATGCCATCAGCAGAATCATGCCGATGATCCACCCCGGCGGGACCGCGTACAACGCGCCGAACAGCCACACCAGACCCATCAATATGAGCAGCCGCCCTCCAAGCTTGTGCGTGCGCGCCCAGACCTCATCGCTGGTAAGTGTCCATGGCGTGCGAATACCGAGGAGAAAGTTCTTGCGAAGATTGCCGAAGTAGTTGCCGATAATAATGAACAGGATTCCGATCGCCGCGAAAATCATCTGGTTGATGCGCACGTCGATGCCCTTCGCTTCCAGCAGCACAAGGATCGTGACGAAGCTCATGAACGCCACCATCGCCACCTGGAAAATATTCAGAAACTGGCTGAACTGGTCGGTGCGATAGCCTTGCGGCGAAATTACCGGTATCAGGCGCATCACGACGAACACCACGATCGCGGACAGCGGCAGGACGACGACGCCCCACGGCTTTGGCATGTAGCCGTCGACTTCTCCTTTGATGTTCCAGTGTGTCGGCATCGGATCCGGCAGGCTCGGATACAGGTAGGCGGAGACCGCGACGGCCACGACGATGAAGACATAGCTCAGAAAATTCGCACGATCCCTGGTCATTGCGCCGGCCTCCCACGGCAACTGTACCGCATCCCGGGTGATACAATGCCGCCGGATTTTTTGTACAAGAAGATGCAGCCCAATTCATGCTCGAACTCGGCGTTAAATTCCTTCTGAGTTACTTCGTGGGCTCGCTGATGGGCTCGATGATCGTCGGCAAACTGCGCGGCGGCGTCGATATCCGGAACATGGGCAGCGGCAACGCGGGCGGCACCAACGCGTTGCGCACGCAAGGCTGGACGTTTGCGCTCGGCGTGCTGGCGATCGACATCGGCAAGGGCGTCGTGGGAGCGGGGCTCGTTCCGGCACTGGAGCTTCCGCTTGTCGCCCCCGATCCTGCAGTGTCCCGCATCTGGCTGAGCCTCAGCTGCGGCGCCGCCACAGTGATCGGTCACGTCTGGCCGATCTGGTACAGGTTTCGCGGCGGCAAGGGTGCCGCGACCCTGATCGGCACCCTGATCGTGCTGGCGCCGTCACTATTGCTGCCGGTGTTGCTGGTGTGGGCGTGGGTGCTGGTCCTGTTCGGCTACGTCGGACTGGCAACGATGACGGCCGGTGTGTCCGCGCCTGTCTATCTCGCGCTCACGCGTCTGCCGGCAGACCAGCCGTTGTTCATCTACAGTGCGGTGCTTTCGCTTTACCTGGTGTACAGCCATCGCTCGAACATCAAGCGCATGCTGCACGGCACTGAATCCAGGAATACCCACCTGATGCTGTTCCGGCGCAAACAGGATTCGATCGACGTGGACGACGATGGACTCTGAGGACATACGGAAGCGCCTCACCGGCCCGGCGCGGGCAAGGATTGATGCGCTCGAGGTGTTTGCGGAAATCGAATCGACCAACACGTATCTGCTGGAGCAGGGGAGTCCGCTTCCCGGACGTTATCGCGTGGCGATCGCCGCACACCAGACGGCCGGACGCGGGCGGGTAGGCAAGAGCTGGCTCTCTCCGGAATCGTCCGGCTTGTGCCTGTCGCTCTCCTATACGTTTTGCAAGATGCCGCACAATCTTTCCAGCCTCACACTGGCGAGCGGTCTGGCGATTGCCGCGCAGTTGCAAAAGTTCGGGGTGGATGACGTCGCATTGAAATGGCCGAACGACATCATCGCCCACGGCGGCAAGCTCGGCGGCATCCTGACCGAGATGAAGCCGGGCGGCGGCGGGACTGTGGTCACGGGGATCGGCGTGAACGTCGCTTTGCCCGCCGCAATGCTTCAAAGCGAGAGCTGGATCGGCAAAATCTCCGACCTGGAGCGATGTCTTGCAAGTCCGCCCACTCGGGATGAATTGGCTGTCGCGGTTATCGGTTGCCTGTTCGACGCCATCAGCCGATTCGAGCGTGACGGATTCGGCCCGTTTCGCGAAGCGTGGCCGGGATTCGACTGGCTCAAAGGCAAACAGGTTGTTGTGGAACAGGCCGTTGGCCGCATCGAGGGTCTCGCCAACGGCATCGACCCGGACGGCGCGCTACTCGTGCAGACGAAAGGCGGACGCGCACGGGTCGTTTCCGGATCCGTGGCCGTGATCGATGACAGGACCGTATGCGCATGAGCGCGCTGCGGGCGCTACTGTTCGACATCGGAAATACGCGGCTGAAATGGGGTCTGCTGGAGAACGGTCGAATTTCCAGAACCGGCAGCGTCACACACCGGAAGTTGCACGACTCGGGCTTTGCCTCGCTAACCGCGCGCCTGCCGAGAGATGTCGACCGGGTGCTGGCAAGCAACGTCGCCGGCCAGACGTTCGCGACCAGGTTATCGGCGGTGGTCGGCATTCACTGCAAGCGCGAGATTCACTTCGCCCATGCGCAAAGAGAAGCTTTTGGATTGATCAACAGCTACAAAATGCCGCGGCGGATCGGCGTCGATCGCTGGGTGGCGATGATCGGCGCCCGCGCTGAGTTCCATGCGGCGCTCTGCATCGTCGATGCCGGCACGGCCGTCACCATCGATGCAGTGGATCGGGACGGCGTTCATCAGGGCGGAATGATCCTGCCGGGCCTCGCGCTGATGGCGGATGCACTGCACATGAACACGAGTGAGATTCCGGCAGCGCGGCGAAGCTCGGCGATTACAGCAAGCGGCATGAATGCATTTGCCAGTTCAACGGAAGGTGCCGTGCACAGCGGCGCATTGACGGCAATTTGCGGCGCGGTCGAACGCGCGGTGCGGACGATGCGTTTGGCGGGATTCCGGCCGAAGGTCGTCTTGACCGGCGGCGATGCATCGCGCATCCTGAAGCACCTGGACGCGAACGTGCTGCACAGACCGAACCTGGTATTGCAGGGTCTGGCATTCATGGTACAGAGCGATTAATGAAAAACCTGCTGCTGTTACTTGTTCTGGCTAACTTTCTTTATTTCATCTGGGGACTTGCAATCGACCCGCCGAAAGAAACGGGCGTAGCCATTGTCGATAATTCTGAACTGGGCCCGCCGCTGGAGCTTTCCCGGAGGCCAGAAGCAGCAACGAGCGTTGCAGCGATGCTCGGCGCCACGGGACAGTCGGAACTGGCGGCGGTGATAGGGCGCTCCTGCGTCAGTATCGGTCCGTTTACCAACGGCCCGGACGCGCAGCGTGTGTTTCAGGACTACCAGCAGCAAGGCATGCGCAGCGATGTGCGATCAACAGAAGGGCAACTCTTCGTCGGCCACTGGGTGCAGATTCGCGACATCCCGAACCGGCAAACCGGCAATGCGATGATTGAAAAACTGGTCGCCGGCGGATTGACCGACGCCTATCTCGTCCCGACAGAGGACGACGGCTTGAAGATCTCGCTGGGCCTGTTCGGCGAGATGAGTCGCGCCGAGCGCGTCGAACTGCAGGCGGAGTCGCTCAATATGCCCGCGGAGATCTCCGCGAGAATGCGGGATGCGACCGTTTTCTACGTGGATATCGCACTGCCGCCAGGTAGAGGTGCGGGCGCGATGATAGAGAGATTCGGCGAGGATAAGGTGCTGCTGCGGGAGAAGGCGATGTGTCCCGAGGCGGGGCCCTGACACCCGAAGACTTTCGGGACCTTCACGCTATCCCGCGCCAGCCGGCAAGGCAGGAATTGTCTACAGTTGCTCGTGGAATTGGTAGGCAAGCGCATTGAACCAGCGCTGATGCCGCGGTATCGCAGCCAGTTCGCGCTCCTGGAGGCGGCGGCAATGCTCGAGATCCCTTTCGAAAGCCTGTTTCAGATCCGCCGCAATCTCGGAAGAATAAATACCGACGCTGACCTCCGCGTTCAGTTCGAGCGATCGGGCATCCATGTTGGTTGACCCCACAAGCGACCAACACTCATCGATGACAACGATCTTCTGGTGGCACAGGGTTGGTTGATATTCGTACAGCTCGATGCCGGCTTCGACCAGCCCACGGTACAGGTGTCGTCCGGCCCTTGCGACGAACGGACTGTCGGTGCGTTCTCCCGGTAACATCAGCCTTACACGCACACCGCAAGCGACTGCCTTTTTGATGCACGCGATCATGCCGCTGTCGGGAACAAAATAAGGGTTTTGCAGAAGGATCTCTTTCCTGGCGGCAGCCATCACCAGCATGAAAATCAGGGCGACGTCAGAGAAGCTGTCTCCCGGTGCGCTGCTGATGATGTGAACGCTCGCATTGCCCGTTTCCCCGGCTTCCGGAAATGCCGACGGCTCCAGGGGCGAGCGATGGGTGGTATCCATCCAGTTCTGAAAGAATACCTGCTGCAGTCCATTCACGGCCGATCCTCGCATCCTCACTCCGGTATCCCGCCAGCAGCGGCCCTGGCCGTCCGGACGATACCATTCGTCGCCAATGCCATGTCCGAAGCAATAGCCAATCGTGCCGTCGACGATCAACAGCTTGCGATGCGTGCGGTGGTTCATCTTGAGAATGTTCCACGGACGCAGTGGTCGATAGATCGCGAGTTCGACTCCGCACTGCTTGAGTCTGGCCAGGCGTTCAGCGTTCGCTGCGCCCGCGCCGACCGCATCAAGCAGCAGTCGAACCACCACGCCTTGTGCCGCCTTGTCGCAGAGTCGTTCAGTGAATTTCTGCGACAAGGCTCCTTCTGACCAGACAAATGTTTCGAAGTGGATGCTTTCATGGGCTGCATCGATATCGATAAGCATCGCGTCGAATATAGCCGCGTCCTGCAATACGGAGACGTCGTTATGGCGGAACAGAATGCTCCGCGTCTGCCCGGCGATCACCGGTAACAGCTCGCGGATTCCGTGATCGCCCGGGTTCGAGATTGCGAAGTCCGGCGTGCTCCGGCGTTTCAGCAGAACAAATGTGATCAGCGCCGCCAAGGCAGTAAGAGCGATGCTCCACAGCACGGCCATACGGTCCCCCTTTCCTGCGCAAGGTCGCAGCGCTCAAGCATACAGCGACGACGGAATTATTCCTCGTCCGGTGGGTCCGGGTCCTCGTCTTCTTCCTGCGGGTCCACGTCGATTTTCGGTACGTTCATCGTTTTTTCTTCCGTATCGACGTCCACCTCGGGTACCTCAACGTTCTCTTCTTCCATGCGTACGTCCACATCGGGGGCGTCGACGTCGTATTCCGGCATCTCGCCGCCTTCGACGTCTACCTCCGGCATCTCGCCTTCTTCCGTCTGCTCGACTTCGCATCCGGACAGCGCCAGTGCCGATGCCGCGATCGCTGTCGCTATCAATATCCTGCTCTTCATTGAGACTCCTTATGGATTGGAATGGTGTCAGCTTTGCTCGCAGGGCTGGCCTGCACTGGGGTAGGAAGCAAAAGGCGTGCCAATCAACCGCAGAGGCGTTCTTTATCCGGGGCTTTATGGCTATCGTTGACCATAGGGAGCAACGAATTTTCGGCTGGCGCGAGCATATTTTCCGGGATGCTGTAAAATCCCGCCGTCAGAAAAAGCCGGCATAGCTCAGCTGGTAGAGCAACTGATTTGTAATCAGTAGGTCCCGGGTTCGACTCCTGGTGCCGGCACCAAATTTTTCTTTCCGGTCACATCGTTAATACTTTGTCCGGTGCGAACAGGTTGCAGAATGGTTTGAGGCGACAGGTTTCATGATCGAAGTAGCCGAGATCGTAGTTCATGGAGCTGACCAGCCAGATTCTCTCATAGACCTGTTTAACACCGACTTCCAGATCCCGGCGTCGCTTTTTGAGAAGCTACTGCACCCGCGCGCAACCGCAGTATTCGTACCGTTTCTTGAACTTGTTGCCGCCCCAGACGAGACATTCCCGGATAGACCCGGGCGGGCACACGGCATCCAGGGTTTCCTGCAAGTGCGGCGGTTCGCCGAGCGAGCGTGACAGGGTCCGCGCCGTGGCGCTCTCTGGCGCCTGTGTGGCGCACCCGCCAATCTGGCTCAGCAACACTATGCCGGTGATCAACACGCTCGCGACCTTGGTTTGCCCAAGGATCTTCAATTTCAAGGTTTTCATAGCACGGCCACCACGATGATGAACTCGGATGGCCGTGACGATAGGAAGGACGGCGCCGAAAAATCTCCAAATTTGTCCGAAATAACTCTCAGATTTTTCTCCGATTTTGCTCACACGGAAACCAGCCCACCAGCAAGCAATTGTTCTACAATTGAAATTCATTGCTGAGCGCCGGGAGGGTATCGCGCCGTGGCGAGAGCGAGCGAACGCTGTTTTAACGTTGGCGACTGGCTGGTCGAGCCGGAACTGGACCGCATTACGCGCGAGTCGGAATCCAACTACCTGCGGCCACAGGTCATGGAGCTCCTGATCTACCTGGCGCGAAACCCCAATCGCGTGGTCAGCGCGGAGGAGCTGCTCGCCGACCTTTGGACAGGCAAGGTCGTCACCGGCGGCAACGTGTACAACTGCGTCGCCGAACTTCGCCAGGCGCTCGCCGACGGCGAAGACCCGCCCGCACAATACATCGAGACTATTCCGAAGAAAGGTTATCGACTTGTCGCTCCGGTTACGGATTCCGAGACGGAACTTCAAGCCCCGTCAACTGAGTCTATGAAGCTTCCTTCCGGATCTTCCCGAAGTAACCTTGCGACGATCGCAGGTCTGGCAGCGCTGGGCGTGGCAGTAACAATTGTCCTGTTAGTGTTCTTGACGAGGATTCCGCCGACCAACGGCATCGTGGAGACGGCCCCTGTTCGACGGTTCACGATAGAACTACCGCGGAGTATGCCGGATTTCGGCAGGGCGTATTCGCCGGTTCTGATTTCAAGTAACGGCGAAGCGCTGTTGTTCGGCGGAGACGTCGATGAGCCGTCTCCCATTCGCCTGCGCCGATTCGGCGATTTTAACGTGACCGAAATCACGGGGACCGAGGATGCGGCTGGCGTATTTGCCTTGTCGCCGAAGGGGGATTCGGTCGCATTTGTTGACAACTCCGACGGGCTGATTAAGAAAGTCCCGATTGACGGAGGTGTACCGGCCACAATCTGCGACCCAGAGGGCAAAGTCTGGGGGATGGCCTGGGGCCCAGACGGCAGTATTGTCTATGAGACTGGTAGCTACTCGGGCTTGATGTGGGTGGATGCGCAAGGCGATGCCCCTCAGCGATTGACAAGTCCCGGCCCGGATGAGACCCACAAGCATCCGAGCTTTTCGGTTGATGGGGACGTGTTGTTTTATTCGATAGGTGAGAGGGGTTCGACGACTCGAAAGACGGACAGGGTCGCTGCGCTTTCACTGCGATCCGGAAGGCAGGCGGTACTGCTATCCGGATCGTCACCTGTCGCGACGCCCGGTAACCATTTAATGTTTTATCGGGATAGGGCTCTTTGGATCGCCAATTTCAGAAAGCAGGATCTTTCGATCATTGGCGAAGCGCTGACGGTCGCGAAAAATGTTCACTACGAGAGTCATGCCCATTACGGGCTTGCCGGGGACGGCACGCTTGTTTACGTAGACGACGGCAATCTAGATCGCAGACATCTGATTTGGGTTGATCGCAACGGCAACGAGACCGCGATCTCGAGAGACCCCATGCCATTCATAGCTCCGCGTCTGTCTCCGGATGGCAGTCGTATCGCCGTCATAATCGACTCGGACGAGGGTGCCGACCTGTGGATATACTCTTTGGCCCGCGGAACCATGGCGCGTCTGACGCACGACGAGTCGCGTGAAGCGAGCCCTGTTTGGAGTCACGACGGTAGTTTCATTGTCTACTCGTCGAACCGTGTGGACGATCTGTTCCGCGTCAGCGCGTACGGCTCCCCTTCGATCGAGCAGCTGACCAGCAGCCCGAAGTATCAATTTGCATATTCTTTGACGCCCGATGACCGTCAGGTGTTTTTCTCCGAAGGCGCAAGCAACACCTCAAGAGTCGGCGACATAATGACCTTATTGATAGGAAGCGAGGAGCGTCCGGCCGCCATCCTGGCATCCGAATTCAGCGAATATCAGCCGGCGATTTCTCCGGATGGCGAATGGTTGGCTTATACGTCGGACCGGTCGGGTACACCCGAAGTCTATGTTCGGCCGTATCCCGATCTGAGCGACTACGAAATCCAAATCTCCATCGATGGTGGCACTAGACCGCGCTGGGCACACGACGGCAGCGCAATTGTCTATGTGGGGCCCACTGATTTGATGATTACTGAGATCGAGCTGGCGTCGAAGTTACGAGCTGTGGTCACGAAGCCACTCATCGATCTCGCGGGTTTCGAGTACGACTTTGGCAACTTCGACATTTCCCTGGACGGACAACGGTTCCTGATGGTAAAGGCATTGACCGATGCCGAGTTCCCGGTGAGTCGCGTCGTGGTCGTCCAGAACTGGCTAGATGACGCCACACAGAGAATTTCGCAGGGGCAATGAAATAACCTGTCCCGTGGGAAAAGGCGCCTACCCAACGCGACCGCAGCGAGCGGTCAATCCTGTGCCCGGTATCACCGATATGTAGGTGCTGCTGGAAGGGTCGTAATCTGGCCCTTCCGGCGGCATCTATCGGTACCTCTCCCGTGAAGCCCTCCAACGCCCTTTAATGGTCCACGAGGGGAATCTCGGTTTCGACTGGGATCCGCACCGCGAACGGTTCCTGATGGTGAAAAGACCGCCGGACGACGAGCTGCCCGTCAACAGGATCGTAATTGTGCAGAACTGGCTGGATTCCGTCGTCGCCCGGCTCGACCGGCGCTGACGGCAGCCTGCGAATTGTGTCCCGCCAGTACAGCCGGGATCCCCGGCCCGATGAGCCATTCACCAACGGTAAACGAGCGTTCGCTTACTCTCGCAAGCTCGAACACCTGGCGCGCTACGTCGCAAGGCCGCCGGTCGCCACCGAGCGGCTGTCGCTGACCGAGAGCGGGCACGTACGCTATGCGCTGAAGACACCGTATCGGGACGGCACCACTCACGTGATCTTTGAGCCCGAGACTTTATTGCCCGACTTGCCGCGCTGGTGCCGAAGCCCGCGCGCTCCTGGACCCGCTATACGGCGTGTTCGCGCCGGCGGAACCCCGACCGGGCCCGGACTATCCGCCACACAGAACTGGGTTTGGCAGTAAAGGGGTAGCACGATATACGACTCAGTAGTCGTATATCGCCTGCTCCTTGGAAGGTGACACATGCCAATGGTCAAGAAAAGTATCTCGGTAACCGACCAGCAAGATAGCTGGATCAAAGCGCAGATTAAAACGGGACATTACGGCAACGAAAGCGAAGTTGTTCGCGAGCTGATTCGTGAGCGGCAACTTCGGGACCAGGAAACCCCCGCCGAAATTGAGGCGATCCGTGCCGCGCTTATTGAAGGTGAGCAGAGCGGTTTTAGTGATCGCAGCGTCGACGAAATATGGGAAGAAGCCCGACAACGCCACAGAGCGAAGGATGCGTAAGTATCGGCTGGCAAAGCGCGCCAAAGACGATTTGATCGCGATCGCACAATACGGTGATGAGCATTTTGGGGTTGCGCAGTCCGACCGATACCGTGACCAGCTCAAACAACGATTTTCAGTATTGGCAGGACAGCCGCGGCTGCATCCCGCCGTTGAGCATATTCGACCAAGCTATCAAATTAACCATCACGAACATGAACCAAGCGATTTTCTTCTAAGAAAATGCCTGCATACCGCATGGCTACTAGGCTGAATCCTGGCAAAATTCTAATATGACCGGGCTGAGAGCCGCGTGGTTACTGGAGTACGAGACTAATTTGTAATCAGTAGGTCCCGGGTTCAACTCCTGGTGCCGGCACCAATTAACGCATTGTTTTTTCAGCGACTACGTAGGGCCGCTTGAAAATGCTCGCACGGTCTGGAAATACCTGGGGCATACACTGCTGTTCGGCTCTCCATCCCGTCCGCGTCGTTTCCTGCGCGCCCTTGCAGTTCGCCTGACGGGCTCGTACGTATTACGTTCATGCGGTCGGCCGTGGACGTCGGTCGCCATCACTGGTACGCGTGAGCGTCACTACGGCAACGAACGGCCGACCGACGTCGTGAAGACTCTACGCCTCAGTCGCCGGCGAGCCGGTCGAATTCCTCAACGCTGAGAGCCGGCAGGGTGGTGAACGAGATGCCCGTCAGCTTGCCCAGCTCGAAGGATGCTTTCATCGCCGTTGCGGTGTCGGGCAATTGCAGGCGCAACACCAAATCGTATTTGCCGAGAACGGCGAAGATCGCCTCGACCTTGCCACCGAGTTTCTCCACGAGGTTACCGACCTGCCTGGTCCGATCGGCCGAGATGTCCTCCATCCCCTCGCGGGAATATCTCCCGAGCATGATATAAGTTCCCATAACGGCTCCTTACTGCTTGCGGTTCAGTGCTTAGGATTGACGTTGCCCCCCGGCGAGCACCGTCGGGATCGCCTCTTTATATTACTCCGTCTACAGCGGTCCCGACCCCGCAGTTGCCCGCCGTCGAGGCTGTCATCGCGAGGGTCCACGTGCTGATCAA
>Ga0299913_10003622_pt1 | contig 12701 bp, 12 predicted proteins | sample RVTome_9_FD_201360 | JGI IMG/M metagenome (GOLD analysis project Ga0299913, IMG submission 201360) | Soil microbial communities from uranium-contaminated site in the Upper Colorado River Basin, Wyoming, United States - RVT155D38 (version 2) ... | reverse complement strand
GCCCAGCGTCGGCCAGCAGCCGGTAGGGAAGGTCGTACTTGTCGCGGAACTTCACGTGGCTGGCCACCGAGTCGGGCGAGACGCCGTAGACCTCGATGCCGGCATCGGTGACGCGCCGAAAGTTGTCGCGCATGGAGCAGGCCTGGGCGGTGCAGCCGGCGGTGTCGTCCTTCGGGTAGAAGTAAAGGACGTAGCGCCGGCCGAGCAGCCCATCGCGGGTCACCGTGCTGCCGTCGTCGGCGGCGAGCGCGAAGTCGGGCGCCGGCTCGTCGGGCTGGGGCTTCATGGCGCGCATCGTAGCGCAGCGTGGTCGCTACTGGACCCCGCCGCCCATCTCCTCGATGGCCAGCAGGACCGGCGGCAGCTCGCGCGGCGCGATCCGCGCCGCAAGGTCAGCCGCAACATCCGCGATGAGGGCGTCGTCCACCTCGGCCAGGTCGTGGCCGGCGCCCGGCACGGCCCGTCGCATCGGCTGGTTGCCGGCCTCGCGCAGCGCGACCTCGAGCAGCGCCGACTCGTCCGGCGCCGCCCATGCGTCCGCCGTCCCGTGGACGAGCGCCACCGAGCGGTGGAGCATGGTCACCAGAGCGAGGTTCGGCGTGTGGATCGCCTGCTCCAGGCCCGCCAGCCCAAGCTCGATCGCCTCCCCGCGCCCCAGATGCAGCCGGACCGATGGCTCCCTTCGCTCGGCCCGTTCGATCATCTCCTCGCTCACCCGGTCGATCGCCGCCACGATGGGGTGCTGCCGGTCGGTGCCGGTGCGCGACCGCTCTCCGACCCCGCGGCGCAGGAGGTCACGGCCCGAGCGGGCACCGGGACCGATCAGGGTGAGCGCGCTCAGCGCCGGGTCGCCGATGGCCACCGACAGCGCCAGCGTGGCTCCTTCGCCGTGGGCGAGCATGCCGGTCCGGCGCAGGTCGAGCGCCCCGTGCGAACGCATCGCCGCGAGCATGTCGCGCGCATCGTCGATGCGGGTGAACAGCGAGGTCGACTCCCACGTCCCCTCCGAAGCGCCGCAGCCGCGGGGATCACAGCGCAGCGATGCGACGCCGCGCTCCGCCAGCGCACCGGCGAGGCGGGCGAGGAGGCCGGGATCGTCGTCGCCAGGCGCCTGCGGCGCGAACCAGGCCGGGTGGCCGGTGCGGTCCCAGCCCCCATCCCGGTCGCGCGGCAGCCACGAGGGGAGCAGCAGCGCGTTCGGGAGGCGGCCGCTACGCTCGGGCGGCGGTGGCGTGTCCGGCAGCGTCAGCGTCCCGGCCAGGTGCCCCTCGCCAGCACGGACGCGCATCTGCTCGGAACGCGGCATGGCCCGAGGGTACTCCGAGTCGGCCAACGGGCTGATCTCCGACCACTGCGCCGCCTACCCAGGTCATGGGTGCCATCAGGATCCTGGGCTGCGATCGTCATGGTGGCACCCTCGGGATGGGTGACGACCGGCATCAGCGGGAACAACCCCGCATCGGTACCCATCCGGTGGGTACCGGCTGGTGACGTCAGTTATCGGACGGGGCGCGATCCCTGAGGATCCGGTTGGCGGCGTTGCGGCCCGGCGCGCCCATGACGCAGCCACCCGGATGCGTGCCGGAGCCGCACTGGTAGTAGCCGGCGATCGGGGTGCGGTACTGCGACCAGCCCGGCGCCGGTCGGAAGAAGAACATCTGCGGGGCGAGGAACTCGCCGGCGAAGATGTTGCCCTCGCTCAGGCCCACGGTCCGTTCTATGTCGAGCGGCGTGACGACCTCCCGCTGCAGGACGAGGTCGCCGAAGCCGGGGAAGAAGCGCTCGAGCGTGGCCTGCACCCGGTCGGCCATCGGCTCCCGCTCCGCATCCCAGTCGGACTCGCGCAGGTGGTACGGCGTGTACTGCACGAAGCAGGAGAGGACGTGCTTGCCCGGGGGCGCCATGTCCGGGTCGATCGTCGACTGGATGGCACAGTCGATGTACGGCGCATCGGGGTACCAGCCGTACTTCGCCGCGTCGAAGGCGCGCTCGAGGTAGTCGATCGAGGGGCCGATGTTCAGGAAGCCGCGGTAGATCTCCGGGCCGTTGCCGAGGGTCGGGTGGGACGGCAGGCCGTCGAGCGCGAAGTTCACCTTGGAGCTCACGCCCTGGAACTTCATGCGGCGGATGTCCTCGACCAGGTCGTCCGGCAGCTCGCGCGGCTCGACGAGCTCGAGGAAGGTGCGTCGCGGATCGAGCGCGCTGACGACGACGTCGGCGGCGATCTCGGTGCCGTCGCGAAGTGCCACCCCGGTCGCCTCCCCGTCGCGGGTGAGCACCCGCTCCACCGGCGAGGAGAGCCTGATCTCGGCGCCGAAGGCCTCCGCCGCGCGCGCCAGCACCTGCGTGAAACCGCCGTTGCCGCCCTTGTGGAAGGCCCACGTGCCGAAGCTGCCGTCGTGCTCGCCGAGCGAGTGGAAGAGGAGGACGAGCCCCGACCCCTGCGAGCGCGGGCCGACCTTCGAGCCGATGATCCCCGACGACGCGTGCCAGCCCTTCAGCAGGTCCGACTCGAAGTAGTCGTCGAGGAAGTCGGCGGCGCTGCCGGTGAGCAGCCGCACCGCGTTGTGCAGCGTCCGCTTGTCGAGCGACCGCAGCCGCGACCCGAGCGCGGCGAGGGCCACGAGCTCCTCGGGATCGTCGCTGAAGATGTCCGGCGGGGCCATGTCGAGCAGCGGCTTCATCGCCTGGCAGACGCGGTCCAGGTCGTGACCGTACTGCTCGTACGCATCCGCGTCGTGCGGGGAGTGGCGGATGATCTCGCGCAGGTTGGCATCGTGGTCGCGGGTGAAGAGCAGGTGGTCGCCATCGGCACCCGGCGCGAACCGGGTGGACATCTGCAGGGGCAGGAAGCCGTGCTTCGGCAGCTCGAGCTCATGGATGATCTGCGGCCGGAGCAGGCTCAGCGCGTAGCTGAACGTCGTGAAGTGGAAGCCGGGACGCAGCTCCTCGGTGATCGCGGCGCCGCCGACGAGGTGGCGCTGCTCCAGGATCAACGTCCGGAGGCCGCCACGCGCCAGGTAGGCGCCGTTCACCAGGCCGTTGTGTCCGCCGCCAATGACGATCGCGTCGTATCGGTCCATCTGCCTCACGCCGTCTTCCGTTCGGGGTTGTAGAGGGGCAGCCGGGCGACGTGCGCCGCGACCTGCTGGTAGTGATGGTCGACCGTGAACTCGAGGTACACCCGGGTGCCGTTCTTCGCCAGGTCCGGCCGCACCCGGGCGAGGGCGACGTGGCGCTGGAGGACCGGCGAGTACATGAAGCTCGTGGCGTAGCCGACCCTGGTCCGCTCGTCGTCGTACACCATCCAGTCTTCGTGCACGGGGCGATGGTCCTTCGGCGGGATGAGCCCCGCCGCCGTGTACACCCGGTCGTAGTCCTCCCAGTCGACGACGAGCCCGACCATCGTCCAGCGCGACGTCTTCTCGGCGATCTCGCGCTCGAGCGCCTTGCGGCCGATGAAGGGGCGGTCGTCATCGGCCAGGCCCTTGAACATCCAGCGCCAGCCGAGCTCGAGCGGGGTGGACCGATGCGCGTCGTTGAAGGCGAACCGGCTCGAGTCGAAGTCGACCCCGAGCAGCATGAGGCCGGCCTCGATCCGCATCATGTACAGCGCGCCCATGCCGTAGGGCAGGATGCCGTACCCGTCCGCCGCGTCCCAGATCGCATCCCACACGGCGAGGGCGTCCGGGGCCTCGGCCCAGACCTCGTAGCCGAGGTCGCCGGTGTAGCCCGTACGGCTGACGGTCACCGGGTGGCCGGCGACCGCGCCGGTGGTGAGCCCGAAGAAGGGCAGCTCGGCGGCGGCCGGGACGAGCCGCGCGACGAGGTCGCGCGATCGGGGTCCCTGGATCGCCAGGGCGCCGATGTCGAGGCTCACCTCCTCCACCGTCACATCGAGCCGCCCCACGCGGTCCGCGAACCAGGCGAGGTTCGGCTCGGCCGAGGTGAGGAGGTATTCAGCCGGCGACCGATGCTGGACGACACCGTCCTCGAGGACGAAGCCGCGGTCGTCGAGCCAGGTCGTGTAGTGGGCGTGGCCGGGCGGGCAGGTGCGGATGTCACGCGCCAGCATGCCCGCCAGGAACCGTTCCGCGTCGCGGCCGGCGATCCGGTACTTGTACAGCGGCGACGTGTCGAAGATGCCGGCCGCGTTGCGCGCCGCGAAGTACTCGAACTTGTCGCTCGCCCCGTAGCGGGTGACGACGAGGTGGCCAGACCAGTGCTGCCAGAGACCGGTCTCGTTCAGCGCGCTCGTGCGCGGGTGGAAGGGCGTGGTGCGGATCATGGGGCGCCGGTGAGCATAGCGCCCGGCGCGGGCTCATCCGAGCAGGAAGCGCCACGTCCCGAAGGCCACGCTGATCGCGACTGCCAAGGACGCCAGCCCCGCCGCGCCGGCGAGGAAGAGCCAGTCCGTCCGATCCATGGCCTGCGGGCGCGCCGTCGTGCGGCAGGGGCGCGAGGCGAAGCCGCGCGCCTCCATCGCGGTCGCGAGCCGGGTCGCGCGCCGGATCGCGCCCACCAGGATGGCGAGCAGCTGCCCGGCCGCGATGCGCACCGCGGCGAGCGGCGAGCGCCCGGCCGACACCCCCCGCGCCCGCCGCGCGAGGCGAAGGGTCTGCCACTCGTTGGCGATCGCCGGCATGAGGCGCACCGCGGCGAGCGCCCCGACGGCGAAGCGCGGCGAGAGGCCGAGCTGCTGCTGCAGCGAGTCGGCCAGGTCGGTCGGGTCGGTGGCGATCACCGCAATGAGCCCGGCGAGGGCCACGGCCAGGACGCGCAGGCCGACCGCGAGGCCCGCCACGAGCGCCTCCTCGCGCAGTTCGACCGGCCCGATCCGCAGGAGGACCGGCCCGGGTCCCGCCGGGGCGAACAGCGCGTTCAGCACGGCGAGCGCGGCCGCGGCAAGGAGCAGGGGCCAGGCCCGCGCGAGGAGGTCGAGCGGCCGGATGCCGCTGGCCGGGACGGCGGCGAGCAGCACGACGAGCAGGAGGATGGGCGTCAGCGGATCGATGGACGCGAAGGCCACCGCCATGAGGGCGAGCGCGGCCGCCAGGCGGGCGGTGGGGTTGACGCGTGCCAGCGGGGCCCGCCGGTCGGGCCGGAGGGGCACCATCAGCCTCATCGGTCCGGCTCCAAGGGCGGCGCGGCCTCCGGGGTTGGCAGCCGCAGGGTGCGGTCGGCGAGCGCCGTGACGAACTCGCGGTCGTGGGTAGCGAAGACGACGGCGCGGCCATCGTCACGAAGGCCGGCGAGCAGCCTCAGGAGCTCGGTGGCCGTGCGGCGGTCCTGCCCGAACGTCGGCTCGTCGAGCACGATCACCTCGGGTGCGGTGGCGAGAGCGGTTGCCACGGACAGCCGCCGCTTTTCCCCGCCGGACAGCGTGAACGGGTTCGCCTCCGCCAGTGCGTCGAGGTGGAGCCGCTCGAGCAGCTCGTCGGCCCGACGCCGCGCGGCCCGCGGGGCCACGCCGCTGCGCATCGGACCGAGCACGAGCTCGTCGCGTGCCGACCCGGTGAGGAACTGGTGCTCGGGATCCTGGAAGACCATGCCGACGTGCGTGACGAGGTCGTGCGCCGGCCAGCGCCATAGCGGGTCGTGGCCACGGCCCGTGGCCAGCGCCTCGGTGGCGTACACGTCGCCCAGGCTCGGCCGCAGGAGGCCCGCGAGGAGGAGGGCCAGCGTCGACTTGCCCGAGCCATTCGGGCCGGTGACGGCGAGCGCCTCGGCGGAGCGGACCTGCACGTCGGTCCGGCGCAGCGCCGGCGCGACGCTGCCCGGGTACGTGTACGACGCCTGGTCCGCGACGAGCTGGGTCTCGACCACCCCACGCGAGCGCTCCGGCGGCGAGGGCAGGCGGCCGTCCGGCGTCCAGATGCCAGCCGCGGCGAGCGCATCGCCGTGCCGGCGAAAGACGTCGGTGGGCGGGCCGTCGGCGAGCAGCTCGCCCCTGACGTCGAGCGCCAAGACGCGGTCGACAAGCGGCAGGGCCTCACCCACGCGATGCTCGACGATGACCATGGTCATCGTCCCGCTGCGCGCGATGCCGGTGAGCACGTCGCGGACGGCGGCCGCGCCCTCGGGATCGAGGTTGGCGGTCGGCTCGTCGAGGAGGAGGAGCCCGGGGCGCATGGCGAGCGTCCCGGCGATGACGAGCCGCTGCTGCTCCCCGCCGGAGAGGGCATCGGTCGGCCGCTCGGGCGGGTGGCGGAAGCCCACGGCGTCCAGCGCGGCGGCCACGCGCGGCCAGATCGACTCCGTCGGCAGGCACAGGTTCTCGAGGCCGAAGGCGACGTCGTCCCCGGCGCGTCCCATGACGATCTGCGACTCCGGGTCCTGGAAGACGATCCCGATCCGGTCGCGCACTGCGCCGGCTGGCTCGCCCGCGACCCGCAGCTCACCCTCGACTCCCGCCGCGCCGGATGGCTCGAGCAGGCCGGCCATGGCCGTCAGCAGCGTCGACTTCCCCGATCCCGATGGACCGAGCAGCAGCACCCGCTCGCCGGCCGCGATCCGCAGGTCGAGCCCGCGGACGGCCCAGCTGCGGCGGCCGGCGTGGCGCCAGCCCCAACCGCGTGCCTCGACCGAGACCGGACCGGCGGCCGGAGCGGGGCTCAGCGCATCACACCTCGGGCTGGTTCCGCCCGGCGGCGAATTGGCCGAGGACGCCGGTGGGCGCCAGCGCGCGCACGAGCAACCACGAGCCGGCTCCGGCGATGACCACCCCGCTGATCAGCATGAACGCACCGTAGGCGAGCTGCACTTCGAAGGCTGTGGTCGCATAGTAGACCGGCATGTCGTGGAGCCATTCGCCGACGGCCGCGCCCGCCCCGGCGAGCATTGCCACCGGCAGTCCGAACGATCGGTACAGGAGCACGGCGAAGACGAGCTCGGCGCCGGCGCCCTGGACCGCGCCGGAGAGGATGACGTCCAGCCCCCACAGGGACCCGAGCAGGGCCGATACGACGGCGGCCAGCGTCTCCGCGAAGATCGCGGCGCCCGGCTTGCGGATGATGAGCATGGCCAGCACCCCCGGCACAAGCCACATGCCGGAGACGAGATAGGCGAGGGGATTGACCTGGCCGGCGAAGAGCGGCGCCCAGATCACGTTCCACTGCCAGAAGACCACGCCGAACGCGACGCCGATGGCCGCGGCCACCACGATGTCCACCACGCGCCAGGCGGACTGCGACTCGGTTGCTGGTGTTGTCGTCATGCATCGACTCCTTCCGTGACGTTCTCGACGACGAGGAGCACGCCCGCCCCGACCGAGACCGACGCCGGCGCGGCGACGATCTCGTTCGAGAGCCCGCGCGAGCGCCCGAGAGCGAGGGGCTCGCCGTCGAGCGGGAAGCGGAGGCCGGTGGTGGAGACCCCGGTGGCGTCCCCGCCAAGGGGCAGAAGGCTCACCATGGCACCCGGTCCCGCCTCGATCTCCAGCCGGCCGGGGCCGCGCACGGCGCGGACGGTCGTTCCGGCGCGCACAAGGCGCAGGTCGTCGGTGGCCTCGTACCAGGCCCTGTCGGCGAGCAGCAGGACGTTCGCCAGCTCGTGGTCGAGCCGCTCTCCGGCGAGGGCGCCGATCACGGTGATGCGGCGCGCGCCGGCCGTCACCGCTCGGTCGATCGCCAGCTCGGCGTCGGTTGCGTCCTTCGCGGCCGGGTGCCGCTCGACCCCCACGCCCTCGGCGGCTAGCCGCTCTGCCAGGGCGGCGTCGACCGAGTCGAGATCGCCGACGAGCACGTCCGGCCGGCGACGGACGGCCTCGAGGAAGGCGGCGCCGCCGTCGGCCGCGATGACGAGGTCGGCATCGGCCAACCACCGCGCATCGGATCGATGCGCGTCACCCCCGGCCACGATCACTGCTCGCACCTGCGATTTCTGCTCCTCGTGCTCCAGGTCCCGGAACGACGAACGGCGCACCCGGAAGGGGCGCGCCGTTGCACGGTTCAACTCGACTCCCTTCGCTGGCATGATCCAGATCAGGTTCGAGGGTCTGCGGTGGCCGCACTCTCAGCGCTGTCGCGCTCCCCTGTCGTTCTTGGGTTGTTCCGACGAGGGTACCACGCGTGCCATCATGCGGCCATGTCCGAGCCGATGCACCCGAACGTCGCCCGGGTGGTGGCCGCCGCCGCGGAGGCCGGCCTGCCGATCGAGGTCCGCCGCTTCCCGGAAGAGACGCGGACCGCCGCCGATGCCGCACGGGCGGTGGGCTGCGATGTCGGCCAGATCGTGAAGTCGCTCGTGTTCATGGCCGATGGGGCCCCAGTGCTCGCCCTCGTCTCCGGCGAGCACCAGCTCGACCCCGCTCGCCTGGCGGCGGCGGTCGGGGCGTCCGAGGTTCGTCGTGCGAGCGGCGACGAGGCGCGCCATGCGTCCGGATATGCGATCGGCGGCGTGCCGCCGCTCGGGCACGCCAGCCGGCTTCCGGTGCTGATCGACCGTCATCTCCTGCGGCACCCGGTGGTGTGGGCGGCGGCCGGGCTGCCCGACGCCGTCTTCCCGGCCGATCCCGTGGCCCTGGTTCGGGCGGCGGCCGCCCGCGAAGCCGATCTCGCGGCCGGATGAAGGCCACCTTTCTCACGGTCGCGGCGACCCCAGCTCGACGCTGACAGGCCCAAGGCCGGTGAAGGTGAGCTGGTACGCGGTGCCGTCCGCGGCGTGAAAGCGGAGGACCGCAGCCTCGCCGCCCGGCCCCTCGAGGTCGATCATGAACCCGGATGACGGAAGGGCATCGAGGTAGTAGTCGTAGATGTCCGGCGGGAGCGCGTCCGAGCTCCAGGCAGCGGTGAGCTGCGGCCCAGCGTCGCGGGCAGCCATCGAGGCGTGGACGGGAAACCCGTCGGGCAGCCGCGGGACGGACGCCAGCGGCGCGGCCGACGCGCTGGACGAGGCATCGGCGCTGGCGGTGGAGGATTCGCTGGCCGGTGCGGAGGAGGACGGACCCGAGGCCGTTGCCATCGGGCCCGCACAGCCTGCCAGCAGGATGACCAGCAGGCAGCCTCGGATGATCATGGACACCTCCTCATTCGTACAGGTTGGTGACGACGATCGGGATGTGGAAGCCGCCGAGGTGGTCGTGGTCGAACCAGCGCACGTCCTCGGCGAGCAGGTTGAAGGTCTCGTCGTAGCTGCCCACCGGAGGCGACCCGCGCAGGCCGAACGTGAAGCGCCCGACCTCGTCGGGACTCACGGAGTCCTGGTTCACCGTGGTCGCCATCCAGGCGGAGGGCCAGTCAGCCGCCGCGAAGCGGCTGTCGTGCGCCGCCGGGTCCCAGGTGGCCAGCGCGATGCTGCCGCGCGCCCGGTCCGGGCGCCACGTGCGACCGCCACGGTTCCGGAATTCGACCCAGTGCGTGATCGTCTGGCCGCGCCGAATCACCTCCGTGCCGCTGTTGCTCTCCCGCACGTAGGTCGCCAGAAACGGGACGCGGCCGGGCCACGTCGTCCACAGCCGCCCGTGCATCGGGTCGATGGGGATGAGCTGGAGGCCGTTCTCGACGAGCACCTCGAAGTGAAGGTGCGGGCCGTAGCAGATGCCGCTGCACCCGGAGCGCCCCACCGGCTCACCGGCGGCCACGCTCTCGCCGACCTTGACGAGGAGGCCGCCGTCGGCGTTGCTGGCGAGGTGGTAGTAGAGGGTCTGGCGGCCATCGGGATGCCCGATGCGGATGAAGTTGCCGAAGCTGCCGAACTGGCGCGTCCCGTACCCGCCCTCACGGTCGATGACGGTCCCCCGCTTCGCGGCGGCGAGGCGGGTGTACAGCGGCATCGGGTAGTCGAGGCCGGTGTGGTTGTCGTACACGCGGCCGGGGTGGGGCTCGCCGTCGTACCAGGTCTTGCCGGTCCAGTCCAGCTGCACGCCGACCCGAGCGTCGCGGTCGAACCCGTAGAGAAGATCGACGCCAGGGTCGAAGTACGGAAGCGTGTAATCCTCGAGCGCCGCCACTCGCCCCGCCGAGAGGAGAAGCACGAGGACGGCCACCGACAGTGGGATGCGCCTGCGGGTCATGACCCGCACCCCGCGCAGGCCGCAAAGGCCGATGCCGTGGCGAACCGGCCGAGCTCGGATCCGTCGAGACCGACGAGCGTTGACGCGCCGTCACGCCGCACCAGGAGAGCCGAGCCATCGGCCGAGACGGCCGGCTCAGAACCGGGGCCGATGTCGGCGGACGGACCGCCCGCGACGCGCGCGAAGATTCGACCGGCGGTCTCCCAGGCGATCACCTCGCCATCGGCCGAGAGCGAGACGTGCACCGCATCCGGGCCGAGATCGGCGAGCGTGCCGCGGCCCTCGGCGCCCACCGCGACGAGCACCGTGCCCTCCAGCCGGTGCGCGACGGCCACGAGCGAGCCGTCGGCCAGGCGCGCGGCGTCGTAGACGAGCGGCTCGGCGGAGAGCGGGCTGAGGTTGCCCGACGGGTCGACGGCGACGAGCTTCGATTGGAAGGGCGCCTCGATCGACGGGACCGCCAGCGCGATCGCCGTCCCGTCCGCTTCCATCACGGGCGCGTCGATGAAGGGGCCGGCGGCGACGGGACGCGCCTCGGCAGTGGCCGCATCGATCGCCCACAGGCGCCCGCGGCCGTCGACCGCGGCGAGCTTGCCGCCGTCGGAGGAGAAGGTGGCGGCCAGGAGCCCGGGCATCTCGATCCGGAGCTGCCCGCCGTCGTCGCGGGCGATGACGAGGATGGCCGAAGCGGGACCCGGCGCCTCGGCGAGGACGGCGGTCGCGCCGTCCGGCGCGACGTCGAGGAGCCTGCCGGCGAACTGCCCGCCGTCGGGCATGCGGACCTCGAGGATCGCTGCCGGCGGGCCGGGCGTGCGCAGCAGGCTGACGGCCACGCCGCCGCGTCGCGCGGCGCTGGCGTCGAGCCGCCGGACCAATGGCGCCGGGTCGGCGGCGGACGCGGCATGGATGACCAGCGTGGCGAGCAGGGGGACGAGCGCGACGAGCGCGAGGACGCGCGGCGCCGGGAAGGGTCGGGTGGACATGCGGAACCTCCGTGACGGGGCGAGCGGGATCTGCGACGGACGGACGTTCCGTTGGCGACGACACCTCTTCGTGGGCCTGCAGCCGGGGCACCGCGCACCGGCATCTGCGGCCGAGACTAGCGCCCGACCGCTTACCGGCCGCTTATCGGGCCATAATCCCGAGGCCGATGGACTACCTCGCGCCCATCCTCCTGGCCGCCGCGCTCATCCTCCTGGCGGGAGGCCTGCTGCTCGTTCGCGCGTCCGGCTCGCAGATGGCACTCGGGCGGCGGCTCGCCGGGGCCTCGGCCGTTCGCGTCGGCGGGCTGCTCGAACGCGACCCGCTCCCGCCCCGACCGGTGCGCGTCTCGGGCCGCATTCGCTGCCCGGACCCGATCGTCACCGACGACGACGAACGGCTCGTGGCGCTGCACCGCGACGTCGACGTCCGGCTCGCTGACGGCCGGTGGCGGCCGATCGAGCGGCTGCGCGAGACGCGCGGGATCGAGCTGTGGGACCACGACGGGTCGCTCCCGCTGGACCCGGCGCATGCGGCCGAGCCGCTCGTCGCCATCCCGCACGTCTGGCAAGGCGACGTCGCCGAGCTGCAGGCGGAGGCGCATCGAGCCGCGGTGCGGCGTCTCGAGCTGCAGGGGCTGCGGCCCGGCGCCGCCCGGTCGGTGACGCGCATGCTCAGCACGGTGGATCGGCTCCTCGTCGTGGCGCAGCCGGCGCGAGCGCCCGACGGCGGGGTCACGCTCGAGCCGCCGCGCGGCGGTTTCGTCATCTCCGCCCTCGAGCTTCCGGACGCGATGCGGCTCCTCGGCGGGCGGCGTCGACGCCTGATGCTCACCGGTTCCGCGCTCGTGGGCATCGGCGGGGTCGTCGCGATCGCCGGCCTCGGGGTGGCGGTCGTCACCGCCCTCGCCTGAGGCGCGACGACCGAGACCGCTCGGTACCAGACGACCGAGACCGCTCGGTACCAGTGGTGCGGTACTTCCGGGGCATCGAGCACGCGTCCTCCCGGCACTAGCATCGGGTCACCGGTTCCTACCGGAACCTCCATCGCGACCCGTCGAGCATCAACCGGTACGAGGCACAGCAGTCGTGTCCCAGCCCCAGCGCGAGCGGACGACCGAGCACGACCCGTTGATCAGCGTCGCTCAGGCGGCGGCGCTGCTCGGCGTGCATCCGAACACGATCCGCGTCTGGACCGAGGCGGGACGGCTGGCCGCATACCGGATCAACGCGCGTGGCGACCGGCGCTACCGACGCGGTGACGTCGAGGCGCTCCTCGCCGAGGGCGCCGACCCCGGCGACCCCACGCCGCTCGAGCCGGTCGAGCCCGGGACCCGCGAGGCGGAGATGGCCGTCCTCGTACGGCTCGCCCAGGGAAACGGCCCGACATCGTCAGTGGCGGCAGTCTGCCGGGCGGCGATCGAGGCGCTGCGGGCCCATCTCGAGGTGCCCCGCGCTGCGATCTACCTCGGGCGTGAAGGGTCGCATCGCGCCCCGATGCTCGAGACGCACGCCGGTTACCGCGTCGCGCCCGCGGTCGAGCTGCCCGCGGCCGACGACGCGACCGACGGAGGCCCCGGGCCCCACCGCCGCGCGCCGCTCCGTGCGGGCGGCGAGGACCTCGGCATGCTCGTCCTGCAGGACGAAACCGGAGGCGGCCTCTCGCGACTGTCCGACAACTTCCTGCGGGCCGTGGCGAGCGCGATCGC
>Ga0299913_10003621_pt1 | contig 12701 bp, 9 predicted proteins | sample RVTome_9_FD_201360 | JGI IMG/M metagenome (GOLD analysis project Ga0299913, IMG submission 201360) | Soil microbial communities from uranium-contaminated site in the Upper Colorado River Basin, Wyoming, United States - RVT155D38 (version 2) ... | reverse complement strand
CCGCGCGCGAGGGCGTCGGTCAGCACCTCGTGGCCGGACGCCGTGATGACCACGTCGTCCTCGATGCGCACGCCTACCCCGCGGAGCTCCGCCGACGCCGTTTCGCGGTCGGGGGCGACGTACAGGCCCGGCTCGACGGTGAGGACCATGCCCGGCTCGAACGGGACCGGTCCGTCCGCGGTGCCGTAGTCGCCGGGGTCGTGGACCGACAGGCCGAGCCAGTGCGACGTGCGGTGGGGGATCAGGTCGCGGTGCGCCGGCGCGTCCTCCCCGGCTTCGTCTTCCCCGGGACGCACGAGACCCAACTCGAGCGCCCCCTCGACCAGCACCCTCCGCGCGGCCTCGTGCACCCCCTCCTCGTCGCCGCCCGGAACGCACGCGTCCAGCGCCGCCTGCCGGGCGCGAAGGACTACCTCGTGCAGCACGCCCGCGGCGCCGCCGACGCGGGCGCCGACGGCGTAGGTGCGGCTCACATCGGCGGCGTACAGGTCCACCTGCGCCCCCGCGTCGAGCAGGACGAATCCGGGTGCCATACGGGTGTCGTTGCGGGTGTAGTGCAGCACGACGGCGTTTGCTCCGGATGCGACGATCGTGCCGAACGCCGGGCCATCGGCGCCGCGGGCGCGGAAGCCGGCCTCGAGCGCCGCCTCGACCTCCCACTCGCCGGCTCCGGGCTCGATGCGCGCGGCGGCGTCGCGGAACGCATCGACGGTGATGGAGGCGGCGCGGCGGATGCGGGCCATCTCCCAGGGAGACTTCACGCGCCGGAGCGGGTCCAGCACCAGGCCGGGGTCGTGGATCGAGGCGAGGCCGGCGCCCGAGCGCCGGCGCGTCCGGCGGGCGGCGGCGAGGGCGTCGATGACGATCCGGTCGAGCTGCGGGTGCGTGCCGAGCCGGAAGTACAGCCTGTCCACTCGCGCGGCCGCCGCCCGCAGCGCCTCCTCCAGCTCGCCCAGCGTCCCGACCGCGTCCGCGCCGTACGCGGCGGCCTCCACGGGGCCGGGCCGGCGCCCGTGCCAGCGCTCCGCGTCCGCGTCGCGTTCGGCGACGTACAGCCGGTACGGCGCCTCGCCGTCGGAGGGGTCGAGGAGCGCGAGCGCCGCGGGGGCGCGCCAGCCGGTGGCGTACACGAGCTCGCGATCGGGCTGGTAGCGGACCTCCCACTCGCGGCCGGGCCAGTCGGCGGGGGAGGCGGGCAGAGCCAGCGCCGCCCGATCGCCGAGCAATTCACGGATGCGCGCGCGCCGGCCTGCCAGCTCGACGGATTCCTCCGGCCCGGGCGGCCCGTCGCCGCGGGGTTCGTGCGCGGTCGATTCCATGCGCCGCAGGATAGGTCGGCGCCGGGACGCGCGCACCCCGCCCCGGCGTAAAGAAGGCCGTGACCTGAGAAGGCTGGCGGCGGCCCGGCGTGAGGAAGCCCGGGGGGCGGCAGGAAGTCCGGGAGGTGACCCCTACCGCCCGCACCGGGCCGGTCGCGTGAAGTCTGAAGGAAGGATGGCTCCCACTACCTCGGACGCTTACATCGGGAGCCAGTAGGTCAGCTTCACGGCGAGAACGTTCTCTCCTTCCGCCCGCACGGCGTCCCCGAGCTGGTCGAGCCCGACGGCGGAACCGTCCGAACCGCTGGCCGCCCGGTTCTGCTGCCACACCACGAACAGCGTGCTTCCGGGGCGCCATTCCCAGCGGACGACGGCATTGCTGCGGAAGGAGAGGAAGTGGAAATCCGGATCATCGATCGTGAACTCGCCGTCGCCGTCCTGGACGAGGAGCGACCCGTCTTCCTGGGGCACCGCCGGTATGTCGGTCCCGTAGAAGAGGAGATCGTTCACGCGCGGAGCCTCCAGCTCGCCCAGGGCGAGGAAGTCCCCGGAGGCGGCGAACGGCTCGGCGTACAGCTCGAAGCTCAGGTCCGGCGACAGCCCGATGTTCGCGCGCACGGGCGCTGCGATCTCGTGCCGGTCCACGGCGGCGAACACGTAGCGGCTGCCGAACGTCGCGGGGCGTCCACCGCCGAACGTGCCCACGAACTGGCGCGGGCTCTGCCACGAGGAGTAGCGCGGATTCACCGTCACCTCGAGGCGGTCCGAGAGCCGGCTCGCCGCGTTCACGCCGACGTTGTAACCGCCCCCGCCGAGCTCGTCGCCGAACACGGACCCGCTGGCGCCGTAGCGCGTGTCGTGGTTGTAGTTGCTGTCGAACCCCGCGTGCACGTTCCAGCTGCGCGGGGTCTGCATCAGGGGGCCGCCGCGCGTCTGCGTGTCGCTCTGCGAGCGCAGGTTGGTGGAGAGCTGCAAGCGGCTCTGCCAGAAGTTGCTCCACTGCGCGTAGGCGGCCGCGAGCAGCCACGTGTTGACGCGCTCGCCGCCGAAGTTCCAGCCGTTGTCCACGCCCGTCTCCACCTCCCACTGGCGGAATACCCGGCCTGGATCGGTGTCGCGGTAGCGCACATAGGCCCACTGATAGATGCGGTCGGGGTCGGTGAGCCGTCCCACGTCGTTGATCTCGAACGAGGGCGAGTTCGCCCACACGCCGCCGTTGTAGCGGAAGCGGCCCGTGACTTTGATGCCGCGCAGGGCCGCCGAGAAGCCGGACATCGACCTGGCCAGCGGGTCCACCTCGACGTGGTCCTGGTCGGGTCGCTGGAACGCGTGGATCCGGTCCGTCTGGAGGTTGGTGATCGCCTCCGCGTCACCCGTCACGTGGCTGAAATTCACGTGGCCGAAGAGGTTGTACGCGCCGCCGGAAAAGCGCTTGTGGAGGTCCACGCCGCCCGTGTACGCGCGCTCGGCCACCGCGCCGAACAGGGGATCGCCGGCGTCCAGCTCGCCGAGGTCGCGGCCCACCGCGGTGAGCATCATGCCGACCGTGGACGCGTCCGCGCCGAACTGCTGGTTGAAGCGCACGGCCCCGTACGCCGTGCGCGGCTCGACCCGGAACTCGGACAGCTCGCCGGTCGCGGCGTCGAACACGGACGCCATCTCCTGGTCGGTCACCGCCGCGAGAGCGCCGACCGTGAGACCGGACGGCAGGCGCCCCGTGAGCTTGGCGGCGCCGAGGATGCTCGAGGTGCGCGGGGCATCGACGAAGTCACCGCGGACGCTCGCGGACGGAGGCGCGCCGATGCGCCGCGAGAAGTACAGGTCGGCGCCCTGGGTGTCGAAGTTCTGGGCCCCTTCGATGAAGAACTGGCGCCGCTCGTCGAAGAAGGTCTCGAACCCCGACAGGTTGACCACCGCGGGGTCGGCCTCGACCTGGCCGAAGTCGGGGTTGATGGTCGCGTCGAGCGTCAGGTTCGGGCCGATCCCCATCTTCACGTCCACGCCGACCCTGCCGGTCGCGTCGCTCGCGTCCACGAACGGGTTGTCGGCGTCGAAGGCGCCGTCGCTGCGAAACGTCGCCTCGCTCGCGACGTACGGCAGGACCTCGAGCCGCCGGGACGGAGCCAGTCCCGTGATGCCGGCGAGGTCGCCCATGCGCGAGGACCAGCCCGTCTGCTCACGGTCGACCAGGACCCAGTACAGGTCCTCGTTGCCGTCCGGGATGTAGCGGTTGATGTTCACGCCCCAGCTCTGGACGTCGCCGGCGTTGAAGCGCAGCTGCGAGATCGGGATCCGCAGCTCGGCGGTCCAGCCGTGAGCGGGGTCGATCGCGGTCCGGGCCTGCCAGACGGGATCGAAGGTCTCGTCCCGGTTGTACTCGTCGTCGCTCGGGTGGTACCAGTCCAGGCGCACCCCGGCGGCCGTGACCGCGAACGTGTATGCCGTGCGGTCGTCCTGGTAGGTGTCCAGGGACACGATGAGGCGCTCGACGTTGCCCGCCTCGTCGCGACGCGTCAGGCGCCGCTCGAGCCCCGCGGGATCGCGGGCCTGCATGCGTGCGCCTATCCACAGGGCGTCGTCGTCGTACAGGAAGGCGATCTCCGTACGCACGGAGGGAGCGGCGCCCTGCACGGGCTCCTTCTGGACGAAGTCGTCGATCCAGCGGGCTTCGGTCCAGGCACCGTCGTCCAGCGCGCCGTCCAGCTGGAGGCCGCCGGCCAGACGCACGGCCTCCGCCTGTTTCAGTCGGTCGTCGAGTCCGCCGTCGCCTCCGCCGGGTGCCTGCGCCGACGCCGGGGACGTCGGCAGCATCGCCAGGGCGCTCGCCAGCAGCATCGCCCGGGCGCTCGCCGGGAAGGCGCCAGCGCCGGGCCGCGGACGCGTAGCTTCCCGGCCGGGAGCGGCTGGCGGGCGCTCCGGCGCCCGGCCTGGTTCGGTGGCGATCATCGGTTCGGTCGTTCTCGGGGTGGCTGGAGCCTACGACTCCACGCTACGGCACGGAGGGTGAAGACGGGTCCGGGTCGGGCCACGGTTGTGTGCGGGAGATGTCAGGGCTTTGTGGCGCCGCGGACCGTGGCACGGCGGGCCCCGGCGGGGTACACTCACCGAATACTGTCAGGCAACAAGGAGGCTGGGGTGCGCGTGGAGCTCACGGTGCGCTGGAAGCGGTCGATCGCGTTCGTCCTGGTATCGGCCGTGGCGGCCTGTGGAGGCGACGACCCGATCCAGCCGCCTCCGGATCCCGACGAGGGGGTCGGCTTCCTCTATTCCGGCGACCGGGCGGGCAGCTTCGTCGCCGAAGGCGATCCGGTGCTCGTCGGCAACGACATCATGCCCGGGACGTGGGCCGCCGCGGTCAGCACGGACACCGGCTTCGTGCTGGTCGGCTCACGCGCGGCCGGCCTGCCGCAGGTCGACCTGTTCTTCCTCACCGTCCCCGATCCCGTGGTCGGGGGCCCGACCGAGTTCGGGACGACCGCGGGGGGGGCGGGGGTCGTGGCCTTCTCCTTCGACGCCAGCGTGGAGCTGGATCCGGACACCATCATCGCGACGATCGACCCCGAGAACGTCTACGTCATGTCGGAGGGCACGCTCCGCCTCGAGACGCTGACGCAGACCCGGGCCACCGGCACGTTCATGGGATCAGGTCCCCGCTTCGACGGCGGGGGAGAGCGGCTGTTCGTGGTGGGGGGCACGTTCGATGTCCCCGTGGTCGACATCTCGATCGCCGCGACCCTGGTGCCCGCACTGGCACGGGCGCTCCGCGAACCGAGCTAGCGCGTCCGGCGCCCGAGTCCATGGCGCCCTACCAGGCGTCGGGATCGTCCAGGTCCCAGGTCTGCTCGCGGTGCCGCCGCTCGGCTTCGGCGATCTCCTCCAGGTCCAGGGGGTCCCGGCGTTTCAGGGTCCCCGCGCGCTCGATCGCGGCGAGGTCCTCATCGCTCAACCCGCCCCCGCCCTTCCCCCGCCGCGTACGCAGGAAACCCAGGATGCCGCCGACCACCACGAGCACCGCGAGCGCCGGCCAGAAGAAGGTCACCTTCGCGGCCGCCGCGGCGCGGGAGCCGTGTCCGGGGGCGGTCGCGGCGGCGCGGGCGCCGTATCCGCCGACTCGGGCGGCGGCGCGGGAGCCGTGTCGGCCGGCGCGCCCTCCGGCGCGGGACCCGTGTCGGCCGGCGCGCGCCGTGCCGCCGCCGCCCGGCGGGCCGCGGCCTCGCCGGCGAGGCGCGCGGCCTCGCGCCGCTGGCGCTCCAGCACGGCGCGCCGTTCCGGCGACTGCAGGGCACGGGGCAGGGGAAGCGCGAGCGCCCGGCGCGCCTCGAATCGCCCGTCGCCGTCGGGGTCCCAAGCTTCGAGCTCCAGCACGTCGTCGCCGTCGAGGTCCTCCAGGCGCAGGCGCGGACCGGCGCCGGCGCCGATAAGGTAGGCGCGCGCGGGCGTCGTTTCGGACGCCAGGAAGCGCACCGTGAGCGGGTGCGTTCGTGTGCCGTCGGAGCAGGCGCCCGGATACGTCGCGCTCGGCAGGAGCAGGCTGTCCGCCGGCGGGAAGCCCCCCGCGCGCAGCTCGACTGCGCCGCGCTCGAGCGCCACGGGCGGCGGCTCGAGCTCCTCCGGCAGCTCCAGATCCAGGCGCAGCACGCCCGTGTGCGCGTCGCCGTCCGCGGTGGCCAGCCGGTAGAAGATGCGGACGTCGCGCATCGCAGCGCGCGCCGGCGGCGCGGGCACGACGAAGCGCGGCACCGAGTCGGGGTCGAGCCGGCAATCCGCGTCCCGCGTACGGTACACCAGCCAGAGCGTGTCCGGCGTGGCCAGCACGGCGGGCCCCTCCCCCTCGTCGAACGCCACCTCGCCCACCGGCACCTCGTGGTGGGCGAGCGGCTCGCCCCACCCGCCTCCCTGGCCGGCCGCCGGGGCATCGACCGGGGACGACGAGCGGCCCTCGCCGCCCGCGACGCCCGCTCCGGCCGCGTCGGCGGGCTCCACCGACGCGGCGTTCCGCTCGGCCTCGCCGGCCTCGGGCCCGCCCCCGACGAGGACGAACGGCGCGGGCACAGCGAGCCGGAGGGTGGTCGGACGGGGGGCTCGCCCGCCCTCGGCGCGCACCGCGAGCACGAGCGGAATGCGCAGGGCGGGCGGCTCGACCGCCGGCTCCGCGGGCAGACGGGGGTCTTCGGCGGCGGGCGAGGCGGGACCGCCCGCGGGGCCCAGAAGCGTCGGCGCGAGTGGCTGGGCCTCCGGCGCGGACGGAACCGCGCCCGCCCCCGCGCCCGCCGCCGGATCCGGCGCTGAATCGGCGGTCGCCGACGACGAAGGGTCCGGCGCCGGGTCGGCGGTCGCCGACGACGAAGGGTCCGCCGCCGGGTCGGCGGTCGCCGCCGCCGGGGGACGCCGCAGCCGGTCGAGCGTAGCGGCGTCGAGCCGCATCGTCGGCCCCGCCGTGCCGTCGGGCGCCACGAGGAGCACCTCGAGGGCGGCCTCCGGGCCCGCGTTCGCGGGGGCGAGGAGAAGGACCAGCGCGACGACCGCTCCGACTCCGGCGACGGCGAACACGGTACGGCGGCTCGGGGCGCGGTGGCGGGGCATCGTCAGGCCCTCACGTACTTGAGTCCCGAGCCCGTGTTGAACAGCACGACCTCCGCGTCCGCTTCGAGGCTGCCCGCGGCGACCATGCGGCGCGCGGCAGCCAGGGTCGCGCCGCCCTCCGGGCAGGCGAAGATGCCGGTAGCCGCGCCGATCTCCGCGACGCCGCGCTCCATGTCCGCGTCGGACACCGCCAGGGCCACGCCTCCCGACTCCCGCAGCGCCGCGAGGATGAGGAAGTCCCCTATCGCGCGGGGCACCCGCAGGCCGCTGGCCCGGGTCGTGGCCGGTCCGGCCCACGGCTCGGCCGCGGCGGAGCCGGCCTCAAACGCGCGCACGATCGGCGCGCAGGCCTCCGACTGGACGGACACCATCGCGGGGCGGGGACCGGGCTCCCACCCGAGTCGCTCCATCTCGCCGAACGCCTTCCACATCCCCACCAGGCCCGTGCCCCCGCCGGTCGGGTAGATGACGACGTCGGGCAGGCGCCCGCCCAGCTGCTCGTACAGCTCGTATCCCATCGTCTTCTTCCCCTCCACCCGGTAGGGCTCCTTCAGCGTCGACAGATCGAACCAGCCGTGCCGGGCGCACCCTTCGGCGACCACGGCGGCGGCAGCCGTGATCAGGCCGTCGACCAGCCGCAGGTCCGCGCCCAGCGCCCGGATCTCCTCCAGGATGGGCGCCGGGGTGTCGCGCGGCACCACCACGTGGGCGGCGATCCCCGCCGCCGCGGCGTACGCGGCGGTAGCGGACCCCGCGTTGCCCGCGGACGGGATCGCCACCTCCTCGATGCCCAGCTCGCGCGCGCGGGAGATGGCCAGCGCCAGGCCGCGCGCCTTGAAGGAGCCGGTCGGGTTCTGGCTCTCGTCCTTGACGAGCACGCGGCGGACGCCGAGCGCGGCGGCCAGGCGCGGCGCGTCGACGAGGGGGGTGAACCCCTCTCCCAGCGTGATCCGCCGCGCCGGGTCGCGCACCGGGAGCACCTCGGCGTAGCGCCACAGGTCGGCCGGCCGGCCCGCCAGGTCGCCGGGGCCGAGCACGTCCGGGCCGAGCGCGTAGCGCGCGTAGAGCGGCTTGTCGCAGCACGGCGAGAGTCCGTGGGGCCGCTCCGCCGGGAAGGCGCCGCCGCAAGCCGTGCACTCCAGATGCCGGGCGCCGGCGGCCGCCGCCACCGGGGCGGCTTCGGGTGCGGTGTCGCTCGGGGCCGTGTCGGGGGTCACGCGGATGCCTGTCGTCGTCGTCGGTGCGGTCAGGGGCGTTCCGTGAGCGCGCTCTCGGGCGCACGCACCGCTCTCGCCGGGCGGGCGCCGGTCGAACAACGTAGTGTACCGGCTGCCATCCGGGCACCGGTCCACTCCGCGCTCGGCGTCGCTCCTTGATCGGCGGGCGCCCGGGGCCCTCGAAGGCTACCGGATTTCCGCGCCGTTCACATACGCGACGCGGCAACCATCGGGCATGTCCCCCGCATCGCAAGGGGGACGGAACCACCCCGGGACCCGGAGGCCATGGACGACGCCCGATTGATCGAGCGCGCACGGTCCGGCGATGACATCGCGATGCGCGACCTGTATCACCGGTATTCGGCGCACGTCTACGCCGTCGTCCGCCGCATCGCGGGCGAGGACGCGCTCGCGGACGACTGGTCTCAGGAGGCCTGGATCCGGGTGTTCCGCGCGCTCCCCGGCTTCCGGGGACAGTCGAAGTTCAGCACGTGGCTGCACCGCGTCGCCGTCAACAGCGCCCTGCAGGGCCGGCGCAAGGTGACGCGGCACACGGACCGGGAGGTGCAGTTGCAGCCGGTGCTCGCCGCGTCCGACTCGCCGCGGCAGCAGGTCTTTCTGCGCGCGCGGCTGGAGCGGGCGATCGAGCGGCTGCCGGACCGGATGCGCCAGGTGCTCGTGCTGCACGACATCGAGGGATACACGCACGAGGAGATCGGCGACATGCTCGGGGTGACCTCCGGCACCAGCAAGAGTCAGCTGTTCAAGGCACGGGCGCGGCTCCGGGAGGTGCTCGAGCCCGTGCACGAGGAAATCGGTGGAGCGGAAGCATGCCACATCTGAATCTCGAAGAGCTCGCGCGGCTGGTCGACGAGCCGCCGTCGCCGGCGGAGACCGACCATCTGGGCGCCTGTGCCGGCTGCACCGAAGCGCTCGCCGAGCTGCGCCGCCAGACGGCGGCGCTCGCGGCGCTGCCGGCGATCGACGCCCCGGAGGACGGGTGGGCGCGTCTGGAGGCGCGGCTGCGGGCCGAGAGCCTGATCCGGCGGCCGACGCCCCTCGCGTCCGGCCGCAGGGGCTCCTGGGCGGCGGCGGCCGCGGTCGCGGCGTTCCTGCTCGGCGGCGCCGCCGGGTTCTCGCTGCGCGGCGCGGACGACGCGCCGGCGGGTGGCGAGCTGCCGCGCGTGACGACGAGGCAGCCCGCGGGCCTCGCGGTGCCCGTGACGCTCGACGAAGCGGAGGGGCAGGTGCGGGTGGCGGAGTCGCAGTACCTGGCCGCGCTGTCCCGCTACAACGCGCTGCGCGGCCCCTCGTCCGGCGCCACGGGAGGCGACCCCTGGGCGGCACGTCTCGCGGCGCTGGAGTCGATCGTGGCGTCCACGCGCGCGGCGCTCGCGGAGGCCCCCTACGACCCGGTCATCAACGGCTACTACATCAACGCCCGCGCCCAGCGCGACGCGATGTTCCGGCAGGTCTCGACCGAGGACGGGGATCAGTGGTACTGAGACGCGCCGTCGTCCTCCTGCTTGCGCTCGGGCCGGGCGCCGCCGGCGCGCTCGACGCACAGGTGGGCGGGCAGGCGGAGGCCCGCCGGGCGAGCGAAGCGCGCGTCTCGACGCGCGGGTGGTTCGGGTTCACGTTCGAGGCGGAGCACGCCTCGCCGGCCGGCATCCGGCAGCCGGAGACGGTGCGCATCTCCTCGGTCGTCTCCGAATCGCCGGCGTACCGCGCCGGGCTGCGCGAGGGGGACGTCGTCGTGAGCGTGGGCGGGCTGGTCGCGACGGCCCGCTGGATCGAGCGGGCCGCGCGGGGCGTGGCGCCGGGCGACACGCTGCGCATGCGCGTCCGGCGCGGGGCGGATGAGCGCGACCTGACCCTCGTAGCGGCGGCCCGGCCCGACCGCATCCACCTGGTGCAGGCCCCCGGCGGTGGACGCATCTTCCTGGCGGACTCGCTCCGGCTGCGGGCGCAGGTGGTGCTCGACTCCATCCGCGCCGACGTCCGCGACGTCCGCTTCTTCGTGCTCGCGGACAGCGCCGGCGCCCCGACCCAGGTCGTCATTCGGGACGCCGCCGGCGATGAGCGCCGGGTGCGAGTCGGGCGAGCGGGCGCCGAGGTGCTCCTGCGCGACCTGCGCGCCGCGATCGGCCGCCAACAGGCGTCCGCGCCGGTGCGGATCGAAATCGAGGCCGCCGCGGCCGAGAACCTCCGCGACGCGATCGTCGACATCCAGCGGATCCGGCACGAGGCCCTGCGCGACTCGCCGGGCCTGTTCGTCCTACGGGACTCCGCACGGCTCTGGGTCCAGGCCCCCGCGGCCCGCGGGTACGGCGTCTCCATGGCCGCGTGGTCGATGGGCGTCGCGGGCGCCGAGTTCACCCCTCTCGCCCCGGAGATGCGGCCGTACTTCGGCGTCGACGAGGGCCTGCTCGTGATCGACGTCGGCAGGGGCACGCCGGCCGCGAAGGCCGGCCTCGCCGAAGGCGACATCGTGGTCGAAGTCGACGGGCGGCGCACGCGTACGGTCCCCGAGCTGGCGGCCGCCATGGCGCGCGCCGGCGACGACGGTCTGACCCTCCAGGTCGTGCGCCGCCGCGAGCACCGCACGATCCGCATCCCCGGGCCCTGATCGCGGAGTTCCCGCCGGCCGACGGCTGTCCGATGCCGCTGAATTGCCGAGATACTTCCGAAGCACCACACTGGTGTAGTCTCGCCGATCCCGGCAGCCCGCGCACGATGCCCGGCGCCGGTGCCCTGGCAGGCCGCTGACAAGCACGCGATAGGCGGCGAAACCCGCGACGCTCTCCGGGGCCGGCTGGCTGCCAAGGTCGCTGAAAAGGGGGAGTGCGGCCCACCCGAGGCCATGGCCTACACACCACCGGATCCATCGAAAGCTCGGGAAGGCGGTCCACGGCCACGCTCCGAGGACCCGCGGTCGATCATCACCCCGGACGCCTTCCACGTCGAACCCTCGCTGCTGGGCGCGCCGCTCGCATCTCCTTCGCGCCGCCTCGCGGCGATGCTCATCGACCTGGTCCTGCTGGGCTTCGTGGTCAACGCGCCCGGTTGGCTGTTCGCGCTCATCACCGCCTTCGTGCTCTTCCGCGCGACCTCCCGCAAGTCGGGCTCGAAGGGCGGCCCGGGGCGCGTTTTCCTGCGTGCGGGCGGCGCCGTCGTGGCATTCGTCGGCGTGCTGTCGCTCGTGAGCGCCATCTCCGGCTTGTTCTCGAGGGACGACCGCGCCGCGGCCGGGCCCGATGGGGGGCGGCAGGTCGAGGCTGCGGCCCCTCCCGAGCCGGGGCCGCAGGTCGGGGCGGCGGTATCCCCAGAGGCGGGGCGGCAGGGTGAGGTGGCGGTTTCCCCCGATTCGGGGCGGCAGCTCGAGGCGGCGGTTTCCCCCGATTCGGGGCGGCAGCTCGAGGCGGGGGTTTCCCCCGACTCGGGGCGGCAGGTCGAGGCGGGGGTTTCCCCCGATTCGGGGCGGCAGCTCGAGGTGGCGGTTTCCCCCGACTCGGCCGGCGGTGGAGATGGCGCGGGCGATGCCGTGGCGGCATCCGACGCCGCCGTCCCCACGCCGGGCGGCGTGCTGCGCGAGATGGTCGCCCTGGGACGCGCGGGCAGCGCCGACGAGGCGCGGCCGCACGCGGCCGCCACGGCCCGCTTCTTCGCCGCGCAGGGCGAACGGGTGGACGACGCGGGAGAGCTACGGGAAGCGCTCGAGGGCCTCGGGGACCTGCCGCTGATGTCGATGAACGACGAGGTGTTCGACGTGGTCGAGGAGGAGTTCCGCCGGGCGGGCGTGTTGCCCGCGGCGGACGGCGCGGACGGCGAGGCTCGCCTCGCCGCCGTCGACTCCCTGCTGCGCGCCAGGGACGCGGCGCTCGCGGCGGGCGACACCGGCGCGGCGGGGGCGGCGGGACGCGAGGCCGGGATTCTGCTGGCGGCGGATTCGGTGGACCGGCTCGCCGGGCAGGTGCGGGCGCTGCGCCGGGACGTCGCGGGCCAGCGGGAACGCGCCGACGAGGCCGAGCGCGCAGCGGAGCGCTCTCCGATCGGGCTGATCATGGACCTGCTCGCGGACGAGATCGGCGTGAGCGCCGGCTGGGCCGCGCTCTACTTCACGGCGATGCTGGCGCTGTGGCGCGGCCGCACGCCCGGCAAGCGCGCGCTGGGGATCCGGGTGATCCGCCTCGACGGCAAGCCGCTGGGCTGGTTCGCGTCCTTCGAGCGCTTCGGTGGCTACGCCGCCGCGCTGGCAACGGGCACGCTCGGCTTCTTCCAGATCCTGTGGGACCGCAACCGCCAGGGGGTCCACGACAAGATCAGCGAGACCGTGGTGATCCGCGACATCGCCCCGGAGCACGTCGTGCGGCGCCGCGTCACGACCCGCTGAGGACGCACTGACCGTCATCAGGCCCTTGACGGTCCCGATAATCACCGTTTACTCACGACGAACGTCGGTCGCGCGGGGTCGATCGGGGGCGTCGCGTGATGCAAACTGACCACTCGCGAGGATGGGCGGTCGCGAATGGACGATTGTGCCTGCCTGGGGTGTCGAACTGACCACCCGCGAGGATCGGCG
>Ga0299913_10003620_pt1 | contig 12701 bp, 11 predicted proteins | sample RVTome_9_FD_201360 | JGI IMG/M metagenome (GOLD analysis project Ga0299913, IMG submission 201360) | Soil microbial communities from uranium-contaminated site in the Upper Colorado River Basin, Wyoming, United States - RVT155D38 (version 2) ... | reverse complement strand
TCGGCTCCGTGCGCATAAGCTCACGACTGGCCCGCGCGGCCGACTACCACTCGTGGGAGATGCTGGACGGAGACTTCTTCGCCCACACGTCGCGCAACGGCGAGTCGTTCGATCGGCGTGTGCGCCGCTACGCGAAGCACCGGGCGCTCGGCGAGACGCTGGCGATGGTGCGGAGCTGCCGGCGCGGCAGCGCACGCACGGTCGTGCGCATGTGGATGAACTCCCCTGGTCATCGCGCGATCCTGCTGTCGTCGAAGTTCAGCCGCGTCGGCGTCGCCAAGCGCAGCGGCAGCCTGAACGGCAACCGGGCGTGCCTGGTGACTGCCGACTTCGGGTCGCGAAAGTAGCGCGCGCAGGGTCCGGGCCCGGGCCCGCGGAGGGACCGGAGCGCGGGAAGCGGAGTGCGGCTTACTCGCATTTCGCAAGCTCATGCGAGCGCCTTAGCATGCATACGCGTGCGCCGCGTGCTTGCGCATCCCCTCGCGCCCGTGGCGGGCGTCGCGCTGGCCGCCATCGCCTATCTCGCGGTCCGACCGGCGACCGCTGACATGGCCGCCCACGCCTTCCGGGCGTGGCTGTTCGACAGCGAGGGCATGACGGTGTGGAACGCGCAGTGGTACGGCGGCCACCACGTGCTCGGCTACTCGATGCTGTTCGCGCCGCTGGCCGCGTGGCCCGGGCCGGCGTGGGTCGGCGCTCTCGGCGCCGTCGCCGCAACCGCGGCGTTCGTGCCGATCGCGCGCTCAGCAGCCCCGTCGCCGGGGGTCGCGACCACGGCGACATGGCTGTTCGCGGCCGGCGTGTTCAGCAACGTGGTGATCGGGAGGATGCCGTTCACGCTCGGCATCGCGCTCGCCGTCGCGGCATGGCTGTGCGCCGAGCGCTCGCGACCTCCGTGGATGGTCGCGGCCGCCACGCTCGCGCTCGCGAGCGTGCTGGCGAGCCCCGTGGCCGGAGCGTTCCTCGTGCTCGCGGCGGCTGCGCGCGCCGCAGGGATCGGTGGCCGGGCCGAGCTCGTGCGCGCGGCCGTGCTCGCACTCCCGGTGACCGTCGGCGGCAGCACGATGGCCGGGCTGTTCCCGGAGGGCGGCGACGACCGCTTCGTCGCGACCGCGTTCTGGCCGATGCTCGCCGTCGCCCTCGCCGGGGCGGCTCTGATCGCGCCGGCGCGGCGCGCGCTGCGGATCGGCGCGCTGCTCTATCTCGCCGTCCTGATCGCGGCGTTCGTGATCCCGACGCCGTTCGGGCAGAACGCGCTGCGCCTGCCGGTCCTGCTCGGGCCGGCGCTGCTCGTGCTCGCCCCGCGCGCCGCTGCGCCGCGGGTCGCGCTCGCCGGCGTGGTCGTTGCGCTGCTGTATCTCCAATGGCTGCCGGCCGTGCGGGCGGTGGCCGAGGCACACGGCGATCCGTCGACCGAGGCTTCGTTCTTCGCCGAGCCGCGCGCGTTCCTGGAGCGCGTCGTGCAGCCGGGCGAGCGCGTCGAGGTCGCGTTCACGCACAACCACTGGGAGGTCGCGCACCTCGCCACCGCGGTGCCGCTCGCCCGCGGCTGGGAGCGCCAGCTCGACGCGAAGGCCAACCCGCTGTTCTACGACGGCCGCCCGCTCACGCCGGAGCGCTACCACCGCTGGCTGCGCGATGGCGCGGTGCGCTGGGTGGCGCTGTCCTCGGCGCCGCTCGACTACTCAGCCAAGGACGAGGCGAAGCTGCTCGCGGACGGCCTGCCGTACCTGCGCCTCGCGCACAGCTCGGAGGACTGGGAGATCTGGGAGCTGCGCGACGCAGCGCCGCCGGCCTCCGGTGGCGCGCGGCTGACCGCTGCGCTGCCGAACGGGTTCGATGTCGAAGCGGGCGGGCCGACGGTCGTCCGCCAGCGCTACACCCGCTGGTGGCGCTCGGATACCGCCTGCCTGAGCGAGGCCGCCGGCGGCTGGACGCGCGTGACGCCGATACGCAGCGGCCGCGTGCGCGTACGCGCCGGGCTGCCCACCGGCGACGGCCCTGACTGCGCACCGGCGCTTGCCGGAGCCAAATAGTGCGGGCAGCCCGCCTGGTGACAGCCTGGGCGCGGCTTACCATCTGACGCTCGATGTTCGCCCGCACCCGCTCGACCCTCCTGCGCGCCCTCCCTCACGGGCCGGTCGACGTGCTGCGGCAACTCGTGCTCTTCTGCGGCGCCTACTGGCTCTACCGGCTCGTTCGCGGCCTGGTGGACAGCCGCGCCGGCGAGGCGTTCGAGAACGCCCGCGGGGTGGTCTCGCTCGAGCGCGGGCTCGGGCTGTTCATCGAGCCGAGCGTGCACGCGTGGGCGTCCGCGAACGCGTTCGTGATCGACTCCGCGAGCTGGATGTACGTGAACTCGCACTTCGCGATCACGACCGTCACGCTCGCCTGGATCTACCTCCGGCGCAACGAGCGCTTCTACTTCATCCGCAACATGTTCATGGTCGCCATGGGCATCGCGCTCGTCGGCTACGTCGCGGTCCCGACGGCGCCGCCGCGCTTCATGCCCGAGCTGGGCTTCACGGACTCGGTGGAGGCGTTCACCGGCGTGAACCACGACACCGGGTCGGCCGGCGTCCTGTTCAACCCGTTCGCCGCGATCCCGTCGATGCACGTCGCGTTCGCGCTGATGCTCGGGATGACGATGGCGCAGGTCGCCCGCCGCCGGTGGGCGAAGGTGCTGTGGTGGAGCTACGCGCCGATGGTCACCTTCGTGGTGATCGCCACTGCCAACCACTGGTGGTTCGACGCCTTCCTGGGCGCCGCCGTCGCCGCGGTCTCGGCGGTCTGCGCGCACAAGCTGTTCGCCCGCGCCCGGCCTGACGTGTGGGCGTGGAATGCCGCGCCGCGGCATCAGGCTGCGACCACGTAGTTCGTCGCACGCCATATCCTTCGGCGCGATGAGCTCCCCAGGAGTCGAGCGCCCGCCCCGCCCCAGCGCGCGGGAGTACCAGGCGCAGATGCGCAGCCGCCTGATCGAGTCCCGGCTCACGCCGAACGCGATCTCTCTCACCGGCCTCGTGCTGTGCGTGGTCGCGGCGGTGCTCGTCTGGCAGGAGGAGTTCCTGCTCGGCGGCATCGCGTTCATCGTCGGCTCCGTGTGCGACACGCTCGACGGCCGCTACTCGCGGATGTCGGGCAAGGGCTCGCCGTTCGGGGCGTTCCTCGACTCCACGCTCGACCGCATGGAGGAGGGCATCGTGCTCACCGCGGTCGCCGTGTACTTCTCCAGGCAGGGCGACGATCTCGCGGTCGCCGCGGTGGTCGTCGCCGTGCTCGCATCGCTGATGGTCTCCTACACTCGTGCACGAGCCGAGGCCCTCGGGGTCGAGTGCAAGGTCGGGATCGCCGACCGCGCCGTGCGCGTGGTGATCCTCTCCGCGGGACTCGTCTTCGCCGACCTCGATGTGCTCGACATCGCCGTGTACGTGCTGGCCGGACTCTCCGCGATCACGGTCTTCCAGCGCATCTGGCACGTCCGCGGTGAGCTGACACGCCAGGCGATCGACTTGTAACGCCGCCGGCTCGAAGGGGTTTGATGAGCCGAACCGATTCAAAGGAACACACTTGAGCGAGAACATCCGTCCCCAGCCTTCGACGAACGGCGGCAGCCGCTACCAGAACGAGAAGGTGCGAGTGGCGATCATCGGCGTCGGCAACTGCGCCAACGCCTTCGTGCAGGGCGTCCACTACTACCGCGACGCCGACACCTCCGAGCGCGTCCCCGGGCTCATGCACACCGACCTCGGCGGCTACCACATCCGCGACATCGAGTTCTCCGCGGCGTTCGACATCGACTCCGAGAAGGTCGGCAAGGACCTTTCCGAGGCGATCTGGGCCGGCCAGAACAACACGATCAAGTTCGTCAAGGAGGACGTCCCGCATCTCGACATCCCCGTCCAGCGCGGGATGACGCACGACGGGCTCGGCAAGTACCTCTCGCAGCGGATCACCAAGGCCGAGGGCTCGACGGTCGACATCGCGCAGGTCCTCAAGGACACGCGCACCGACGTCGTCGTCTCCTACCTGCCCGTCGGCTCCGAGCAGGCGACGAAGTGGTACGTCGAGCAGATCCTCGAGGCCGGCTGCGCGATGGTGAACTGCATCCCGGTCTTCATCGCCCGCGAGGACTACTGGAACCGGCGCTTCGTCAAGGCCGGCCTGCCGATCATCGGTGACGACATCAAGTCGCAGGTCGGCGCCACGATCGTCCATCGCACGCTGGCGCGCCTGTTCGGCGACCGCGGCGTCCGGCTGCAGCGCACCTCGCAGCTCAACGTGGGCGGCAACATGGACTTCTTCAACATGCTCGAGCGCGAGCGGCTGGAGTCCAAGAAGATCTCCAAGACCAACGCGGTGACCTCGATCCTCGAGGATCAGCTCGAGCCCGACAACGTGCACGTCGGCCCGTCCGACTACGTGCCGTGGCTGACGGACCGCAAGTGGGCGCACATCCGGCTCGAGGGCCAGGCCTTCGGCGACGTGCCGCTGACCGCCGAGCTCAAGCTCGAGGTGTGGGACTCGCCGAACTCGGCCGGCATCGTGATCGACGCCGTACGGTGCTGCAAGCTGGCGCTCAACCACGGCGTCGGCGGCCAGCTCGACGGACCCAGCTCGTACCTCATGAAGTCGCCGTACACGCAGCGCCCGGACCACCTGGCGCGCGAGGCGACCGAGGAGTTCATCGCGCAGCACTCGCGCTCGCGCGCGGCGGCCGACGCCGCCCGCGCCGCGGCGGCGAAGGCCGCGGCGGAGAAGTCCGCGGTCATCGACTGAGCCGCTGGATCCCGCTCGCCGCGGCGCTCTGTCTGACGGGGTGCGGCGCGGAGCCGCGCGCCGAGGTCGGCCCGCGGCTGTTCCTGGCGGGCGACGGCGAGCTGTGGGTGGTCGACGCGCGAGCGGGGCGGGTGCGGCATCTCACCCGCCCGCAGCTCGGGCCGGGCGCCCCGCCGCACCGGGTCATCACGGAGACCGAGACGCCCGGCGCGTGATCGTCGGCTGCCGCCTCGGCAACGCTGCGCGCGCATGCGATCGACGCCGAGGTCGGCGACTTCTACGATCTCGCGGCGATCTGGACCGCTATCGAAGAGCGCGCCTACCGGGCGCGCCGCTCGGGCACCGACTGACGCAGGCCCCACAGCACCGCCACGACGGTGCCGAGTGCGAGCGCGAGCGGCCAGCCGACGAGCGAGATCGGCCTGTCGGGATCGGACCCGTCGTCGGCGTTTATGAGCCCGTCTCCGCCGTCGACCGCGGCGGCAGTCTGCAGGAACACGACCAGGATGAAGAACGCGAGGTACGCGGGACCCGGTTCCAGCCGCTGCGCCGCGTATGCGACAAGCGCCACGCCTTGCAGCAGCGTGACCAGCTCCCAGCCCCACCCCAGGTCGTCCGCACCTCCGAAGAAGAGAAGTCCCCCGCCCGTCACGAACGAGGCGACCAGCACGGTGACGCCCGCCGCCGCCACGAGGATCGTCCCGGACCGGCCCGCCACCGCCAGACCGGCCGCGAACAGAGTGGCGAACGAGAGCGCGAGCAGCACGCGGAACACGTCGATGTCCTCGGCGTCGAAGATCCAGTTCACGGCCTCCATCAGCAGCCCCACCGCGGCGAGCGCCGCGATCAGCAGGCACGCCGCCGAGCGCGCCTTCGACGCGCAGAACGCCGCGAGCGCCGTGAACGCCGCCAGCATCCACGTCAGCGTGCCGCCGGCGGCGGTGAAGTCGTCGCCTCCGAGGGCGTGGCCGAGGCGCGCGATCGCCACCCCGGCGAGCACGAGACCGGCGACCAGGAAGATCGTCACGGCCGAGCGCGTCGCGCCGTCGCTGCCCGAGGCTCCCAGCCCGAGGTAGACCAGCGCCGCCGCCGGCGCGGCGGCCACGAGCACGAGCACGCCCTCGGCCCACGGCCCGTCCATGCGGATCTCGACGACGGCGATGCACAGCACGAGACCGACGGCGGCGGGGATGAACGCGTCCAGCCGCACCGCTCGGGAACTTTGAGTTGCGGCCACGCCGTCGCGTTCGGCGGTCGGCCGCCGAGTCCTGCCCCGCTACGAGACCGTCAGGTCCAGCATTTCGCGGTCAACGGCGTCGCCGTTGCCGCGGATCGAGAGCAAGTACTCACGCAGGGCATCGAGCACCAGCACGCGCGCTTCGCGCCTCGTGGGGCCGGCAGTGATGACTTCCGGGATGCCCTCGATGCGCGCTTGGACCCAGCCGTCCTCGACCGGCTCGTAGACGATCGAAAGCGGGATCGATTTCTCGGGGGCGTACTTCGGCATCTCCTGACCTAAGGGGAATGATGACGAACTTCGCCCCAGTCGCACGCACGTGATCTCACGGCGCGTACTCCTCCGGCATCTCACACGGCACGGCTGTGCGCTCGTGCGCCAAGGTGGCCGTCATGAGGTGTGGACCGGACCGTCCGGGAACCGCTCCACCGTGGCGCGGCACCGTGAGCTTCCGCTCACGACGGCCAGCGCGATCTGCAAGCAGCTTGGCGTCCCTCCGCCGTAGGGCTCTAAGCTGCGCGCGGTGCCCGAGCGGTTCTCCATCGCGCAGGTCACTCCCCACGCATGGGAGGACGAGCACGAGGTCAACGCGTTCGTCGAGGAACTGTCGGGCGAGCTCGCCGAGCGCGGGCACCGGGTGCTCGTGCTGGCGCCCTCGCGGTCGCGCGAGCTGGTGCGGGAGTCGCGCCGGCTGATCCGCGCAGCCCGCGACGCGCCGGAGTCGCTGTTCGATCCCGGCGGCGGCGTGCGCGTGCTCGGCGTCGGCGAGCTGCTGCCGCTGCAACGTCGCGGCGGGGCGCCGTCGCCCCCCGTAGACGTGGCGCGGACGATCGAGGAGGTGCTGACGCTCGCGCCGCTCGACTTCGTGCACGTGCACGAGCCGTTCGCACCGAGCGCCTCGTCGGTCGCGCTGCGGCACTCGCGGGCGCTGAACGTCGGCTCCTTCCACGCGCCGACCGAACGCGTGCTGTCGACCCAGGTGGCGCGCCGCTTCGTCGAGCTGTTCTTCGGCCGCCTGGACGCCCGCACGGCTTCCTTCGGCGCCACCAAGGAGCTGATGGAGCGCATCTTCCCCGCCCACTACCGGCTGCTGCGGCCCGGCGCGGCGGCGGTTGAGCGGACGCCGCACGACGGCCCGGTGCGGTTCGCGTTCTGCGCTCAGGAGGAGCGCCAGGCGCTGCGGCTCTTCCTGCGTGCCCTACGGCGCCTCCCGGACGACCTCGAGTGGGAGGCGACCGTCTTCTCGCCGACCGGGGCCGCGCCGACCGGCGCACTGCGGAGCCGCCTGCGCGACCGGCTCCGCCTCCTGTCCGCCGACGACACGGACGAGAGCGCGGTGCTCGCCAACGCGGACGTTGCGGTCGCGGCGTCGCTCGGCCAGGCGACCGCGCCCGGGCTGCTCGTGCGCGCGCTCGGCGCCGGCGCGGTCCCGATCGCCGCCCGCCTGCCGGCCTACGAGGAGGTGCTGGGCGACGGCGAGCTCGGCCTGCTGTTCGAGCCCGGAGACGTCGACGTGCTCGCCGGCCAGCTCGAGCGCGTCGCGCGCGACCCGGCGATCGCGGACAAGCTGCGTGCGCGCGCCGCCGCTGTCAGCGGCGACCTTGCCTGGACCCGTGTGGCAGATGACACGGAGGCGATCTACTCGGAGCTCGCGGCGCTGCGCCGCCCGCTCCAGAACATCAAGGTCGGGGACCGCGCGCGGCTCTCGCGGCGCAGGATGATCGACGTCGACCTGCACATGCACACGGACCACTCGAACGACTGCGTGACGCCCGTGGACGTGCTGCTCGCGACCGCCCGCGAACGCGGCCTCGGCGCGATCGCCGTCACCGACCACAACGAGATCTCCGGCGCGCACGATGCGCGCGAGAAGGCCGCCGAGTACGGCGTGAAGGTGATCGTCGGCGAGGAGGTCAAGACCGCCGACCAGGGCGAGGTGATCGGCCTGTTCATCGAGGACAAGATCGCTCGCGGGATGAGCCTGGAGGAGACGATCGCCGAGATCCGCCGCCAGGGCGGGCTCGTCTACGTGCCGCATCCGTTCGATCGCCTGCACTCGGTCCCGGATTACGAGCACCTGCTGCGCGTGGTCGGCGACGTCGACGCGATCGAGATCTTCAACCCGCGGATCGCGATCCCGGCCTGGAACGAGGAGGCGGTCCGCTTCGCCGCCAAGTACCGCATCCCCGGCGGCGCCGGCTCGGATGCGCACGTGGCGCACGGCCTGGGCGCCGTGCGGATCCGGATGCGCGACTTCGACGGGCCCGAGGAGTTCCTCGAATCGCTGCGCGACGCGGACATCCTCGGCCGGCCTTCGTCGCTGCGCTACGCGCAGGTCCAGGCGCTCAAGTTCCTGGAGACACGGGCCACTCCGGCGGCCGCGCGGCGGGCGGCCCGGCGGCGGCGCGTACGGCGGGCAGTTGCGGGCCGCGACACGCAATGACCGATGCAGGGGCAAGGAGAACAGGACGGAGCGCCTAAACCGGTCGGCGGAATGCCCACGACCGATGACGAGATCCGTGAGAAGTACCTGGAGCGCGCGATCCGCGAGCTCAACCACTTCACCCGAGACCTGCAGGCCTGCGATCGCTGTCCGCGCGGCAGCCTCATGCCCGTACTCGGCTCCGGCCACCCGCAGGCCGACGTGATGTTGCTCAAGTACCACCCGACGCCGGCGGAGATCGAAGAGGGCGTCGCCTTCTACGGTCGCGCCGGCACGGCGCTGATGAAGTCGCTCAAGCGGCTCGACATCGACCCGCTCGCCGTCTACGGGACGCTGTGCGTCAAGTGCCCGGTGGCCGACACGGCGCTCGCCGCGCCCGAGTGCATCGCGCGCCTGGTCGAGGAGATCGCGATCGTGCAGCCGCGGCTCGTGGTGGTGATGGGCTCCGAGGCGCTCGATGTCCTCAACGACCTGCAACTCCCCCTGGCGCGCCGGGTGCTGGCCGCGCCGGGGGAGATCCAGTCGCTCACGCCGTCGATCGACGCGCTCTACACGTCGAGCATCGACGAGGCGCTCGACGAGGAGGAGTCCAAGCGGGCGTTCTGGAAGTCGTTCCGCGTGCTGGGCGACTGGTACGCGGACTTCCCGCCGTACTGAAGCTCGCGCCAGGAGTGCTGCGGGCGCCAGCCGAGCTCGCGCGCGGCCTTGGCGTTGGACGCGGCGCGGGAGCGGGTCATCATCGTCAGCGCCTGCTCGCCGCCGGCGAGCCGGACGAGCCAGGCCGGCAGCCGCCGCGGCGGCTTGGCGCCGATGGCGGCCGCAAGCGTCGGCAGCCAGTCGTTCGTGGCGGCCGGATCGTCGTCGACGACGTTGTAGATGCCGGGCGCGCCGCCCTCGATCGCCGCGACCGTGGCGGCCGCGGCATCGTCGATGTGGACGAACGACCACATGCCCGCGCCGTCACCCGCGATCGGGAACCTGCGCTTGCGGATCAGCTCGATGTGCTCGCCGCCCTCGTCGATCGAGGTCGTGGGCCCGTAGAAGCCGCCGTAGCGGAGCACGACGCCCTCGAGCCCGTCGGCGCCCAGGACCGCGGCTTCCAGGTGCCGGATCGCGGCGAGCGTCTCGCGGGCGTCGGCGGGCGGCTCGCGGTCGAGCGGGTCGTCCTCGGTCTTCACCGGCCCGCCCTCGCGGGCATACGGCCAGCCCGCGAAGCTCTGCCACACGAGCCGCCGGGCGCCCGCCGCGCGGGCGGCGGCGATCAGGTGGTCGGTGCCCTCGGTCCGCAGCCGGTTGGTCTCGGCGAACGCGCGATCGAAGTTGCGGCTCATGCCGAGACCCGCGAGCGCGGTCAACTGGTGCACGACGACGTCCGGCCGCGCGTGCACGACGGCCTCGCGCACGGCGCGCGCGTCGAGCGGGTCCAGGACCGCCGGCTCGGCGCCGAGCTGCTGCAGCTCGGCCGCGCGGGCGGTCGACCGGGTGGCGCCGACGACCTGATGGCCGCGGGCTACGAGTTGGGGGAGAAGTCGGCGACCGAGCGTGCCGCTCGCGCCTGCGAGGAAGATGCGTAGGGTGTTCATGTCGGTGCAGACGAGGCAGGGGCGACGGCTGTGACACACGAAGATCTGCGACCGCTGATGCTGTCGATCGCCTACCGCATGGTCGGCAGCTTCAGCGAGGCCGAGGACATCGTTCAGGACGCCTTCGTGCGACTGGCCGCGGTCCAGGACACGGTCGAGTCCCCGAAGGCGTGGCTGACCACCGTCACCACCCGGCTCAGCATCGACCACCTGCGGTCCGCGCGCGTGCGGCGCGAACAGTATCCCGGGACGTGGCTGCCCGAGCCGCTGCTCGCCGACCCGGCGCCCGACGCTGCCGAGCGCGCGGAGACCGCCGACACGCTGTCGCTGGCGCTGCTGGTGGTGCTCGAGAGCCTGTCGCCGGTCGAGCGAGCCGTGTTCCTGCTGCGCGAGGTGTTCGACTACGGCTACGGCGAGATCGCCGAGATCGTCGACAAGAGCGAGGACAACTGCCGCCAGCTCGCCGTGCGCGCGCGCCGGCACGTCGATGCGCGGCGGCCGCGGTTCGAGCCGTCGCGCGAGCAGCGAGAGGAGCTCGCCCGCCGATTCTTCGCCGCCGTGCAGGAGGGAGAGACCGAGCCGCTGGTCGAACTGCTGGCCGCTGACGTCGCCTTCTACGGCGACGGGGGCGGGAGGGCGCCGGCGATCGGCGAGCCGATGTTCGGGCGCGACAGGGTCGCGAGCCTGCTGCTCGGGTTCGCGCGCGTCGCAACGCGCGAGAGGGCGACGGTTCAGCCGGTCGAGGTGAACGGCCAGCCGGGTGCGCTGGCGCTCAACGCCGACGGGTCACTGATCAGCGTGATGGCGCTGGACATCGTGGACGGAACGATCACGGCGATCCGGTCGATCCCGAACCCAGACAAGATCGCTCACATCTCGAGCACGATCTTGCCCAGCTTGCCGCCGGATTTGAAGCGCTCGTAGGCCTCGCCCACGTCATCCAGCGGATAGCTCGCGACGACCGGCACCGACAGGTCGCCGGACGCGAAGCCGGGGAGCACGGCCTTCTCGACGAGCCGGGCGGCCGCCGCCTTGTCCTCCAGCGAGCGTGCGCGCAGCACGGAGCCGTGGATGCGGGCGCGCTTGCCCATCAGCGCACGCAGGTCGATGTCCACCTTCGGCCCGCCGCCGACCCCGATCACACTGATCCGGCCGAGCTGGGCGAGCGCGTCGAGGTTGCCGGGGAAGTTGGGCGCGCCGACCAGCTCGAGGATCACGTCGAACGGGCCCGCGGCGACGAACTCGTCGGGCGCGAGGGCGTTCACGCCGAACGCGGCGACCTGCTCGCGGCAGCGCTCGTTGCGCACGGTCGCGGTCACGCGCGCGCCGGCCATCGTGCCGAGCTGCACCGCGGCCATGCCGACGCCGCCGGCCGCGCCGTGCACGAGCAGCCGCTCCCCCACGATCAGCCCGGCCTGCGTGAACAGCGCGTCGTGGGCGGTCGTGAACACCTCGGGCACACCGCCCGCGGCCGTCCAGTCGAGGTCCTCCGGCACCGGCATCGCCGTTCGCTCGTGCACGACCGCGAGCTCGGCCTGACCGCCGCCGGCCACCACCGCCATCACGCGATCGCCGGGCTCGAAGCGATGCACGCCCGGGCCCGTCTCCACGACCTCGCCGGCGAGCTCCAGCCCTGGGATGTCCTCGGGCGCGCCGGGCGGCGGCGGGTAGTTGCCGGCGAGCTGCAACATGTCGGCCCCGTTGAGGCCCGCCGCGTGCACGCGGACGAGCAGCTCGCCGGCGTGCGGCGAGGGGTCGGGATGGTCCTGGACGGCGATCTCTCCGTCGCGGATGGTCGCGGCTCGCATGCCGGTCGCGATGCTACTCCAGACACACAAGACTCCCCGATCTGCCGTTGTGCCGCCGGGCCGGATGATGGGGTAATAGGTCTTGATGGGCGTACCTCGTCCCCACCTCCCGATCGGCGCCGTCCCGTACGTGCCGCCGCTGTGGCGCGAGTCGCGCGTCGGGTTCGAGGCCGCGCAGCTGCTGCGGAGCCCGGTCTGGCGCGGGGCGGGCGTGGCGCCGGGAGAGGGCCGGCCGGTGCTGCTGGTGCCCGGCTTCATGGCCGGGGACGGCACGCTCGCGACGATGACGCGGTGGCTGCGGGAGCACGGCTACCGCACGCGGCGGGCCGGCATCCGCGCCAACGTCGGGTGCTCGGACGAGGCGTGCGTTCGGCTCGAGGAGCGCCTGGAGGCACTCGCGGACCGCACCGGCAGGCGCGTGACGATCGTCGGCCAGAGCCGCGGCGGCGTGCTCGCCCGGGCCGTTACGGTGCGGCGCCCCGACCTCGTCGCCGGGATCGTGACGCTGGGCGCGCCGTCGGTGTCGATGCTCCGCATCCACCCGCTCGTCCTGCTCCAGGTCGGCGTGCTCGGCGCGCTCGGCACCGGTCGCGTGCCCGGCCTGTTCTCCATGAGCTGCCTGCGCGGGCGCTGCTGCGAGTCCTTCCGGGCGCACCTGGTGGCGCCGTTCCCGTCGGGCGTGGGGTACATCGCCGTCTACTCGCGCTCGGACGGGATCGTCGACTGGCGCGCGTGCCTGGACCCCGGGGCGGACGAGCTGGTCGAGATCCGCGCGTCGCACTGCGGGATGGCGGTCAACCAGGGCGCGTACGAGCAGGTCGCACGAGGGCTGGCCGCGTTCGCGGCCACCC
>Ga0299913_10003618_pt1 | contig 12703 bp, 12 predicted proteins | sample RVTome_9_FD_201360 | JGI IMG/M metagenome (GOLD analysis project Ga0299913, IMG submission 201360) | Soil microbial communities from uranium-contaminated site in the Upper Colorado River Basin, Wyoming, United States - RVT155D38 (version 2) ... | reverse complement strand
CGAGCTGGCCGGAGAGGTCAACATCGAGATGCCGCGGCGCATCGTCGACCGGCTGGAGGAGGCCCTCGGCGGGACCCTGCGGGACAAGCGGGTGTTCCTCCTGGGCCTGGCCTACAAGCGCAACGTCGGCGACCCCCGGGAGAGCCCTGCCTTCGAGATCCTCTCCCTGCTGCTGGATCGCGGAGCGGAGGTCGCATACCACGACCCCCTGATTCCGCGCGCGCCCTCGATGCGGACGTGGCGCGACCTTCCCGCCCTCGAATCGCGGCCTCTCGACGAGGCCACCCTGACCGCGCAGGATGCCGTCGTCCTGGTGACCGACCACGGCGGAGTCGACTACGACCTCGTGCGCCGCCACAGCCGGCTGATCCTCGACACCCGCGCCGTCTACGCCGCCGATACCCGCAACGTGGTGAGGGCCTGAGCCGTGAGCCCACCCGCGCCGGGAGGCCTCGTCGCCATTTCGACCTCGTCCTTCGCCCGCGCCGATCGGCAGCCGCTGGAGCGTCTAGAGGCGGCCGGCTTCCGGGTGCGTCTGAGCTCCAGGGGCAGGCGCCTGCAGCCGGAGGAGACCATCGACCTGCTCCGCGGGGCCGTGGGGCTGATCGCCGGCACCGAGATCCTCGACCGCGAGGTGCTGGCGGCTTGCCCCGACCTGGCCGCGATCTCGCGCTGTGGCGCCGGGCTCGACAACGTCGACCTGCAGGCCGCCTCCGAACGGGGGATCCGCGTCGCGCGGGTGCGCGACGCCCACGCGGAGGCGGTGGCCGAGCTCGCCCTGGCCGGCACCCTCGCCCTGCTGCGCCACATCCCGGCCGCCGATCGGGGCCTGCGCGGCGCGCGCTGGAGCAAGCCGATGGGACGGCTGCTGGCCGGCAAGACCGTCGGCCTGGTGGGCCTCGGACAGGCCGGCAAGGCCCTCGTCCGGCTCCTCGCCCCTTTCCGGCCGGAGCTGCTGGCCACCGACCCGAACCCCGACCCGGCCTTTGCCGCCGACCACGGCGTGGAGTATCGTCCCCTGGACGAGCTCCTCGCCGCGAGCGACGTCGTCAGTCTGCATCTCGCCTACTCGGAGCCGGTCCATCACCTTCTCGATCGCCGTCGCTTGGCCCTGATGAAGCCAGAGAGCCTGCTCGTCAACACGGCACGGGGCGGCCTGGTCGACGAGGCGGCGCTGGCCGAGGCGCTGCGCGACGGGAGGCTGGCGGGCGCCTATCTGGACGTGTTCGAGGAGGAGCCCTACCGGGGACCGCTCACCGGGCTCGACAACTCGCTGCTCACCCCCCACATCGGCTCCTACGCGTCGGAGGCGCGGGTGGCGATGGAGATGGAGGCCGTGGAGAACCTCCTGGAGGCCCTGTCGTGACGCGGGCGGTGGTCACCGGAGGGTCGGGCTTCCTCGGCAGCCACATCGCCGACGCGCTCGTGGAGCGGGGCGTCGACGTCGTCGTGCTCGACCGCGAGCCTTCGCGTTGGCTGCGCGACGGACAGCGCATGGAGGTCGGCGACCTGCTCGACCGCGCGGCCCTCGATCGTGCCTTCGAAGGAGCCGACGTCGTCTTCCACCTGGCGGCGCTGGCCGACCTCGACAGCACCCACGAGGCGGCGCTCGCCTCTGCCCAGAGCAACGTGCTCGGAACGGTGCAGGCGCTGGAGGCGGCCCGCCAGGCCGGCGTCTCCCGCTTCGTGCTGGCGAGCACCGTCTACGTCTACAGCCGTGCCGGCGGTTTCTATCGCGTCAGCAAGCAGGCGTGCGAGGCCTACGTCGAGGAGTACCAGCGCCAGAACGGCCTGGCCTACACGATCCTGCGCTACGGCAGTCTCTACGGACCGCGCACCGACTCCTCCAACGGCGTCTACCGTCTGTTGCGGCAGGCCGCTCGGGAGGGGAGAGTCCGCCTGGTCGGCCACCCGGAGGACGTGCGCGAGTACGTCCACGTCGAGGACGCAGCCAGCCTCTCGGTGGACGCCCTGGGGGCCGAGTTCGTGAACCAGCACCTGACCATCACCGGCCCCCACCCCACCCGTCTCAAGGACCTCCTGACCATGTTCTCGGAGATCCTCGGCCGCGAGGTCGAGACGGAGTGGATGCCTCCCCACCCCGGCGGCGAGGACGTCCACTACAGGGTGACGCCGTACTCGTACACCCCCAAGCCGGGCCGCAAGCTCACGGCGAGCTGCTTCGTGGACATGGGACAGGGTCTCCTGCAGCTGCTGGATGTCCTCCACTCGGAGGAGGATGCCGCACGCGGGGACGCCGGATGAACGCCGCCATCGTCACCGCCCGGGCAGGCAGCAAGTCGATCCCCGACAAGAACGTCCACCCGGTCCGGGGAAGGGCGCTGGTCTCCTACCCGATCCTCGCGGCTCACGCGGCCGCACGTGTCGATCGCGTCTTCGTGTCGACCGACGGCGACGCCATCGCGCGGGCGTCCGAGGAGGCGGGCGCGACGGTCATCCAGCGACCCGAGGAGCTCGGCGGCGACACCGTCAACCACGGCGACGTCATCCGGCACGCCGTGCGCTGGGTCGACGAGCGACATCCCGGGCTCGAGAGCGTCGTCCTCCTGCTCGGCAACACGGTGATGATCGACGGCGCGCTCATCGACCGCTGCCTGGCCATGCTCGACGAGCGTCCCGACCTCGACTCGGTGATGACCGTCTGGGAGGCCGCGGACGACCACCCTCTGCGGGCGCTCGAGATCACCGACGGCGGGCTTCTCGGCCCCTACGGCGACCCCGGCAGGCAGGTCTCCACCGAGCGCCAGTCGTATCCCAAGGCCTACTACTACGACCAGGGCGTCTGGGCCTTCCGCAAGGCGTGCGTCGAGCGCCGGGACGGGCCGAGCCCCTGGTGGTGGATGGGCAAGCGCTGCGCGCCGGTGGTGCGCAACTGGGTGACCGGGCGGGACGTGCACACCCGGCTCGACCTGGCCATCGCCGAGTGCTGGCTGGAGCGGCTGCCGGAGATCGAGGAGCGGTGAGACTGCCGAGCCCTCCCAACGCGGTGGTCTTCGACTTCGACGGGGTGATCATCGAGTCGGTCGAGCTCAAGAGCCGGGCGTTCACGACGCTCTTCTCGGACCGTCCGGATCTCCACGCCGCCATCCGCGCCCACCACGAGAGGCACCTCGGGATCTCGCGACAGGAAAAGATCCGCTGGATCCTCGAGCGCCTTCTCGGACGCGAGCCGGACGCCCGGACGATCGACGAGCTGGCCTGCCGCTTCTCCCGTCTCGTGCTCGAGGAGGCCGTCCGCTGCCCCGAGGTCCCCGGAGCCCGGTCGGCCCTCGAGGCGCTCGGTCGCCTCGGCGTCCCGGCCTTCGTCGCCTCCGGCACGCCCGAGGCCGAGCTCCGGGACATCGTCACCAGGCGCGGCCTCGCTCACCTCTTCGACCGGGTCCTGGGCTCGCCGGCGACCAAGGCAGCCATCCTGCGCAGGATCCTCGAGGAGCACGACCTGGCTCCCGAGGCCGTCGTCATGGTCGGTGACGGCGCCACCGACTGGGAGGCAGCCGTGGCCGCGGGCGTCCCGTTCGTGCTGCGTCGCACCGTCGCCCAGCCGACGTTGGACGGCGCCGATCTCATCCGCGTCACGGACCTTCGACCGCTGGCTGAGGAGTGGACCCGGCTGGCCACGGTGAAGGACATCGGAGGGTGAGTCACCGCACGGCCGCGTCGCTCGCGGTGCGCCTCTCCCGCCTCGTCGCGCACCTGGCTCCCGAGTGGTCGGCCCGTCAGCTGCGCCGGCCCGTCCTGCTCATCGGGTGCGGACGGAGCGGTTCCACCTTCCTCCACCGGATCCTCGCCGCCCACCCCGAGATCGCGGCCTACCCGAACGAGGCCAACCGGCTCTGGCTGCCGGGTGCCTATCCCTGGAGCGAGGAGGGCGCACACGGCGTGCCCTTCTGGCACGATCCCCGCGGTTTCTCCGCGTCCGCCGCCGCCCGGCGGCCGCCCGGCTGGGCGCAGCTCCTGCGAGCCCGCTTCGGCGCCTACCAGAGACTGCGAGGCAAGCCCACCTTCCTCAACAAGAACGTGATGGTCCACTTCATGCTGCCGGACGTGCGACGAGCCTTCCCGGGGGCACGGTTCGTCCATCTCTACAGGGACGGCCGGGCCGTCGCTTTCTCCTACGCCCGGCGGGTCGAGGCCAGGAAGCCCGACGAGGGCGCCTCCGACCGGCTGACGGCCCGGGAGCGCCTGCTCACCTTCGGCCGGTACTGGGGCGACTCGATGATCGAGATCGAGGCCCAGCGGGCGAGCGCGGAGGCCGCCGGCCACCCCTGGCTCGAGCTCGGCTACGAAGAGCTCTGCCGCGATCCCCGGCCACTGCTCGACGCCCTGTGCCGGCACCTGGGCGTGGAGCCGCATCCCCTCGTCGAGTCCGACGGCCTCTCGTTCCGGAACATGAACCGCAAGCATCGGGAGCACCTCGACGAGGACCTCCAGGAGGAGCTGCGGAGGGCGGCGAGCCAAGGTCTGGCCCTCAAGGGCTACGCCGAGAGCGGCCCATGAGGACGAGGACCCTGTCGCGTCGGTCTCCTCGCGGAACCGGTCATGCGCACGATTGACTCGAGCCCCGCCCGGCGCGCGGTCAGAGGGCTGGCACTCAGCCTTTCGGCCACCGGTGCCCGCTCGGTGGCACAGCTCGCCACCCTGCCGATCCTCGCGCGGCTGCTGAGCCCCACCACCTTCGGCCTCCTGGCCGCGGGAATGGTCACGGTCCGGCTGGCCGAGCAGACCACCCAGCTGGGCATCGGACCCGCCCTGATCCAGCGCGCCGACGTCACGATCGAGGATCGACGGGTCGCGGCAACGGTGAGCGTGCTGCTCGCGATCGTCGCGGGCGGCGTCCTCTGGCTCGCCTCCGATCTCGTCGCGGCCGGGTTTCGGATGCCCGCCCTGGCGCCCGTCGTGCGCGGGCTCACGGGCCTCTTCCTGCTCAACGGCCTTGCCGTCGTGCCGCTGGCGATGAGCCAGCGGAGACTGAGCTTCGGCGTGGTCACGGGCGTGGAGACGACGGCGTTCGTCCTCGGCTACGCCGTGACGACGCCCGTCCTCGCAGCCCTGGGCCTGGGCATCTGGGCCCTGGTCGTGGGAGCGTACCTGGAGAGCTTCCTGCGGCTCCTGGGGCTGGCCACACTCACCGGGGACGTCGACTGGCGTCCGTCGTGGGAGCTGTCCCGGCTCCGCGACCTCCTCCGCTTCGGTACCGGTCTCACTCTGGCTCAGCTGGCCAGCTTCCTGTCCCTGCAGGGCGACAACTTCGTGGTCGGTCGCTGGCTCGGCGCCGAGGCGCTCGGGTTCTACGGGCGCGCCTACAGTCTGAGCGCCAAACCGGTCAACCTCCTCGGCTCGGCGGCCCAGCGGGTCCTCTTCCCCGCCTTCTCCCAAGCCGTCCGCCTGGGCGAGGCCGCCCAGGCCGGCTTTCGGGTCGCCCTCCGGGTCACCGCGCTCCTCGCCCTGCCCGCAGCGACGGCGCTCTTCCTCCTCGCCCCGGAGATCGTCCGGGTCCTGCTGGGCTCCGGCTGGGAGGAGGTCGTCGCCCCCCTCCGCCTTCTCGCGCCGCTGGCGTTCCTGCGCGCCATCCAGAAGATCACGGCCGCCGCGGTGCAGGCGGCAGGGGCCGTCTACCACCAGGCGGGGATTCAGGCTCTGTACGGAGCCCTCGTCATCGCCGGCGCCTGGATCGGCCATCCGTGGGGGCTCCCAGGGGTGGCGGTCGCGGTCACCCTGGCGGCCTCCCTGCACCTGGTGTTGATGATGGCGCTCGCCCTCCGGCGGCTCCGGGTGTCCCTGCTCTCGGTCCTGCGCAGCCTGCTGCCGGCGGCGGCCACGGCCGCCGTGACCGGCCTCGTCCTGTCGGCCCTTCTCTTCCCGGCTCGGGGCGCTGGAGGGTCACCCTTCGGCGTCCTCGGCCTGGGCCTCGTGCTCGTCGCCGCCATCGCTCTGGCGGCGTGGACGGGACGCCGGGCGCTTCTCGGCGCGGACTGGCTCCTCGTTCGCGCCGGGGCGCTCTCGACCTCCTCCACGAAGGAGCCATGAGACGCGTCCTGCCGAGCCTGCGCATGCGCTGGAGGGGACGCTCCTTCCGTCTTCCCCGGGCGTGGTCCAATCGCGTGCTGCGAGGGATCGGCCCGCTCGTGCGGGGCGATGTCGTCAACGTGTCCGGGTGGCGAGACGAGGACAAGCAGGGCCGGCGCTACCGCGACTACTTTCCCAATGCCTCGAGCTACACGGTGACCAATCACGCGGGCGACCGCGGCCTGGCGGACAGCAAGGACGTCACCGACCTGGCTCTCGATCTGACCGCTCCCCTCGACCCGACGCTCGCCGGGCGGTTCGACGCCGTCTTCAGCCACACCACCCTCGAGCACGTCTTCGACGTCGAGACGGCCTTCGCCAACCTCTGCCGCCTCTCCCGCGACCTGGTGATCGTGGTCCTGCCCTTCGCCCAGGAGGTCCATCACGAGGCCTCCTACGGAGACTACTGGCGCTTCACACCGATGGGCCTGCGGACCCTGTTCGAGCGCAACGGCCTCGACGTCGTCTTCGAGGGCGCGAGCCCAGAGCGCAATGCTGGGATCTACCTTCTCTTCGTCGGCTCCCGCTCCCCCCGGCGGTGGCGCGACGAGCTGCCGGCATGGCGACCCGTGACGACCCTGGGCGGCTGGATCGGCGCCACCTGGCCTCAGCGGCTCCGGCGGTCCCTGCGGCGCGGCCGACCCGAGAGGGAGGAATCGTGAAGATCCTCTATCTCTCCGCCTCCTACTTCCCCTCCCGGCGCGCCTCGAGCATCCAGGTGATGAGGATGTCGGCGGCCCTCTCGCGCGCCGGCCACGAAGTCCTCGTCGTCGGCAAGCGCTCGCGGTCGAGGCAGGAGCCCGAGGTCGACGACCTCTTCGCCTTCTACGGCGTGCCGCGATCCTTCGAGCTCCGATCGCTCCGCCGTCCCGCGGTGAAGGGCGGCGGCCTCCTCTTCCGCCTCGCTGTCGGTCGGCTGTTGCGGTCACAGGCCGGCCGCTTCGACCTGCTCTACTGCCGGGACGCCGCGGCCGCCGGAGCGGCCGCGCGGCAGGGCCTTCCCTTCCTCTTCGAGGCCCACGAGCCTCCGGCGGGCAGGCGGGCGCTGGGGAGCTGGCGCCGGTTCCTCGCCGCGCCGTCCTGCCGGCGCCTGGTCTCGATCTCCTCCGCCCTGCTCGAGCGACTGCGCGAGCTCGACCTCGTCCCCGAGGGTCTCTCCGCGGCGGTGGCCCACGACGCCGCCGATCCGATGGACGGATCGGAGACCGGCGAGGTCCCGCTCGCGGGCCGGCCGGGGAGCCGGGTCGGCTACCTGGGCCAGCTCTATCCCGGCAAGGGGGCGCAGCTGGTCGTGCGCCTGGCGGCGCTCCTCCCCGACCTGTCGTTCCACCTCCTCGGCGGAACGCCGGAGCGCCTCGGCCGGCTGGCGGCGGCCGGTCCGCCGGCCAACTTGACGCTGCATGGATTCGTGCCCCCGGCCGCGACGCCCTCGTTCTACCGCCGGCTCGACGTCCTCCTCCTTCCCTACCAGAGGACGGTCCGCGGACCCACCGGGCGCTCCGACCTGGCACCGTGGATGTCGCCACTCAAGATGTTCGAGGCGATGGCTGCCGGCCGGGCGATCGTCGCCTCGAGCCTTCCGGTGCTGGAGGAGGTGCTCCGCGACGGGCACAACGCCCTGCTGGTGTCGCCGGACCGCCTCCCGGCCTGGGCGGAGGCCGTGCGGGTCCTGGCCGGGGATCCGGATCTGCGCGCCTCGCTCGGCGAGAGGGCGCGGGCAGACCTCCTGGCGCGCTTCACGTGGGATCTGCGGGCGGAGGCCGTGCTCCGTGGGCTCTGAGGCTCCCCTGAACGTCCTCCTCACGCGCCCGACCCTGGGGGAAGGGGGCGCGGATCGCGTCACGGTGACCCTCCTGCGGGACCTTCCCCGGGAGAGGTTCCGGCTCGGTCTCGCCCTGATGCGCGAGGAAGGGGCGCTGCTCTCGGAGGTGCCCGAGGACGTCGCCGTGTACGACCTCGGCGCGCGGAGCCTCTGGACCGTCACCGGCCCCCTGACCCGCCTCTTGCAGACCCGGCCCCCCGACGTCGTCTTCGCCACGTGCGGCGGGATGAGCGTCCCGGCCGTCCTGGCCGCACGCCGGGCGGCGTTCCGGGGGCGCATCGTTCTCTCGGAGCGCAACGGTCTCGTCCGGGACCAGCCACGCTGGAAGAGCCGGCTGCTCGTCGCGCTGAAGCGGCGCCTATTCCGAAGGGCCGACCTGGTGACGGCCGTCTCCGACGGCGTCCGCGAGGACGTCGTGCGACGGCTCCACCTGCCGCCGCGGCGCGTGATCACCGTCTACAATCCGGTCGTGACGCCGGACCTCGAACGGCTGGCGGCCGAGAGCCTGCCGCCACCATGGGACGAGCCGGGCAGGCCCTTCGTCCTGGCCGCCGGCCGTCTGGTGCCCGCCAAGGGGTTCGAGTCCCTCCTCCGAGCGTTCGCCTCCCTCCGCAGGCGGGACTGCGCGCTGGTGATCCTCGGGGAGGGCCCTCTGCGTGGGCGCCTCGAGGCCCTTGCCCGCTCCCTGTCGATCGCGGACGACGTCGCCCTCCCCGGTTTCGATGCCAATCCCCTGCGCTGGATGTCGCGGTGCTCCGCCTTCGCCCTCTCCTCGGGGTTCGAAGGCCTGCCGGGCGTCCTCATCCAGGCCATGGCGTGCGGCGCTCCCGTGGTGGCCACGGACTGCCCGTTCGGCCCCGCCGAGATCGTCGAGGACGGACGCGACGGCTTTCTCGTGCCGGTTGGCGACGAAGGAGCGCTCGCAGGAGCCCTGGGCCGCGCGGTCTCGCTCGAGCCGGAGGCTCGCCGCCGGCTGGGCGACGCCGCCCGCGCCTCGGCGCAGCGCTTCCGGCTCGACCGCATCCTGCCCCTCTACGAAGCCGCGATCTCGGGCGCTCCGGGGGGAGGCTGACCGGTGCCGGCGAGAAGCCCGGGGACCAGAGGCCGAGTCGAGCTCTTCATCTCCAACGACCGCCACCACCCGGCGATGCTGCTGCCGGTCGCCCGGCACCTGGCGGGTGCGGGCTGGAGGCCCAGGCTGGTCTCCCTGTGCGAGCTCCGCGGCTTGGTCACCCCGTCTCTCGCCGGGGACGAGACCGGCCTCGAGCTGGTTCGCCTGTTTCCACGGGGAGTGCGCCGGTCACCGTCGGCGGGAGGGCGGCGGGCGGGACGAGATGGGGGTCGTGCTCGGCGCTTCCTGCGCGAGCTCGTCTGGCGGCTGTGGCTGGGTCCGCGATTGGCCCTCCTTCTCGCGCGCCCCCCCTCGGCGGCGGTCGTCCCCAACGACGCGGCCTTCCCCTATGACCGCATCGTCGACCTCCTGCGCGCCCGGGGCGTCAAGGTGGTGCTGGTTCAGGAGGGCGTCCGCTTCGATCTCCCGGGGGCGGCGGATCGCCGCTACGGAGCGGGCGGCGCCGCCATCATCGCGGCCTGGGGGGAGAGCTCGCGCGAGTACTTCCTCGGCGTAGGCGCCGATCCCGAGGCGATCCACCTGACGGGGAACCCCCGGCTCGGCCCTCCCTCAGGACATGCCGAGGCCCGGACCTCGGAGCCGCCGGTGCTCCTGACCGTCACCAACCCGGTCGACGACCTGGGGCTCTGCTCTTCCGCACAGAAGGTCGAGATGATCGGCAAGCTCGTGGCCGCCCTCGAGGGCGAGCTCCGCGAGGGCCGCTGCTCGATGGTCCTCAAGCTCCACGCGCGCGAGTCGACCCGGGCATACCGGGCAGCGCTCGGCGATCTCGCAAGCCTGGTGAGGGTCGAGACGTCTCGTCCCCTGCAAGAGCTCTTCGTCGAGGCGAGCGCCGTCATCGTGATGGCCTCCACCGTGGGCCTCGAGGCGCTGCGTGCCGGGTTGCCTCTGGGAGTGCTCGAGATCCCCGGCCGCGGCTTCGCCCACGACTACGTGGATTGCGGTGCGGCGACACCCATACACTCCTCCCGCACTGGAGAGGACGTCCGGGCGCTCCTGCGCCGAAGGGGCGGCGACGAGGCGGTCGAGAGCTATCTCGCCCGGACCCTCGCCGACGTTCCCGACAGCGGGCGCCTGATCGCCGAGCTCATCGCCGAGACCGCCTCGTGACCGCGCGCAACGCAACCGCCGACGATCCCTTGTGGGGCGCCCTGCCCCGGCCGTGGATCTGGATTCTGAGCCTGCTGGCCCTCTCCGCCTTCCTCACCCAGGTCAAGCTCCTTCCCGGCTTGCGCAACAATCTCGGGCCCTTCGAGGTCCTGGGCGCGCTGCTGATCGGGGTGGTCTTCCTCGCCCAGGGGCGCAGCGTGCCCTGGCATCCCCTGACCTGCGCCGCGCTGGGGCTGCTCGCGATCGGGGCTCTCTCCCAGGTCAACATCGAGTACGCGGGGGCGGAGGCAGGGCTCGTATACACGGCGATACTCGCCTTCTTCGCCCTCCTCCTGGCCAGCTGGGACGCCCTCGTCGTCCGCTACCGTATCCACCCCGTCGCGATCATGCGAATCGTCGTGTGGAGCGCCCTGGCAGTGAGCCCGTGGATCGTCTCGCAGACCATCACCGACCCCTACCTCCTGACCGAAGAGGTCGGCCCGTTCCGCAACCGGGCCCACATGGGCAACTACATGCTGACCGTCTTCTGGCTGGCCTTCGCGTACGCCCAGGTTCCGCGGCTGCCCCGCCTCGAGCGCCTTGCCGGGTATCTGGGGGCCGGCGTCAGCCTCTACGCGATCGCCGTCTCCGGGCGTCGCTCGGTCTATCTCTCCCTCTTCCTCGGCCTCTTCGCCCTCGCCGCCTCGTTCGTCGTGGCCCGATCCCGACGGGGCCGCGTCCTCATGGGCATCGCGCTCGCGCTGGGTCTCCTGTTCGCGATGTACCGGGTGGGCTCGCGCTGGGTCCCGAAGCTCGGGTTCTTCCAGGCGCGGGTCGGGCAGATCGACGATCGACTGAGGGAGGCCCTGGCGCCGGACGACGAGATGATGGTGCAACAGAGCTTCGCCTCCACGCAGCTCGAGGGAGTGAAGGCCGGATTCTCGGCCCACCCGCTGCTCGGGACCGGCTGGGGCGGCTTCTTCCGCTCCCAGTACTCCCTCGATCGGCACGAGATCCACAGCACGCCCCTGCGGTTCCTGACCGAGACGGGGCTGGTCGGGCTGGCTCTCTACGTGCTCTTCATGGCCCTGCTGTTCCGCGTCGCCGGCAGGAGCTTCGTAGTGCTCCGGACCGGGCCTTGGGGTCCGGTGGCGTTGACCTTCCTGGTAGCCCTCTCCAGCATGTCGATCAGCTACCTCTACAACCGGCACATCACCGAGCGCACCTTCTGGCTCTTCGTGATCGTCCTGTCGGCGATGGACCGGGCCGTCGAGCGGGATCGGCGGTCGCAGATCTCGGCCGTCGCCGCCCGAGCCGCCGCGTCGCGCGGTCGGCTCGCTCCGTCTGTTCACGGAGGGTCGGTACCGGGGTGAGCTCCGCGCCTGCGGCCCCCGAGGGCCCGACGGTCCTCGTCGCCACGACCCACCCGGTGACCGCCCATCACCTGATGCGCGGCCAGCTCGCCGATCTGCGACGGAGAGGGTGGCGACCGACCCTGCTGAGCTCGCCCGGTCCCCTGCTCGACGCGGTCGGCCAGAGGGAGGCGGTTCCCGTTCTCGGCATCCCGATGCGGCGGGAGATCCATCCCGGGGCCGACCTGAGCGCCCTCGTCCGGGTGCGCAACGCCGTCGCCCGGCTCGGTCCGGCCCTGATCAACAGCGGCACGCCCAAGGCGGGGCTGCTCGTCATGGCGGCCGCGGCGAGCCTCCGACACCCCCGCCGCGTCTACACGCTGCGCGGCCTGAGGCTCGAGACCGCCCAGGGAGCAAGGCGAGCCCTTCTGGCCGCGGCCGAACGTCTGAGCTGCCGTCTCGCTCACCACGTCGTTTGCGTCAGCAGGAGCCTCCGAGATCGAGCCGTCGACCTCGGAGTCGCGAGCCCCTCCAAGCTCCACGTGTTGGCCGACGGGTCGTCCAACGGCGTCGACGTCGAGCGCTTCGCTCCGGCCGGTGCGGAGCGCCGACGTGAGGCGCGCGCGCGCTTCGGCGTGCCGGAACGGGGTCCCGTGATCGGCTTCCTGGGTCGCCTCACGCGCGACAAGGGCATCGCCGACCTCGTCCGCGCGTTCGACCGTGTGCGTGTCGACTACCCCGACGCCGCCCTGCTGCTCGCGGGAGACTTCGAAGCGGGTGATCCGGTCAGTGCCGAGATCCGGCAGCGCATCCACGCCGAGCCCCATTTCGTGCTCTCCGGGTTCGTGGAGGAGGCGGCCGAGTTCTATGCCGCCCTCGACCTCCTCGCCTTCCCCTCCTACAGAGAGGGCTTTCCGAACGCGCCGCTCGAGGCCGCGGCCTGCGGGGTGCCGACCGTCGGTTACGCGGCGACGGGCACCGTGGACGCCGTGGCGGACGGGGAGACCGGAACCCTGGTGCCGATCGGCGATGCCGAGGCTCTCGCCGCGGCGATCCTCGACCATCTCGATCACCCCGACATGCGCGCGAGTCGGGGCGCGGCGGCGCGCCGGCGCGCGGTCGAGCGCTACCGGCGTGAGCGACTGTGGGAAGAGTGGGACAATCTGTACCGTCGGCTTCTGAGCGAGAGGAGAGGATGAGCGCGATTTCCACCATCGGCCG
>Ga0299913_10003616_pt1 | contig 12703 bp, 12 predicted proteins | sample RVTome_9_FD_201360 | JGI IMG/M metagenome (GOLD analysis project Ga0299913, IMG submission 201360) | Soil microbial communities from uranium-contaminated site in the Upper Colorado River Basin, Wyoming, United States - RVT155D38 (version 2) ... | reverse complement strand
TCGAGTACAGCAACGCCGGGTTCATGCTCCTGGCTTCCGTCGTTGAGCAGGTCACCGGCCGTGCCTTCGCCACAGAGCTGCACGAACGCGTCTTCGATCCACTCGAGATGACCGGGTCTTTCGCCAGCCAGGCCGACCCTCGCGCAGCGGACATGGCGACCGGATACCAACAGTGGTTCGGACAGTGGCGGCCCGTAGAACTGCCCTACGACGACGCCGGCGTGGCCATGGGATACATCGCCTCGACCGCCAGCGACATGACCAAGTTCATGCTGGCGCACCTCGAGGGGCATCCAGCCATCCCCGCCTCCGCCGCCGAGATCGCCGCCGGCCCAGTGATTCCGACCGAGTGGACCACCACATTGGACGCCGGCTACAGCCATGGCTGGTTCGTCGACGAGCTCGCCGGCACGCCAGTGGTAAGCCACCCCGGCTCGCTCGGCCACTTCACCGCCCAGATCCTGCTGGCCCCCGAGGCGGATGGTCTCGGCGTCGCCGTCGTGTCCAACGCCAGCTCGTTCGTCTCCGCCAGTCACGAAACCCAGTACGACCTCGGTCTCGGACTCACGCACCTGCTCCTCGGCGAGGAGTTCCAGCCCGCCGAGCCCTCCGTGCTGATGACCCTCGCGGTGCCGATCCTGCTGTGGCTTCTCGTGGCCTTGCTGGTCGCAACGATCCTGCGTTTCATCGTCAGGCTCCGCAGGAACGGGATCCCGGCCGCGCAAGGCCACGGCACCCGTCGGTGGATCCGCGCGCTGTTGCCAGGCGCGGTCTACCTCGCCATCGGCGCCGGCTTGCTCGTGGCGGCCCCACTGGGCCTGGCTCGTCACTTCTACCCCGACGGCGGCTGGGCTGTGACGGTCATCGCCTATGTCGCCACCGTCTGGGGAGTCGCCCGCCTCGGCACTGGGCTCATCGCCACGCGAAGCAACGGTCGCCCCGGTCACGGCGTGTCGCCCGGCCGCACATCAGGCCGCAGCCGCACTCGCAATGCGACACCCCGGGAGCGCCATCCAGAGCCGCTCAGCACATAGGGCCCCCACGACCCAAAAGAAGGGAACCGTCATGACCACCAAGACCCGAACCCGCAACACCTCTGACACGAAGCACGCCCGCAGCCACGACGCATCCGCGGCCGAGCGATCCCGCAGGCACAACAGGATCCCGAGCCGGATGGCTGCACGAATCATCGGCATCCTCATCCTTGTCGGATGGTTCACCTACGGACCCGGCGGAGCGGTCACCAACTCCATCGTCACAGCCCCGGACATCCTGGCGAACGTCGCTGCGAACCAGACGATCTTCACGCTTGGCGCAGTCACGATGCTGCTCAACTCCGCGGCCGTCGTCGGCATCGGCGTGATGTGGTTCCCGGTTCTCAAGCGTCATAGCGAACCCGTGGCGCTCGGCTACCTCGCAACGAGAATCCTCGAGGCCGCGTTCCTCGCCGTGGGCGTCATCAGCCTGTTGTCCCTGACCGGATTGGATGCGGACGCCGGCGCCGCGTCCGGTGCTGATTCCGAGATGTTGGGCACCATCGCGGTCCACGTCAACGATCTGGCGTACCAGACCGGCATGGCCACACTGGGCTTCGGAAGCCTGTTCTTCTGCGCCTTGCTGTTCCGCACGGCGCTCGTCCCGCGGCCGCTCGCTGGCTGGGGCGTCATCGGATACGGCGTGTTCGCTGCCGGGATGGTGCTCGACATGTTCGGCCTCGGCGTGGGAACGTCGCTGACGATCCCTGGAGGCCTGTTCGAGCTGGTCTTCGCCACCTGGCTGATCGTCAAGGGCTTCGACCCCTCTGCCACCGATCAGCCCACCGCGACGATCGACGGTGAGGCATACCAGCGGAGCGCCCGATGAGGGCGGTCACGCAGAACACCTATGGCTCCGCCGGCGTCTTCCAGCTTCGCGAGGTCGATCGTCCTGACATCGGCGGCGACGAAGTGTTGATCCGTGTGCACGCCGCGGGTGTGGACCGTGGTGTGTGGCATCTGATGACCGGGCTGCCCTACGTGGGACGGCTGGCCTTCGGGCTGCAGGCACCCAAGACGGCGGTGCCCGGCATGGACCTCGCCGGCGTCGTCGCAGCGGTGGGTGACCACGTGACGCGGTTCCGGCCAGGCGACGAAGTGTTTGGCATCGGCAAAGGCGCATACGCCGAATACGCGCGCGCTGCCGAGGCGAAGCTCGCCCCCAAGCCCACCAACCTCACGTTCGCGCAGGCTGCGGCCGTTCCCATCTCCGGCCTGACTGCCCTGCAAGCTGTGCGCGATCACGGCGAGGTGAGCGCCGGCGACAGGGTCCTGATCGTCGGCGCGTCTGGTGGCGTGGGCACCTACGCCGTCCAGCTCGCGAAGGCGTTCGGAGCGCACGTCACGGGCGTCTGCAGCTCTGGAAAAGTAGACCTCGTCCGTTCACTGGGCGCCGACCACGTCATCGACTACGCCCGTGAGGACTTCGCCGCGCGCGCCGAGCGTTACGACGTCATCGTCGACATCGGCGGCGGCTCGTCACTGGCCCGGCTGCGCCAGACGCTCACCAGCAACGGGACACTCGTCATCGTCGGCAGCGAAGGCGGCGGCCGGTGGTTCGGCGGCATCGACCGACAGTTGCGCGCGTCAATGTTGTCACCGTTCATCGGCCAGAAGCTGGGCTCGTTCATCAACCGTGAGAACCACCAGGACATGCTCGTCCTCAAGCAGCTGATCGAGACCGGCGACGTCACCCCGGCGATCGATCGCACCTTCCCCCTCGAGGCAGCCGGGGACGCCGTTCAGTACGTGGCCGCAGGCCGCACCCGCGGAAAGGCCGTTATCGCGGTCGACGCATCTGGCGGCACGTGACCGCCCGTCCGAGGCGGCCCGGCAGTGCCTGCTCGCCGCGCCCCCACCACACTCAGAGAAGGAGACGACGATGACCGACCTCACCCAACTCCGTTCCAGCAGCACTGAACGTCACCCGCCGGCGAGCGGACCACTGTCTATCGTTCGTTCGATCCGCCGTGCGAGCGTCATCGCAGGCGCCTCGCTTCTGCTCATGGCCGTTCTTGCCGGCTTCGGATACATGGTCGCCGTTGAAGGAGTCGTGAACTATGACGACGCGACCCAGAACGCGACGAACATCATGGAGTCATCGGGACTGTTCCTGACCGGCATCGTGAGCCTGTCCATCGTGATCGCGCTCGACGTGGTCGTCGCGTGGGCGCTGTACCGCGTTCTCGCTCCCGTCAGCAAGACCCTGTCCGCCGTCGCCGCATGGATGCGAATCGTGTACGGCGGCATCTTTGCGGTTGCCGTGGCCCAGCTCGTCGGCGTGCTGCGCATGCTAACCACCGGCGTCGCGGCCACTGAGGGCACAGACCTCCGATACGCCGACGCACTGGCGGGAGTCAACAGATTCGCCGACATCTACGACGCCGGGCTCATCTTGTTCGGACTGCACCTGCTCGTCATCGGATGGCTGGCGTTCAAGGCCGGCTACATGCCGTCGTGGTTGGGCGCCCTGCTGGCCGTGTCCGGCGCCGGCTACGCCTTCGACGGCGTCGGCGCCCTGCTCTCCGCCGACTCCTGGACCGACATCTCGACAGTCACCTTCATCGGCGAGTTCCTGCTCGCTGTCTGGCTCGTGATTAGAGGCAGACAAATCATCCTCGATCAAGCCGTCCCAGGGCCACTGGCTCGTGCAAACGACGACGTCGGTAGCAGCCGCGAGAGGTGAGGCCTGTCGCTTCAGCCCTACGCCGGTATGCGGCCGCTGCACATGCGAAGCATTCGTGTGCAGCCGCTACCGAAGGTTCTGCATGCCCGGTGCAAACATCGAGCGCTCACTCGCTGCCGAGGGCGCAGAACCACCCTGCACTCACCAATCGGTCCACATTGGCCACTTGTCCTTCGGGATCACGGCGTCAATGTCGTTCTCGACGACGTCCACCATGGTCCTTCCGAACGCGTCGACGGTGTCACGGACGAACTCCACAAAGGCATCCCTCTGAACAAAGTCAATCGAGAACTCGCCCTGAAATCCCTTAGCTTTTAGTTCGCGGTGAAGGCGAACGTGAGGCACCTCCTTCGCTTCGGGCGAGGCTGATGTTCCATCTGCGGCGAAAAGTTTCGAGCCCACCACGACGATAGGCACAAATAACATGACGTAGGACCAGTCCCTTGCTGCGTCGAAGCCGCGATTAGGGTTCCGGTAGGGCGCCTTAAATGCGCGGACCGCCTCCGCCAACGGCCACGTTAGGGAGTCGAACACGCCTGTATTCGATGCGTTCCACTCGCCGCCCTTGCGGTCGAGGCGGCTGATGTGGACCGCCTTCACGGGGTCGGCGGTGCCCCAGTATTCCTTTGACAGGCCGAGTACTTCGAACGTGGGAGCGTGACGTATGTACGTCCTACCCTCCTCCTCAAATCGCTCTTCCCGTGAGTGGAGCGTGATCAGCACCTCTTCCGGCGGGCGCGAGCGACGAGGCACGGGCCGCGTCAGAAAGGCGAATGGCGCCGACGTCTTCTTGCATTCGACCAGGAGGTGCACTGCCAAGCGCACCCGCCGCGCCTCGTCGTTCATCAGCCACTTAACTGCGTAGACATCGACCTCGCGGGACTTTCCCTCGTCTTTGTCGATGAAGGCGCGCCCGGTTGTGACGGAGTAGCCGAGGCCGACCAGGTCGGAAGCGACCTGCTGCTCTAAGAGATGGCCGGACCGATCGAGCGCGTCCAGGACTTGCTCGGGCGTCGGCCAGCGCGTGGTGTCACTCACATCTTGAGTGTCGCGCATCCGGGTCTGATCGGTTGCCACGCCCCCGGGCATGCTCGCGCGCCACTCCGGAACAGTTGAAGGCATGTCTGGTTGCCCATGCCACGGATGCTCGGAACCTCCAGGAGTGGATGATGAAGTCCGCGATAGCCGTAGCAGGTCGACCCGAACGACCGTGGGGGCGCCTCCACGGCCAGGTGAGCACCCCCGGGCATCCTGTGACCGGTGGCCTCCTACTACGCGCACCATCCGGCGAACGTGCTCGACCGGGCACTCGATTGGCGGCGGCCGCAGTTGGGCGCCTTAGCGGGTGTCATGGCCCACTGGACGCGAACTACGGCCATGGCTTCGCTCGTGAGCCTCCCCACGGGCACGGGTAAGACCGCTGTCGGACTAGCGGCCCCCTACCTCGCCGAGGAACCACCGGAGCGGGTGCTGGTCGTCGTCCCATCCGTCGTCCTCCGTGAGCAGCTCAGCAGCCAGTTCCGCAGCCAGGATGTTCTGCGCCGCATCGGTGTGATCCAGCACCCAGAGGATCCAGCTGTCCTGGAGCTAGCGGGTCACGGCACCGACTGGGCTGCAGTGGCCGAGCACGATGTCGTCGTCGCCCTTCCGCAGAGCATCAGCCCACGGCACCACGAGGCGAATCCTCCGCCACCGGGTCTGTTCGACCTCGTCATCGTGGACGAGGCACATCACACGCCTGCGGCGACCTGGCAGGCGATCCTTGATCACTTCGACTGGCGACACGCCCTGCTGTTGACGGCGACGCCGACGCGGCGGGACCGCAAGGAGGTTCCCGGGGAGACGGTGTACCGATACCCGCTCCGACGGGCAATCGACGACGGCTCCTTCCATCAGATCACTCCCCACCTCCTGGATGCACCGGACCCCTTCGACCGCGACGCCGCGGACCTGCTCATTGCCGAACGGGTGGTGTCTTTGGCCCAGGAGGGTCAGCACGCAGACTCGACGGTCATGATTCGTGGGCGGACCCTCGCTCGGGTGCACCAGCTGGCGACGCTGTACGAATCACTGGGCCTGCCGGCGAAGGAGCTGCACAGCCGCGTCCCGTCCGCGCAACGTCAGGAGATCCTGGCCGGGCTGACGGACGGGAGCGTCCGCGCTGTCGTTGTCGACGCGATGCTCGGCGAGGGCTTCGACCTCCCATCGTTGAGGATCACGGGATATCACGACAAGCACCGGTCATTCGAACCGACGATCCAGCTGATCGGTCGTCTGGCACGGACGAGCCCTGACCATCCGGCGGACTCGATTCTCGTCACGGTCCGCGACCACGACGTCTATCCCCACCTGCAGGGGGCGCTGCGATTTCTCTACGACAACGAGGACCGAGACTGGGCTTCGGTCTTGCCGGCGGTGATCGACGACCATGCGGAGGCTGAGCAGGAGACTCAGGAATACGTGGAGGCCTTTCCCGCGGCTGAGGCCCGGGTCAACCTGCCATCGATCACACCTCAGATGCGAGCTGTGGGCCTCCAAACACCGGACCTGGACTGGCGGCCATGGTTCGTGACCGGCGAGATTCCTGACGAGCTCAATCTGTGGACGCCTTTCGCCGGGGGCATTGTCGTGTACCGCGGAGCCCACCCGACCTCTCGGCTGTTCGTGGTCGTGACCGAGCACCGGGAGATGCCGCGCTGGTCATCCGACGCGGACCTGGCGTCCCGCGAGTTCAAGCTCCACCTCCTCGCCTACCGTCCGCCCGCCGGTGACCATCCGGCATTCGTGTTCGTCAACACCGACGATGGTCACGTCATGCGGGTACTGCGCGACCTGCTCGCGATGCCGGAGGGCACGCGACTAATCGACCATCAGCGTCTTCACCACTACCTCGACCATCTCCCAAGGTTGTCGGTGTCCAACGTTGGAATGGGGACGACTGGGCTTGCGGGTCGTGGCAGCACCTCCTACCGCCAGTTCATGGGCTCGGGGGTCGAGCAAGGACTCCGCCGCAGCGACGTGGCGAGCGCCGCGCTCGGACACGTGATGTTGCAGTACGAGGAGGACGGCCGGTCGGCGAGCGGTGGCGCGGCGCTGGAAAAGGCCAAGATCTGGCTGCAGCGGTACGTGCCCCTCCTCGCCTATGACCGGTGGGTCGACGAGGTCACCGCCGGACTCCGCAACGGCGAGGTAGGCGCCGGCCGGCTGCTGCCGGAGGTGGACCGTGGCAGGTCCCTTCGCGAATGGCCCCACAACCCGGTGCTCGCAGCAGAGCACCATCCCGTGCTGCTCGGACAGGGGTGGGTCGTTGACGGCCATTTCCCGATCGAGGACCTCCTGCTCACGCCCGTCCCGGACCAGGAGGTGCCGGATCCGGACGGGGTGCTCCGACTGGCCCTGGTCGGCTTCGACGGTGAAGAGGTTCTCAGTGAGCTTCACCTCACCCCCGACGGGGGTCTGGTGGAGACTGCCAACCTGATGGTGCGCCGCGGCCACGTCGAACAGGCGCTCGCCGACCTTCTCACCGATCTTCCACCGACGGTCTTCTTCCTCGACGGCACGACCGTGACCGGATCCACCGTGTACCCCCCGAGCGGGATACCACGACCCTTCGAACCGCAACGGCTGATCGTTCACGACTGGCCCAACACCAAGATCACGACCGAACCTCGCGGCAAGATGGCAGACGATGAGACTCGGGTGTCCGTTCACGAGGCGTTCGAGGCGTGGGCCGACGCCGGCCCGTCACCGTGGACGTACCGGTGGATCTTGTGCAACGACGGCAGCGGTGAAATTGCGGACCACCTCGTCATCGAGGAGGAGTCGACCGGCGTGGTCAGACTTGGGCTGTGGCACTCGAAACCCAGCGGTGCGGCAAGCCCAGGGCTGAGGATCGGTGACCTCCAGGTGGTGGCCGCCCAGGCCGCGAGGAGCAGGTGGCACTTCAGGTCACCAGGGCTGTGGGAGACACTCCGACGACGACTGAACGGTGAGGAGAACCCACCGGCCGTGCTCATCCACGGCGACCGACAGCTCCTGGACGACCGCCTCGACCCGGCGCAGGGTGCGTGGGCGACTCAGCGACCTCAGGTCTTACCGACAATCGGAATAGTCCAGCCGGGACTATCCAAGCAGCGGTTCCTGATGAACGTAGCGATGGTGGGGCGGATGCCTTCGTACAACTGATGGCGGTCGTCGAGACCGCAGCAGAGAGCGTCGACGGCGAATTCAGGATGCTCGTGTCCGCTTAATCACGCCCGCAGCAACCAGACGCGCCGACCGCCGTCATTCGGGATTTCGACACCTGTCCCGTGACTGACCCCGCAGGCCTCCGATATCCCCGGCTATCTCTATGGGCGGTGGACCGTTGTAGACGCCGAGTGCGTTGTCGCGCGGTGACCGCCCCGTCGCGCACGATGGCTGAGTCCTGGGCTCATGGACGCGCTCGAGGCCAGAGATCGACGTCGCAGCTCAGCTCTCGCTGACGATCCCGAAGTGGTGTTGGAACAACTCCTCGGCCAGCGCGACGCCCTCGTCGGTTAGCGGGACCGACTTCGCCTTCGACTTGGGGTCGCCGATCAGCCCACGTTCGTGGAGGCGGTCGAGGGCGCCCCAATCGAGGCCCTTCCACGCGCGCCAACCGTACCTGTCCTTGAACGCATTGAGGTGCAGCAGTGCGAGGACGGCCTCGTCGACCTTGCGTTCGTCGTACATGATCGCCACCGATCTCACCCACCGACGCCCGGCGCCACGGTCAACCGCGGAGCTCCAAACTACGCTGGCCGGCTCTCCTGGAAGAGGCGTGGCCGTCGCAGATGGCTCACCGCCCATCGATGCTGACTGCGGCTCGATTGCCGGTTCGTCGGCTCTCGGCGACCATCCCAGGCCCAGTTCACGATGTGGTTGGCGCGTCAGGTCATTGTCCGGGTGCGGATCTTGAGTGCGGGGGCTCTGGCGAGCCTCTTGTCGCCTGTGACGAGCGTCGCATCGAGCTGTCGGGCCATGGCGACGTACAGCGCATCGTGCACGATGAGGTTGTGTCGTAGCTTCCAGGCCTCGACGAGTAGGGGAGCGACACGAGCGACGTGAAGCTGCCAGCCTGCGAGCCTCGCGACAAGTTCCGTCGCGTTGGCATCGTCCAGGTCCCCGGTCAAGACGTCCCTGCGCAGCACCTTGGCCACTTCGAGATGGAAGTGCTCGACGGTCCAGACCTCGGAGTCTGGCTGTTCGAGCATCCTCGCGAGTTGGACACCGGCAGAGGTCCGATTGAGGATCTCGACGCCAGCGGAGGCGTCGAGGACGAGGCGTTGAACCACCGTCTATTCGTCGTCTTCGCGAACCTCGGCCAGCACGTCGGCCGCGGGTCGGCGACGCTCAACGACAGGACGAGTCGTCCACCATGCCCACCAAGCCCGCTCCTTCTCAGGGTCGGGAGTAGCGCTGACCTGGACCGGAGGTTCGGGCGCTGGGACTGGTGCAGCTGGACTCATGACGACACTGTACCGTCGAATACCGGACGTCCGTCGCACCCGTGGTGCCAGTCTGTGTGCCTGAATATCCAGTGACTTGCTGAGAGGGTTCAGGGCTGCTGTGGGGTGAGATCCGTACGAGTGCCTACGGTGCAACGCTGGCTCCTTCGAGTTTCGGCTGTCGGGGTACTCGCTGGGCTTCGAGGACGTTGATGGCGTGGCGTACGCGCCGTCGCAACATTTCGGGGTCGGCTGCAGTGTTGGTCGCTGGTGCGGGTGGGATGTCCTCGGGCAGCTCGAACATTGGGTTGTCGGGATCGCGGGCGTCGTAGTGCAGCGCGTGGGCGAGCGCCACCTCGAGCGGCGTGTCGGACGCTGCCGTCGTCGTGGCGATCGCCCACGCGAGGAGCTGGCTGGCCGCGACCGGAGCGGAGCGGCGGTCCAGCCACCGACCGGCCGGGGGATCCGCTGCACCGCGGCCGTCAGCTGGGTGTCGGTCAGCGCCTCGCAGAGCGCCGCGGTCCACCGGCCAGCCGGCGGTCACGCTGCTGCTGGTGCGCCTGGAGGGCGCGGGCGGCGGCATCGCGGTGCCGGTTGACCGACGCAAACGATATCGAAACAGACCAGCTAGGAGTACGGCTCGCTGTCCCGCGCCACAAGTCGCTGGGTGCGGGGATCGATGCGTATCGGCATGTGCGAAGGGACATGGCTCAGGTCGATAGGCACGATCTTCAGCGCGCGGCCAGATGCGGAGCCAAATTCAGTCAGTACCGCTTCTTGGATGACGTCCTCGTTGAGTTCTTTCCCACCATGCAGCTGCACCTCTCGATGGGTTGCAAGCACGGTCCCTTCGTCGTCGTAGACGGCGAAGTCCATGGTCCTCAACACGTCCCCACTACTTGCCGCCGAGGGGCTGCGATCGTGGATCAGACCGAGGGCCGACGCGGCCACTACCGAGCTATCCGTGTCGAGCCTGAATGTAACGTTGTCCGTCACCAGCCATGCGCTGCTATCTCTTAGCTTGTCTGCGATGGAGGCTCCCGAGGCTCCGGTCGGCGTATTCGGCTTGGTGATGTAGGCCATGGCCATGTGTTTCTGAAACGGTGTGAACCGTTCGGGGGCCTGGACCCAGAACGAGGTTACTGAATCGTGGCTGCGATGGTCGTCTCGGAGAACTGAGCGCGGTGGACGGTTGTCGGGCCGGGGCTCACCAGAGCCACGCCATAAAACGGATTTGGCATCATAGACCTCCTTGATGATCCGCGTTATTTGCAGTACCTGCGGCGCGCGTGGGTGTCGTACGGGAGTATTCCGGCGCTTTCGCCTCGGTCGGCCAGCTGTGGCGGTCACCGGCGGGGATCCATGGAGGGCCGCCAGGGTCTGCGTGCTGGCTTGCGGATCGCTTCGGCGTGCGGTGCCTCTCGACTGCCCGCAGCGGACGAGGCTCGACTGCGGCCAGCCAGTGGTCGACCTCAATCTTCTCAGGTAGCGGTAATCCTTGATTGCATTGTTGGCCAGGTCTTTACATTCACCGTCGGCGTCACGCTCAACGGGTGGTCATCGGACGATCAGTTCGCCGGCCATGTCCGGTGCGTGGGGGATGCAGTAGTAGCGGTAGGTGCCGGCGTCGGCGGGGAACGTGACCCGTTGGGTGGTGCCGGGCGGCACGTTGAGGTCCACGCCGAGCTCGTCGATCGTGAAGGTGTGGCGGGTAGCGTCGTCGTTGGCGACCGTGACCGCGACGGTTCCTGCGTCGGTGGCGATGGTGCGGGTGTCGAACTGGAAGTCGACGGTGGTCAGCTCGATGTCACCGGGCTGCGCGGTGACGCTGTCGACGCGGCCGGCCGCCACAAGTGACACGACGGTCGCGGCGATCAGGGCGACGACTGCAGCGACAGTGACCGTCATGGCGGAACGCGACGGCTGGGTGGCGGGCAGCCTGGTCTGTCGGAAGGCTGGCACTGCGGCGACGCTGCCGATGATGGTCGCCACGGTGAACAGCGTCAGCGGCAGGAAGTCGCTGGGGGTCTCGGGATGGCTGAGCGCGTCGACGAGGAACGGTGCGCTGGCCAGCAGTTCGGCGAGCAGTACTACGCCGAGCATTACGATGCCGGTCCGCCGCCACCGCCCGATAACGAGTAGGCCCAGGACGATCGGGGCGGTCATCGCCAGGAAGAACGCCTCGAGCCTGCCAGCGCCGATCATCGCGATGATGAAGGTTGCGACCGTGGCGCCGGAGGCCTCGACGAGCAGGGTCAGCCATGAGACGCGTGGCTGACTGCTCGCCGCCGGCGTGACCGGGTCGGTACGGGTGGGTTGGCTGCTGGGGGTGGTGGTGGTCATGTCGGTGGCCTCCCTGAGTGGTATGCGGCGGGGTCCACGCGCAGTGCGCCGAGCTGCTGGAGCAGGCTGTGGGCGTCGACGGCCGCCCAGTGCTCGGTGATCCGGCCGTCGTCGCCGACCCGGTGGACGTCGATGAGCTCGAAGCCGACCTGCCGGCCTGTGGGTGCGACCCCGAGGAACTCGCCGGTGTGGGTGCCGCGGACGGTGCTGCGGGTGACGACGCGGTCGGCCTCGACGATCTGGTCTTCCACGGTCAGGTACAGGTCGGGAAACGCGCGGCGCAGAACGGTGACCCGGTCTTTCAGGGCCGCCAAGCTGGTCGGCTGTCGCGGTGTGGCGCGGTGGTCGACGTCGTCGTGCGCGCGAAGTTCGTCGATGACGGCGAGGTCACCCTGGGTGAACACTTCGTCGGCGAGCCGGTGGGCCTGGCGCTTCATCTGCTCTGGTGACATCGGGCGGCTCCTTACTAGCTGTGGGCGTCACGGCACGGGCGTGCGCATCGGTGCGCTGCCCCGCCGAGGTCGCAGGCGACCGACGGCGGTCCGAGGCACGATGACCGGTCGGTGCGGGATGGCGCACCCGAGCGCGAGCACGGCGAGGAATGACCAGAAGTAGAGCGCGACCCAGGCGCCGCGAGGTGTCGTCACGGCCAGCTCGGGACCGCCGGACCCGGTGACCGTCAGCGCCCAGATCGGGATCGGCGTGAGTGCGATCAGGCCACAGACGATCCGTTCCCGCACCCGACCGCGACCCGACAGCGCGTAGCCGCGCGCGATGCCGTACAGCAGCACGCCGATCGCGCCGCCACCGAGGCCGTTGGCGAAGAAGTCCTCTAAGCCCGCCATGGGCCCGCCGGGGGCGGTGGCCACTCCGTAGACCAGCACGCCGGTGAACAGCAGCGGCGCCGCGGCGATCCACCGCCACCCGCGCCGGCCACCGGTGCGGCGCAGGTGTTCGGCCCACCCCAACAGCGCGCCGGTGAGCACGCCGGGCAGCAGGATCCACACGAACGTGCCGACCCACTCCACGCCCGAGGCGGATCCCGCGATCTCCGCCATGAATCCGCGCAGACCCGCGGCCCAGGCCAGGCCACCCACGCCGCCGACAGCGATCAATGCACGGGCCCGGGGTGCCGCGCGGCCTGCCCAGGTGCTCCCTCGATCGTTGATGTC
>Ga0299913_10003615_pt1 | contig 12703 bp, 13 predicted proteins | sample RVTome_9_FD_201360 | JGI IMG/M metagenome (GOLD analysis project Ga0299913, IMG submission 201360) | Soil microbial communities from uranium-contaminated site in the Upper Colorado River Basin, Wyoming, United States - RVT155D38 (version 2) ... | reverse complement strand
GAGCGCCTCGTGGCGGGGGTCAAGCTGAAGATGACGGGATCCGAGCTTCGTCGCTTCCGTCAGCTGACCACCGGTGGCGTGACCGATCAAGAGGGGCTGGAGTCGTTCCTCCTCGGGATCTTGCCGACGCCGCTCGCGGAGAAAGTTCAGATGGCCCTCATCCTGGCGTCCGAGCAATTGCCTGCGCCGATCAAGCAAGAGATCAAGGAAGCTTCCATCCGGCTCAACGACGAGCGTAAGAAGGCCACCGGCGACGAGCCCGACGCCAAGAAGACAGAGCCGCCCGAAGAGGAGTCGCCCGAGCCATCCCCCTCGGATGACGGCAAAGGTGACGACCAAGAAGACGAAGACGGCGACTCCGAGGACTTGCCGATCGTCGGCGACGACGACCCGTCTTAAGGCCCTAGCGCAGAGACAGCTCGTCGCTGGAGTAAGTCACGCCCAGCGGCTCCAGGACCACGGACCTATCTCCGGACTGGACGCGTCCCGCGACCAGTCCCTTGAGCCCCACCGAGGCGGCGACATCCACTACTGCCGGGCCTTGCCCGTTACGGCAGAAGACCGCGTAGCCGGCCCCCATGTTCAGCGTGCCGTAGGCGTCGCGTTGCTCCATGCCGGATCGTTCCGTTACGAACCGCAATACCTCGGGGATCTCGGGTAGTGCCTCTATCCGGTAGACGAACGGTCGCGCGGCCCGCATCACCTTGCGGATCCCGTGCCCGGTGATGTGGCTCAGGTAGGTCACGGTGAGGTCGGATGACAGCAGAGTGCGTACCAGCGGCACGTAGTTGGCAGTGGGGTCGAGCGTGGCATCTCCAAAGCTCCGCCCCGAAGGAAGGGCTGTGCGCAACCCGTCCGGGAGATCGTCGGCGATCGCTCGCACCAGAGAAGCGCCGTTGGCATGCAGGCCGGAGCTCGCGACCAGGACGATGTCGTCGCCTGCTTCGAGCTCGGCGCCGAGTATGGGCTCGCGGCCATCGGGCACGTAGCCGACCGCGCTTCCTGCCAGTTCGATGTCGTCCTCGGCCACGAGCCCGCTGAGCGTCGGGGATTCACCCCCACCCCACGTCGCGCCCGCGTCTTCGCACGCGCGTCGCCACCCGTCGACGAGACTCGAGAGCCGACCCTCCTTCTCGTACCACTTCGAGCTCCCGGTCGAGAAGTAGGCGTTGACCACGAGCGGCAGCGCTCCGACGCAACAGAGGTCGTTCACGATCGCTGCCACCGTGTCGTAGGCGATACCTGCATAGCGTTGCTCTCCCGTTTCCTCCTCGAAGCGCCGGGCGATCACCGACTTCGTCCCGAGACACTCGAGGACGAACGCGAACGTGTTGTTGTCGAAGGAGAAGACGAACGCGGGCTCACCGCGCGATGCGTCGTGGGCTCGGCCTCCATGGTCGAGAAGGAGCTTGCTGGTCGCCGCCGCCTGGCTCAGCGAGAGGCGCTTGCCGGCATCCAAGATGTCGTAGTCGACGCCGGAAGCCTCGTACGCATCACTCACGACAGCGACGCTATCCGACGACCTGAGGCTCGGCGGGGACCTCGGCCTCCTGCTGCGGTCCTTTCTTGGGCAGACGTAACGAGGCGATGCACGCGAGCGCGGCCGGGATCGCCCCGACGAGGTAAGCGAAGCGGAACGAGGTCGTTTGTACGACGGCTCCGATCGCGGTTGGCGAGATCAGATAGCCGACGTCACCCGCCATCTGATTCACGCCGACCGCGGCCCCCGACCCACCACGAGGGATCGAGTCCGCCAGCAAGCCTCCGGCGGCCGTGCCTCCCGCGGCGATCCCTGCTCCGACCGCCATCATCAGGACGTAGTAGGCCCACGGAGCGTTCTCGGTCTGTCCCAGTAGCGCGGTCGCGATCGCCGTCACCGCCAGCGACGGCACCAGCACCGCGCGTCGCCCGAGCCGGTCCGCGAGGCGGCCCGCGATGAAGAGGATGCCGATCTCACCCACCGCCAGCAACGTCACGGCGAACCCGACTTCCTGCTCGGAGAAACCCAGCACATCCGAAGCGAAGATCGGTCCGACCGTCTGCGCGGGCCCCGAGATCGTCCACCACCCCACGAGCGTTGCTGCCAGAGCCATGACGTAACGGATGTCGCCGAACAAGGGCCGGGCCGCGCGGAGCGCTTCGAGTGGCGACTTCTTCTGAGCCTCACCGATGCCCGGTTGACCCGCCATGACGACCCACGCGATCGCCGTCGCCACGAGGAGCCCGGTCGCGTAGATGTGGAACGGGGCGGCGAGGCCGAAATGCTGTGCGATCACGCCCCCGAACAGGGGACCGAGACCGATCCCGACGAGGAACGAGGCACGGAACGCGCCGGTTGCTCGGCCCATCGCTTCGGGCTCGATGATGCGAAGGATGCGGTTCATCAGCCCGCCGATGAACAGCGCCGAGCCGGCACCACCGAATCCCCGGGCAACGACAAGCTGCGGAAAGCTGTCGGCGAAGCCCGCGGCGTAGGAGGACGCGGACACGATGAGCAATCCCGTGACCGTGCTCGCCCGCTCCCCGAAGCGGTCGACGACGAGCCCACCGACGAGCCCGAACGAGAACCGCGTGAAACCGAAGACGAACTGGATCAGCCCGATCAGCGCGATCCCGACACCGAACGACTTCGCGTAGAGCGGGAGGACCGGGATCACCATCCCGAAGCCGATCGCGACGGTTATCGAGATCGCGAGCAGCCGGCGGAACTCCGGTCGCCGGAGCGGTGGAACGACCGTGTCGGCTTGACTCAATGCTGCGGTCGCTGGATCAGCTCGACGAGGAGCCCGTGGTTGCCCTTCGGGTGGACGAACGCAACCATGTGGCCGCGGCCCCCGCGCCGGGGAGCCTCGTCGATCAGCGGCACGCCCTTCGCTTTGAGCGCCGCGAGCGCGCCCTCGAGGTCGTCGACCTCGTAGGCGATGTGATGCAGACCTTCCCCGCGCCGCTCGATGAACTTGCCGACGGTCGTGTCCGGCCCGGTGGGGGCCAGGAGCTGCAGGTACGACTCGCCGAGCGGCAGCATGGCTTCCTCCACGCCCTGGTCCTCGACCCGCTCGCGGCTGGAGACCTCCAGGCCCCACACGTCCGCGTAATGCGACAGCGCGGCTTCGAGGTCGGCGACGGCCAGCGCGATGTGTTCGATCTTGCCGAGCATCAGCTTCCCTTCGCGCGGTAGCGCTCGTCGGCGGCGTACTTCTCCTCGAGCCCGACGAGCGCGTTGAAGTCGTCGAAGGGCATGAGCGTGTCTGCGATCCCGGAGGTGCTTCCGTCCCTCCGGATCGCGGCGTAGGTGGCTTCGAGCGCGCGGGCCGCAGCGTAGAGCCCGGAAAGAACGAAGCCCACGCTGAAGAAGCCCATGTCGGCGAGCTCGTCGAGCGGGACGATCGGCGTGCGACCGCCTTCGATCAGATTGACCGACAGGGGGCCGGGGAGCTCCTGCCCGATCCTTGCGAGCTCGTCGGTGGTCCGCGGGCCCTCGACGAACAGGATGTCGGCGCCTGCGTCCTTGTAGAGCAGCGCGCGCCGGATCGCCTCGTCCAGCCCGTGTGTCTCCAGCGCATCCGTGCGCCCGACGACGAAAAACGTGGCGTCACCGCGTGCGTCGACCGCGGCTCGGATCTTCGCAGCATGTTCTTCCGCGTCGATAACGGACTTGTCGCGCATGTGTCCGCAACGCTTGGGCCACGTCTGGTCCTCGAGGATCATGCCGAGGGCTCCCATCCGCGTCAGCTCCCGCACCATGTATTGAACGTTCAACGGTCCGCCGTAGCCCGTATCCGCATCGACGACGACGCCGATGTCGACGGCCGCCGTCACTCTCCGTGCGACGTCGAGTATCTGACTCTGTGTCAGGAGCCCGAAGTCCGGTTCGCCGAGGTAGGTCGCGGCGACCCCGTATCCGGTCAGCACGACAGAGGGGAAGCCGGCGCGCTCCGCGAGCTTCGCCGACAGGACGTCGTAGACGCCGGGAGTGACCATCAACCGCCCGGAGCTGATGATGGGGTGGGTTTCCTGTTGCTCCGTCGTGCTCATACCGGTGGCCAATCTACGCGTCTAGATATCGTCGAAATCGCCATGGCGTCCCTTGCCCGAGGCGAAACGCTCGGCCCCCGCTTGCGTCTCTCCGGTCAGCGCGGCAGCGAGCCCGAGGTCGAACTCGTTCACGAGCGCGTCGTCGAGTGAGTTGCCCCATTGCTCGAGCAGCGATCGCCTGTCGGCGCGCAACACATTCTGTGGGTAGCGCGTGAGATCGTGCGCCACTTCGAGGGCATGCTCGAGCGCCTTGCCCGATGGAGTGAGTCGATGAACCAAGCCGATGGCGTGAGCTTCGGGAGCCGGTACGGGACGACCGGTCAAGACCAGGTCCAGGGCGCGGCTCTGTCCGATCAGGCGCGGTAAGCGAACGGTCCCGCCGTCGAGCGACGGGACGCCCCATCTCCGATGGAAGAACCCCAAGGTTGCATCCTCGGCCGCGATTCGCAGGTCGCACCACAACGCGAGCTCGATGCCGCCGGCGACCGCGTAGCCCTCGATCGCAGCGATAACCGGTTTCGACAAAAGCATCCGCGTCGGGCCCATCGGCGCGTCGCCCGCTGGATCGGTGCGATTAGCGCGCTGCGGGTCCTGTGCGATGGCTTTCAGGTCGGCTCCGGCGCAGAAGTGGCCATCCGCACCCGTCAGGATGGCCACCGCCAGGTCATCGTCGGTATCGAACTCACGGAAGGCGGCACTCAGCGCGTCGGCGGTGGGGCGGTCGACCGCGTTGCGCACCTCAGGACGGTCGATCGTCACGATCAACACGGAGCCGTCTCGAACGCTCTGGACAAGGGGCATAGGCCGAGAACTCTAGAATGGACTCAATACGTCCACGCCGCTTCGAAAGGGGCTCGTCCATGACCTCTTCAGTCGTCGTATCGGCCGCCCGCACGCCCATCGGCAAGTTCAACGGGGCCATAGCCGCCGTTCCTGCCGTGGATCTCGGCGCGCATGCCATCAAGGCTGCGTTGGAACGGGCCGGCATCTCCGGCGAGCAGGTCGACTACGTGATCATGGGCCAGGTGCTCCAGGCGGGAACCGGCCAGATAACCGCCCGACAGGCGTCCGTAAAGGCGGGGATCCCGACGAGCGTTCCCGCGATCACGATCAACAAGGTTTGTCTCTCCGGGTTGAACGCGATCGCGATCGCCGACCAGATGATCCGGGCCGGTGAGGCATCGGTCGTCGTGGCCGGCGGCATGGAGTCGATGGACCAGGCGCCCTATCTCCTGCCCAAAGCACGCGCCGGCTACCGGATGGGCGACGGCAAGCTCGTCGACTCGATGATCTTCGACGGCCTGTGGGACGCGTTCAACAACAAGCACATGGGCGACCAGTCCGACGACGTGAACTCGGAGTTCAAGATCGGTCGGGAGGAGCAGGACCGTTGGGCCGCGCGCTCCCACGAACGCGCGCTGGCGGCGATCGAAGAGGGCCGCTTCAAGGAAGAGATCGCGCCGATGGAGATCCCGCAACGGAAGGGCAATCCCATCCTGTTCGACACCGACGAAGGTGTGCGTCCGGGCACGACCGTCGAAACGCTCGCGAAGCTCAAGCCCGCGTTCCAAGCCGACGGCACGATCACCGCAGGCAACGCATCCCAGGTATCCAACGGGGGGGCCGCGGTCGTGGTTATGAGTCGCGAGCGAGCCGAAGAGCTCGGCGTGACCCCGATGGCCGAGATCCTCGCGCACGGAATGTCGGCCGAAGAGCCGCCCTACCTGCACACCGTTCCGGCCCTTGCGGTTCAGTCGGCGCTCAAGAAGGCAGGGTTATCGCCCAACGACATCGACCTGCTCGAGATCAACGAGGCGTTCGCATCGGTTGCGATGCACGCGATCGGGATGCTCTACAACGGCAACAAGGAAGCCGAAGAGAAGGTCAACGTCAACGGTGGCGCCGTCGCGCTCGGCCACCCCATCGGCTGCACCGGCGCGCGCCTGACCGTGACGCTGCTCCACGAGCTCAAGCGCCGCGGCGGCGGCATCGGCGCGGCGGCGCTATGTGGAGGCGGGGGCCAAGGCGACGCGATCATCTATCGGGTGCCGGCCTCCTGATCGCCTAGAAGAGGCTTTACGGAACCACCGCGTGGCGAAGAGCACCAGATTCGACGTCAAGCCGCTCACGCGCGACACGTGGGGTGACCTCGTCGAGCTGTTCAACCGTCCGGGTGCCTCGATCGCGCGCGGGTGTTGGTGCATGTACTACCGGAAGAAAGGGGCTGGCGCGGACGCCGACCAGGCGGCGAAGAACAGGCGCGGGCTTCGAACCCTGGTCGGGCGCGGCACCGTTCCGGGTCTGATCGCGTACGACGACGGACGGCCCGTGGGGTGGATCTCGCTCGGCCCCCGCGAGGACTACCAGAAGCTCGAGCGTTCCCCCGTCATGAAACCGGTCGACGACAAGCCCGTGTGGTCGATCGTGTGTTTCTTCATCGACTCGAAGGAGCGTGGTCGGGGTGTCGCGAAGGTGTTGCTCAACGCGGGGATGGATCACGCGCGCGCCAACGGTGCGACTCTGCTCGAGGCGTACCCCGTGGACAAGGACCGCAGAAGCGTCTCTGAGTTCCTGTGGTTCGGGACGAGGTCCATGTTCGAACGAGCCGGCTTCACCGAAGTCGCCCGGCGCAAGCCGACCCGTCCGGTGATGCGCAAACGCATCCGGCCCCGCCGCCGTTAGACGTTCAGCGGCGGAGCTAGACCAAGCCGAGCTGCTCGCGGCCCCAGTAAGGCAGGCGTTCTTCACGTTTCCTGGCTAGCGCGACGAGAGGGTCGCGTCTTCGCCGCGACGGAGGTCGTTGCCGCGGGTAGACCAGGTCGAACAACCTCGAATACCCAGCCGCTTCAGCAATGGTCGGGAGCTCCCTCATCGGTTCGGGAGGATCGGGTGGCGCCGACCCGGGTTCGTAGACCCGACCACCCGGGCGGAACCAGATGGGTCGTTCCGCGCTATCGAAGGTCACGCTCCAGCGACCTTCGTGGAGCAACGTGTGATGGAACGTGCAGACGGTGATCAGGTTGTCGAGGTCGGTCGGACCTTGACGACCCCAGTGCTGAACGTGATGTGGGTGCAGGAAAGTCTTCGACTCACAACCCGGGAACGTGCACGTATCTCCGTCGCGATGAAAGACCTGACCACGCAACCAGGGAGGCGTCATCTGGGAGATGCGCCCGATCCCCAATGGGTTGCCGTCTTTACCTTCAAGAACGACCTGCAGTCGGGCATCGCACGCCAGGCGCCGTGCCGTTTCCGGGTGAAGGACGCCGCCGCCCTCCAGCGTGCAGCCACCCTCGTCGTGGGCCAATGCCTCGATCGGAGCGTGGAGGACTACGGTGGTCTGTGCTCCGCCATCGGTTCCCGCACGCGTTGCCAATAGCACCAATGCGTCGGCTCGCCGCTGCTCCATGCTTACCTCTTCGAACCCGGGTAGCGCACTGTCTTCGTCAGGATGCCTCGGAAGCTCGTGCGCGAGTTGGTCGACCGCCTCCAGCAACGCCGCGCCTTGATCGAGCGTGAGGAGCGCGTCGATCTCGATGTGGTCGTCCCACCGCTGGGCGCGCAGATAACGCGCGCGGTGCGCCTCTTCGGCCTCGAGCGCGTTGCGCTTCTGCTCTTCGTCGCCGCGTGTGCGGATCGTCGCAACCGTGACCTGCCGGGCCCACTTGACGAGCTTCTTCTCGTCGGCCGGAGTTGCGAAGCGGGTCAGCTCCACGATCTTGTCGAGTGACAGAGAACCGATCTCGAGGGCTGCTGAAGTAAGGGGAAGCTCCTCCAAGGCGTAGGCCGCGCCGATCCAGCGGCGCGCCTTCCAGTTGGAGATGTGGAACAGCGCCGAAAGCCATTGCGCCATGTTGCGCGCCCCTTCGGAACGCCACAGCTCGGCCCGGTCTGCCTTGAGAATCCACCGCAGCCGGTCCCGGTCGAGGCGGCCGGCGGCGGGCAGTGAGTCCAGGAGCCCTTGGCGGATCGTTTCCCTACCTTCGGCCACCGCTCGACCCAGACCCGCCCTGTCCAGGCCCGAGATATCCGTTTTGTCCACGTCCTTGACAATAGCGAACATACGTTCGATAGTCAAGGGTTTCTCGAGTCTATATCCCGAATTTTCAGGGGACTTCTGCGGTCCTTGCAAGGCAAGCAGAGGCAGGGCACGATTGCGGCCACGGGCAAGATCAGTGGGCTACCGAAAGGGGAGGCGCATGGACGCGAGGTTCTTTCGGATGGGCGCGGGGGCGGCCATGGTCGGAACGGTCATCGGCATCGTCTTCAACCTGTTGCATCCCCGTAATCCCGACGCGTTCGACTCGGTGGAAGGCGAGCTCCAGATGATCGCCGACAGCGGTATCTGGCAGCTGGACCATTTCATGCTGACGCTCTCAGTGGCGATCGGCTTCGTCGGTCTCATCGCGATCGCACTGTCGATGGGAGGGACCCCGGCGGAGCTGTGGGCCCGCACAGGAATCATCTTTGGAGGTGCCTCGGCCGCAGTCGCGCTCGCGCTATTGGCCCTTGACGGTACGGCAGTCAAGAACCTTGCGGATCAGTGGGCTACGGGTGACGAGTCGATCACCGGAGCTGCGACTGCGATGGTCGAGATAAACATCGCGTTGCTGGCGACGACGTTCATCTTGTTCTTCGGAATCACGCCGTTGCTTTTTGGGCGAGCTTTCTTGGCGAGCGGGATCTACCCGGCGAACCTCGGGTATGTGGAGATGGTCGGTGGCGTGCTGGGCATCCTCACCGGGGTCATGATCGCCTTCGACGTCGGCGCCTCGTTCGCCGGCACGATCTTGCTTCCATTGAGCTCACTCGTGCACACGGTCGTGCTCTTCATCGCGGGATGGCTGCTGTGGAAGCGCGCCGCGACGATGTCGGAGATCGAGCCGAGCATGTCGACGGTGTCGTGAAGGACGACTAGTCGCTGAAGCGCGCCCGTTTCTCCGGATCGCCGACGCCTTGGGCTTAGATCTTGATGTCGAAGACGCTGACGAGGCCGACCACGATGAGGTACCCGGCCACGATGTAGTTGAGGAGCCGGGGCATTACCAGGATCAGGACCCCTGCGATCAAGGCGATGAGCCCCGGCAACTTCAGGTTCACGCTCACGTCTGCGCCCCGCTGCGCGAGCTCCAGGGCAAATTCCATCATCGCTCTTCCTCCTTCTTCGGGCTCTAATTCAGTCGCTGAAGCGTTTGAAGATCTCGATCTTGTCGGCGTAACGGGACCGCTTCCCCACGTCGAGCACGCCTTGGCCCTCTTCGTCCGCGAGGACGAGGATGCCGAGCTTGCCTTTGTGCAGGTTCTGGTGGACCTGCCACGCGGCTTCCGCTGTCTCCGACAGCGGATAGGTCTTCGACAGGATCGGATGGATCTTGCCGAGGTCCAGCAACCGGTTCGCCTCCCACGCTTCCTTGTAGTTGGCGAAATGTGACCCGATGATGCGCTTGAGCATCATCCACAGATAGCGGTTGTCGTACTCGTGCTGGTATCCAGAAGTCGACGCGCAGGTGACCACCTTGCCGCCTCGCTTGACCACGAACACGCTCGCTCCAAAGGTCTGGCGGCCGGGATGCTCGAAGACGATGTCGGGGTCCTCGCCGACGAGCTCCCGGATCTTCTTGCCGAAGCGACGGAACTCCTTGGCGTCCTGTTGGTCTTCGTTCCAGAAGCGGTAGCCCTCGGCCTTGCGGTCGATCACGTACTCGCAGCCGATCTCCTCGAGCAGCTCGACCTTCTCGGGTGAGGACACGACACCGATGGGGATGGCCCCACCGTTGAGGCAGTACTGGATCGCGTATCCGCCGAGGCCCCCGGTCGCGCCCCACACAAGAACGACGTCACCTTGCTTCATCTGCGCGCCGTTGGGAGAAACGAGCATCCGGTACGACGTCGAGTTCACGAGCCCGTTGCACGCGGCTTCCTCCCACGTGAGGTGAGTCGGCATCGGCATCAGCTGGTTCGCCTTGACCATCGAGATCTCGGCAAGGCTCCCGAAGTTGGTCTCGAAGCCCCAGATGCGCTGCCCGGGATCCATCATCGAATCGTCGTGACCCTCCGGCGCTTCCATGTCGACGTAGTTGCAATGCACCGTCACGCGATCGCCGGGTTTCCAGCGCGTGACGCCGGGCCCGGTTCGCAACACGACCGCGGACGCGTCGGAGCCGACGATGTGATGGTCGAGGTTGTGCCGCGCGCCCAGTTCCCCTTCCTTCGCGAATCGCTCGAGGAAGGCGAAGGTCGGTAGCGGCTCGAAGATCGAGGTCCAGACCGTGTTGAAGTTGATGGCCGATGCCATGACGGCGATCAGGCACTCGTTGGGTCCGAGCGGGGGGAGCGGCACTTGATCGATGTGAAGCGACTTACGCGGGTCCTTCGCTTCGTGGTCCATGCCGTCGAACATCTCTTGCTCGTCCTTGCGGACGAACGCAGCACGGATCGTCTCGGGAAGCTCGAGCGCGCCGATCTCCTTGCCGGACGCGTTATTGGCGATCGCTTCCTTGATCTTGTCCATGAAACCCGCCACTACGCCTCCTTGAAAGGTCGAGTGACCGCTGAGTTTACGATTCGACCATGAGCGAAGGACTCAGCTTCACCCTCTCAGAAGAACAACAGGCCTTCCGTCAGAGCGTGCGACAGCTGGCCGAGGACAAGATCGGCCCCCGTGCCACGGAGATCGACGAGGCCGATGAATACCCTTGGGATATCGACGAGCTGCTCGTCAAGAACGGTTTTGCGGGGGTCTCCTACCCAGAGGAGTACGGAGGAGCGGGAGGGGGAGCGCTCGAGCTGTGCCTCCTCGTAGAGGAGATCTCCCGGGTATCGGCCGGAGTCGCGCTGATACCTGCGGTCAACAAGCTCGGTGCGATCCCCGTTCTGCTTGCCGGGAGCGACGACATGCGCAAGAAGGTCTGCACCGGCGTCACCAACGGCGACCACCGGATGTCGTACTGCCTCACCGAGCCGGGATCCGGTTCGGATGCTGCGGCCATGCGGAGCCGAGCGGTGAAGGACGGCGACTCGTGGGTTCTGAGCGGCTCGAAGCGGTTCATCACCGGCGCGGGAGCGTCCGATCTCTACACGTACTTCGCAGTCACGGACCCCGACGGGACCAAAGGTAAGAACATCACCGCGTTCCTCGTGTCCAAAGACACGGACGGGTTCTCTCTCGGGCGCAAGGAAGACAAGATGGGCATCCGTGGCTCACCTACCCGTGAAGTGATCCTCGAGGACGTGCGGGTCCCGGCCGAGAACGTCATCGGTGAGGTCAATGGAGGTTTCCAGATCGCGATGCGCACGCTCGACTTCTCACGGCCGACGGTCGCCGCTCAGGCACTCGGCATCGCTCAAGGTGCATTCGACTACGCGGTCGGTTATTGCGCGGAGCGCAAGCAGTTCGGAAAGCCCATCGCCGGCTTCCAAGGGATGCAGTTCATGTTCGCCGACATGGCGATGAAGATCGAGACCGCGCGCATGGCCGTCTACCGTGCCGCCGTTGCGGTCGATTCGGGCGCGAAGGACGTTTCGTACTGGGCCGCGATAGCGAAGTGCTACGCGTCGGATACCGCTATGGAAGTAACCACCGACTGCGTGCAAGCGTTGGGCGGGTACGGATACATCAAGGAATACCCGGTCGAACGTTTCATGCGCGACGCGAAGATCACGCAGATCTACGAGGGTACGAACCAGATCCAGCGGGTCGTGCTGGCACGACAGATCTTCGGCAAGCTCGAATCATGAGATCCGTGCTGGATCCTCCCATCGCGCCGCCGGAGACCATCGAGGATCACGGCAGCGGGGGATCGGACTGGGTGCAGCTGATCCGCGCGTCGAACGACATCGATGCCCACTTGCTTGCGGGCCGTCTTCTGGAATCGGGCATCGAGTCACGCGCCGTCAAGGATCGCAGCGTGCCCGCGTGGCTAGTAGGTGGATCCGACCCATGGACACCGGTTTCGGTCCTCGTGCGCCGTTTCCAGCTGGAGGACTCTCGGATCGTTCTCGCCGAGCTGTCATTCGCAGGACCCGACGCGCTGCCCGAGCCCGTGCGAAAGAACTCGCGGTGGAGCGCGGCGATCGTGTGGTGGGTCGCCGCCCTCGTGCTCGGCGTCCTGTTCACCGGGATCGCGTTGCTCAACACCGCCGACTACCTCAGGAGCTGCAACGCGACCGGCACCTGCGCGACGCCCTAACTCGTTTGGACGCCGAGTACCAGCGGCGGTCTCGCTCTTCGGCTCTTCGATAACGGCTCTAGGGCGGTTCGGCCCGGTATCGTCGAAGCATGGCTGAGTACCGGCTCGAGAAGGACTCGCTCGGAGAGGTCCGGGTCCCCGCGGGTGCCCTCTTCGGGGCCCAGACGCAGCGCTCGATCGAGAACTTCCCCATCGGGCGGGACCGCTTCGTATGGGGGCGCAGGGTGATCCGGGCCCTGGGACTGCTCAAGAAGGCCGCCGCCATGGCCAACGGGGAGCTGGGGCAGCTCCCCCCCGAGAAGGTCGAGCTGATCGCCCGGGCGGCCGACGAGGTCGTGGCGGGGGATCACGATGCCCAGTTCCCCCTGGTCGTGTGGCAGACGGGCTCGGGGACCCAATCGAACATGAACGCGAACGAGGTCATCGCCAACCGGGCGATCCAGCTGGCCGGCGGGCAGCTCGGTTCCAAAGAACCTGTG
>Ga0299913_10003614_pt1 | contig 12704 bp, 17 predicted proteins | sample RVTome_9_FD_201360 | JGI IMG/M metagenome (GOLD analysis project Ga0299913, IMG submission 201360) | Soil microbial communities from uranium-contaminated site in the Upper Colorado River Basin, Wyoming, United States - RVT155D38 (version 2) ... | reverse complement strand
ACGGGCGGCCGACGACGGCTGCACCTTCTCGGCGCTCATCCGCGCGAGCGCAACCGTTACGGTTCGGGCTCGACTGTCGAGCGACTGAGGGGGCTCCAATGGCGGCTGAGCGGCGTGCTTCGGTGATCTGGATGGGCGACCTGATGAGCGGGTCGGGAACGATCGACGAGGTCGGCTCGGGGAGCTTCGGGCCGCTCGACGTCAGCTGGCCGGCCCGCACCGAGGAGGCGGCGGGAAGCAAGACGAGCCCGGAGGAGCTGATCGCAGCCGCGCACGCGTCCTGCTTCTCGATGGCGCTCTCCGGCGGGCTCGCCAAGGCGGGCAATCCACCGGAGCGGCTGCGCACCTCCGCGACGGTCACCTTCGTGCCCGGAACGGGGATCACGAAGATCGCGCTCGACGTGCGGGGCTCCGTGCCCGGGCTCGACGAGGACGGCTTCCGCGAAGCCGCCGAGGCCGCCAAGGCGGGCTGTCCCGTCTCGAAGGCGCTCGCGGGAGTGCCCGAGATCACGCTCGACGCCGGGCTCGAGTAGCCACTCCAGCTCCACGGCCAGTCTGAGACGCTCTCGCAGAGGCCGGCCCGGACCGGGTTCGCGAGCACGTATGCGCACGTCGCGACCAGATGCTCGTCGTCGCGCACCTGCCAGAGCGCGAAGCGGTCGCCCCAGAGGTGGCCGCTGCGCCGGTACTTCGCGTTGAACCCCTGCGCGTAGCGGCCGTTGACGCGGTGGAGCGCGTCCGAGAGCGAGCCGCGGAGGCATTCGACGACGAAGTGGTAGTGGTTCGGCATCAGGCAGAGCGCGTACGGCCGGAGCCGGAGGCGGCGGACTGCCTGCCAGAGCTGCGCGAGGAACTCCCGTCCGTCGTCTCGGTCGAGGTAGACCCGACGCCGCTCGACGCCGCGTGTCGTCACGTGCCAGACGCCGTATTCCGGGAACGTGGAGCGCGCAAGCCGGGCCATCGTCCAACGGTAGGCGCCACGCAGCCACCAAACCCCCGTGTGGACGAATTGGAACGGAATCGTTGCACCACCGCCCCGCCCCGAACGGGCGTGTCCGGGGACTGTCCCCGGACACGTCCCGGCAGGGCGCGTCCTGAAAGGCCGTGGTTGGCTAGAGCACGCGGCGGAGGAGCCCTCGGCCGGCGAAGCCGACCATCCGGTCGAGCGTGACGGCGAAGCGGCCCGCCGCGAACGGCACGTCGCGCAGCGCCCAGAGCGTCTCCGCGTTCACCCACGCGGCCGCGCGCGCCTTGCGCACGTTCCACATCGCCACGACGCTGTCGAGCTCGCCGAGCGCCTCGTCCGCCAGGCCGGCGAGTCCCGTCGCGAGCTCCCGCCGCACCTGTTCCTCGGTCTCCGCGAGCAGAGGGTCAATCGCCCGGAAGTCGTCGTGCTGCGGGCAGCCGCGCGCGGGCGTGACGCCGAGGGCGCGGCACGTCTCCACCAGCGCGAGCGGAAGGTCGCGGTTGATGTGGGCGTTCATGCCCGCCAGCGCGAACTGGATCGGTGCGACGCCCGGCCGCGAGCGCGCCTCGAAGAGCGGAGCCCACGCACGCGGCGGCCGCTTCGGGCCGAGCAGATGGGCGCGGAGCGCGCGGAAGTACAGGTTCGCGAAGACGACGTCGAGCCAGCGGGTGAAGCGCGGGTCGGCGAACGTCCCGGGCCGCACGCGCTCGTCGACCGCTTCCGTCACCGCCCGGTACAGGCGGGTGAAGGCACGAACGCCGTCCCGCTCCGGCAATGCCTCCTCGATCGCGAGCATGCGGGCGGCGACGTCGTCGACGCGGCCCGGCAGCGGCAAGCGGAGCAGGTCCTCCAGGCTCATCCCTCCACTACCCTACGACGCGTGCCGGGCACGATCGAGAGGCTGATCGACGAGCTGGAGCGCTCCTACACGGAGGTGCAGGAGCGGCTGTCCGACCCGTCCGTCTACAACGACCACCGCGAGGCGGCGGAGGTCGGCCGCCGCCTGAAGGAGCTCGAGGTGCCGTACAAGCTCGCCCAGGAGTGGCGCGCGATGCGCGAGGACGTCGAGGCCTCGCAGGCCGACCCGGAGCTGAAGGAGCTGATCGCGGAGTCGCAGGCGCGGCTGGCCGAGCTCGAGGAGGAGCTGAAGCTCGCGCTCGTCGAGCAGGATCCGGCCGACCAAAAGGACGTGATCCTCGAGATCCGCCAGGGCGTGGGCGGGGACGAGGCCGCGATCTGGGCGGGCGACGTCTTCCGGATGCTCACTCGCTACGCCGAGAGCCGGGGCTTCAAGACCGAGCTCCTCTCGGCCAACGAGAGCGAGACCGGCGGCTTCAAGGAGGTCGTGTTCGCGGTCAAGGGCGACGGCGCCTACTCGATCTTCAAGTACGAGGGTGGCACGCACCGCGTCCAGCGTGTCCCGGAGACGGAGTCGCAGGGCCGCATCCACACCTCCACCGCGACCGTGGCGGTCATGCCCGAGGTCGAGGAGATCGACGTCGAGCTCGACGAGAACGACCTCAAGGTCGACGTCTACCGCTCCACCGGCCCGGGCGGTCAGAGCGTCAACACGACCGACTCGGCGGTCCGGATCACGCACCTGCCGACGGGGATCGTCGTCGCGATGCAGGACGAGAAGTCGCAGCTCCAGAACAAGGCGAAGGCTCTCCGCGTCCTCCGCGCGCGCATCTACGAGGCGGAGCGCGAGCGGCAGCAGGCCGAGCTCTCGGCGACGCGGAAGTCCCAGATCGGCACCGGCGAGCGCGCCGAGAAGATCCGCACCTACAACTACCCGGACAGCCGCGCGACCGACCACCGCGTCAAGCTGACCCTGAACCTGGAGAAGGTGCTCCCGGGCGGCCTGGGCGAGTTCACCGAGGCGCTGCAGGCGGAGGACCGCCGCCGCGCGCTCGAGGCGTGACCGTGCAGGAAGTGCTCCGCCGCGCCGCGGCGCACCTGGAGAAGACCTCGGAGACGGGCCGCCTGGACGCGGAGCTGCTGTTGGCGCACGCGCTCGGGCGGCCGCGGATCGAGCTCTATACCGACTTCGACCGGCCGCTGACCACGGCGGAGCTGGATGCCTACCGGGAGCTCGTCGCACGGAGAGCCCGCCGGGAGCCCGTCGCCTACATCCTCGGCGAGTGGGGCTTCCGCCGCCTCACGCTCACCGTCGACGCGCGGGCCCTGATCCCGCGGCCGGAGACCGAGGTCGTGGTCGAGCGGGCGCTCGCGCATCTGCGGGAGCACGAGACGCCGCGCGTCCTCGACGTCGGCACCGGTACCGGCGCAATCGCGCTGGCGATCGCGGACGAGCACGTGGGAGCCCGTGTGACCGCGATCGACGTCTCTCCCGACGCGCTCGCGCTCGCGCGGGAGAACGCCGCGCGCACCGGCCTCGAGATCGAGCTGCACCTGCACGACCTCGGCGCAGGGCTGCCGGGGGGCTCGTACGAGCTCGTCGTCTCGAACCCGCCCTACGTCGACCCCGCGGAGATCGAGACGCTGATGCCCGACGTCCGCGACTACGAGCCGCACCTGGCGCTCGTCGGCCGCGGAGCCACGGAGGCGATCGCGCGCAACGCGCTCGACGTGCTCTCGCCCGGCGGTCGGCTCGTGCTCGAGGTCGGCGACGGCCAGGCGGCGACCGCGTCGGCGCTGCTGCTCGAGCTCGGCTACGAGGATGTGCGCACCACCGCCGATCTGACCGGCCGCGAGCGCGTCGTCGAGGGACGCCGTGGCTGACGTCGACGCGGCCGTCGCGGCGATCCGCGCGGGCCGGCTCGCGATCGTGCCCACCGACACGGTCTACGGGCTGGCGGCGAGCGCGTACCGAGAGGCGCCGGTCCGCAGGCTCTACCGGGCGAAGGGCAGGGTGGAGGAGCAGCCGACGGCCCTCGTCGCGGCCGACCTCGACCTGCTCTTCGAGTGCCTGCCCGAGCTCCGCGGACGGATCGGCGTGATCGCGCGGGAGCTCCTGCCCGGCCCCTACACGCTCGTCGTGCCGAACCCGGCGCGGCGCTTCCGGTGGCTCGCCGGCTCGCGGCCGGACACGATCGGCGTGCGCGTGCCCGACGTCGCGGGCGTCGGGCGGGAGCTGCTCGACCGGGTCGGCGCGCTCGCGGCGACGAGCGCGAACCGGCCCGGCGAGCCCGACCCGCGCACGCTCGACGGCGTCCCGGAGGAACTCCGCGCCGCAGCCGACGCGCTGCTCGACGGGGGCGAGCTGCCCGGCATCCCCTCGACCGTGCTCGATCTCACGGGCGCCGAGCCGGCCGTGCTGCGCCAGGGCATCGCCCCCGGCGAGGAGGCGCTCGCGCGCATCCGCGCCGCGCTCGCCTGACCGGGCGCTTGGCAGAGATCGTGCGCTGTGGCACGATCGCTCGATGAGCCTGCTCGTGTGCTCGCCGGAGCACTTCGAGACGCACTTCCTCTTCAACCCGTTCATGGGCTACCGGGAACGGGTCGACCGGAGGCGCGCTGCGCGCCAGTGGCGGCGGCTCGTCCGCGTGCTGGAGGAGGCCGGGGCCGACGTGATCCGCGCGGAGCCGTCGGCCGCGACGAGCGCGCTGCCCTTCACCGCCGACGTCGCGCTCTGCTGGGCGCCCGGTGAGGCGCTCGTGCTGCGCAACGACGGCCTCCGCGGCGACCTCGAGCCGCCCGTTGCGGTCGACTGGCTGCGCCGGCTCGGCCTGCGCGCCGAGGCGCTCCCGCCGACGTACCGGCTCGAGGGCGGCAACCTCGTGTGGGCGGGCCCGCGCCTGCTCCTCGCCGGCCTCAAGCCGGGCGCGACGGGCCGCTCGGAGGGCTACCTCGCCCGCGTGCTCCGGCTCGCGGCGGGGATCGAGATGCGCACCGCCCAGCTCGTCGACGACCGCCACCTGCACCTCGACACGGCGCTCGGGCGGCTCCGCGACGACCTCTTCGTCGTCTATCCGCGCGCGTTCGAGCGGGGACAGTCCCCGGTCATGGCCGAAACGGTCGAAGTCGGCGCAGCCGATGCGCGTGCGTTCGCGTGCAATCTCGTCCGCGTCGGCGACGTCGTCGTCACCGGCCTGATCTCGGCGGACCTCGCCCGCCGGATCGCCCGCCACGGCTTCCACGTCGAGCGGGTCGACCTGAGCGAGTTCCACAAGGCAGGCGGCGGGGCGAAGTGCCTGACGCTTCCGCTCTCGCCGCCGGAAGGAGGAGGGTGATGGCACAACGCGACCTCAACCGCGCGGTCGAGTCGCTGCTGGGCGACCCGCGCTTCCTGCGGCGCTTCCGCCGCGACCCGGCGCGGGCCGTGCGCGGCCTCGACCTGACGGGCGACGAGCTCGGTGCGTTGACGCGTGGGGAGGCCCGCGAGCTGCTCGCGCTCGGGGTCGACCCCGCGTACGTCTGGCCGTCCGCGCCGCGGGAGACGGCGGTCCGGGCCTGGCTCGCCCGGAGCGGCACGAAGCTCGCCCCGGCTGCGTTCCTCGCGGCGCTGCTCGCAGCGTTCGCAACTGCGGGAACCGCGAGTGCGGCCCGCGCCGGCGGGCGTCGCACTGCTCTGCGCCGCCTCGTCCGGCACGCGGGCATCCGGCGCACCGGCCTCCGGCGGGCGCTCGTCCGCGCGCGTGCCGACCGGAAGGCGCCGCCCGGCCTGCGGCGGGCCGCGCGCCGCGCGGGGAGGACGGGCATCCGGCGGGCGATCCGCCGCGTCGCACCGGCGCCGCAGGAGCCGACCGGCTAGACGGGCCGCTCGCTCCGGCCTGCCGAGTAGCATCGGGTCCCGCAAACAGCGGGAAGGAGCAAGCATGGCCGTCGCACAGCAGTCCCTGGAGCAGCTCCGCAGCGCCGGCCTCGCCGACGTCGATCCGGAGATCGCCGACCTGCTCGGCCGCGAGCTCGAGCGCCAGCGCTCCCAGATCGAGCTGATCGCGTCCGAGAACTTCACCTGGCCGAGCGTGCTCGAGGCCGTCGGCTCCGTGCCCACGAACAAGTACGCCGAGGGGTACCCGGGCCGCCGCTACTACGGCGGCTGCGAGGTCGTGGACGAGATCGAGCAGCTCGCGATCGACCGCGCGAAGGAGCTCTTCGGAGCCGAGCACGCGAACGTGCAGCCGCACGCGGGCGCGCAGGCGAACATGGCCGCCTACTTCGCGTTGCTCCAGCCCGGCGAGACGATCCTCTCGCTCCGCCTCGACCACGGAGGGCATCTGACGCACGGGCTGAAGGTCAACTTCTCCGGCCGCCTGTACACGATCGTCCACTACGGCGTCTCGCGCGAGACGAACCTGGTCGACTACGACGAGGTGCGCGCGCTCGCGAAGGAGCACCGGCCCCGGCTGATCGTCTGCGGGGGCTCCGCCTACCCACGCACGGTCGACACCGCAGCGTTCCGGCGCGTCGCCGACGAGGTCGGGGCGCTGCTGATGTGCGACATGGCCCACTTCTCCGGCCTCGTCGCCGCCGGGCTGCACCCGAACCCGGTCGAGCACTGCGACGTCGTCACGTCGACCACGCACAAGACGCTCGCCGGGCCGCGCGCCGGCTTCGTCCTCTGCCGCGAGGAACATGCGCAGGCGGTGGACCGGGCGGTCTTCCCAGGGATGCAGGGCGGGCCGCTCGAGCACGCGATCGCCGCCAAGGCCGTGTGCTTCCGGATCGCGGCCTCGGCCGCGTTCCGCGAGTACCAGCTCCAGGTGCGCGCCAACGCCGACGCGCTCGCCGACGAGCTGATGAGCTCCGGGATCGACGTCCTCACGGGCGGCACCGACACGCACCTGCTCCAGCTCGACCTGCGCGGGACCGACTGGACGGGCAAGGACGCGGAGGAGCGCCTGGACGAGGTGAAGCTGACCGTGAACCGGAACACGGTCCCGTTCGACGAGCGCCCGCCCACGGTCGCCTCGGGCGTCCGGATCGGCACGCCCGCCGCGACGATGCGCGGCTTCGACGAGGAGGACTTCCGCGAGGTCGGACGGATCATCGCGGACGCGCTCGGGGGCGGCGACACAGGGGCGCTGGCGGCCCGCGCCGAGGCGCTTTGCGCGAAGCGCCCGCTCTACCCCGGCTTCCGCGGCTACACCTCCTACGCATGAGCAAGGTCACCCTCGTCGAGCACCCGCTGGTGCAGCACAAGCTCTCCTACCTGCGCGACCGGGAGACGCCGACCGTCCACTTCCGCAAGCTCGTCAACGAGCTGACGCTCCTGCTCACCTACGAGGCGACGAAGGACTTCCCTACCGAGCCGGTCGAGATCGAGACGCCGCTCGAGAAGATGCAGGCACAGCGGATCTCCGGGAAGAAGGTGGCGGTGAACCCGGTGCTGCGGGCGGGGCTCGGGATGCTCGAAGGCGTGCTCTCGCTGATCTCGAGCGCCCGGGTCGGGTTCATCGGCCTCTACCGCGACGAGGAGACGCTCCAGCCGGTCGAGTACTACGTGAAGCTTCCGGACGACCTGGACGAGCGCGACGCGCTCGTGCTCGACCCGATGCTCGCGACGGGGAACTCGAGCGCAGCCGCGATCGCCGCGGTGAAGGCGGCGGGCGCGCGCTCGGTCACGCTCGTCTGCATCGTCGCAGCGCCCGAGGGGATCGAGCGCGTGCACGGCGAGCACCCGGACGTCCACGTCGTCTGCGCGGCGATCGACCGCGGCCTGAACGAGAAGGGGTACATCGTGCCGGGCCTGGGCGACGCAGGCGACCGGCTCTACGGGACGAAGTAAGGGCGGGATGGACGCGCTTCGGGCGAACCCCGAGGTCCTCTACGGCGCCGTCGCCGCGCTCGCGATCGTGATCCTCCTGACGCCGGCCGTCGGCGGGATGGCCCGGCTGCTCGGCGTCGTCGACCGGCCCGAGGGCCGCCGGCTGAACCTCAACCCGGTGCCGCGGCTCGGCGGGCTCGCGATCTTCTTCGGGATCTTCGTGCCCGCGCTCGCCTTCCTCGAGCTCGGGCGCGAGACGCGCGGCGTGCTGCTCGGCGCCGCGGTCGCGACCGTGGTCGGCGCGATCGACGACTTCCGCGTGCTCAGGCCCGGCCGCAAGCTGGCGGGCCAGGTCGTCGCCGCGTCGATCCCGCCCTTCTTCGACGTCTGGATCGACCACTTCACCTTCCCGCTGCTCGGCCCCGTCACGCTGCCCGCCCTGGTCGGGATCCCGCTGACGATGCTCTGGATCGTCGCGGTGATGAACATGGTCAACTTCCTCGACGGGATGGACGGGCTCGCCGCCGGCGTGTGCGGGATCGCGGGCGCGACGTTCGCGATCCTCTCGCTCTCGCTCGGGAAGGTCGACCCGGCGATCCTGAGCGCGATCGTCGCCGGCGCCTGCCTCGGCTTCCTCCGCCACAACTTCTTCCCGGCGCGGATCTTCATGGGCGACTCGGGCGCGTTGGGGCTCGGCTTCCTGCTCGCGGCGCTCTCCGTCCAGGGCCTCCTCAAGACGGCGTCGACGGTCGTGCTCGTGCTGCCGCTGCTCGTGCTGGCAGTGCCGATCCTCGACACGTCCTTCGTCGTCGCCCGCCGGCTCAAGCACGGCCAGCGGGTCTCGGCGGCCGACCAGGCGCACCTGCACTTCCGCTTCCTGCGGCGGGGGTTCTCGCAACGGCGCGCGGCGGCGACGATGTGGGCGTGGTGCGCCACGCTGGCCGGCGCCGCGCTCGCCACGCGCTTCATCCCCTTCCGCGCCGGCGGCGAGTGGCACCTGTGGGAGACGGTGGCGGTGGCCGCGATCGCGCTCGCCGCGCTCGCCTTCTCGCTCTACGTCGTCTACGTGCTCGAGATCGTGAAGCTCTCGAACCCGCGCCGGTTCTGGCGCGCGCGGCGCGACGCGCCGGCCGAGGAGCGCCGCTCGGCCTAGCGACCATCTAGTGACGGATCGTCACAAGCTCTCGGCCCGCTCGAGGAAGTCGCGCAGGACCTCGTTGAAGCCCGGCGCGCGCTGGGCGGCGTGGCCGGCGCCCGGGCAGACCGCTCGCTCCGCGGCGAGGTCGCGCTCGAGCGCGTCGCAGATCGCGTCGAAGGCGCGGTGGTGCGCGCCGGAGACGACGAGCTTCGGGAACGGCAGCGCCCACAGCTCGTCCACCGGGATCTCCGCCTCCCACGGCCCGCGCTCGACCATCAGCGTCCGCGCCGCCTGCTCGAGCTCGGGCGGGAGCGGCGAGGGAGGCTCGAACGTGGAGCCGACCGCGCGGAGAAAGGTGCGCAGGAACGCCTCCGGCTCGCGCGGCCCGTCGCGCCAGAGCGTGGCCGCGCCGGCCGCGAAGGCGTCCGCGTCGGGATTCCCCTGCGCCGCGCGCGTCGCCGGCGGCTCGATCACCGTCAGCGAGCGCAGCTCCGGGAAGCGGGCGGCCGCGAGCAGCGAGACGACCCCGCCGTAGGAGTGCCCGCAGAGGTGGTCGCCGGGCTCGAGCCGCCCGGCCAGCCAGCCCGCGTGCTCCTCGAAGTCGACCCGCTCGACGGGCGGCCCGGGGGGAAAGCCGGGCCGGTCGAGGACGACGAGCTCCCAGCAGTCTGCGAGCTCCCGCTGGGCTCCCCACGTCAGCGTGCCGTTCGCGACGGAGCCGTGGACGAGCACGAGCCGCGCCATGAACGGGATCGTACAAAGTCGGCGCGATTTCCCCAAACGAGGCGGCTTTCCGGTGTCACAAGCTCTGCTATGCTCGCGCCGTCGATGGAGCCGCAGCCGACCTCGAAGCTCAGCCTCGCCGGCGCGGGCTCCGTCCTGATCGGCGCCACCGGCGCTGCGATCGTCGTCGGCATCCTGATCGGCTGGCTCGCCGGCTCGGTCGCCTGGGGCTTCCTCATCGGCGCCATCTTCGGCGTCCCGTTCGGGGTCTTCGTCACGTATAAGCGCTACGGGCACGCCCTCTAGATGGCCGGCGTCTTCAGCACGCCCCGTCCGCTGCCGGACCTGAAGCTGCCGCTCGTCGCGGGCGCCGCGGTGATCGTCCTCGCCCTCCCGGTCTTCCTCGCGGCCGGATGGGAGCTGCGCGCCTGGGTGATCGGCGGCGTCCTCTGGGGCGCCTCCCGCGCGCTCGCCGCCCTACTGACGCACCTGCGCTCCCGCATGGGTAACCTCGCCGGCTCAGGCGTGGTGGGCTTCGGCATGACCTTTCGAGCGCTCGCGGTGATGGTGGTCGTCGTCGCGCTCGCAGCAACGGACGCGCGGCTCGCGCTCGCCGTCGTCCTCCTGTACGCGCTCGCCTACACCCTCGAGCTGGCGGTCGCCCTCGCTCTCTACTTCTCCGGAGGTGCGCGTGAGCCGGCGTAGCGTCCTCGCGCTCGCGCTCGGCCTCTGGCTGGCGCTGCCACAGCTCGCGCTCGCCTCCTCCGCGGAGGGCGGCGAGGAGGAGTTCAACCCCGAGCACGACTTCGAGATCGGTGAGTGGATCCCGATCCACCTCGGCCCGCTCGACCTCTCGATCAACAAGGCCGTCGCCTACCTGCTGCTCGGCACGCTGCTCACGATCGGCCTCGGCCTGCTGCTGATGCGTGCCAAGATCGGGCCCAGGAACGAGGTCGGCCGGCGCCAGGCCGTCGGCGAGATGGTGTACGAGGTCGCGCAGACGCAGGTGGCCGAGCAGGGCCTGCCGCACAAGGCGATCGGGCGCTGGTTCCCCTACGTCGCGACCCTGATGCTCTTCATCTGGGTCGTGAACATCATCTCGTTCATCCCGTTGCCGCTCTCGAACGACAAGTTCACCGTCCCGGGCACCGACGTGGAGCTGCCGACCTTCGCGCTCTACGCGGCGACCTCGTCGATCTCGGTCACGCTGGCGCTCGCGCTGATGACCTTCGTCTTCACCCACGTCGAGGGCCTGCGCCACAACGGCCCGGTCAAGTACTTCAAGAGCTGGATCCCGGACGTGCCGAAGGCGATGTACCCGCTGATCGTGCCGCTGGAGGTCCTCGGCCAGTTCATGCGACTCGTCAGCCTGAGCGTCCGCCTCTACGCGAACATGCTCGCCGGGCACATGCTGATCCTGACCTTCATCGGCCTGATCTTCGTGCTGGGGAACCTTTACATCGCGCCGTTCGTGATCGGAGCCGCGACCCTCTTCTACCTCTTCGAGGTCGTGATCGTCGTCTCGATCCAGGCGTTCATCTTCGCCGCCCTCTCTGCCATCTACATCGGCTCGGCGATCGAGCCGGAGCACTAAGGAGGAACGTTGTTCAACTTGCTCGCTCAAGAAGCCGCGTCGAACGTCGACGCAGGCAAGGCGATCGCCCTCGCGCTCGGGATCGGCCTCGGCTCGCTCGGCGCCGGCATCGGCATCGGCAACATCTTCGGCTCGATGATCCAGGCCGTCGCCCGGCAGCCCGAGCTCCGCGGCGAGCTGCAGGGGATCCAGTGGCTCGGGTTCGCCCTCACAGAAGCCGTCGTCTTCTACGGCCTGATCGGCGGCCTGCTGGCCTTCGTGCTGGTCTAGGGCATGACGGTCGCTGCATCACCGCTGATCGACGTCGTCCCGGGACTGATGATCTGGACGATCGTCTGCTTCGCGATCACGTTCTTCGTGCTGCGGAAGTTCGCGTTCGGCCCGATCCAGAAGGCGATCGACGACCGGCGCAAGCGCATCCGCGACTCGGTCGAGGAGGCCGAGCGTGCGCGCGCCGAGGCCCGCCGGCTGCTCGAGGAGCACAAGCAGCTGATCGGCCAGGCCAAGAGCGAGGCGGGGGAGATCCTCGCCGAGGCGCGCAAGGTCGCCGACTCGCAGCGCGAGCGCGCCCGTGAGGAGGTCGAGGCCGACCGGCAGCGCCGGCTCGAGGAGACGCGCAAGCAGATCGAGGCGGAGACCGTCCGGGCGCTCGAGCAGATCCGCGCGGAGGTCGCCGAGCTCGCGCTCGCCGCGACCGCGAAGGTGACGGGCAAGGTGCTCGACCGCGACGACCATCGCAAGCTGATCGAGGACGCGGTCGGCGACCTCGACTTTTCCGCCCTCGAGGCCGAGCGCAGCTAGTGGCCGTCTCGCACCGCATGTACGCGCGGTCGCTCTTCCAGGCCGCCAGGGAGGCGGGCAGGCTCGACGCCGTGCATCAGCAGCTGGGCGACTTCGCCGCGGCGATCGGCGACGTGCCGGAGCTGCGGCGCGTGCTCGAGAACCCCGAGCTCGACCCGGCCGAGAAGGCCGGCGTCCTCGGCGAGATCCTCGGCGACGCCGACGAGCTGATCCGCAACTTCGTCCTGCTCGTCGCCGAGAAGGGGCGGGCCGGGGAGCTCGAGGAGATCTACCGCGAGCTCGAGGAGCTCGTCGCCGCCGAGCAGAAGCGCCTGACCGTCGAGCTGACGACCGCCTACGAGCTCTCCGACGAGGAGGCCGCCTCGATCCTGGAGAAGATCGAGCAGTCCTCGGGCCGCTCCGTCGAGGCGACCCGCCGGGTCGACCCGCGCCTGATCGGCGGCATCGTCCTCCAGGTCGGCTCGCACCGCCTCGACGCCAGCATCAAGGGCCGTCTCGACCGCCTACGCCATGAACTCGTGACAAGGAGCTGAGTTGAAGCTACGTCCTGAAGAGATCACGTCGATCCTGAAGTCCCGGATCGAGCAGTACGACGTCCAGACCGACCTCTCCGAGGTGGGCTCCGTGCTCCAGGTCGGAGACGGGATCGCCCGCGTGCACGGGCTCGAGAACTGCGTCTCGCTCGAGCGGCTCGAGTTCGAGCACGGCGTCGTCGGGATCGCGTTCAACCTCGAGGAGGACAACGTCGGGGTCGCGCTCTTCGGCGAGTGGCAGGAGGTCAAGGAGGGCGAGCCCGTCCGGCGCACCGGCG
>Ga0299913_10003613_pt1 | contig 12704 bp, 9 predicted proteins | sample RVTome_9_FD_201360 | JGI IMG/M metagenome (GOLD analysis project Ga0299913, IMG submission 201360) | Soil microbial communities from uranium-contaminated site in the Upper Colorado River Basin, Wyoming, United States - RVT155D38 (version 2) ... | reverse complement strand
GGGCCGGCACCGCCCAGGTTCACGATCCGACGACCCGAGATCGCCGCATGGTCCTTTCGCTCGTTGCCGACCTCCGCTTCGCGCTCCGCTCGCTGGCCCACCGGCCAGGACTGACGCTCGCCGTCGCCCTGGTGCTGACCCTGGGGATCGGCACGAGCGTGACGATCTTCACCGTGGTCGATGCGGTCCTGCTGCGCCCGCTCGGCTATCCCGAGCCGGAGCGGATCGTCCGTCTTCTCGGTACCCAGGAGGGGGCGGACGAGCAGGCCGGGACGATCGCCTGGCTCGACTTCCGTGACTTCCGGCGCCGGAGCGGATCGTTCTCCGCGATCGCCGCGTACGACGAGTGGACGCCGACCCTGAGCGGCGGCGACCGGCCGGAGCGGATCGACGCGGCGTTGGTCGACGCGGAGTTCTTCTCGGTCCTCGGGGTGGACCCGGCCCTCGGCCGGTTTTTCCGACCCGAGGAGGACGTCGACGGCCAGGACCGGGTCGTCGTCCTCTCCCACGGCCTGTGGCAGCGCCGGTTCGGGGGCGACCGCGAGGTGATCGGGCGGGAGGTCCTGGTCGACGGGAGATCGCACACGGTCGTCGGCGTCGCCCCCGAGGCCTTCGAGGACCCGCGGCTCTCGGGGATGCGCTGGCCGGCGCCGGAGATGTGGCGTCCCCTCGGGTTCGAAGGCCTCTCCGCCGACCGGCTCCCGAACCGGGGCTCGGCCTCCTACACGGCGATCGGCCGGCTCGCTCCCGGGGTCACTCGAGAGGCGGCGGAAGCGGAGCTGTCGGCGATCGCGCGTGACCTGCGCCGCGAGTACCCGGAGACGCACGCGGGCCGCGGGGTTCGCCTCGTCCGGCTGAGCGAGGATCTCCTGGCGCCGGTGCGCAGGACCCTCGCGCTGCTCTTCGGCGCAGTGCTCTTCCTGCTGCTGATCGCGGCGGCGAACGCGGCGAACCTGCTCCTGATCCGCGGCACGGAACGGCAGGCCGAGGCGGCGCTGCGCGTCGCGCTGGGTGCGAGCCGCAGCCGGATCGCCCGCAGCCTGGCGATGGAGAGCGTTCTCCTCGCACTGCTGGGCGGCGCTCTCGGCCTGCTCCTCGCGCTCTACGCGACCCCGGCCCTGCTGTCGCTGGCCGGCGATGCCCTGCCCCGTGCCGGGCTCGTCGCGGTCGACCTCCGCGCCGTCGCCTTCGCCGCCGGGCTGAGCCTCGTGCTCGGCCTGCCATGCGGCCTCGCCCCCGCTCTGTTCCTCGTCCGCCGCGATGCGCCGGGCCTGCTGCGGGACGGGCGGTCCGACGCGGCGGCGGGGGCCCGGGGGGCGCGGCTCCGCGACGGGCTGGTCGTCGCCCAGGTGGCGGTGTCGCTCACCCTGCTGGTCGGCGCCGGCCTCCTCGGCGAGAGTTACCGCCGGCTCTCCCGGGTCGACCCGGGGATCGACCCCGCGGGTGTCCTCACCTTCGAGCTCCACCTGCCGGGGTCGACCTATCCGGAGACGGCGGACGTCGACGAGTTCCACCGGCGGCTGCTCTCCCGCCTCGGGGCCCTGCCGGAGGTCGAGGGGGTGGCGAGCGTCAACATCCTCCCGCTGGCGGGGAACTTCGACTGCAACCCGGTCGTCGCTGCCGAGCGACCCGCCACACCGCTCGACGAGGCGCCCTGCGCCGAGAGCCGGACCACGACGCCGGGGTATGTCCGGGTCATGGGGCTCGAGCTGCTCGCCGGCCGTCCGCTCGCGGAGGCCGACCGCGCCGACGCCCGGCCGGTCGCCGTGATCAGCGACTCGCTGGCGCGGAGCCTCTGGCCCGGGGCCGACGCGGTCGGCCGGCGGGTCCTGGCCTTCGGCCTCGATCGGGAGATCGAGGTCGTCGGCGTGGTGGCCGACGTCAAGCACGCCGCGCTCGACCAGCCGGCGCCGCCGCGAATCTACCTCGCCTGGAACCAGGGCGTGGTCCCGTACCAAAAGCGGCGGGTGGTGGTCGTGGCGAGGACGGCCGGCGATCCGCTGACGATCGTCCCGCAGGTGCGGCGGGAGGTGGCGCGGCTCGATCCCGGCCTGCCGCTGAGCGCGGTGCGGAGCATGGAGCAGGTCATGGCCGCCTCCACGGCACGGCCCCGACTGCGGACCGTGCTCCTCGCGGTCTTCGCCGTGGCCGCGCTGCTCTTGGCGACGGTGGGGATCTACGGGTCGCTCGCCTACGCGGTCGCCCAGCGGCGCTTCGAGCTCGCGGTGCGCCTGGCCCTCGGGGCCTGCCGCCGGGAGCTCCAAGGGCTCGTGGTCCGCCGCGGGATCGGGCTGATCGCGGCCGGAGCGGCCGTCGGCCTGCCGGCGGCCTGGCTCCTCGGCCGCTCGCTCCGCGGGCTCCTTTACGGCATCGAGCCAGCCGATCCTTGGGCCTTCCTCGGGGTAACGTTCCTGATGCTCGCGACGGGCGCGCTGGCGAGCTGGCTCCCCGCGCGCCGTGCCTCCCGGACCGACCCGGTGGCGGCGCTTCGGGCCTGAGCTCTCCGCACCGGCGACCGGGGGCCCCGCCTTTAGTGCGACACCCCGCCCGGCAGGACGGCGGTCTCGTCCTCCGGGACGACGGCCTCGGCGAAGAAGAGGCGGCCTTCGCGCAGGCTGGCGCCGCGCAGGGTCAGGGCGAGCGCCTCGCCGAGCTCCTCGACCGGGTGGACGTCGAGCTGGGAGCGGACCTCGTCGGTGAGGTCCTCGAGGTCGGCCTCGTTCTGCTTCGGAAGGACGACGGTCGTGATGCCGGCGCGGACCGCGCCGAGCACCTTCTCCTTGACGCCGCCGATCGGCAGCACGCGGCCGGACAGCGTGATCTCGCCGGTCATCGCGATGTCGTGGCGGGCGGGCCGGCCGGAGAGCGAGGAGACGAGCGCGGTCGCCATCGCCACGCCGGCGGACGGGCCCTCCTTGGGCACCGAGCCGGCCGGCACGTGGACGTGGAGGTCGCGCTTGAAGTCCTCGGGGTCGATGCCGAGCTCGTCGGCGTGCGACCGCGCGTACGTCCAGGCGGCGCGGGCGGACTCCTTCATCACCTCGCCGAGCTGACCGGTGAGCACCAGCTCGCCCTTGCCGGCCATCGTCGAGGCCTCGACGAACATGATGTCGCCGCCGACCGGCGTGTAGTACATGCCGGTCGCCACGCCGACCTGGTCCTCGGCCGCGGCGCGCTCGGGGTGGACCTTCGGCCGGCCGAGCAGCTCGCGGACGTCGCCGCGGTCGATCACGGCGCGCTCGACCTCCTCGGCGGCGATCTTCCGGGCGATCTTGCGCGCGAGCTTGCCGAGCTCGCGCTCGAGCTGGCGGACGCCCGCCTCCCGCGTGTAGCCGGCGATGACCTCGGACACCGCGTCGTCGGACACCGCGAGCCGCTCGGGCGAGAGCGAGTTCTCGCGGAGCTGGCGCGGCAGCAGGTACTGCCGGGCGATCGCCAGCTTCTCGGCCTCGGTGTAGCCGGTGAACTCGACCGTCTCCATGCGGTCGAGCAGCGGCGCCGGGATGTTCTGGATGAAGTTCGCCGTGGCGACGAACAGCACCTCGGAGAGGTCGAACGGGACGCCGAGGTAGTGATCGGTGAAGCTGTCGTTCTGCGCCGGGTCGAGCACCTCGAGCAGGGCCGACGCCGGGTCGCCCTGGAACGAGACGCCGAGCTTGTCGATCTCGTCGAGCAGGAAGACCGGGTTCTTCTTGCCGGCCTGCTTCATCCCCTGGACGATGCGGCCGGGCATGGCGCCGACGTAGGTGCGCCGGTGGCCGCGGATGTCGGCCTCGTCGCGGGCGCCGCCGAGCGAGATGCGGACGTACTCGCGCCCCATGGCGCGGGCGATCGACTTGGCGATCGAGGTCTTGCCGACGCCGGGCGGGCCGACGAAGAGCAGGATCGGGCCCTTGGCGACCCGGTCGTCCTCGTTGCCGCGCAGGGAGCCGCCGTCGCCCTCGCCGCGGTCTTCGCCGTGCTCCGGCTCGACGCCGTTGCCGCCGGCGCCCTCGCCGCCCCGGGCGGCCTTCTCCGGCGCGGCCTCCTCGGGCGCAGCATCCTCGGAGTCCGGCTCCTCCTCCGCCGAGCCCTCGACGACGACCGTCGGCTCCTCCGTCTCGGCCGTCTCGGGGGCCGCCGCGATCTCGGTCTCCCCGGGTTCGCCTTCGGCCTCGCCGGCCTTGCCGTCACCCTCGGCGGTCTCCGCCGCGGCGCGCTCGGCCTCGGCCGCGGCCTCGGCGGCGGCCCGCTCCTTCGCCCGCTCCGCCTCGCGGAGCTGGCGGACGGCGAGGAACTCGAGCACCCGGTCCTTGACGTCCTCGAGGCCGTAGTGGTCCTCCTCGAGGATGCGCTGCGCGCCCTGGATCTCGAGGTGCTCCTCGCTGCGCTCGTTCCAGGGCAGCTCGGTGACCGTCTCGAGGAAGTTGCGGATCACCTGCGACTCCATCGACTCGCGGCCGATGCGGGAGAGCCGCGCCCACTCCCGGTCGATCTCCTTGCGGGCGGAGTCGGGAAGGTCGAGCGCGTCGAGCTTCTCGCGCAGCTCCTCGAGATCGGTCGCCTCGTCGCCCTCGCCGAGCTCGCGCTGGATCGCCTTGAGCTGCTCGCGCAGGTAGATCTCGCGCTGGCGGTCGCCGAGCTCCTCCTGGACCTGCGACTTGATCGTCTCCTGGGCGTCGAGGACGCCGATCTGCCGCTGCACCTGGACGAGCACCCGGCGCAGCCTCTCCTCGACCGCCAGGGTCTCGAGCAGCATCTGCCGCTCGGCGGTCTGCATCTCGGTGTAGGCGGCGACGACGTCGGACAGCCGGCCCGGCTCCTCGAGGCTCTGCAGCACGCGGGCGACCACCTCGTCGGGCAGCCCGGCCCGCTTGCCGAGCTCGGCGGCACGCTCGCGCACCTCGCGATAGAGGCCGACGAAGGCCGAGTCGTCCGGGTTGAGCGGCAGCATGTCGTCGGCCGGCCGCACGACCGCCTGGATGAACCCCTCCTCGTTGCGGCTGAAGCGCACCGCGATGCCGCGGGACAGGCCGTGGAGGATGAGCTGGATGCCGCCCAGGCCGCGCTGGAGCTCACCGATCTTGGCGACGGTGCCCACGGTGTAGAGGAGCTCGGGGGAGGCGTCGTCCTCGTTTCGGCGCTGGGCGACGACGAAGATCTCCTTCGCCTCGCTCCGGATCGCCTGCTCGATCGCCTTGAGGGTACCGGGTCGGCCGGCGCCGATCGGCACCGTGACGCCCGGGAACAGGACGGCGTCGCGCAGCGGCAGGACGGGGAGGAGTTGGCTATCGGTCATCAGGGCTCCTGAGGTGGTGGGATTTCGAGCACGTGCGCCCTACAACGTTCCAAGAATCTGACATATTTCGACTCAAGCCTCGACTCGAGCCTTCCGCCGCTTGCGCCGCCAGACGTAGACGACGTACCAGACCGCCAGGCCGCCGAGGACGATCCAGGTGACCGGGCCCAGCCAGGTGCCGATCCGCTCGTAGCGCTCGCCGAGGGCGCTGCCGGCCCAGCCGAGCAGCCCCGCCCAGATCGCCGTGCCCGCCGCCGTCCAGAGCAGGAACTGAGCGAGGTTCATGCGGCACATCCCGGCCGGGATCGAGATCAGCGAGCGGAGGCCGGGGACGAGGCGGGCGAAGAAGACCGTCTTGCGCCCGTGGTCTTCGAACCAGCGGGAGGCGCGGTCGATCTCCCCGGGGGCGAGCATCAGCCAGTGGCCGTGGCGGTCGGACCAGTCGCGCAGGCGGTCGACGCCCACCCGGTGGCCGAGGTAGTAGAGCGGCAGCGCGCCGAGGACCGAGCCGACCGTGCCGGCGACGATCACCCCCCACAGCCGGAGGTCGCCCTGCGCCGCAACGTACCCTGCGTACGGCATGACGACCTCCGAGGGGATCGGCGGGAAGACGTTCTCGAGCACCATCAGCGCGACGACCCCGGTGTAGCCCCAGGAGTCCAGCGTGCTCTGCATCCACTGGCTCACGGGCGGCCTCCGGGGTCGGGGAGCGGCGAGCCGTAGACGTCGTGGTAGTGGGCGCGGCTCGACAGCACCTTGCGCAGGTAGTTGCGGGTCTCGCCGAAGCTGACTTTCGTGTAGTACTCGGCGAGCTCGTCGGTGTAGCTCAGCCGCTGCCACATCCTTGCCGCCGGCGGCCCGGCGTTGTAGGCGGCGACCGCGGCGTGGTCGGTCCCGTCGAAGGCGGCGAGGAGCTTGCCGAGGTAGGCGGCGCCCAGGGCGATGGCGATCTCCGGCCGGTAGAGGTCCTCCGGAGCGAGCTCGTCGAGGCCGATCGCCGGCGCCGTCTCGAGCGCGGTGGGCATGACGAACTGGGTCAGGCCGCGGGCCGAGGCGGCCGACAGCGCCCGCGGGTCATAGCGGCTCTCCTCGCGGATGATCGCCGCCAGCAGGTACGGGTCGACACCGCGGGCCATCGCCTGCTCGCTGACCCGCGCCGACCAGCCGAACGGATAGAGCAGCCGGCGCAGGTCGTAGGCGAGGAACGGCTCGGGCACCGCGTCGGGGGCACGGCGGGCGAGGGTCTCGGCGCGCCGCAGCGAGGCGTGGACCGCGCCCTGGCCGGCGAGCATCCAGGCGGCGGTGAAGCCGAGGTCCTCGCGCGAGTAGGGGAAGTGGCGGTCGAGGGCCGGAGCCCCGTCGTCGAACAGGCCGAGGGCGAGGAGGAGCTCCTCGGGCCGCTCCGGCGTCCGCCCCCAGAGCGGCCAGGCCTCGGCCGGCACGCGCGAGAGGGTGAGCCAGGGGCCGGTCGAGGTGCCGCCCGCCAGCCGGCGGGCGAGGTCGTGCGCCGCCGAGGCGCGCGCCTCGGGGTCGCCGGCGAGCAGCAGCCAGGAGCCGTAGCGGTCGTCGAGGCCGCCGCCGGCCAGGCGGCGGGCCAGGGCACGGGCGGCCGGCTCCAGCGCCGGCGAGGCGAGGCGGCCGGCGGCGTCGAGCGCCAGCGGGTGGTACCCGCCCCGCCGGAGGACGACGAGGTAGCGGCGGACCGCGGCGTCGGCGTCGCCGCCGAGCTCGGCCAGCCGTCCCCGCCAGTACGCGACCTCGAGCTCGGTGTCGGCGCCGGCCCGCTCGGCGACGGCGAGCCAGCCGCCGGCGCGGTCGGCACGGCCCTGGACGAGATCGGAGGCGGCGAGGAACAACGCCGCGCGCGCGGCGACCTCGATCCACTCGCGGCGCGAGGTGAGGAGCTCGAACAGCTCCGCGGCCGCGGCCTCCTGCCCCGCCCGGTGCTCGATCCGCAGGGCGCCGATCAGCGCCGCGTCGGCGAAGCGGCCCTCGGGGTCGGTGCGGTAGGCGAGCCGGTAGGTGCGCGCCGCCTCGACCCCCTCGCCGAGCAGCTCGTGGCTGCGCGCCTGCTGGTAGAGCGCGCGGGCGACGAGGCGGGGATCGCGGGCGCGGGCGGCGAGCCGCGAGAAGCCGGCCGCGGCCTGAGCGTACTCCTCCTGCCAGAAGCGGCTGCGCACCAGGGTGTAGGCGAGCTCGTAGCGCTCGCCGGACAGGGCACCGGTGAAGCCGGCGACCAGCGGGCCGAGGTAGGCGATCGCCCGGCCGTAGTCGCGGTGCTGGTGGAAGGTGCGGCCGAGCAGCCGCGCGGTCCGCGCGTCGGTCGAGCGGCCGGCGATCGCGGCGAGCCGGTCGGCGGCCTCGCGGGCCGGCTCGTCCTCGACCGACTCGTCGAGCAGGGCGAGGTACAGATCGCGGGCGCGGGCGCTCTCGCCGCCGCGGAGTGCGCAGTCGGCGGCGGCGAGCTCGAGCTGGCGCCGCGCCGCCGAGGCGTGGACGGAGGGGTCGACGCCGCCGAGCAACCGGCAGTCGCCGCCCCGGGCCAGGGTGCGGCGGAGCAGCCGCGCCGCCTCGGGGACGAGCGCCTCGGGGGAGCGCGCGGCGACCACTCCGGCGACCAGGCCGGCGGCCATCTCCGGATGGCCGAGCTCGTCGTGCACCACGGCGGCGCGGTAGCGGCTGTAGCCGGCCAGCTCGGGGGTGCGTCCGATCGCCTGGACGAACGCCTCGGCGGCGTCTTTCGGCCGGCCCAGCCGATGCGCCAGCCGGCCGGCGAGGTAGTGGAGGCCGAGCGTCGCGGCATCGGGGTCGTCGGCGAGCAGCCGGCGGGCGTGCGCTAGCGCCTCGGCGTCGCGCCCCTGCCGCTGGAGCTCGACCAGCTCGACGCGCGGATCCTCGGTGGCGGCGGCCGGGGGTGCCGATACGGCCAGCAGCGCCGCCAGGACGGCGAGGCGGCGGCGCCAGCGGGCGGGAGGGAGAAGCGGCGGGCGGCGGGGGCCGCGGTGCGCAGAGGCCGGACCGCCGGGCGAGGAAGGGGCGGGCGCGGGCTGCCGGGACGTCGTGGGCGGCATGGGCGGAAGGTCCCCGCGGGAGGGGCCGTTCCGACTCCCGGCCCTCCGGCCGGAGAACCGCGCCGAGGCCCGCCTCAGGCCGCTTCCGGCCCGCTGAAACGCTCCACCCGCGCGCCCAGCGACTGCAACTTCGATTCCATGGATTCGTAGCCGCGGTCGAGGTGGTAGATGCGGTCGACGACCGTCGTCCCCCTGGCGGCGAGGCCGGCGAGCACCAGGCTCGCCGAGGCGCGCAGGTCGGTGGCCATCACCCTGGCACCGGAGAGCGGCGTCTTGCCGCGCACCTTCGCGGTGCGGTTCTTGATCCGGATGTCGGCCCCCATCCGGTTGAGCTCGGGGACGTGCTGGAAGCGGTTCTCGAAGACGAACTCGCGCACCGTGGAGACGCCCTCGGCCTGGGTCATCAGGGCCATGAACTGGGCCTGGAGGTCGGTCGGGAAGCCGGGGTGCGGCTCGGTGACGACGAGCGACGGCTTGAGCTTGCCGCCCGCCCGCGCCCGCATCCCGCCCGCGACCTCCTCGACCTCGACCCCCGCCTCGCCGAGCCGCTCGGCGAGGGGCGCGAGGTCGCCCGGGCGGGCGTCCTCGACGGTGACGTCGCCGCGGGTGATGCCGGCGGCGATCAGGTAGGTGCCGGCCTCGATGCGGTCGGGGATGATCTCGACCCGCGCACCGTGGAGCTGGGGCACGCCCTCGATCTCGATCGTCTCGCTGCCGGCGCCCGAGATCTTCGCCCCCATGGCGACGAGCTGGCCGGCGAGGGCGGCGATCTCCGCCTCGCGGGCGCAGTTGTCGAGCACCGTCGTCCCTTCGGCGAGGACCGCGGCCATCATCACGTTCTCGGTTCCGGTGACCGTCGGCACCCCGAAGCGATACTTCGCACCGCGCAGCCGCGGGCCGCGGGCGTGCACGTACCCCCCCTCGAGCTCGACCTCGGCACCGAGCGCCTGCATCCCCTTGAGATGCTCCTCGATCGGCCGGTTGCCGATCGCGCAGCCGCCGGGCAGCGACACCTTCGCCCGGCCCTGGCGGGCGAGCTGCGGGCCGAGCACCAGGATCGAGGCGCGCATCGTCTTGACCAGCTCGTACGGCGCGTCGTAGGCCCGGCTCTCCTCGTCCGAGCGGCGCAGGGTCACCCCGTCGCCGTTGCCGCTCGCCTCCCAGCCGAGGTGCTCGAGCAGCCGGCACATGGTGCGGATGTCCTGCACGTACGGCATGCGGTGAAGCTCGACCGGCTCGTCGGTGAGCAGGGTCGCGGCGAGGGCCGGCAGCGCCGCGTTCTTCGCGCCGCTGGCGCGCACCGTGCCCTCCAGGCGGACGGGGCCGTGGATCCTGAACTTGTCCAATTCGAGCTCCCGGCTCAGGCGGGCCGCCGCAAGCGGACGACCCGGGGGATGGAAGAGTAGTCGCTCCACGTAGCCGCGAGCTGCAATGGCGATGCCGAGGCCAGCCGCTCGACCGCCGGGAGCTGGCCGCGGCCGATCTCGAGCAGCATCTCCGCCCCGGGGCGCAGCCGCCCGCCGGCCGCGATCAGCCGGGCGAGGGAGGCGGTGCCGCCGCCCGGCGGGAACAGCGCCAGCTCGGGCTCGTGGTCGAGGATCTCGCGGGAGATCTCGGGCGTTTCCGACCGGTCGACGTACGGCGGGTTCGAGACGACGAGGTCGAAGCGGGCGAGGTCGACCGCGTCCGCCAGGTCGCCGCCGGCGAGCCGGACGCGGCTGCCGACCCGGTGCCGCCGGACGTTCGCCGCCGCGACGGCGAGCGCGCCCGGCGAGAGGTCGACCGCGACGACCCGGGCCGCCGGCAGCTCGAGCGCCAGGGTCACCGCCAGGCAGCCCGAGCCGGTGCCGACGTCGAGCACCCGCGGCGCGGCGGGCAGCGGGAGGCCGAGGGCCGCCTCGACCAGGTGCTCGGTCTCGGGCCGCGGGACGAGCACCCGCCGGTCCACCGCGAAGTCCCGGCCGTAGAACTCGCGCCTGCCGAGCAGGTAGGCGACCGGCTCGCCGGCCAGCCGGCGGGCGAGGAGCCCGGCGAACCGCTGCCGGGAGGCGGCGGGCACCGGCTCGCGGCCGCGGGCGAAGAGCTGCGCCTCGCTCAGGCCGAGCACCCGGCCGAGCAGCAGCGCCGCCTCGCGGGTCGACGGCGCGAACGGGGCGGCGGCGAGCCGCGCCCGCGCGTCCGCGAGCACCTCGTCGACGGTCGGCGGCACGGCTCCAGTCTACGGGACCGCCGCGGCGCACCCTTGCCTGCGGCGGAGGGGTACTTGTTCCCCCTTGCGCACCACGTATGTTCCGGAATGCGTCGCTCCCCGATGGGGTTCGTAATTACGGGCGCTCTTTATTCTGGTATCATTTTGCGCGTCGTTGCACATCTTCTCCGAGAACTACGGGAGGGAGATCGATGGCACTGCAGATGAGCGAGCAGCAGAGCACGGAGCAGCCGATGGGACCGCGGGGGGGGACCACGACGGTCACCAAGAGCGGCATGGTGAAGAAGAACCTCTGGATCCCCCGCGACGAGGCCGAGGCCCTGCGCGAGAAGGCGTTCCACGAACGCCGCTCCGAGGCCGACATCATCCGGGAGGGGCTGCGCGCCGTCCTCGACGGCGGCGAGAACGGCGGCGGCTGAGCCGGGGTGGCGGCGGGCGTCAGTGCCCGCCGCGGGCTGCCTGATCGGCGACGAGCGGGTCGACCAGGGGGTCGAGGTCGCCGCCGAGCACGTCCGGGAGCTGGTGGACCGTCAGGCCGATGCGGTGGTCGGTCACCCGGTTCTGCGGGAAGTTGTAGGTACGGATCTTCTCCGACCGGTCGCCGCTGCCGACCATCTTGCGCCGCTCCTCGGAGAGCGCCGACTCCGCCTTCTCGCGCTCGATCTCGAGCAGCCGCGCGCGCAGCACGCGCATCGCCTTCGCCTTGTTCTTGATCTGGCTGCGCTCGTCCTGGCAGGAGACGACGACCCCGGTGGGCAGGTGGGTGATGCGGACCGCCGAGTAGGTGGTGTTGACGCCCTGCCCGCCCGGGCCGGAGGCGCAGAAGCGGTCGACGCGCAGGTCCTTCTCGTCGAGCTCGACCTCGACCGCCTCGGCCTCGGGCAGCACGGCGACGGTGACCGCCGAGGTGTGGATGCGGCCGGAGGCTTCGGTCTGCGGCACCCGCTGCACCCGGTGGACGCCCGCCTCGTACTTGAGCCGGCTGTAGGCGCCGCGCCCCTCGACGATCGCCGAGACCTCCTTGATGCCGCGGGCCGAGGACTCCGACAGGTCGATCACCTCGACCCGCCAGCCGCGGAGCTCGGCGTAGCGGCTGTACATGCGGAACAGCTCGGCGGCGAACAGCGTCGCCTCGTCGCCGCCGGTGCCGGCGCGGATCTCGAGCACGACGTTGCGCTCGTCGTTCGGGTCGGACGGGAGGAGCTCGACCCGCAGCTCCTCCTCGAGCTCCTCCTCGCGCGCGGCGAGGCCGGCGAGCTCCTCGCGCGCCATCTCGTGGAGCTCGTCGTCGCGGGACAGGCCGGCGATCATCTCCTCGGTCTCGCCGCGCTGGCGGCGGACCTCCTTGTACTGGCGGTACAGCTCGACCAGGCGGCCGATCTCGGCGAGCGCCTTCGAGGCCTCGGTGAAGGCCCTGCGGTCGGAGATGACCTCGGGGTCGGCGAGCTTGCTCGTCAGCTCGTCGTGGGTCGCCTCGAGCCGGGAGAGCTTCTCGAGCATGGGGGGAGGAGGAGGGCGGCGCGGCGGACGGGCCGGGGCCCGCGGCCGCGCCGCGGGGATCAGGCCTGCGGCTGCTTCGCGTACCGGCGCTGGAAGCGCTCGACGCGGCCGGCCGAGTCGATCAGCTTCTGGCGGCCGGTGAAGAACGGGTGGCACTCGTTGCAGATCTCGAGGCGCAGCTCGTCCTTCGTCGAGTAGGTCTCGAAGGTGTTGCCGCAGGCACAGACGGCGGTCACCGGGTGGAGCTCGGGGTGGATCTCTTGTCTCACGGGAGGGCCCTTCCAGGTTCGTTCCCAGGGTGGTCGCGGGTGCGGGGCGGCGGCCCCGAACGGCGGAGTCTACCGGAAATGGGGCGTACCTGCCTACAACGCGGCTCCGCGCCGCGGAGATTCCTCGCCACGCGATCCCCCGCGCCGCCACGGCTACACTACGCCGTCATGCCGACCATGAGCTCGCCGATCGCCGCCCTCCACCCCGCGCTGGCCGGCCCGGTGATCGACGGGCACACCGACGTCCCCACCCGCCTCCACCACCGGCCGGCCGACCTCGGCGAGCGGCTCGCCGACGGCCACGTCGACCTGCCCCGGCTGCGCGAGGGCGGGGTCACCTCGCCGTTCTTCGCCCTCTACGTGCCGCCGATCCTCGA